>WNEQ01000869.1_pt1 | contig 16178 bp, 11 predicted proteins | sample 5399971 | NCBI WGS metagenome assembly WNEQ01 (sample SAMN13153330, study PRJNA577476) | soil metagenome | isolation source: 20 cm grassland meadow soil 2 days after 1st rain plot 5 | place: USA:California | collected 2015-09-18
CGCCAGAATTACCTCCTCAGGTTGAGAAGGCAGCTTCTTCTCCCCAGGTTGAGAAGGCAGCTTCTTCTCCCCAGGTTGAGAAGGCAGCTTCTTCTCCCCAGGTTGAGAAGGCAGCTTCTTCTCCTCAGGTTGAGACTCCTCTTCCTCTACAAGTGGAGACTCCTCTTCCTCTACAAGTGGAGACTCCTCTTCCTCCCCAGGTTCAGACTCCAACTTTTTCCCCCATCCGGCCCAATACCTAGGATAAAAACCTAGTTGAACCGGTTCGGTGTCATCTTCGTCTGCGTGCACCTCCAGGCAACACTTTTGGTAGCTGGAATCGGGCCTTGGGGTGCCCCAATTTCAGTCCTCTCTGCAGGCTGGTATCAGTAATTCGTATTCCGAATAGCCTAATTCTTATTACGAAAAAATTGGAAGGTGCAAATCCAGTGCCAGTAAGGTTGAAGGGATCCCGACAGACGTTGGTCGTCCTCGTCGCGACGCTTCTTCTGTGGCCTTCGATTTCGTCTTTTGAGCCCAAATTTGCGATACCATCTTCTGCCATCGCCGCGTCGACAGTCAACCTCCCTTCATTCACATCGCCGGAATGAATGTGAACCTGCGATCTCTCCCGAAGGACTCGAAGGGAACCGAGGTCTATGTGAAAGACCCGGACGGAGTCTGGGTTGAGCTTCTTGGGTCTGGCTGAGCGAGGGCCAAGGGATTTCCATGTCAGGGGGGCCCAACGGGTCAGGGAAGGGGGAAGATACTGCATTTTGAGCTATCAGCGAATGCTGCGTGAAGCGGCAAACCAGCGAGATTCAATCCGAGAGGATAGCAGGTCAGCGAAGAACGACGACTTCGGAGAAACGAAGGCTTCCTGCTGAAACTTGGGCTGGAAACTTGCCAACGAGAAAACCTAAGAGACACTGCCAACATCAAGCATACGGGTGTCCACCCCCATGTCGCTTACGTCGATAGCTCTCGTACTGTTCAAAGTGGGGATAGTAGCTACGTCTTACCTAATCGTATCTCAAGAACCAAGACAAACTACTTCGCACGCTGGCAACTTCCAATATCAAGAGACAGATGTGCCCGTATCTTCAGAGACAAGATCAATTTGCAGCCCGCAGACAAGCTAGAAGAGCTAGACATCTACATCAAATCCATGAAAAGACCGCCTCCCCCTCCCCCTCTTATTCCAGAATCAAGGGCGATTATCAGGTGAGGCAGAATAACAGGTAAGAGCATGAAGAAGCTGAAGCGCAAGCGGATAGTCTACGCTTCGCTGTACAGAATTCCTGCGGAGGATAAGCTCATAGCTAACATGATCTTCATTGTTGGTTCGAACGGAAAGCTGGAGGATTACTTTCCTGGTCCCTTCACAATCGGCGAGTATTTTGGGAGCCGGCTAAGAGCGCAAGAAGCAACGGCTGTGGTTTGTTCCTACTTGAAGGACGTTCATCCGCGCATGAACGTCAAACCTGAGGACGTGAAACTCTACTCGCACGGCAAAGCGGATGGGCTCTTGTTCAGGTTGAAACACAGGTAGGACGGCGCAGTCCTGCGCACAGTGATGAGCAGATTCGGTTCCGCCCGCCTAAGAACTGCCCCAAAGCGCAAAGATGCCTGCCACGCATAAAGCACGTATGGCAACTCTAGGTACCAAAGTTGGACAATGATGTTCGGCCATCATTCTCTAAGTCTACTCAGATACCCAGGCTCTCCAGTCACCATTTCGGGCTCCATGAACCCTGTTTTTGTGTACCTTCAGCTCATCCACCCCCTCACATACAAAACCACAAAAGCACCTCATCGCTGCCGCCAAGTCGCTTTCTGACCAGTCCGTAATACCACTTTCGAATCCAGCTCCAGTTTCTGATTCCCATGATATCGCCCCGAAGAAAAGAGGGTCAACGAGAAGTTAGAGAGCCCGTCAAGTTAACACTCATGAAGATGCTATTTTGGCTCTAATTCAAGCCCATGGTAGCAACAGACAACTGGTGGATTAATAGGTTGGTAGGAAGGTCAGAATTGTCTCATGGTGATAAAGGCGTGAACCAGGCGCAAGTCCAGCTTAAAGTTCTGGAGGCATACACTCGCGATGTAGGTAGGGGTGTGGCAAGGCTAGATTATGACGCGATGGACGGGTTGGACGCGTCCACGGGAGACGTAATTGAAATCAAAGGAAAGAGGCGCACAGTCGCGAAGTGCTTCCCTCTCTACCCCTCGGACGAGGGCAAAGGAACGCTAAGGATCGACGGTCTCATCAGGAACAACGCTGGCGTCGCTATCGGTGACATGGTCATCGCAAAGAAAGTCAAGGCCCCAGCAGCAGAGAAGGTTGTGGTCGCTCCACTTGAAGCGGTACCGCCTATCGATGAGAGATACTTGGCGGATGCCCTCGAGAGCGTCCCGGTAACGAAGGGGGACAACGTGACCGTACCCTACTTTGGTGGGAGGCTCACCTTCCAGGTTATCGGAGTAAGTCCGCTCGCAGACGCAGCGCTGATAACTAAGAGAACGGTCTTCGTCGTTTCGGAGAAGGGCAAAGCTCCGAGGGGAGTACCTCAGGTAACTTACGAAGATATCGGTGGTATAAAGGACGAGATCCAGAAGGTAAGGGAGATGATTGAGCTCCCGCTGAGACATCCGGAGATCTTCGAGAAGCTGGGTGTTGAAGCGCCGAAGGGAGTTCTCCTCTACGGTGCGCCGGGAACCGGCAAGACGCTTCTTGCAAAGGCCGTAGCTACTGAGAGCAGCGCTCACTTCATTCCGATAGGCGGTCCGGAGATCATGAGCAAGTTCTACGGTGAATCAGAGGCAAGACTCAGAGAGATATTCAAGGAGGCCAAGGAGAAAGCTCCTACAATCATCTTCATCGACGAAATTGATTCGATAGCTCCAAAGCGCGAGGAGGTAACTGGAGAAGTCGAGAGGAGAGTTGTCAGCCAGCTCCTCTCCTTGATGGATGGTCTCGAAGCAAGGGGCAAAGTCATAGTGATAGCCGCTACCAACCGCCCCAACGCAATAGACCCCGCTCTCCGAAGACCGGGCAGGTTCGACAGAGAGATCGAGATCAGGGTCCCGAACAAGAGGGGAAGATACGAGATATTGCAGATCCACACGCGTCACATGCCACTACAGCAGGACGTTGACCTTGAGAAGCTCGCCTCGGTATCGCACGGGTTCGTCGGGGCTGACCTGGAGTATCTTTGCAAAGAGGCTGCTATGAAGACTCTCAGAAGGATGCTACCGGAGCTGAAGCTGGAGGAAGAGAGACTGAGCCCGGAGACACTCGACAACCTGATTGTTACAGGGGAGGACTTCGAGAACTCGCTGAAAGATATCACGCCGTCAGCAATGAGAGAAGTGTTTCTTGAAACGCCAGATGTGAAGTGGTCTGAGATCGGAGGGCTGGAGAACGTCAAGAGGGAGCTCCAAGAGGCGGTAGAGTGGCCACTGAGATATCCTGAGCTCTACAAGACAATCGGCTACAACATGCCAAGGGGAATCCTACTATTTGGTCCTTCGGGGACAGGAAAGACGCTACTGGCAAAGGCAGTGGCGACAGAAAGCGAAGCGAACTTCATCAGCGTTAGGGGCCCAGAGTTGCTCAGCAAGTGGGTGGGTGAATCGGAAAGGGGAGTGCGAGAGGTCTTCAGGCGAGCAAGACAAGCCGCTCCATGCATAATCTTCTTCGACGAGATTGATTCGATCGCGCCAACGAGAGGGATGGGCGGGGGCAGCATGGTAACGGAGCGAGTCGTCAGTCAGCTTCTGACAGAGCTCGACGGAATACAGGCGCTTCAGGGGGTCGTCGTACTAGCTGCAACCAATAGGATAGACATGGTCGACACAGCACTTTTGAGGGCAGGGCGTTTCGATAAGATAATTGGCACACCTCTACCCGATAAGGACGCGAGGAAACAGACCCTCCAGATACACATGAAGGGGAAGCCTATCTCAAAGGAGGTAGAGATCGGACGTCTCGTTGAGATGACCGTGGGATTCAACGGAGCTGACTTGGCCGCCCTGGTGAACACGGCAGTCTCCATAGTTCTGCAAGCCTACATCGCCAAGTATCCGAGGCCCGAGGACGCGAAGAAGCACCTGTATGAACCGATTGTAACCTACGAGCACTTCCAGGAGGCAGACAAGAAAGTGAGGTCCTCCAAGGAGAGCAACCCGATGGAGAAAGTCGCGATGCCTTACTACAGGTAAGGCGGTAAGAAACAACGTGTCTTGGAGTTGAAGTTGCTTCGTTGTAATAAATGTAGAAAAAAAGCCGTGGAGATGAGAACTAAAGGAAGCATTGTCCTAGTTTGTACTGGTTGTAATAATTACACCAGTGAATGTACATGTTCAACAAACTAGCACGGCATTAGTTCAAGAACGATCTTTCCCAGAGGAAGTACGCATAACCTATCGCCTTCGAGGCGTGCAGTACAAGGAGGAGGCATGCTTCCGCTCTTACTCTTACGACGCTTACCGCATGTGGCGAGAAAGCCCACATGTTTCAGCCGTTGGATGAACCGCGTTGGGGCTTAAATGGAATAACGTTGTATCATCTTCTGGGTGGCATGAAGACAGCGTTCCGATTCCGTCTGTATCCGAACCACAAGCAGGAGCTCAGACTTCTCAGGATGATAGAGACATCGCGGCGGCTCTGGAACGACGCCCTCGCCCACAGGAAGAGGCGCTGGGAGGAGGAGCGGCTCTCCACCTCGTACAGCCAGCAGTGCTGGATTCTCACTGCAGAGAGGCGCTTGGACCCGCTGTTGGGGGAACTCTACTCGCAGGCAGGACAGGATATTCTCAGACGCCTCGACAGGGCCTTCAAGGCGTTCTTCGAGCACCGGGCGGGATATCCAAGGTTCAAGAAGTTCTCCTCGTCTGGCTCGTTCACCTATCCCCAGGCGTACAACGGTTCAGTGAAGCCGGATGCGATCCGGAGGAGACTCTTCCTCTCGAAGGTCGGGAACGTCAAGGCCGTGTTTCATAGGCGGATGCCCCCACACGGGAAGCCGAAGACCTGCACCGTTGTAAGGGAACCGAACGGCAAGTGGCACGTCTCTCTGGTGTATGAAGACGACGAAGAAATAGCGCAACCATCGACGAAGCCCGCATCGCCCTTCGGAATAGACTTGGGATTGAAATCACTGATAGCGACCTCGGACGGCGTGAAGATTCCACACCCGCAGTTCCTCAAGAAGGCCGAGGGGAGGCTGAATCGCCTCCAAAGGAGCTTCTCGAGGACGCGCAAAGGCTCGGAGAACAGAGTCCATGCCAGACTGCTCGTAGCTGTCCAGCACGCCAAGGTTGCCAACCAGCGCGCGGACTTCAACCACAAGCTGTGCGCCGAGCTTGTGGGAAGGCACGACTTGATCGCCTTCGAGGACCTAAGGGTCAGGAACATGGTCAGAAACCACGCACTCGCGAAGTCGATCACCGATGCCGGTTGGGGTCAGCTTCGACGCTTCACAGAGCGCAAGGTGGCGCGCTCCGCTAGGCTCGTGGTCAGAGTACCGCCCGAGTACTCGACGCAGGAGTGCTCTTTCTGTGGGGCGTTGAACCAGGTCCCTCTCAGCGTCCGCGTCTTTGACTGCCGGGGTTGCAAGAAGATGTTGGACCGCGACTTCAACGCGGCCTGGATAGTGCTGAAGCGAGGACTCGCTCAGGTAGGGCTGGACAGGCCCGAACTCAAGCCTGTGGAGACAGGACCTCTACTCGTCCCGACAACGGGACGCGCAAGCCCGGTCGGTGAAGCAGGAACTATACGCGGCGAGAATCGTGCCACCCAGCAAGAAGCTCGCCGCTGGAAGCCCACGACTTCAGTCGTGGGAGAATGTCACCTGAAAGAGATAATTATGGCGCAACGACGGCACTTCCGAAGTTGTCCGATTACACAGAAGAAGAAGCGAAACTGAGGAAGTTATACGACCAAGCGCGCGCACAAGGAAATAGGAAGAAGAAAAAGGAATACAAGGAAAAGATTGCCGAGCTAAACCGACTCCGCAAGTACGAACAGCGAGAAAGTAATAAATCGAAAAACTAGGGTTTCCTAGTACTATTCTTCCTTAGAGAATCAAAGTCCGTAGGTAGGCGGTTGGCGTAGGCTCCGCGGAGCGCTCGACCAACCGAAGACTAGACGGAGCCGCTGGCGAACTGCAAAGAATTTAAGCAACGCCGAAGATTACGATCAAATGGCGAGATTGAAGAAGAAGGTCAAGAGGAAGGCTCCCAAGCGAAAGGCAACCAAGAAGGCGGCTCCGGCTGCTTCTCAACCTGCAACCACATAAGGCGCTCATCAGGCGAGTACAACGACATCCTGGGGTTGAGGGCGGATGGGTCCACCTCCTACTTTTTGTTACGTAGGAGATAGCGCCCTACCGGCCTCAGGGAGGGTTCGCAACTCAGCGGATTCTTTCTCAGGAGGCTTCAATTACGAGGAGCCCACGCTGCTGGGGATGCGGACTTCCCTTGGCTCTACGTGTTTCGATTTGATCTAAAGTCTTGACGACCGGCTCACGGCGCGAACCCTGCCACCCTTGATGCTTTATAAGGGAAGAGACCACTTGGTTTGAATGAATTACACAGAGCCATACGTCCCGACTCCAGAAGACATCATACCAAGGATGCTGGCCTTGGCCTCTGTAATGCCAGAAGAGATGGTGTTCGACCTCGGCTCGGGCGACGGCAGAATACTGATAACAGCCGCCAAGGACTTTCATGCCAGAGCGGTCGGAGTGGAGGCTCGGATGCGCCTGGTGAGAGAGTGCCGCAGAAAAGTGAAGGAGATGGGACTGTCTCATCAAATCACGATATGGTGTCGCAACTTCAAGAAGGTAAACTTGAGAAAGGCCGACGTTCTTGCTCTGTTTCTTTCGAGCTACGCTCTGAACTTAATGGCGCCCAAGTTCTTGAAAGAACTGAGGGCTGGTGTCAGAATAGTAAATTTTGATTACCCGATTTCCGGTTGGACACCTGCCCGTGAAATAGAGGTGGTGCCTGCGGGTTGGAGGAAGGCACATCCGATATACTTGTACGTGATGTGAACCAGACCGTTAGTCAGCCTTGAGTGCCGGACACAGACAGCTCCGTAGCAGGCCGTCGAGCACATCAAAAGAATTGCCAGCAGGCTCAATCGCTCAGCGCCTAAGCTTTTCCACAGGGGCTCTTCTTTCATCGAGTCCCTTGTCCATGGAGACTTGACCGTTAGCCGGCTTTCGAGGAGCGAGCGGCACGCTGTTCAACTGCCCTTTGATGAGAAGAATGTCTGCGTCTTCGAATCACTTCCCACTTTTTTCTGCGTGCGAACGTCATACTTTGTTATGCTCTCCTCGGGAGTATTTAACGGTGATAGGTTTCAGCGTCTACCTTTTTCGATTTGTTCAGCCTAGCCGTACGTTCAGGGTTCATTTCATGCGAGCCGGCTTGTAAACGAATGTCTCTACAACCTGTCGGATGTCCTTACCCTCCTTTCTTGATTGCGTCCAAAGGCCCTCTCTTCTCGCAGGTGCCAACTTGTTCCAGTACCTCGCCACGTCGTCAGCAACTTCGAACACGTAGTATTCACCCTGCTTAAACGGCGATTCGCGACCCTTTGCAACAATCGGCGCCGAACCGTCGTCCCTTACTCTCATTGATGCCATGCGATCGCCCTCAGATTCTCCCGTTAAAAACTAGGCTGCGAGGGCTCCGAGCGCCTAATCTGACCAGAATAGAATTGTGATGGCAGCCCATCTTCAGTCGTTGGCAGGATTCGTTTCGACTCCGTTGGTGTGAACCAGCGAAGCATTATAGCATCCGCGTTAGGGGAGGGACAATATCGCAACAGGGATTGGGTCAGGCTTCGTCTTCGTGAAACTACGCTCCGCTGCTTGGTCCAGCCCCCAGAGCGCCCCCCGACCTCCATCGTACGGGATCCTAACTATGGCGTTGACGACTTTGGAACTACCTATCGGGTGGTCTTCCCCAAGGCAAACCGCCTTTCCTTGGATCCACAACCGCCTCGGGAAAAGGTCGAAGCGAGGGTGTCAAAGGGAGGTCAAATCTCTCAGCTACGGGAACGGGCCGGCAACCAGAGAAAATGTACGACTAGGAGGCAAGGAGCCTCTCTCGTAGTCCGGAGTTGATATCCAAAAGTTCGAAGGTTCGCCTGAACGTCGACTCTGCCTCCTCAAACCTCTTCCCTGAGATGAATCTGCGCACCTCAGATTCGTGGCCTATTCCGCACCTCGGAATCGCCCGGTTAAGGTAGCCGTAGAACTGGAACGAGCCACCGTAGATGTCGTGGACCCGGTCGTAACGCTTGACCAGCCACCTCCACAGTGTGGCTCTTGCCTTGGGGTTCGACGCGGCTCCCAGAATGGTAAATCCCGAGTCGGAGCGGCTTACCTCCCCGCTTATGCCAAGTTCAAGGGTCTTTTCTACGAGTGAAGGATCCTCGAAAGAGGTAAGTGCCGGGTAGACCTTGGCCCTCTCCAGTTCATTCGATGCTTCCTTGACCAGCCTTAACAGAGGATCGAAGGCGGCCTCCCCCCTCGTCACGGCATACGATACGGCCACCGCGGCACGGAGGTCTGGTTCGACTTCCTGATACCCGTCAAACCTCCGTGCGAGCTTCCTAGCGTAATCCATGTTGGTCCTGGCCAGCTGCGCGGCGAGCGTCTCCCTCACCGTACTGACCGAATCGTCTTCACCCTTCTTTCGAAAGAGACCGATTCTCTCGATCTGAGCCGGATAGAACTCCGTGTAGCTCTCTCGAACGATTCCCGCTTCGTCGGCTATCGCCCTAAGGTTGGCCAGATGGTCCGTAACGATCTCTGTTACCAGAAGGTCAGCCAATCTGGCGGCAAGTGAGACGAAGCGGAAGTAGAGTTCCGGTTCGACCTTCCCGGCTTGCAGGAAGAGGTAAAGGTCGTTTACTATTCCAGCTCTGTCGTGCGAGTGAAGCTTTGCGAATCTCCGTGCGATCCGGTCATAGCTTCCCTTGTCATAGAGGACGCTGTAGAACCCGGTCCTCCTATGGTTCACGACGACCTCTGACGGCTTTCTCGCTGATACCGACATCGACTTCCCATCGAGTAATATCGTCCGAGATTTGCCGTCCACCTGCAGGTTTAGGGGCACGGGCCAGGACCCGTCAGTCTCCTCCCCGTTGAGCTGAAACCTGCTCTGGCTGAAAGTGACCTTGCCCTTTGAAGTCGTGACTCCCACGACCGGGAAGCCGGCTTTGGTAATCCAGGCCCGCGCGATCCGGGAGACGGGAAGCCCGGATGTCTTCCCCAACGCCTCCCAGAAGTCTTCTCCTCTTGCGTTCGAATACTCGAAGCGACGAAGGTAGGCGGATACTCCCCTCCTGAAAGCCTCCTTCCCCACGTAGGACTCGAGCATTCTGAGGACCGCCGCACCCTTGCCGTAGGTGATGTCGTCGACGATTCCCTCCACCTCCTCGACACTCTTCACCTTGGCCTGAATCGGGTGAGTCGTAGACAGGGCGTCTGCGTTTAGCGAACGGAATGCTTCGAAGCGAAGGAAGTCGCGCCAGGGGTCCCATTCCGGGTGAAGCTTCTCAATCATCATCGGGTCCATGAAGGACGCGAAGCTTTCGTTGAGCCAGAGGTCATCCCACCATTTCATCGTGACAAGGTCCCCGAACCATTGGTGCGCTATCTCGTGAGCCATGACGCTCGCCCCGGTCCTCTGGTCCGCAGCACTGGAGTTCTGACCCAAGAGCACGAATGACTCTCTGGATGTTATGGCACCCCAGTTTTCCATCGCCCCTGTGTGGTATTCTGGGAGAGCGACGAGGTGGAGTTTCTTGAGCGGGTAGGCAATCCGGAAGTATTTTTCGTAACCTTTCAACACCGCCGCAGAGGTTTCGAGGATGAACTTGCCCCTATCAGACTGACCCGGACGGGAAGCGATGATCAAGCGAGTCTTCCCCGAAGCAATCGAACGCTCCTCGAAACTCCCCACTCCCAGGAAGAACAGGTAGGTGGACATCCTGGGCGTCGGGTCGAACTCAAACTTCATGCGGCCGTCCTTCGTCACCTCCTCGGACCTCGAGAGTGTGTTGGAGATCACGGAGATGCCTCTGTCCGTCGTGACGGTTAGTTTGAAGACCGCCTTGTACAGCGGCTCGTCTTTGCAGGGGAATACTGTCCTAGCCTTTGCGGGCTCGAGGTCCGTGACCAGCATGTGATCCTTGCCGTACCTGGACTTGTACAGCCCGACGATTACATCGTCAGCAACCTGTTTCGTGTATGTGATTGTTACCGTGGATTCCTTACTCGGGACACCGGGAATTCGGAGGCGTCCCTCCTCATTGTCGAACTTGAACCGGGAGTCCCTCCCGTTGATTCGCACAGAATCGATTTTCATATCCACGGCGTCGAGCGAAAGCGCGCCCTCTGTCCCTCGAACCTTCACGCTCACTATCCCATTGACCGTCGAGCGTTTGAAGTCAACGTCGAGGTCAAGTTCGTATGAAGCTATCTCCAGGTTCGCTTCCCCTCCCGGGTCTAGGAGCATCCTTTCGAGGCCGACTTAAGCATGAGGGGTACCAGCCGGGACTTCGTTCTTATACCGCGCAGCGTTGGACTTCAGGATGAAATCGATCGACCCGTCCAAACTCATCGACAAGCAAATAGCAGACCTTACCGACTGGCGCGGCAAGATGCTGGCTAAACTTCGCAAGATTATTCATGATGCCGACCCTGAGCTCACCGAGGATTGGAAATGGGGCACCGCAGTGTGGTCTTACAAGGGACTGGTCTTGGCGGTGGGCGCTTTCAAGGAAACAGTAAAGATGAACTTTTTTCAGGGCGCGTCTCTTCCGGATCCGAACAAGCTCTTCAATGCCGGCCTTGAGGCTAAGAAAACGCGAGCGATTGATTTCCATGACGGCGACAAAATCAATGAGCCCGCGTTGAAAGATCTCATTCGTGCAGCTGTGGCTCACAATCGTGCTGGGCGCTGATTCGTAGATAATTCTGAAGCGAAGTTCAGACCGCTGATGGGGACGACCGCCCCGAGAAGCGGCGAATCACTTTGAGCAGGCGAGCGAGGAACCTGTCGGTCTTCTCAAGGTACCTCCTCGTGATCGCCGGTGCGGACAGGAAGTCTCCCTTCAATTCCGCCAGGTCGACCTTGGGCGAGAAGTAGACGTAGATGGGAATGCCGGCCAAGATTACGATGGAGCCGATAAGCTTGTCCTGAAGTGAGGTTGAGTAGAGCAAGAACAGGCATATGGTTATGCCGAGCCACGGCAGGACACTCTGACCGCGAAGCTTCGCCGTCTTTCCCTTCTTAAGGACGATAAACGAGATAGACACGAGGAGGAATGAGAAGGAGAGGTTGAGGACCGAGAATGATATCAGGTTGGAGAGGCCGGTGAAGATTGAAAGGGCGAAAGCGATTATTCCCTGTATGATCAGGGCGATGTAGGGTGTGCCGTACTTCTTGTGGACCCTAGCGAACGCTTTCGGAAAGAGGCCGTCGATGGAGAGTGCATAGGAGAGGCGGGCTGTGCCGAGGGTTCCTGACTCGTCCGAGCCTGAGACGGAAAAGAGCGCCCCCACGCTCATGATAGCCCCGCCGAAGAGGCCCAGCAGGGTGGCGCCCACGAGGACGAGTGGGACGGCAGTTTGAGAGAGCTCGGCCGAGTTGACCACCCCGAAGATGATGAAGTTCGTTGAGACGTAGAAGAGAGAGACGACTGCCATTCCGACGATGATGGCCCGGGAGATGGTCTTGCTCGGGTCCTTGACCTCGTCAGCTGGGAGTGTTCCCATCTCAAAGCCGACATACGCCCAGAAAATTAGGACGATCGAAGTCCCTATGTTGCCGAACCCGTTGGGAGCAAGCGGTGCGTAGTTCGAGACGAAGCTGGGGCTGACGGCGAAGGAGCCTATCCCGGCCACGATGAGGAATATCAGGGGGAAGAGCTTGATGAAGGTCAGCGCGTCGTTGAGTCTGCTCGCTGCCCTTACGCCCCCGACGTTCACTGCGGTGAGCCCGAAGAGGAAGGCGGCTCTGACCCCCAGCTGCTCCGGAACATTCAGCATGACGAAATACTGAAGGTAGTTGGTGAAGGTAATCGCGAAAACAGGGAGAGAGATGACCTCGGCTATCCACATGCTCCAGCCGGCCAGAAAACCGTAAAAGTCGTTGAAAGCCTCGGAGACGTAGGCGAAGGGTCCGCCGACCTTCGGGACGTAGTAGGCGGAGTAGGCGAAGATGAGTGCGAGGACCATCGCCATCACGCCGGCTACGACCCAAAGGACCACTGAGAACGGCCCGACTAGGCTGGCGGTGAGTGCCGAGGCTACGTAGATATCGCTGCCTATGACGGCGCCGACGACGATATTGGTAAGGTCGAAGAGGCTCAGTTCTCTCTTAAGGGCGACCAACGCTTCGCTTTGGTCCGGCCTCCATTAATAGCTAGGGAGGGGCCGTAGCCAAGGAGCTTCTATCTTCGTCCTCGAAGACGGTTATGCTATAGGACGACGTGTTTCGGCCGTCGTGCCCATCCAGAGGGTGAAGAATTACCCGCTGGGTTGAGCTTTTTGGGTTCCGGGGATTGGCTTCCCATGCTCTTCTGAGTCTACTAGTTTCACGGTCATGTCTGGCTCGGTTTCCGATTTCGCTGGGAGAACCTGGATTGTGGCTATTGCCTTGAACTCAAGTTTGCTGTCAGCGTCGACTTTTGCCACCTTTCTTCCCACCAACGAGACTTTCAGATCGTACAGATTAGGATCCATGGCCTGCGTCGGCCAAAGCCAGTCGTAGCTCTCCAAGTATCCGAGGTCTCTATCTCTTGTGGGTCCCGATCCACCCTTAACGTCTCCGGTCCGTGACTCTATCCTCCAAAGGGAAGGGGAATTTGCCTCTAGGGTTAACGTCTTCTTGCTCAGGTTCGTCAGGGTGATTCTGACCGGACTTCCAGCGGTTACGGTTTTCCTGTCGAGGTCCCAGTCTACAAGGGTTTTCCTATCCTTAGACCAGTCTCCCCCTTTTGCGAGGTCGAGGATTTGAATTAGCACAACAATAACGAACGCAATTGTTCCCGCGACTATCATATAGTTTGCATCAGCCTGACTAGGCGAAGCACCCTGTGATAGTGCGTAATACCCCAGCGCTGTAGTGAGACCAATGAAAATGATGTACAGCAGAAGTATGAATTTCCACCAGGCTTGCCTATCGTAGAATACCCTGATTGTGTCGGTAATATTGAGATTCAATCGCTTCTCCAAGATTACGGCCCTCAGAGACGTGGCCTTCTCAAAGAGTGTGTAGTCCCTATCCAGTAGATTCAGTGCAATAATCAGGCCAAGCGTGACGACAAATACCATCAACTTCGCCGTGGTGGGTATCACGGTGTCCTTTACCTGGCCGAGCAGCGCATTTGCTGTCAGAAGCGCAGTAACGAAGGAGAATCCATACTTCCGCAAATCGTGAAGGTTCCCGTCGAGTCTGGCCATTATGGAACGCGCCTCCTTCCACTCGTCAATCGCATGGTCTTCGTCGGCTGACATCTTGGTCAGGCCAAGTCACAACGACTTGAGGCAATTCGTTTTCCTTCACATATAAGTCTGAAGACTAGAAATTACTCACGGTTCCGAGCTTGCCCCAATTCGTTTTGGTCAGCTGGCGATTGTGGGATTGATCACCGTAACGTTGAAAGGATTTCATCAACTGACAAGGACTGGCGACGAAATCTCTGATGGGGAGAAGATGCTGAAAATTGAAAAAGCTGCTGGCTATTTCTGAATCTGTGGCGTCTTGGGTTTCCCGCCATGAATCACCGCGATTTTTCTCCCCAGCTCGGTTAGCTTAAGGGTCGTGCCGTAGGCCGAAAAGACGCTGTACGGCCCGTGAATCATCTCCTTGATCTCCCTGTTCGAGAGCCCCTGATCGATCAGGCTCTTGATCAGGGCCGTTCCCCCGCTCGCGTACGCTTGACTGACAGCGCCTTTTGCCCAGTCAGGGAGGTCCGCGTATACATTCCAGGCGGAGTCTTGCCGAGGAGGCAGTGGTTCGTTCAGTTCTGTTTTGTCGCCCTTTTTTGCGGTGGCGGCCGCCGAAAGCTCCTGAACAGCTGGTTTCACCTCCAGAAGGAACCGATGCTCCGGCAGGCCGACCTTGCACCTCACCGGGTTCGGGTTCCTTGTATCATTCAGTTGCACTAGGGCCTCACCCGTGCCGAGGGTCCGGATGTCGGAGATGAACCTGTCCGCCTCGAGCCTGTTGACCATGTAGTTCAGGGCGAGGTCGATGTCCTTGCTGCTCGTCAGCTGGTGGCAGATCACCGTGTTGCAGTTCGATAGGATGTTCTCGCTGATTAGGGTCGGCCTCGTCGCGATTACAAGGAGCCCCATCCCGTACTTTCGGAGCTCAATCGCATACCTCTCGAGGACGCTGTAGTAGTCGCGGAGATTCGGGGCGAGGTGGTGCGCCTCGTCGACTAGAAGCGCGAAGCGGAGGTCGCCGAGAGGTCCGAGTTTCCTACCGTAGTCGAAGACCTCCTTGATGAGGACCTGGCTCAGGAGATTCTTGGCCTCGTCCGTCTCCAGCACCCCGAGATTGACGACGTGCACCCCCTCCTTGAAGACGGCTTCAGGGCTGAGGGTCGGCTTCTCAGAGTCGAAGACCTTCGCTAGGGTTCCCGTCGAGAAAGGGTAGAGGCGGGAGACGATCGCCTCTACGCTCTCCGCCCACCCCTTCAGGTACTTCGAGTTTTCCTGGATGAGGCGGAGCTGGTTGAGGAGCTCCGAGACAGTGACAGCCTGACGAAGCGACCTGTAGCACTTCAGGAGGGCCTCCCTCAGGATCCGGGACTGGAGCGGAGTCATCCCTGAGCCGATCGAGACGTGAAGGTAGTGCTCCATCAGGGAGACGGCCCCCTCGACGCCGTCGCTGGGGTTGCTGTCGCTGGACGTGAAGGGGGAGACTGAGAGCTTCCCGCCCGGCTCATAGATGATGACCCCCTGAAGAGCCCGGAGGGCGTTGGCGAACTCTCCCGTGCGGTCAAGGACCATCACGGGCACCTTCTGTTTGAGCAGCTCGTTGACGAGGACCATCCCGGTGAAGCTCTTTCCAGCGCCGCTCCTCCCGAGGACGCAGACGTGTCTGCGAAGCGTATTCGTGGGTATCGTCAGGAGAGGGGGCTCCCGCCCCTGCAACCCCACCTCCGAAAGCACTCCCCCAAGTCGAAGGAAGGGGAGGTTAGTTTCGGGGACAGTTGGACGCCACATGACTTATTATTGGCGAGGAATAATTAACCGACTACATCGGTGGGACGAAATTCTCCTCCTCGACCTGCGGAGAGATTGCCACCTCTACGGTCATCTTGAGAGCGACTGATGCTACCTATCGACGCTGAGCGGTTAGACACATCTTCGCTTTCAAGTCGATTACCTCTTCCAGCTGCCTCGAATTTTCTGGAAAGGACTCTAGGTCTCTCTCCCAGGACTTGAGAAGCCGCCTCGAATACGCTGCCTCAACCTTTCCGATGAAGTCGCACAGTTCTTTGTCTACCACGCGCTGCTCCCCTGACGGGTCTGTCGGCTCTCTCGGGATACCACCTCATCGGCTTCTTCAAGACCCTCCTCAACTGCCTTCGAAATTCTTCGTCCTCGAGCGTTTCTTGGTCGAGCATCGATATCACAGATATCAAACCATCTCCCCATATAAGGAGGTACAGTACGGGTGGCTTGTTTCCCTCCGCCGCGGGCCGAACGACAGGCAAGTGCGAGTGCGATAAGAATCAGGGAACGTCTTTCTAGCGGCAATCCATCGACCGGACTGATTCAGCCCGGGCTAATATCACCCCTCCCTCTCAGAACCGATTCTGGTATTCGATACGCGGAACGTGTGAGACCTCCGCTAGCTCGATTCGGCACTCGGGGCATACCGGTTTCTTGAACCACCTTCCGACCGTGCGCTTCGGGCACCTCTCACAGTATAGTCCTTTGCATCTCGGGCACTGCCAGGCGGGGGCCTTGAACCAGCCTCCGACCTCCCTTCCGCATTTGGTACAAAAGCCGCGGACCAAGCATCACATTATTTGGATTGGGGATTTAAGTCCCAAGGTCGGCCTCGCATTGGTGAGCAACCAGGCAGGAGTTTCCAGAGTTACCTGGAGGTCTCTCTACGCACATGGGCGGTTAAATACGATTTTCAGCTAATAT
>WNEQ01000871.1_pt1 | contig 16160 bp, 14 predicted proteins | sample 5399971 | NCBI WGS metagenome assembly WNEQ01 (sample SAMN13153330, study PRJNA577476) | soil metagenome | isolation source: 20 cm grassland meadow soil 2 days after 1st rain plot 5 | place: USA:California | collected 2015-09-18
GCGAGCAACACGTCGCGACGCGCGAGCGCCTCGTCCACCTCCGCCCGTACTCGCGCGCGTACCTGCTGGGCCCGGACGTACTGGACACCGGTGACGAACGCACCCATCTTGAGGCGCTCGCGCACGTCGGGCTGATAGTCGGCCGACCGTGTGCGCATCCACTCGGCGTGATAGGCGAGCGCCTCGCTGGCCACGATCGCGAACGACGCCGCGGCGACGTGCCGCACGCTGTCCAGGCGCACGTCGTCCACGATCGCCCCCAGGCCCTCCAGCGCACGCGCCGCGCTCTCGACGGCCGCGGTGACGTCGGGAGCCGAACCGTCCATGAAGAACGGCCGCAGCAGACCGATCCGCAGCCCTTTGACGTCGCCGGTGAGCGCCGCGGTGTAGTCGGGCACGGGCAGGACGCTGGTGGTCGGATCAGCGGGGTCGTAGCCGGCCATCGCGCGGAGCACCAGCGCGCTGTCCGCCGCCGATCGAGTCATCGGCCCGACGTGATCCATCGACCACGCCAGCGGCAGCACCCCGGCGCGGCTCACGCGCCCGTACGTCGGCTTGAGCCCGGTGATGCCGCAGAGCGAGGCGGGAATGCGGATCGAGCCGCCGGTGTCCGAGCCGAGCGCGGCCGGCGCGAGCCCCGCCGCGACGGCGACGCCGGAGCCGGACGACGAGCCGCCCGGCATGCGCTCCGCCGCGGCGTCCCACGGGTTGCGCGGGGCTCCGTGGTGCGCGTTGAAACCTTCCGGCCCGTACGCGAATTCCACCATGTGAAGCTTGCCGAGCACGATGGCGCCCGCCTCGCGAAGCCGGCGCACGACGGTGGCGTCGGCGTCGGGCACGCGGCCCGCCAGGATCTTCGAGCCACCGGTGGTCGGCACGCCCGCCGTGTCGTAGAGGTCCTTCAGCGCGATCGGCACTCCGTGCAGCGGGCCCACCGTACGGCCGGCGACGAGCGCGTGCTCGGCGTCGCGGGCGGCGCCCAGCGCGGCCTCCTCGCACACGGTGATGTACGCGCGCAGCGTGCCGTCACGGGCGGCGATCCGGTCGAGGTGCACGCGCACCACCTCGACGGGCGACACCTCCTTGCGCGCGATCATTCGCACAAGGTCGGTGACCGAGGCGAACGCGAGATCGGCACTCACAGGATGCGGTACTGCGTGGTGGGCTCGATCGCCTCGAGTGGCAGCGCGTCGAGCGTCGCGAGCAGCCGGAGCGAGGCCTCGACGGCCGGCCGCAGCGTCTGCAGCTCCGCGTCCGTCCACGCGAAGCCGGCCACGCGCGCGGCCTGACGAAGCGCCTCGACGCCGAATACCTCGTCCATCGCGCGCAGTCTAACGCGGGTATGCTGGGGACCGAAAGGCCGCGCTCGTGATCCGACGCCGCACCCTCTGGCTGATCGCGCTGATCGTCTTCGTCACGCTGGCGTCGCTCGGCGTGGCCATCCTGGCGTTCGCGCCCGAGATCGTTCGCCACGCCGCGATCCTGAGACTGGAGAGCCTGACCCGCCGGCGCGTGTCGATCGACCGCGTCGAGCTGAGCCTGCTGACCGGCCACGTCGCCTTCCACGGGCTGCGGGTGGCCGACCGCGAGGGCTCGGCGATGCTCGCGACGATCGCTCGCGTCGAGGGTCGGGTGCACCGCCGATCGCTCTGGCGCCTGCACGTCTGGCTCGAAGACCTGTCGATCACGGGCACGGAGCTCCGCGTGGTTCGCCTGTCACCGACCCGCTTCAATATCTCCGATCTGCTCGAGCGGCCCGCCGAGCGGCGCGCGGGCACGCCCCTCACCATCGATCGGCTTCGCATCGCCGACAGCGCGCTGATCTTCGAGGACCGCACGCTCACGCCCGCGCGCGCGTGGACGGTCGAGCGCATCGACATCGACGGCCGCGCGCTGTCGACGACCAACGCGGGCGGCCGCCTCGAGCTGCGCAGCGTCGCCGCCGGCGCGCCGCTGCACGTGCGCGTGGAGGATTTTCGCCTGGTGCCGCTGCACCTGCGCGCCCACGTCACCGCCGCCAACGTGGACCTGGGCCTGCTGCGGCTCTACGTTCCCGGCGACGCGCCGGTGCTGCCCGAGCGCGGCGTCCTCGCGGCGGGCGTGACCGTCGTGCACGATGCGATCGAGGGCACCAGCGTGAGCGCCGGCGCCCGCGTGCGCGACGTCGTCCTGCATCGACGCGGGCAGGATGGGCCCTTCGCCACGTCGCCGGAGATCACGGTCACGCTGAACGACCTCGCGGTCAGAGGCCGCGATTTCTCCGTCGCCCGCGCCGAGGTGGAGGGCGACCTCACGGTCGTCGAGGCGATCTACGATCCGCCCCTGCGTTACGCGTTCAGCGGCACGCGCCTTCAGACCGAAGACTTCACGTGGCCCTCACGCCGTCCCGGCCGCGTGGCTTTCACCGGAGGGTTGCCGGGCGGCGGCCGGCTCGACGTGCGCGGAACCGTCGCGGGCCCGCTGCGCACCGACCTCACCGTCCGCGCCACGCGCCTGCCGGTGGAGCTCGCGAATCGCTATGCGCACCTGACCGGCACGCTCGCCGGCGTCGCCGACGTCGACGCGCGCATCGTGGCGTCGTTCGAGAACACGAAGCTGCGGCTCGGCGTCACCGGCGCCGTCGGCGCCACGCGTCTCGTGGTGGCCGATCCGGGCCGCCCCGGCGATCCCCCGCTCGGCGTCGAGCGCCTCGACGCCGGCGGCGTCGAGTACGAGTGGCCGACGCGACTTACGATCGGCTTCCTGCACCTGCGCAAGCCGTCGGCGACGGTCGCGCGCGACGCCGCCGGCGCGATCGCCCTGCGCCGGCTCTTCATGCGTGAGCCCGGCGCGGCCGAGCCCGCGGAGCCGGCGAACGCGCGGCCTGCGATGCCGGACGTCAGCATCGGCGAGCTGCGTGTGCACGACGGCACGCTCACCGTGCTCGACGCCATGGTCACCCCGGCGGCGCGCTTCGCCGTCAGCGGCATCGCGCTCACGGTCAAGAACGCGGGCTGGCCCGCGCGCGGTCCCGCGCAGATCGCACTCGACGCGACGCTGCCGGGCGGAGGCACGTTGAGCGTCGCGGGCAGCGGCGAGCTGGACCAGCGCGTCGTGCGCGTCAAGGTCGGCGCCAGGAACCTCGACATGGCGCAGGCCCAGCCCTACCTGCCTTTTCGCGGCCGCGTGCAGGGCCGCGTCGACGCCGACGTCGACGTGCGCGGACGGCTCGACCCCCCGCGCATGCGCGTACGCGGCACCGTCGGCGGCCGCGACATCGCGCTCGTCGACGGCGCCCGCCAGCTGCTGACGATCGCGCGCATCGACGCGAGCGGCGTCGACTACCGGGCGCCCGCGAAGATCGCGGTGGACGACGTGCGCATCGTCAAGCCGTGGGCGCTGATCGACCGGGACGAGCACGGCCAGCTCTCGCTGCGCGCCGCGCTCGCCGCCAGGCCGCGCGCCACCGCCGCGCCGGAGGTCGCGGCGCCGCCCGCCGACGCCGCGCTCAAGCCCGAGGTCGTCGTGCGCCACGCGCTCTTCGAGGACGGCGGCACCAACATCGTGGACGACTCGGTCGAGCCCGCGGCGCGCTTCCAGGTCCGCGGCACGCGGCTCGAGGTGCGCAACTTCAGCTGGCCCGTGCCCATGCCCGCCGAGGCCGCGCTGGCCACACCGATGCCGCGCGGCGGACGGCTCGAGGGCCGCGGCACCTTTCAGGTCGATCCCACCCGCATGGACATGCGCGTGACGCTGGCCGACGTCGCGCTCTCGCCCGCGCAGCCCTATCTGCCGGTCGGCGCGCGGCTCACCGGGAACATCGACGGCGAGGCGCAGATCAGCGCGCGCTTCGATCCCTTTAGTCTGTCGGTCCGCGGCAACGCCGCCGTGAAGGAGCTGGGGATCGGCGACGCCAACCGCCAGCTGCTGACCGCGGGCCGCGCGCGCGCCGAGGGCGTCGACGTGCAGTGGCCCGGCGGCGTGCGGGTCACCAGCCTCGAGATCGAAAAGCCGTGGGTGCTGTTCGAGCGCGAGGCGTCGGGGCGTTTCCCGCTCGTCGATCTGCTGACGCCCCGCGCGCGCGCGATGCCCAAGCCCGTGGCCGTCCGTGACCCCGGCCGACGCGAGCCGATGGAGCCGCTGCGGTTCTCGCTCGGCCGGCTCGCCCTCAGCGACGGGTTCGGACGCTTCGTGGACCGCACGACCGAGCCGGACTTCGCCGAAGAGCTGTCGGCCGTGAACCTGACGCTGGTCGGCATCGGCAACACGCCGAGCGACAAGGCACGCACCGCGGTGCGCGCGACGATCGGGCCGAGCGCGGCGCTGTCGATCAGCGGCGAGCTCGGCACCGTCGGCGCCCCGCCCGCCGCGGACGTCGTCTTCACGCTGAGCGGCTACGCCGCGCCGCGCGCGAACGCCTATCTCGACACGCTGTTCGGGTGGACCGCGCGTCAGGGCACGCTCACGCTCGCCGCGCACTACCGCATCGAGGGCGACGAGCTCGACGCGATCAACGACGTCGGCGCCGACGGCTTCGAGGTCGTGCGCGCGCCGGCGCGCGCGAAGCCGCCCAAGTGGCCCATCGGGCTGCCGCTCGACACCTTCGTCTCGCTGCTGAAGGACCGGCAGGGCCACCTGGAGCTCTCGCTGCCCGTGCACGGCCGCCTGTCGTCGCCGCAGTTCGAGCTCGGTGACGCGATCTGGAGCGCGCTGCGCGGCCTCGCCTTCAAGACCGTCGGCCTGCCGTTCACGCTCATCGGCAAGCTGTTCGTGACCGAGGATTCGCGGATCGAGTCGCTCTCGGTGAATCCGGTGACGTTCCTGCCGGGCACGGCGACGCCGCGCCCCGAGATGGGCGAGCACCTCGACCGGCTCGCGAGGTTCCTGCGCGACAAGCCCGGCATCCGGTTCCGGCTGCGGCCGGTCCTCACCGTCGCCGACGTCGAGCCCCTCAAGCGGCAGGCGCTGCGCGAGCGCCTCGCGGCGCGCGCCGCGGACGGCAGCGACGCGGCCCTGCGCAATCAGGCGCTGCGCCTCTTCGCGCGGCGATTCCCCAAGCGCGAGCCGCCCGCCGCGCTCGACGAGCTGCTCGCGGCGCTGGCCGCCGGGGACCGCGCGCCGGCCGCCGCCGAGACGGCGCTCGGCGAGCATCGCATGGGGGCTGTGCGCGACGCGCTCGTCGGCCGGGGCGTCGACGCCGGGCGCCTCGTTGCCCAGACCGCGGCGGCCGCCGTCGAGGGCGAGGGCATCGGCCGCGTCGAGTTCGAGATCACGCCGTAGCATGGGCGTGGGCGTGGGCGCGGGCGCGCGCTACAATACCGCCGAATGGCCGTCTCGCTCGTCGTTCTGACGAATCCGGGCGATCCCCGGACACGCCGCGAGCTGACCGTCGCGGCCGGCACGAGCATCCTCAAGGCTGCGCACGACGGCGGCGTGGACATCACCGCCACCTGCGGCGGCCGCGGCCGCTGCACCTCCTGTCGCGTGAAGTTCGTCGACGGCACGATTCCGCCGCCGACGATCATGGACGAGATCCAGCTCGGCGACGACCTCGTCCGCGAAGGGTATCGGCTGTCCTGCCAGTGCGCGGTGACGGAGCCGATCACGGTGCAGGTCGCGCCGCCGCTCGCGGAGCAGGCGTTCCAGATCCTCGGCGCCGGCCCGGGCGTGGGCGGGCTCGGCCTCCGCATCGACGCCGGGATCGCGAAGGAGCTGGTGAAGGTCTCGCTGCCGCGCGAGGAGCACCACCAGACGTCCGATCTCGAGCAGCTCGCGGCCGCCGTCGGCGTGGCCCCCGAGTGCGTGGGGCCGAGCGTGCTGGCCGGCCTGCCGCAGGCGCTGCGCGACGACCCCGCCGGGGTGACGGTCACGACGTTCGCGCCGGGCAGCGCGGGAGCGCGGCGCGCGGTGATCGCCGTCGAGCGCGGCGACACGACCGCGATGAAGTTCGGCCTCGCCATCGACGTCGGCACCACGAGCGTGGTCACCACGCTCATCGAGCTCGAGTCGGGCGAGCAGCTGGCCTCGATGTCGAGCCTCAATCCGCAGGCGGTCTTCGGCGGCGACCTCATGTCGCGCATCGCGTTCGCGCAGTTCAACCCGACGAATCTCCGCAAGCTCCACACGCGGATCATCGGGCTCCTCAACCAGCACGTCGCCGAGGTGTGCCGCGCGTCCGGCGTGCTGCCGAAGTGGATCTACAAGGCCGTGGTCGTCGGCAACACGTGCATGCACCACCTGCTGCTCGGCATCGATCCCTCGCACGTCGGGCTCGCGCCCTACGCGCCGGTGATGCGCCACGCGGCGGTCCTGCCGGCGCGCGAGGTCTTGCTGAAGATCGCGCCCGAGGCACGCGTGTGTCTGCTGCCGCTCGTCGCCGGCTTCGTCGGCGCCGACGCCGTCGCGGTCGCCCTCGCCACGCGGCTGGCGGACTCGCCGGCGCTGCGGGTTGCCGTCGACATCGGCACCAACGGCGAGGTCCTGCTCGGCTCGCGCGACCGGCTGCTGGCCTGCTCCGCCCCCGCCGGCCCCGCGCTGGAAGGCGCACAGATCCGTCACGGGATGCGCGGCGCGCAGGGCGCGATCGACAAGGTGACGGTCGACGCCGACGTCCACGTGCACACGATCGGCGAGACCCCGGCGCTCGGCATCTGCGGCTCCGGCCTCATCGACCTGCTCGCCGAGCTGCTCGATGCCGGCGTCGTCGACTGGACCGGGCTCATCCGCGTGGAGGCGCGCGACCAGCTGCCGCCGGCGCTCCGCGAGCGCGTGGCGATGCGCGGCGAGGAGCGCGTGTTCGTGCTCCTGCGCCCCGGCGAGGCCGGGGCGCGCGGCGAGATCGTCCTGACCCAGGACGACGTCCGCCAGGTCCAGCTGGCCAAGGGCGCCATCGCCTCCGGCATCGCGATGCTGCTGCACGTCGGCGCCGTGCCGCTCGACCGCGTCGAGGAGCTGATGCTGGCGGGCGGCTTCGGCAACTACCTGTCGATCCCGAGCGCGATCCGCATCGGGCTGATCCCCGCCCTGCCCGTCTCGCGCGTACGCTACGTCGGCAACGCCGCGTCGCTCGGCGCCCAGCTCTGCCTGCTCTCCGAGGCCGAGCGGGCTCGCGCCGACACCATCGCCTCGCGCATCGAGCACGTCTCGCTGGCCGCGCATCCCGACTTCGAGCAGATCTTCGTCGACGCGATGAACTTCCCGCGCGGCTGATGGCGGCTCCGACGCTCGATGGCGCGCGGCTGGCCGGCCTCAAGGTGGGGCCGACCTTGATCACCGTAGACGCCCGCTGGCTCATGGCGTACGCGGCCGCGCTCGGCGAGAGCGATCCGCGCTACTACGACACGACCAGCCGCGGCGGACCGCTCACGCATCCGCTGTTTCCCGTCTGTTACGAGTGGCCGCTCGCCCAGGCGGTGCGCACCAAGGCCATGGACGAGGCGATCGCGCGCCGCGGCGTCCACGCGTTCCACCGCCTCGTCGTGCATCGGCCGCCGCGCGCGGCCGAGGGGCTCCGCGTCAGCGCGCGCGTGGTCGGCGCGCAGAAGATCCGCACCGGGACGCTCGTGGTCGTCCGCTTCTCGACGACGGATCGCACGGGCGTCGCCGTCACCACCACCGACCACGGCTCGATCTACCGCGGCGTCGGCCTGCAGGGCGACGAGATCGCGGCGCCGGAGCCGGCCGCAGCCCGCGCGGCGGGCGGCGCGCGCTGGGAAGAGCGCGTCGAGATCCCGCTGCAGATGGCGCACGTCTATACCGAGTGCGCGCGCATCTACAACCCCATCCACACGGACGGCGCGGTGGCCCGCGCCGCGGGCCTGCCCGGCATCATCCTGCACGGCACGGCGACGCTCGCGCTGGCCGTCTCGCGCGTGGTGGCGCGCGACCTGGACGGCGACCCCGGCCGCGTCCGCGGCGTCGCCGCGCGGTTCAGCGGCATGGTGGGGCTGCCGTCGCGTCTCGCCGTGCGCGGCCGGGCGGCCGACGCGGGCGGCGTCGCCTTCGATGTCGCCGGACCCGACGGCGCCGCGGTCCTCACGGACGGATGCGTGTCCCGATGAAGCAGATGGCGCGACGCGAGCGGCTCACGGCCGCGATCAACCGCGAGCCGGTCGACCGCGTGCCGTATGCCGTGTGGCGCCACTTCCCCGCCGTCGACCGCTCGCCGGCCGGGCTGGCGCAGGCGACGCTGCGCTTCCACGATCACTACGGCTCGGACTTCCTCAAGATCACGCCGCGCGGCGGCTACTGCGTCGAGGCCTGGGGCTGCGTGGAATCCGAGCAGGTGCTGGCGACGGGCAATCGCCCGTGCGCGTCCTGCGCGGTGAAGACGGCCGACGACTGGAGGCGCATCCGGCCGCTCGATCCCGCACGCGCCGACGGCTGGGTCGAGCAGCTCGAGACGATCGTGCGCCTCGGCTTCGACCGCCGCATCGGCGACGCCCCCGTGCTGGCCACGGTCTTCTCACCGCTCTCGATCGCGCGCAAGCTCTCGGGCGACCGCCTCACGACCGATCTGCGGGAGCGGCCCGACGCCGTCGCCGCCGCCGTGGACGCCATCGGCGAGACGGTGCTGCGGTTCAACGAGCTGGCGCTGGCCGAGGGCATCGGCGGCATCTTCTATTCGATCCAGACGGCCAGCGCCAGCGTGCTGGCGGCGGAATCGTATGCGCGCTTCGGCGAGCCCTGGGACCGGCGGGTCCTCGAGGCGCTGCGGCCGAAGTCGTTCCTGACGGTCGTTCACTGCCACGGCGATCGGCTGATGTTCGATCGGCTGGCCCGCCTGCCAGGCCACGTCTGGAACTGGGACGATCGGCTGGCGGGCCCCACGCTGGCCGACGGCGCGGCGCAGGTGACGGGGGCGGTGTGCGGCGGCCTGGATCAGTGGCGCACGCTCCGCGAGGCGGACGCGGACGCGGCGGCGGCGCAGGGGGAGGAGGCGGTGACCCAGACGGGTGGGCGGGGGCTGATCGTCGCGCCGGGATGCGTGCTGATGACCAACACGCCGGACGCGAACGTGGCGGCCGTGGTGAAGGCGCTCGGGGGGCCTCTCAAGCCGATCCCGGGGCTGAAACCGGATTAGGCGGCGCGGCGCTGCGCCGCCGGCCGGGCCGGCTTGGCGTCCTCCGTGACGGGCGCCGCCGCCGCCCGCAGCCGGGGCGCCGCCAGGCGCGCGTCTCTCCACCAATCCACGCACGCGACCACGCAGCCGAGCACGAGCGCGAATGCGCACGCGGCGAAGACGAACGCGAGACTCATGATCGCGACCGACGCATGTTCCATGCCACCCGTTCGCGCCACAGACTCATTTATCGCCACAGACTCATGTATGAGGACGGCGGGGTGCGCAACGCGATGCCGGCACACGCGAAATTTTTCCCCACCGCCGGCCTAGCGGGCGACGTTGAATCTGAAGTGACAGACCTCCCCGTCGCGGACGACGTAGTCCTTGCCTTCGAGCCTCAGCTGGCCGCGCGCGCGTAGCTCGGCGAAGGCCCCGCCCACGGCCACGAGCTCGTCGTAGCCGTTGACCTCCGCCCGGATGAAGCCCCGGGCGATGTCGGAGTGGACGACCCCGGCCGCGTCCTGCGCGCGCGTGCCCTCCGGGATCGGCCAGGCGCGCACCTCGTCCTCGCCGACCGTGAAGAACGACACGAGGCCGAGCAGCGCGTAGCACTCGCGCAGCACGCGCCGGATCGCGGGCTCGGCCAGGCCGAGGTCCGCGAGGAACGCCTGCTGCTCGTCCCCCTCCAGCCGCGCGATCTCCGTCTCGATCACCGCCGAGACCCAGCCGACCCGCGTGCGCGGCCGCGCGGCGATGTCGCCCAGGCCAAAGGTCTCCACCACGCGGTCGCCGGTCGCGATCGCCTTCTCGTCGAGGTTGACGATGTGGAAGATCGGCTTGGCCGACAGGAACGTGAAGCCGCGCAGCAGCTTGTCCTCGTCGGCCGTGAGGGTCTCGGCGCGCAGCGGCCGCTCCGCCTCCAGCGCCGGCTTCAGGCGGGAGAGCAGCTCGCGCTCCTTGAGCTCCGTCTCCTTGCGCTGCTTCTTGATGGAGGCCTCGAGCCGCTCGAGGCGCCGCTCCACCACCTCGAGGTCCGCCAGCAGCAGCTCGGTCTCGAGATCCTCGATGTCGCGCCGGGCATCCGGCGCCCCGAGCGCCTCGTCGCGGAAGCCGCGCACCACGTGCAGCAGCGCGTCGGCGTTGCGGAATTCCTTGGTCTCGAGGCCCGCGCGCTCGCCCTTCGCGATGCCGGCCAGGTCCACCACCTCGAACGTCGCGTAGGTCGTCTTCTTCGGGTTGAAGAGTGAGCGGAGCACGTCGACGCGCGGATCCGGCACGCGCGCGACGCCGGTGTGCAGCTCCGCGCGGCCGGTGTCGTAGCGCGCGGTGGCGACCGAGGAGCCGGTGAGCAGGTTGAACAGCGTTGTCTTACCGCTCTTGGGCAGACCGACGAGGCCGATCTTCATACGTTCGATTATAGTGGAGCGTCCGTGATCGACCGCCGGGACGTCGACCTTCGCGGCGCGCTCCTCGCGCTGATCCTCTCGCTCTTCTGGGGCGGCAATCCCGTGGCGATCAAGCTGGGGCTCGAGGACGCGCCACCGTTGCGGCTGGCGTGGATGCGCTTCGTCGTCGGCGGCCTCGTGATCGCGCTGTGGGCCTGGCTCACCGGCCGCCTCGCCGGCCTTCGCGTGCGGCGCGCCGAGGTCCGGCCCCTGCTCGTCGTCACGCTGCTCTTCGTCGCGCAGATCGGCAGCATGAACATCGGCACCGCGCTCACGAGCGCGGCGCACTCCGCGATCCTCCTCAACCTCTACGCCGTGCACACCGTCGTGCTCTCGCACTTCCTGATCCCGGACGATCGCCTGACGGCGCGGCGGCTCGCCGGCGTCGTCGTGGCCTACGCGGGAATCGTGGTGCTGTTCGCGCGCCAGGCCGCGCCGGGCGCCTCCAGCACGCTCGGCGACGCCATCGTGTTCGTCAGCGCGTTCCTGCTCGCCGAGCGTACCGTCTACCTCGCGCGCGTCGTGCGCCAGATCGACCCCGTGAAGCTCCTGCTGGCCCAGGCGACGCTCGGCTCGGCGGTGTTCGCGACGGCGTCGGCGCTCGCCGAGTCGGCGCCGACCGCGTGGACGGCGCGCCTGGCGGTGTCGCTCGCCTACCAGGGCGCCCTCATCGCGGGCTTCAACTTCGTCGCGAACCTGTGGCTGCTCGGCCGCTATCGGCCCTCGGGCCTCGCCGCCTTTTTCCTCACGCAGCCGATCTTCGGCGTCGCGATCGCCGCCCTCGTGGCCGGCGATCATCTGACGGCCGAGCTGCTGCTCGCGTGTCTCGCCGTCGCCGTGGGCATCGGCCTCACGGCGCGTTGACGGTACAATCGGTCATGCCCACGGAGCCCTCCCGCACGCTCGAGGCGGTGCCCAATCCGCATCCCGACCGCGACTACGAGGTCGCGATGGCGATCCCGGAGTTCACCTGCCTGTGTCCGATGACCGGCCAGCCCGACTTCGCGACGATCCGGATCCGCTACGTGCCCGACCAGCACCTCGTCGAGCTGAAGTCGCTGAAGCTCTACATGTGGTCCTATCGCGACCGCGGCGCGTTCCACGAGGACGTGACGAACCGTATCCTCAACGACCTCGTGGCGGCGATCCGGCCCCGGTGGGCCGAGGTGACGGGCGACTTCAACGTGCGCGGCGGCATCAAGACCGACGTGCGCGCGGCCTACGGCAAGCGGCCCGAAATCGGCTGAATCTCGCGTCCGGATCGGGGCGTTCGTGCTATAACGCTCGCGTGGGCCGGGCCCTCGTCTGGCTGTTCGTCGGCCTCGTGCTCATCGGCGGCTTCTCCCCCCAGGCGTTCGCGCAGACCACCGAGGCCGACGTGTACGTTGCGCAGGCCATCCTCGACTTCGACGAGAAGAAGTACCAGGACGCGATCCGCAACCTCAAGGAGGCGCTCAGGCGCGAGCCCGACCACGTCGAGGCGCTCTACTACATGGGCGTGGTCCACATGGCGCTGCGGCGGCCCGAGGAGGCGGTCCGCTACCTGACGCGCGCGCAGGCGAAGTCGCCGCAGGACAGCTCGATTGCCTTCCAGCTCGGGCTCGCGTACTTCGCCCAGCAGCGCTACGACGCGGCCGAGCCGCTGTTCGAGCGCGTGTTCAAGGCCGACCGCACCATCGACGGGCTCGGCTACTACGTCGGCTTCATCCGCTACCGCAAGAAGGACTATCGCGGCGCGCTCGAGGCGTTCCGACGCGGTCGCACGACGGATCCGCAGCTGCAGCAGCTCACGCGCTTCTACACGGGCCTGTCGCTGGCCGTGCTCGGTCTGCCCGCGCAGGCCTCGGCCGAGGTCGAGCAGGCGCTGCGGCTGGCCCCCGGCTCACCGCTCACGGGGCCCGCCGAGCGGCTGCGCGACACGATCCGCACCGCCGCGCAGGCGGGCCGGCGCCTCAGCGCGTCCGTCAGCTTCGGCTTCCTCTACGACGACAACGTCACCGTGCGGCCGGGGCCGAACTCGCACGAGCCGCTGGTGCCGCCGCTGCGTGCGCCCACCCACGACTCGACCGGCGAGACCGCCAACGCGCGGTTCGACTACACGTGGCTGCGGGGAGCGCTCTTCGGCTGGACGCCGACCGAGGGCGACAGCTTCGAGTCCTCCGTCGGCTACTCGTTCTTCGTGACGTACTACAACGACCTGACGGCGTTCAACGTGACCGACCACATGGTCAACGGCAGTTTCACGTACAAGACGGCGGTGCTCAACCTGCCGGCGCAGCTCACCCTCTCGTATGCGTGGGACATGCTCTACCTGGACGAGACGGAGTTCCTGCGCCGCAACACCGCCACGCTCTCCAGCCTCCTCATCGAAAAGGATCCCGGCGCGTCCGACGGCATCGTGGACGCGATCCGGAACATGGGCCACCTGACTCAAACGTTCTTCCGCTTCCAGAACAAGGAGTTCTTCGAGTCGAATCCACCGCCCCTCGAGGACGAGTTCCGCGACGCGAACAACTACACGGTGGGGATCCTGCACCTGCTGCGCTTCGCCGGCGACAAGCACCTCGTGAAGGTCGGCTACCAGATCGACTGGGAGGACGCCCAGGGGCGCAACTATCGTTATCTCGGCCACCGGCTGTTGGCCGGCGTGCAGTACACGCTCGACCTGCCGCCGGCACTGCGTACGAGCTGGAACCCGTCACCGCAGCTCCGCCTGTCGTACGACATCGACCTCCACCTGCGCGACTATCCCGACCGGAACTCCGTGCTGCCGAGCCCGAGCCCGGGCAGCAAGTGGCGGCAGGACGAGGAGTACAACAACACCGTTCGCGTGGAAGCGCCGTTCGACGGGCCGACCATCCTGAGCGAGGGCACGAAGATGTCGCTCGCCTTCACCTATCAGAACACCGTCGCGAACTCGAATCTCGCGGTCTTCAACTACACGCGCAATGTCTACACGCTCACGCTGACCTGGTCGTACTAGCGGCCGCGGTCCCGACGACCCAGCGGACTAGCTCGAGCCGTTGCCATGCTGCTTCGATCGCCCGGGCGGGCTGGGGAGATTCTTGTTGTCGGGGAGGATCGGCACGGTCGGCGTGTACGGCACGACCGGCAGGACGACCTTGACCCCGGCGCCCGAGCCGACGCCGGTGAAAGAGCCCGCCAGCGCGAGCCCGGCGCTGACGCCGGTTTCCTTCGCCTGATCATCGCCGCCCGTGGTGGGCGGCACCTTGCCGGACGAGAGGCCCTGAAGGATCTGCGCCATCTGGCCGGGCATGATGGTGCTCACGGTGCCGTTGCGGAATTGCTGCAACGGCCCGACGAGCATCGGGCTCCCCGCCTGGCTCGCGAGGAAGGCTTCGATCTGGCCGTGCAACACCCAGAAGGTCGCGGCCGCGCTCCCGACCTCGGCGACGACGACGGTGCCGCGGATGCCGGCCACCGCGTTCGCCGCGCGAATCTCGATCGACTCGCCCGGGCCCATCTTTTCCTCGGCGACGGCGACGGCGATCTTGCCTGCCGCGAGGTCGAGCGTGGCCTTGCCGGGCACTTCGGCGATCGTCAGCGCGGAGCGCTCGCGAACCGTCACGACCGCCCTGCCGCCCAGCAACATGCGCACGATCGAGCGGTCGCCGGTCGTCACCGTGTCGTCGACGAACACGTCGTCCTTGAACTTCAGCGGCTGCGGCGGCAGCGCGACGCGCGTGACGGTGACGTCGCCTTCCAGCGTCGTGACGACGCCCGCCTTGAGGGCTTGAGCGGCCGCGAGCGACGGCAGCAAGGCGAGCAGAGAAACCAGGGCACCGACGAGGTGGGCGCGTCTCAACATGCGGCACTCCGGGACGGCGAATTCCGGTCGTGGACCGGGACCGGCGCGAGGTCGGCGCCGATGATTGCCGAACATCGGTCGGTCGTCAACCGCAATTGTCGAAGTCCGCAATTGTCAAAGTCTCAATCAGCCGGGCTCTGAACTAGAGGGGGTTGATGCAACTTTGCAAGAGGTGGATAATGTCCTTCCACAGCGATGTGCCGGGGAGGTGACGCCAATGGCCGTAGAGCGCATGAGTACCGGCACAAACCAGGTCGAGATGCTTGACCGGGTCCTCGATAAGGGAATCGTGATCGACGCACGGCTTCGCGTGGCCTTGGCTGGGGTCGACCTCGTCGGTATCGATGCCCGCGTGGTGGTTGCATCTCTTGAAACTTATCGCAAGTATGAGGAAGTAAATTTCCTCGAGCGCCTGCTGAGGGCATAGCGGCGCGCCGGGTGCGACGCAGCCACTCCGCCGATCCTAAATCACAGAAAATGTTTGGCTCATAAGAAATGTTGGCGTCAGGCAGGGACTACTACAGGATTCTGGGCGTCGACCACCACGCCGATCAGGCGGCGATCAAGCGGGCCTATCGCCGGCTCGCGCTGCAGTACCACCCGGACGTCGCCCAGCACAAGAGGTCGCCAACCCGTTTTCTAGAGATCCGGGAGGCGTACGCTGTTCTCTCCGATCCTGAAAAGCGTTGGCAATACGACAGCCTGCGCCCCGACAGTCGGCAGGCAACGTCGCCCTCGGCACGCCGACCCCGCGCCAAACGCGTCTACCCTCGTCGCCCACGGTCGGGGCTCCTCCGGCTCGTAGTCAAGGGGTCCGGACTGAGCATCGGTTTCAGCCTGGGGAGTCTCGATTCATCGTAACTCCTTGCCCTTATCCGTCTCGCCTCTGAGGTCGGTTCGCGTTCAGGTCACCCTCGTCCTGCGGCACTCACGCAGTCATCGGCGCATCGGCGGCGAGGGAAATCGCCAATAAGAGCTGAAAACCGACCGGCGTGGTCGGCGCTCGAAGCCCCTACCTCGGACAAGCGTTTACCACGTCGATCCGCGTAAGTCACGGAAATCAAAGTGCGGCACCGGCCTTGCATCATCCGGGCAGACGGAGGTAACGCCATGCCGCGCCTGTCGACGACCGTCATCCTCGGATTCTCTCTGGGACTCTTGCTCGGCGCGCCGCCGGCACCCGCGTTCGCCGGCCCCGCCGCCGAACAACTCGCCTCGCAGATCGAGCGTGTGCTCGCCGTGCTGGGCGATCCCGCGTTCAAGGGCGACGCGCAGGTGGCGCCGCGCCGGCAGGCCGTGCGCCGCGTGACGGACGAGCTGATCGACTGGCACGAGATGGGCCGCCGCACGCTCGGCGCCCACTGGCAGACACTCGCCGACGGCGACCGTACCGCGTTCGTCACGCTCTTCAGCGAGCTGCTGAACCGCGCCTACCTCAAGAACCTCGACCGTTACGATGGCGAGAAGATCGTCGTGACCGGCGATGCGGTCGATGGCGACCGCGCGCTGGTGCAGGCGCGCGTCGTCGGCCGCGACGGCCACGGCGGGATGCCGCTGGACTTCGCGATGGTGCGCGACGGCGAGCAGTGGCGCGTCTGGGACATCCGCATGCACGGGATGAGCATGGTCGGCGGCTACAGGGCGCAATTCGCGCGCCTGCTGCAGAGCGAGCGTTACGACACGGTGCTCCGCCGCCTGCGCGAGCACGTGGACGCGCTTCAGCCCTAGGCGTTCGCCGACATCCCGCGGTACCCTTGTCCGCGGGAGGTCGCCCATGGAGCTCATCAGCCGCATCCTCGACGGCTCGATCCCCGAGAGCCTGCGCGCGTCGCTGCCGCCGTCG
>WNEQ01000875.1_pt1 | contig 16133 bp, 11 predicted proteins | sample 5399971 | NCBI WGS metagenome assembly WNEQ01 (sample SAMN13153330, study PRJNA577476) | soil metagenome | isolation source: 20 cm grassland meadow soil 2 days after 1st rain plot 5 | place: USA:California | collected 2015-09-18
GCCGGCGAAAAAATATCGCCGATGATCGCGAAGGTTAAGCCCATCATCATGCCCCCGCAGATGCCCTGCATCGCGCGGAAGAGGATGAGCTGGTTCATGCCGTCGAGTCCGGAGGAATTGAATTTACCGGCCGCTCCGCATAACGCGGAGGTCAGGACGAACCCTGCCGAGCCGCCAAGCAGGAACCATTTTCTTCCGTAGATATCAGATAGCTTTGCGAATATCGGGACAGAGATCGTCGAGCAAAGCAGGTATGCGGTGGAGACCCAGGGATAACGATCGAAGCCGGAAAGCGATGCAATGATTCTCGGCTCCGCCGTGCCCACGATGGTCTGATCGAGAGCCGCCAGCAGCATCGACAGCATCAATCCCGACAACGTCCCAATCGTCTGAGGGCGAGTCAACTGAATCAGGCCTGACGTACGCCACTCGCTCGGCGCCCTTACCGATGGAGCAGCAGTGGATGAGTGTGTGGACATTCGCTAACAGTAGCCGCTCTGGAGATTTGCGTCAATGACCCTCTCCTTGCTGGGAGAGGGCGGGGGTTCACTTGTCAAATGTCAATTGTTGAATGTCGAATATCAAATGTACTTGACCCAATTACGTACTGACCTAATGACTTATTAACCAAATCCTCGGTGTTCGGCGGGTCGCGGTTTGGTCAGTAGGTCATTGGGTCAAGTACATTTGACATTCGACACTCGACATCTCACATTTAACAAGTCAGTCAGAGCGCTTCCGCAATTTAGAGCCTCACCCGACGCAGAGGGAGAGGCAACCTAGAAGACATATTTCAGCGCGAGTTGCATGATGCGGGGATCCCCCGGACCGCTGGCGCGCGGATCCCCGGCACTCGTGATTTTCCCGAAAGTCTGGCCATTGAGAAGCAGGCTCGGATTGTTGGGATTCACATGATTCGTCAGGTTGAAAGCCTCCGCCCTGAATTCGACAGACTGACCTTCCCGGATGGCAAACTTTCGGGTTAGCCCCGTAGCGATTTGAAAGATCCCAGGTCCGCGAATACTGTTGGCCGCATTTCCGTATTGCCCGTTCGCCGGGCGCACAAAGGCGGCTGGGTTCAGCCATTGGTCGCGGGTCTTATTGGGCATGTAGGGGTTAGCCAAAATCTGCAGCGCGCGCTGGTTATCTGTGGTTCCCGTGAGTGTGACATCCGTGCCGGAATTCACCGTGAACGAGGTACCCGACTGCAGTTGGAGGATTCCGGAAAGTTGCCAGCCGCTGCCCAGAAGCCGCAGCGTCGAATTGGCAAATCTCGGGCTCTCGACCACCGTGGAAGCACTGAGAACGTGCCGCCGGTCGCCTCCGGACACGCTCGCGCCGGTGGAGCCTGTTGATCCGCAATTGCCGCGAAGAAATCTTCTGAGGCCCGGCGTGATTCCGGTTGATCCCGGCTGGGAAATAACCCCGTCGCTGATGCAATGCGACCATGTGTAATTTCCCGAGACCGTCAAGCCTTTCGCGCGCCGGCGTTGAACTGAGATGAGCAAAGCGTTGTAGCTGCCCGTGCCGCCGTCTTCGGTCTCGCCTATGCCGTTGTAATACTGCCCCATGGCGGGATTCGTCAGAGTCAGGATGCGCCGTTGGGGGATGTTGCCTATCGTGGCCGTTGGCGTGAAGACCGCATTGTTCAGCTGGTATTGCGGGCCCCAAAGATGGACATCCTCATTTCCGAGATAATTCGCCGCAAACAGCCAGTTCGCGCCGACCTGACGTTGAATACTGAGGTTCCATTGTTGGACGTATGTCGATTTGGCGTGCATCCGGATATTGTCGTAGTCCCCGCTGAGCGGAAAAGAGGAACTCGGGGTAAAAACCGCGGGAAGAGGATTCCCGCCCGGATAGCCACTGGGAAAAGACCCTGACGGTAGATTCCATGGATCGGCGAAACTCGGATTGGTGATGGCCGTGATGCTGTTCCACGGGACGCCTGCGCCATTCCCGTAGAACGTCCATGCCGGCGGCAGTTCATTAAACAAGCCATACGCCGCGCGAAGCACCATCATGCCATCGCCGCTCGGATCCCAGGCCAGTCCCACTCGAGGAGCCCAGTGAAACCAGCGATCAAACATGTATTTTCCATTCGGCGGAGTGCCGGCGTCGCCGGGCATGAGCAAACCTGCCGGCGCTTTTGGATAGGTCTTACTGACAAAGCCGGCGTTGTACAGTTCGTACGAGAAGAAATTGAATCGACCGCGACCATCATACGGAGCGATGAACGGCTCGTATCGAATCCCGTAATTAAAAGTGAAATGCTGTGTAGCTTTCCACGTGTCCTGGGCATAGAGAGCAAAATAGGTCTGCCGTGGGTAAAGCTCGCTCTTGGTGCCGCCGCGGAAACTCGAAGGATATCCGGTCAGGAAATCGCCGAGCGCCAATCCGGTCTTCACCTGTCCACTGAACTGAAAATATGGGACAGCATTAATGTTCGACTGTCCGTTGAAATTCGCGTGGCTCCAGGTACCGCCAAATGCCCACTGATGGGATCCCTTGATCATGCTCAGGTCGTCTGAAACGGCCCCTTCAACAGAGTTGTAATAGCCCGGCTGCACATTGACGCCGCTGATGGTGAAGCCATTCGGATTGACTCCATTGACGACGCCCGTCCCCACGTCGAGCCTCATATGGCCTTTGAACGGCACCCAGATGTTCTTCACACCGATGTCGTTGTAGTCGATGACTTCGGGATGGATACGATCATTGACTGTCCGGATTCCCGTCAGATGGAGAGCGTTCACCATACCAGCGCCGAATACGAACGTGTCGCCAAAAACCAGACTGTGCGTCTTCTGGCTGGTTTGACCTGTAGAGCTCGTCAGGATGTTCTTTCCGTCATAATCGTATGACGCCGTGCGGGCGGCTCCCATGTAGCGGAAGAACATCGTGTGTTTATCCGTTTTCTGATAGTCGATTTTGCCGGTCGTCAGGTACTCGTTCGTGTTGCTGACGCCACCAAACTGTGTCAAACCGCAGGCATTCTCCGCCTTGGGCAGGCGGGCCGCGAGGGCGAGCGCCTGCGGTACAAAAAGTTTGGGATCGATGGTGTTGCGCGCGTACCCGTTCGTACCAAATGGCGCCGCCAGCGGGACGTCCTTTCCGTTCTGACACTGCGCCGAGGCGAAGGTGGTGAAATCTCCGGCAAGCATCTGGGCTGTGGGAACGAATTGCTTGTTCACGGTCGGCACGGCTCGAATGGTTGTCGTCTGCTCGCCACCAAAGAAGAACAATTTGTTCTTGATGATCGGCCCGCCGATCACGCCTCCAAATTGATTCCGCTTCAGACCGTCGTTCGAAAGCGCATAGGCGTTTCTGGCATTCATCGCGCCGTTGCGGAGGAACTCAAAAGCATCTCCGTGAATCGAATTCGTTCCCGATTTTGTGACGGCATTCACAGTGGCGGCCGAATGGTGTCCGTATTGAGCGGGAACTCCGCTGGTTTCCACTTTGAACTCCTGGAGCGCATCCGGGAAAGGCATCGGAAGATTCAGGTTATTTTCCGGATCATTGTGGGTACCACCGTCGAGAAAATAGTTGAGACCTCCGTTGGCACCGCCGGCGACCGAGATGACGGTTGTCGGATAATTCCGGACTCCCGAATTCAGGGAACCATCGGTCGTCTGCGTGGCGACGCCTACAAGAAAGATGAGCTCGGTCGCCTGACGTCCATTGAGCGGCAATTCCAGCACCCGTTGGTTGTCGATCATCTGGCCGATACCGGTGCTGCGTGTTTCCACCAGAGCGGCGTCCGCCTGCACTTCGACCTGTTCGGCGACCTGGCCGATCTGCAACACGACATTGATTTGCGGATTCGTCCCGACCTGCAGCACGATTCCGCTCTGAACGTAGCTTTTGAAGCCGGGCAGGCTGGCTTCCAGCATGTATGGCCCGATCGGCAGGTTCGGCAGGACGTAGTTGCCGGTTTCGTCGGTGACCGTAGTGCGTTTGGCGCCGGTTGCTGTTTGCGTCGCGCTGACTTCAACGCCAGGCAGAACAGCCCCAGTCGAATCTTTAACAGTTCCGCTCAATTGAGCGGTTCCTTGTGCCCACGCCGTGACGCCTGTCAACAAGGCAATCAGCAACGCACACGCAAAGTTTCTGGTTCGAATTCTCTCCATACCATCCCTTCCTTCAAAAAAAGACTGGAAACAATCAATGCTTGACGTTTTGGAATATCGCAGGCGCTGCGGCGTAGCCCTCCAGAGCGGGCGTCCTGGTTTCGTTATCGAGGATGACTTTGGTCGCGAGAGACGCCTTTCCCTCTCCCAATCCTTTGGAGTCCACGTGGATTTCAATGACGGTGAACTCGTAGTCTGTTGCAATTCCAGTTGTGGGTTTCCATCCCGCCGTACCGGCACCGAGCCTGCGATCTGTTGCAATGATGATACGCTCGCCTCCAGCCGGCAATGGAATGCGACGCGCGTACTTGATCGAATACCCCACAACTTCGTCTGTCCAGACGTATCCCACAGTCGGCGCCTTCCCGACAGCAGCGGTAAACTCGGAAATTGGATCGGGCGGTTTGGCTGCAGCATCGCCACGACCGCGCGCCCCGCGGCCCCGGGCAATAACCTCAGCTAAAGCCGGATCGTTTGGATCCAGTTCCGCGGCGCCTGCCTGGCCGCGAGTTCCTCGTCCTCCGCGCCCCCGCCCTTCGGCAGCCGCTGCTGCTTGAGCCGCTGCCTGTGCTGCGGGGTCCAATGGCAGAACAATGCGATTGCGCTCCTCCTCACTCGACCAGCGAAAAACAACGACCTTCACTGGCGCGCCCGGTTGGGCAACATTCGCCGACCTGGCTGTCAGGGTGAAAGGATCCGCTTCCGTCGCCGGCTTCTGCGCGAAAGCGAACGGGATGACAAGAAACAGTAGAACAACGCCGAGAGAAAACGCCGCGAAGCGGCGCAAGAAAATAGCCCAGCGCGTAAGCGCTGGGTCAATGGGTGGCCTAGCGCAAAGCCCTGAAAGGGCGGCAGCGCCTGCATCTGCCGCCCTTTCAGGGCTAGCGTTACCGCTGATTGCGAACCCAGGGCTTGCGCCCTGGGCTATCCTCTCACGCCGCTTCGCGGCTGGATGTCCCTGGGCTACCTGCTGATGCCGCTTCGCGGCGCTGGGAAACGCTGACTGCATCGCGGCTACTTCTTTTCTTTGTCCTGTTCTTTCTCTTTGACTTCTAGGCCGCCGGTCACGGCATTCGTTTGATTGCCCGTAGCCAGCCGGCGAATCTTCACGATTTCTGCCGGAGTAGCGGTCTTAGGATCGACATTCGCGATGGAGCAGGTGAAACCTCTCAAAGTGCACTCGGAAGTGGTGTGTTTGATCCCCTTTTCTTTCATCAAACGGAGCATCAGCTCGCTCGTTTCCTGATGGTACTCCACGGAATTGTTCGGCAGGAATGTACCCACGCCAATCGCATAATCCACAGGCATAAGCGGTTCGACGCTCGCCATGAATGCGCCGTCCAGCCTTTTGCCCAGATCATAAGCGCCCAGGTCCGCGCCGGCGTCGACAAGGTATTGCACAATTTTTGTATATCCCAGGTTGGCCGCAGCCATGAGCGGCGTAATGCCGTAGGCGTCGGCCCAGTTCACGTCTTCACCGAGTTCGACAAGGAGTTTGCAGAGTTCGAGTCTCTCGGCCTCCGGATGGCTGACCTGATAACCGGGAATGAGAGCGAGTCCCGTTGCCGATTCCAGCATGGATTCACGATCGCTCGAAACGGCGTGCGGATCGGCGCCGTAAGCCAGCAAAAGTTTCGCAAGTTCGAGATCGCCCGCGAATGCGGCGCGATGCAATGCGGTTGCGAAGACAATCCGCGGCGACGCATTTCGATTCCGCCCGCGTGGTGTATTGTTCACAATCGCATTCGGATTGGCGCCGGCGTCGAGAAGTTTTTTGATGAGCGAAAGAGGATCCGTTGTGACGGTCCACGGGAAACCATTGGTTCCCAGTTCCATGTTGCGCCGGTCGACGGCCCAGAACAACGGTGTGAACCTCTGGGCGTCGGCGTGGTTCACATCCACGTGATTGTCGATGAGGAACGACGCCAGTTCGTATTGCCCATTGAAGATCGCCATACCTAAGGCGTCTTTACCGTCACCGGCGACCGCATTGAGGTCTGCTCCAGCCGCTACCAAAGTGCGCGCGATCTCGAGATCGCCTTCGCGCGCTGCGAACATCAATGGCGTGAGCCAGCCGCCGGCCAATTCCTGGGGTGTCTGATTCGGCTTGGGAGGCTCAGGGCGGGCGCCTTCAAACCCACGGCCATGAGCATCGGGAACAAAATAGGAGCGGGCGTGTGCGTCCGCGCCTCTCGCCACGAGAAGCTTCACTGCGTCGAGGTGGCGTTCCGAAACCGCCCACATCAGCGCCGTCGTGCCGCCCCAGGTCTCGACTGCATTTACTTGCGCTCCATTGTCGAGGAGCATTTTGATGGCATCGGTTTTGCCGGTCCGCGCTGCAAGCATGAGCGCCGTGTCACCGAACTTCGACAGCGCCGCATTCGAGTTGGCTCCAGCTTTGATCAGCTTTTCGATCATGGCGGCGCTTCCGTTAAGCGCGGCCAACTGCATCGGCATGATGCCTTCCCGGTTCTCCGCAGCGACGTTGGCGCCGGCACGGATCAGCAGGTCTGCCGTTTCGAGATCATCTGCGCGGACCGCCCAGTGCAACGCCGTGGTGCCATCGAGCTGGGGTGCATTGACATCCACCTTCTTCCGCAGCAAAGCCCGTACGGCGTCCCTGTTTCTATTCATCGCCGCGTCGGCGAGGTCACTGGCGGGGGCAGCGAGGAGTGGCGTGGATAGAAACAGGCCGAGTATCAAACAGAGGCTAGTAGTGCGTGTAATCGACATTAGTTGGTAGCTCCTCGCTGGTGGATATATTCCCCTCCTCGCAGAGGAGGGGTGGCGCCGCAAGGCGCGAGCCCGATAGGGCGAAGCCTCAAAAGAAGCGGCGCCGGGGTGGTCAGTTCGGCCGAAACATTTCGCCGGTCTGACCACCCCGTCTGCGCCTTCGGCGCAGCCACCCCTCCTCTGCGAGGAGGGGAATACGTCGATACCATTTCCAAACACAACCCTAGATTTTACTCACTGATTCGCGTTCGTCCCCTTAACCCGCGCGAGCCACTCAACCAGCCGTTCCAGATCCACATCGCTGATGTTGGCGCCGCGCGCTTTCATCTTCACGGCGATGACGCGCCATTCGTCAAGGCTGAACCTGGACTTCATCACCTGATCGATCCCGTGACAGGAAACGCACGACCGGTTCAGCACCAGCAACGCCTCGGCATCGGAAAGAAATTCAGTGATCTCTGGCGGCACGTACGTTCTCGGAAAAGGCGTCGACTTCGGACCGAACTTCTCAACCAGCCAGTCGAGAAGCAAGTTGCGATTGTCTTCCGAAAGCGCAGGCGTATTTTCGGCTAAGGGCGACTTGTGCTTGGTTTCCAGCAGTGACTGCCATCCAGCCCGATCCAAAGCATAAAACGCATAATCGTCGATACCGTGGCATTGCGTGCAATTCTTCCTTATGACGTTCCAGACCGGACCGTCAGGCCGTTCAACTTTCGGCCGCGTGGCTCCCCTTCCGATTTGACCCGCGACAGGCGCAGGCATTGAGGCGAAGAGGGCCGCAATCAGAACGAAAACAGGCGACCACTTCATACTTATGCCAATCCCGGAAGGCGGCCGGTGCTGTCTCCAAGACTCTGCCGTTGGATTCCATAGAGATCGAGAATACTCAAGAGCATGTTCGAACACCGCTGCACATTGTCGGGAAAGACGATGTGGCGATTCCCTTTGAAAGTCCCATCGACTTTACCAATCAGTTCGACGGGTACTTTTTCATGCGCATGCCGGTGCGAGTTGCCCATGTTCGTGCCTTTATAGATGAGCACGTGATCCAGGACAGTGCCATCGCCTTCTTGAATCTTGCTGAGTTTCTCGACAAATTTCGCGAGATTCTGCAGGTGATAGCGATTGATCTTCGCGTAATTGGCCACGTTTTCCGGCTTGTCGCCGTGATGCGACGATCCATGCCAGCCGCCACTGAAGCCGGATTCGGGAAAGTTTTGTCCCGTCAGATCGCGGCCCAACATGAACGTGATCGAGCGGGTGATGTCGCCTTCGAAGGCCAACGCCATCAGGTCGTACATCAGACCGTAATGGAGGTGTTTGCTTTCCGGCAGTCCAAACGGAATGTCGGCGTTCGGTTCCTTCGCGGAGTTCGTCATCGCGATTTTGATCCGGCGTTCCAGTTCTCGAATGTTTTCCGTGTAAGTGTCCAGCCGCACTTTATCGCCGGCGCCGAGGTCTTTCTTTAAAACGGCCAGATCGTGAGTGACTGAATCCAGAATGCTGGCGTTCTGCTTTCTGCCGAGGGCGCGCTCTTCGGGGCTGCTTCCATCGCCGAACAAGCGCTCAAAGGCAACACGTGGGTTCACCTCGGTCGGAAGGGGCTGTGTGGGCGTCGGCCATGAGACGCAGTTCGAATACGCGCAGCTATACCCAAAGTTGCAACTGCCGAAGTTGCCTGTGTCTTCAACTCCAAGCTGGAGCGACGACAGGATCGTATCCTGTCCCCACTTTTGCGCGACGAGCTGATCGATCGTGACACCAAGATAAGGGCTCACGGCGTTTCGGCGAGGCCGCGCGCCCGAGAAGATGCACGCGCCACGCGCATGATCGCCGGCTGGTTCTTCCAGCGTCGGAGCCGCGGCAGTCGCGTCAAGCCCCGTGATCAGGACAACGTACTCGCGGAACGGCTCCAGCGGTTTCGTGATGAAGGAAAACTGGAAGTCTTTGCCTTCCTGCAGCGGACTCCAGTAGCCCGGGGCGGCTCCATGCGGATGCCAGATGCCGATAAAGCGGCGAATTTTGTCGGGACTCACCGCGGTTTGGCGCAATGGCGTTTGTGCCGGCAACATCGCTTCCAGGAACGGCAAAGCTACGGTAGCGCCGAAGCCACGAAGGAAGGTTCGGCGAGGAACGTGTCTTTTGGTTATGAACATTGCCTGGTCTCCTCTAATTATTCCCACCCGCGTTCTCTTCCATCTTGACTCTCATCTGGAAAGGAGCGCTTTTCACAATAGCCAGCACAATCGACGAAAATTTGTCACTGTTCTTGTCAGCATCACGCACGATGGACCGGACCACCGGCATATCGAAATATTCAACTCCGCGTCCCAGAGCGTAAGTCATCATCTTTTCCGTAACGTTCCGGACGAAGGCGGGTGAGTAGTGGAGCAACGCTTGCCTCAGCTCAACTACGCCGTTCACTTTGGTTCCATCCCAGAGCTCTGCGGACGGATCGATAACAGTTCCACCGTCGCCCCCTTGTTTTGTCCGCCAGGTACCGTCAGCATCGAAGTTTTCCAGCGGGAACCCGATGTTATCCATCAATTTGTGACAGCTGGCGCACGGCTCGTTTTTCCGGTGAAGCGTCATTTGCTCGCGAAGTGTGAGTATCTTCGTGGACCCGGCGGTCGCGTCTTCCAGCGGCGGCACGTTCGGCGGCGGCTCCGGTGCGGCCGTACCCAGGATGTTTTCCAGCACCCAGACGCCGCGTTTCACAGGTGATGTTCTGAAATTTTGCACCCAGGTAATGGAGAGGAAGCTGCCTTGTCCCAGCAATCCGCGGCGATAGTCGAGTTCCGGTCCAAGCGTCACACGCCGGAAATGCGAACCGTATACGCCCGGAATGCCATAGTGCTTGGCGAGGCGCTCATTCAGGAACGTGTAGTTGGCGGTCAACAGATCCACGACGTTGCGGTCCTCGCGCATGATGCTTTCGAAAACCATTTCGGTCTCAGTGCGGAAGTCCTTGCGCAGCTCGTCGTCCCAATTGGGATAGAACTTTCCATCCGGCGATGTCACGGGCAGATTGCGCAAGTACAACAGCTGATCGGCGAAGTTTTCGACGAGAGCCTTGGAACGCGGATTGGCCAACATGCGCCGCACCTGTTGTTCGAGCACCGCGGGACTGCTCAGCCTTTTCTGCGTCGCCAGATTGATCAGTTGATCGTCCGGAATACTGCTCCACAGGAAGAACGACAAGCGTGAAGCGAGTTCCAAATCCGAAATACGATACGGCTTGCCGGCGGCAACAGTGGCCGGCTCCTTCTCGGTGCGCACCAGAAATTCCGGACTCGCCAACAGTCGTCGAAGCGCCAGTTCGATGCCGTCCTCAAATGTGCCGAGCTTACGGCCCTCCTCGTAGAAGTTCATCAGCGATTCGACATCCTGATCGTTGATTGGCCGGCGATACGCTTTGCGCGCCAGCGTCGAAAGAATCTGCTTTGCGCAGGTTGGCTCTTGAGCGGGACTCGTGGGTTTGCAAATCAGGACCTTGCGCAGGCTGGGCGAATCATCCGGCCGCTGCGGGAGGAATGGTCCGGAAATCCGCAGGAACCCGATCACCGGGTAATACTGCAACTGAGCGATGCTGTTGTTGTCGAGCGACTTTCGTTCGTATTCCTTGACGATGTTCAGCGTGGGCCGATAGTTGGTTTCCAGGAATGTGACGCCTACAGCGTGGGAGCCCGCCTTGACCGGTACGGTTATGTCAATCGAGCCGTCGTGCTCTCCGGACATGCCCTGGCTCAGTCCCACGCCTACATAATCGACCAGCTTTACTCTTACGTCATCGACAAGGAATTCCACTTTCTCGCCCGGCCAATAGGTGCCTACGCCGAAATTCTGGATTGAAAATTTGTATTCGCCATCGGCAGGGAAATTGTGATGGACGAGCATTCCGCCTCGAGTCCCCAGCGGCAGGCCTTCGATGTGGTGCGTCTGTCCGACATCGCCAGGGGCAATGTAGCTCGCCTCAGTCGGCGTTTTCCAGTAGCCAACTGCCATACGGGCGATCCGGGTCGCTGCTGTGGTGTAGGCTTCCAGCAGCGTCGGAGAAATAGTCAACGATCCTGCGACATTGTCAAAGCCTCTCGCCGAATCGTCTGGCGGCAGGAACTTGGCGGGGTCGACCTCTATGTCGAGAAGGTCGCGAATGACATTGGCATATTCGGTTCGATTGAGCCGGTGAAGCACGACGTACCCGGGATTTATGCCGCGTGCGGCAGCCTTTTGGTCGATTTCGTTTTCCAGCCAGTCGCGCAGCGCTTCGTAATCTTTCAAGGGCGGACGCCGCATTCCCGGAGGCGGCATGACGCCTGCGCGCAGTTTGCGGATGACCTTTTCCCACAACTCCGGGTGATCGCCCGCGGTGGTGAGATCCAATTTTTCCAGCGTCAGGTTAGCCCTCTTGGTCCGGTCGTTATGGCACGTGATGCAGTATTGATCGAGGACCGCACGTTGGGTCTGTGCCGAGCCAGCCGCTGCTGGCGGTTGCGGCGGTTTGGTTTGTGCGAAAGCCCTCAGGGCAAACAGGATTGCCAGGGAACCCAGCGCCACTTTTTGCCTCATAAAGACATTAGATTACACGTTCATTGACCGGCCTACCAGTTTTTGCCGCAGAAACGGGTAAATTATTGGAAATTGCAAGGTTGGAGATTTCTGGGTGGATTAACGCTTGACGTTTTTCAAGACCGCGGGCGCGGCGGCGTAATTGTCGAGGGCAACCATCCTGGCGTCAGGGTCGACGACAACTTTCGTATTGATCGACGCTTTGCCTTCTCCGACTCCCTTGGGGTCGAGCCGCAATTCGATAACAGTGAAATCGTAATCAGTGGAAGTTACTGGGGCAAGCGGCTTCCACGATGTGCCGGTATCGCCCAGACGGCGATTGCTGGCGAGAATGATCCGTTCGCTTCGGTCCGGCATGGTCGTGCGATAAGCGTACCGGATGGAGTATCCGATGTTGCTGTCATTGAGCCACAAATAGCCGATGGTTGGCGCTTTTTCGAGAGCAGCAATCAGGCCTGCCATCGGGTTCGGCGGTGCCGCAGGGACATCCCCCCGGCCGCGTCCCCGAGCCCCGGCGCCGCGCCCCGTACCACCACGGCCGCGTTCGCCGGCTCCTTGAGCCGGCGGATTCATGGCGGCGACAAAAGCGTTACGGTCATCGTCGGAAGACCACCGAAAGACATTTATCCTCACACCGCGGCCCGCATCATTGACATTCGCCGACGTCGCCGTGAACGTCATTTCCGCTACTGGTGCTTGGGCCTGCGACGGGGGAGCGGCCCACTCCGCCGCGACAACGAAGATGAACAATATACTGAACTTTGTCTTTAAGATCATCCCGTCCCCTATCCCGTCCTAACAGGCTGCGGAAAAACTCGAATGGGCGCACTGTAGGCGCGCTCTGTGAGCGCGCGTTTTTCTAGAATGAACGCGATGTGCGCGGTCATAGGCCGCGCCTACAGTTCGGCAATTTCTGCCTTGAGTCTTGCAACACCCTCAAGTTAGAAGGGGATTTATTCTTGATCAGGCCCCTTCATAGTTTGCTGCATTGGCAACGGAAGCCGTTTGCCTTCCCTTCATGTGTGGGATGGCGATTGTACGTCCACTCCTTCCAGCCGACGTTCAGCTCCTTAACAAAGAACCCTCTCTCTGCTAACTGCAGAGCCACTTTGGCCGAAAGCGGTCAGTCGTGCCCCCAGCAGTAGGTCACGAGTTCCCGGTCCTTGCGTAGAATGCCGACAAGTTGTTCCAGTTCATCCGCCGGAGCGCACAACGCTCCTGGAATATGGCCGCTGGCGAATGGTTCTCTGCCGCGCGTGTCGAGCAAAACGAAATCAAATTTATTGTCCTCAACCGCATGAAGTACAGTGGAGCGCGCTTTTTCGGCCTGCAGCTTCTCTGCAAAGTAGTCACGGTTCGCGCGAATCTCATCCTGCGTGAAAGCCATGGCGACCTCCTTTTTTCTAATTGTAGCGGCGTTCGGGGATGCTTTCTGCTAGCTTTCATCTATGACCGACAATCTCTCGATGGTTCGGGCCGAATTAGGCCCGGGTGGAAAGCTGCGAGCTGGGATCAACTACAGCAATTTCGTCCTTGTAAAAAAGGACCCGATGAGCGGGCAGCCGCGTGGCATTGCGGTAGATATGGCACGCGAAATCGCCAGGCGGCTGGATATTCCAGTCGAATTCGTCGCGTTTGAAACCGCAGGGCGCATGGCCGATGCGGTAAAGAGCGGGGTGTGGGACATCGCCTTCCTGGCAAACGAGCCCGAACGCGCCAATGAGATCGTATTCACGGCGGCTTATGTGGAAATCGAGGCGGGCTATCTTCTTCCTCCCCAATCTTCAATTCGATCTATTGCTGAAGTTGATCGCGAGGGGATCCGAGTCGCCGTGGGCGATAAAAGCGCCTACGACTTGTTTCTCAGCCGAACGCTCGAGCGCGCCACCGTTGTGCGAGCCCCGGGGATGAGCGCTTCCTACGACGTTTTCGTGGAGGGAAAATTGAACGTCCTTGCCGGTATCAAGCCCTGGCTGGTGGTCATGGCGGAAAAACTGCCCGGTTCACGTTTGCTCGATGGACACTTCATGACCGTGCAGCAATCGATCGGTATGCCTCGAGGACGTGAATCCGCCGCAAGATATTTGCGTGAATTCGTCCAGGACGTGAAAACCTCCGGGTTCCTCGATCGAGCAGTCCGCAGCATGAACCTTCCGGGCATCGCAGTCCCCTCCTAATGCATTGTACGCGCGGTCTACGACCGCGCGTATTTCGTAGATTCCAGGAAGAGCGCGCGGTCATAGACCGCGCCTACAGTTGCCGTCACCGCGCGGAGCAGGGTGTGGGATCCCAGCGCGAGCCGTCCGTTTCCCTCTTAAAGTCTGTGGTTGTTACAAAAGGCACGGCCAGATATACCGGATCCGTGACGATGGTCGTGACGGTGAACCACTCGTTTCCGTTCGGCTCGGTAAAGCGATCGTAATATTCGGTGACCGTCGTACTGGAACTGTAGGGGACGCCATTCTTCCGCAGGTAGCCGGGAAGAAGATTTGTTGTTGTCACTTCCAGAGTGCGCGATTGAGTTCCCACACGCGCGCCTGTTCCCAAAAAGCCAAGTCCTCCGGGCGCCGGACCTACACCGGGATCCCAGCGTGCCGTGGAATATCCCTGCCAGGAGGGTTCAAGCCCTTTGCGTGGCGGACTTCCGAAATGAAATAACCGCGTCTGTGCTCCGGCATCGGTTTCGATCTTTAGCGTATTATCGTCCTGCCACGTGATGTGCAGACGTCCGGGCACCCGCATGATTGCCGCCGCGCCGTAAGCCCTGCATTGCAATCCCGCCGCTTCGTCCTTCGCTGGATCCCAGGAGTCGACGATCTTCCGGGCCGCATCGTTAATCGGAACGCTGGCGGCGTCACCTTTGAGTGGAGTGACCATACGCCAACGATAGTCTTCGGTCACCACGGAAACCCAATACCCCGTTAAATCGACCGGAGCGGTGGCTTTCGCTGTTGCGGCGGGATTTTGTGCGAAGGCCGGAACCAGGAAGATATACAGACACAAAGCCATACCGCGCATGCGCATTACCTTTGAACCAGGCTCCGGTAGACGGATTCCACGAACCGATCCGCCGTAACGAAACTGCTGCTCGAGACATATTCCGTGTCGTAATCCCGAGTCGGCCTGGCCGCCTTCACCTGTTCGAGCGTCATTCCTTTCTTGAGCATCTCGCGGATACGGTCGCGAACGATGACGACCATGTCCCGGTACTCCACGACGTCGGCTTCATCGCATATCCGTCCATGACCGGGAATGACGTATGTGCCTCCATCCTGAGTGTGCCCTGGAACAGTCAGACCCAAAATATGATTCAGAGCAGCGATTTCTCCCTCCACGCTGCCTCCTCGCTCCAGGTCGATGAACGGGTATGCGCCGGGCGTGAAAATATCGCCCGCGCTTATGACGTCTGACGCGCGAAAGAGAACAAGGCTGTCTCCATCTGTGTGGGCGTGGGGTTCATGGTAAATAATGATTGCCTCGCCGTTGAAACGAATGTCCTTGAATGGAGTGAAGTATTCATCTGTGGGCAAACCCGGCTCGGGAGCAGGTGTCTCTTTTCCAGCGGGCTTGGTCATCCGGTTCAAAACATTTTCGTGCGCGATAATCCTGAGCGGTGCCGCCGGATCCTCCGGGATCAGTTTGGCGAGCGCCGCGTTTCCGCCGACATGATCCGGGTGCACATGCGTATTAATAATGTAGCGGATCGGACCTTTGGAAAGCTTGCGGATTTCCGCCACGATTCGCGGCGCCAGCGGCCCGTATTCGGTGTCAACCATCAATACGCCTTCTTTTCCGACTTGCAGAGTGATATTTCCACCCGCGCCGGCGGCCATATAGATGTTGCCCTGCACTGGAAGGATCTTGATTTGCACGTTGTCGAAATTTTGTGTGGCTTGCGAAGAGAAGACCGAAGAGGTATTCCAGACAAGTAGGGCGATGGTGAGAATAAGGTTGAGGTAAGCACATTCCCCTCCTCGCAGAGGAGGGGTGGATGCGCCGAGCGGAGCGATGGCGCAGACGGGGTGGTCAGCTCGGCGAAACCTTCCCGCCGGTCTGACCACCCCGTCGCGCCAGCCTTGCGGCTGCCGCGCCTCCCCTCCTCTGCGAGGAGGGGAATAGCCTCTCCAAAGTTTCAGCGCAGATTGCATGGGCCTCCGTTTTGGCCGCAAGCGCAATAGCGATCGCATTTTTCCGGCATCCGTAGGGCCTTGCCCATCTTCAATTTATATTCCGGATACAGCGTCTCCGCACCGCCTCGCGTCGCCTCAAACGGGAGCCCGTACCAGTCCGCTACTTCGTGCAGGAATGGATTGGTGCCGGGGAAATAGTTGGGAACCACGTCGGCTGCTTTCGGAATCTCCGGGACATACTCGCAAAAGTCTTTTCCCATTTGTTGGCCCGGATCGAGAACCCACGTCTGGCTTCGAACCAGCGGTTCGGTGAGAAATGCGCGATCCGTGATAACGGTTGTTACCGTCAGATAACTTCCATGTCGCACCCAATGTTCGGTAAACGTTGCCTTGTCGCTTCGAGGAAGTCCGTTGCGCCGCAAATAACTCTCTTTGAGGTGAGTCGTGTAGACATTCAATATGTTCCGGTCCCAGGTGCCGGTCGAAAAGCCCTGAAAGGTGTGGGGTGCAAGTTCATCCGGATGCGGACGGCCGTCGAGCCAGACCGTAACATGTTGAATGTCTACAC
>WNEQ01000876.1_pt1 | contig 16111 bp, 13 predicted proteins | sample 5399971 | NCBI WGS metagenome assembly WNEQ01 (sample SAMN13153330, study PRJNA577476) | soil metagenome | isolation source: 20 cm grassland meadow soil 2 days after 1st rain plot 5 | place: USA:California | collected 2015-09-18
CCCAACCACCGAGACCTCCACAACGACAGAAACGGCGACCCTGACTCAAACTTCTACAACGACGGCGACTGTCACAACCCCATCTACAACAACCGAAACAACCACTCAGACGGTGACCGAGACCGCGACTAGCACGACCACCGCAACAGCCAGCACGACGCTAACAAGCACTGTCACGACTCCTTCTACGATTACCGCGACCTCGACCGTCACCTCTCCAACGACCACGACAGAGAGTTCCACCACGACTCAAACAACCACTACCACTGAGACATCGACCTTCACTTCGCCAACCACGGCGACGGTCACCTCGACAACAACCGAAACTTCGACAGCGACGAGCACGACCACAGCTCTCATCACCACGACCGAGTCGACCACGCAAACGTCAACGGTAACGACTCCCACGACGACGACGGTGACATCGACGTCAGTATCTCCGACCACGACCACGGAGACGACTACAGTAAGCACGACTCAGACGGCTACTTCGACGCTGACGGCCTCGACGACAAGCACCATCACCTCAACAGTCACGACTTCCGCGACTACCACCGTCGCTACGACGGAAACGACTACTCAGACTTCGACAGTTACTTCGCCCACTACTACCACCGTTACGACGACAATTCCCGCAACAACGACGACCACGACCGTGACCTCCTTGGGTGGTGCTAATCAGCTTCCAAACCCAGGGTTCGAGAACGGTCTCGGTGGTTGGAGCACCTCCCAAGGTACAACGGTCTTCTCCGTCGACCCTTCGACACAGCACTCTGGATGCTGTTCTGTAAAGGGAGTGGAGACAGGCGCCGGAAGCGTTGGACGGCTGTACCAGGACGTCACGGGAATAACCTCGCCTGGAAATCAGTATCAGATTAGTGGTTGGATTAAGACAAACAATGTTGTGGGGAACGTGGTCATCGGCCTGAACTATGTGGGAGTCGGCGGAGTGACACCAGCCGACGGGCACGTCATGGAGATAGGGGGGGTAGGCGGGACACAAGATTGGACGTTCTTCCAGAGTGGCGTGTTCACCTTGCCGCCTATGCCGTCTGACGCGCAGGCGTTATGGTTCCTGCTCGGTTTTAACGCTGGTGTGGGGACAGCATGGTGGGACGATGTCTCGCTCGTGTCAGCCACGACTACCACGACAGTTACGGCCACTTCGACTCTGACTACGTCAACCACCACTACTGAAACGACGACACTGACCTCTTCGACTACCTCTCCGACTACCACAACTGAGACGGTCACGGTCACACTGACCCCCACAGCGACGACGGTGACGAGCACCTCGACGGCCACTTCTACCGTCACTACGACCCAAACTATTACGACGACAGTGAGCAGCGCAACATCCCTCTTGCCGACATCAGCCTCGCTCGCCTGCCGTCCGGACGACGTGCGAGTGGGTGCGCGGACCGCGTGCACCGCGGTTATCAAGGCGAGCGGTAGGGCCCCGCCCGGAGGTGTGGTCACCTTCGCGAGCAACGGTCGGGGGACCATCGGTCAGGTGAATTGCGAGAACGAAGGCGAGAAGGAAAACACACTCACTTGTGCCGTGAAGTACTCGCCCGGCAAGACGGGACCTCAGACGATTACCGCAACCTACCAGGGAGACCAGACTCACTCCGGGAGTGTCGCGACGTTCGAATTGAACGTGCATAACCACGAGGACGATTCAGTGGCCGTCCTGGCACCCCACCCGACCTTACCACTCCTCTTTTCGGATTCCCTCCTCCTATCGGCATTCGTATGCGGTACGCTCCTCGCGACCCTCCGCAAGAGGGGACGCCCGTTCTTCACCCTGACTGGTTAGCTGGGTTTACCGCACCACAAGAACCGTCGGACCAGGCAGCCAGAGTCACTTTCATCGGAAGGCGAACGGATTTACTGGGAAATAAAACATGAAGAAGACGATAGCAGCACCAGCCCAAAGGAGAAGCAGGCGTCTCTCACTCTTCTCGCTTCCTCGCGCGAGGAAGGCGGTAACAAGCGGAATGCCTAGGGCCAGCCCCAGGTCTGTGTTGATGAAGTAGAATGCGTACTCGACTCTGTGGCTTACCAACGAGATGTAGAAGAGAGGGAGGTACGTAGCCGCCATCAGGGAACCCGCCAGGACGTCAGCCTCGCCCGCCTTCCTCTTCAGTAACTTCCAGCCTATCACGGGGACGATCAGCCAGATGGAGTACCAGACCACCAGATTGCCCATCCCCTGCCAGTCTATGGGGTGATACTGGATCTGACTCGTAACCGTCCCGTTTGGAAGTGAGGTCTTGACTGTGACAGTGCTGACGAAATATTGCAGAGGACTCACGTTGATAGGTAGAATCCAGCTCCAGGGATAGCAGTTCCAGGCGTTTACTTGTCCGCAGCCCACCAGAGAGGACTGGTACGTGAAGTAGTACTGGATGTTCTGTATTGGGTTTGTAACGTAACCTGAGTGCGTCGTGGTCGTCCTTGTCGTGGTGATAGTCACATTCGCCACCGGGTTGACAACCACTACGGGCTGAACGGAGACTAATGAGCTCGTGAAAGGCAGATACGCCGAGTCGTATGTCCAGAGCGGTATCCCCACCACGACCGCGACGATCGCGACGAAGGCAACAATCTTCCTCCAACTTCCCAGATCGAATGACTTCGATCGTCTGCTCGCCCAGAGGTGGTAGAGGCCCAAGGCTAGCAGAAAGAACACTCCTGTCTCCTTGCTCAGGATGGAGAGACCGAAGGCGAGGGCGGAGAGGTATTGGCGCCCCTTGAAGTAGGCCAAGAAGCCAAGCAGCCCGAAGAGAATCGGAGGTCCGTCAAGGAGAAGGAGGGAGGTGTGCACGAAGAAGATACTCTCGAAGCCGAGCATCGAAGCTGCGAAAAGAGCCTTCTCTTTCGAGTAGAAAATCTTCGCGAGTTCGTACATTACCCATACCGAGGCGACCCCGATCAGAGCGTAGAAGATTCTCCATCCGAAGAAGTTGTCCCCGAAGATACTAATTCCGAGCGCACCCCAGACCTTACCGAAGAAGGGGTGCTCCAAATTCGAAGGGACACCATGAAGGAGGTCCTGGGCGGTGGGAACATAGAACGCCTCATCGAAGACCCTCCCTCCCCCATTCGAGGTATCGCTCGGAAACGAAAGGGCGAAGAGGTGGAGAGCGAAGAGAACAAGTAACAAATGTGCTATGTTGACTTCCTCAGCCGCGCGTTTGAGATAGCCTAACACAGCTCTGGCGGGCTCGAGCTTCGCTGGCTCTTGCAAACTCGGGTCTTGTTGACGCCAGTGCATATAAGCTTCATAGCGAACTTGAGAGTATCGAGGTAAATCCCTCCCGATTCGCGGCGAAGCTCTTTTTTCCGCTCCGATAAGTGAGCACGTAGACCCTCTGTCTCCGACGCCGCGGAAACGAATCGAACCGTCAGCGAGCTCGTCTGTCCTTGGGAGAAAGTTGGCTGTCTATCCACTCGAGTTGGCTCTCGAGTAGGATTCGCAGCTGCTTCAGGGAGGACTCGCGCTCAGCGGGCGAGATTCCCGGCATCTTCTGCTGGAGAATCTCGAATGTGTCGCGGTGCCGCCTGACAAACAGCTGGGCGAAGACGTTGGCGGGCAGAAGGTCCGCAAACATCCGGATCATCGCCCGCTCCCTCCTCACGGCGCTCAGAAGGCCTTGCTGCATCTCTTCCAGGGCCTTCTTCCCTTTCTCCGTTATCGAGTAGGCCACGCTCCCCTCCCTCCCGGCAGAATCCTTTGGCCTCACGAGCGATTCGTCCACCATGCCTCTAAGTAGTGGGTACACCGTCCCCGGTCCCGGCCGCCAGGCCCCGTCCGTCGTCTCCTCTATCGTCCGCATAATCGAGTAACCCGCCTCTGGGCTCCGGGACAACAAAGAAAGGACGTAGAATCGAAGGAAACCTCTGGGGACGGACTGTGGATCCATCCATCTCCTCCGGTGTGAAATTACCATTCCTCTTGAGTCTCGATGGCTGGGCTATTTAAGCGCATGTGATGCGATATGCGTATCGATTCAGTATTCGATATCGTATTCGATAGTCTTATTAAGCCTCTCTGCTTGGCAGGCGTAAGCATCTTGTCCGACATCATCACGGTTGACGACCTTGTGGAGGTTTACGGCGACGGGACGAAGGCTGTCCAGGGTATTTCGTTCCGTGTTGGTGAAGGGGAATTCTTCGGATTCTTGGGACCGAACGGAGCGGGAAAGAGTACCACCATCAAGGTGCTCACGACCCTCCTGCGAAAGACGTCGGGTCGGGTTACCGTGGCCGGCTACGACCTGGACAAGGAACCTCAGGAGATCCGCAAACTCATCGGTGCCGAGAGCCAGGAGACCGTTGTGGACGGAGACCTCACGGGGAGGGAGAACCTCAAGCTCCAGGGCAATCTCCAGCAGATGCGGGGAGCCGCCCTCGAGGAGCGGGTCAAAGAGCTGTTGAAGCTCGTTGAACTCGAGGACGTCGCAGACAAGAGGGCGGCCTTCTACTCCGGAGGCATGAAGAAGAGGCTCGACCTCGCCTCCGCCCTCGTCCACAAGCCGAAGCTTCTCTTTCTGGATGAACCCACAACCGGGCTGGACCCTCAGTCTCGCGCCCGCATCTGGGAGTACCTCGAAGGGCTAAACAGGGACGAGGGAATCACGGTCTTCCTGACGACCCAGTACATGGAGGAGGCAGACAGGCTTTGTCGCCAACTCTACATCATCGATCAAGGAAAGGTAATCGCGAACGGCTCTCCGGAGGAGCTGAAGCGCCAAGTCGGCGCTGATACGATCACCCTGTCGGTGGTGGGTGGCGAGAAGGACGGTGTGAAGGCAGAGGCGAAGCAGACTCTCTCCGGAATAAGTGGCGTGACCAAGGTGATTGATTCCGACGGCGGCATCACCGCCTACGCTACCAACGCGAGCCAGATCGTCGCAGACATAGTCAGGGCCTTCGACGAGAAGAATATGCAACTCTCCTCGATTAACCTGGCGCGCCCCTCCCTCGGCGACATCTTCCTGCAACACACGGGGAAGAGGATAAGGCCGGAGGAGCTTAACACGAAGCCAGCCTCCGGGATGAGGTTTGCCAGGAGGAGGCCTGCTCGGGAATGACCCTCTTCAACGATACACGGCACCTTTTCGTGAGGTCCCTGAAAAAGCTGATCCGGAACCCAATCCTGATATTCTTCTCCCTCTTTCAGCCCATCATTTTCCTCCTCCTCTTCACTCAACTCTTCTCGAAGTTCGCCCAGGCTCCGGGCCTCTTCCCGGCAGGGGTCAGCTATCTGGCGTACGCCACTCCCGGCATCCTTCTCCAGAACGGGTTCAGCAGCGCACTACAATCCGGGACCTCTATCGTGGACGATCTCAATACTGGCTTCCTTCAGAAGATGCTCGTCACCCCCGTGAGTAGGTCGGCCATTCTGCTCGGGAGACTTACAGCAGATGCGTTCAGGGTGACGGTTCAGTCGGTCATAATCATCGTGCTAGCATACGCGATCGGCTTCTCTGTCGCGACGGGCCTCCTCGGGATACTGGCGATACTGGCCATCGTGGCTTTCTTCGGGCTGGCATGGTCAGGAATCTCCCTCGCGCTCGGCCTCAGAACGAGGAGCGCTGAAACCGTCTTCGGGATAGCCGGATTCCTCAGTTTTCCCCTGCTCTTCATGAGCACTTCCCTGGTGCCCCAGACCGCGATGCCGGCCTGGATGCAGAGCGTATCGAGCGTCAATCCCATCAGCTTCGCGGTCAACGCCGTCCGGGACCTGTCGCTCCCCAACTATTTCTCCGCGGGTGACGTCCTCGCCGCCGTGGGGGTAATAGCAGCGATTGCCGTGGTTACGCTGGGCGCGACGCTTTACCTCTTCAGAAAGGTAGTCAGCTGATAGGCGTCACGAAGAACCGCTCCCTTCCATGCGAGACAACTACAGACGCGGGTCGGGCTCCTTCATTCATTTGGCCAACGCCCTAAAACCACTCTCCAGCAAGATGTCGCCAAATGCACGCTCGAAATATTCCTTGGATTTCGCGAGGCTCACCGCTCCCTCCTCTGTCAGCCGGTAGACAGAGTTGCGGCCTTCGATCCGCGCCTCGATCAGACCGTGACTCGCGAGGTCCTTCAGGGCAGGATAGATGGTCCCCGGATTCGGTTTCTCACCTCTGCGCTTCCCAATCTCCGTCGCGAGTTCCTGCCCGTACATCGAGCGCTTGGAGAGTAGCCATAGTATCGTGAAGGACAGCATCCCGCGCATGTCACACATGTGGACTTCCTCACTCTTCGGCACGTCCAGAACCCCTCCTTTCGTGCTAACGCCTTTGTTCTATAAAAATGTTGGGCGTCCGATATATCTATTTTGGATATCCCACACCCAGAGTATGTTGGGGAGGGTCTACATCGAGATCGGGAGTCGTGAATAGAGCGGTGGCTGTGAGTCCAATTGTTCAATTGTATGTTTGTGCCATAGACGGCCTCTCCTACGAAGACAGGGACGGCGTAATGGCTCACATGAAGTTGCAACACGGGATAGAGAGATTCGAGTCCTCTCTGGTTAGGGAGAGGAGATTCCCGTAGAGCGACAGCAAAGAGCATCGAAAGAGCCCAGATGTAGGGGCGAGAGGAGACGCCGGGTCGTCCAGCTTCAGGATAAATGCCGGAGATAGACTGGGACCGCCAACGCTCGGAACTCCTCAGCGAAAGCGATCACGCGCGCGCGTCTCGTCGACCTTGGAAGAATCGGCTATAGAGTGCAGCTGCAGCCATCGTGGCGAGGCTGAAGACCAGCAGGGCTCCCAGGAACGGCAAGATTGCGAGCGAAATTGCCAGGGTGACGTACGGGTAGACCCTCTGTTTCAGGAGCCTGACTCCGGCTGCTGCTCCGATGACGTAGGTCAGTATGGCGGCGCCGCTTGGGATCAGAAGGGCCGTCTCAAGGTCCACGCCAAAGACATAGAAGACCAGGAGGACCGAGAACGAAAGCCCGACGAGCGCCAGAATGGAGCGATCCGGCGCGCTCGTCTTCTTACTCAGGTGGTCCAGCACCCTCGGAAGACCTCCGTCTCTGGCAACCGCGTAGATCACCCTCGACATCCCGGTCATGTAGGCGTTGGCCGTCCCGAAGATGATGAAGACAGCAAGGATGGCCGTCCCAATCGCCCCGTAGACTCCCAGTACGTTGGACAGGATGGCCGCGAAAGGCGCAACGCTACCCCCCGACCTGTAAGAAAGGGTTCCCACCGTCACGAAGGCCACTGCGACGTAGAGCCCGCTCACGAGGGCCACGCTGAGCAGGATACTTCGATGGAAATCCTTCTTCGGGTCGCTGAACTCCTCCGCAACGTTCGACACGTTTTCGTACCCCAGAAATGACCAAAAGATGAGGGCCGCAGAGACGCCAATCGGAAGGAGGCCATTTGGGAGGAAAGGCTCGAGATTTTCAAGCCTGACGAGGTAGCTCGAGGATATCACCGTCGCCAGGAGCAGCGCCACTATCGAGACGACAACAGCGAGCTGAACCTTGTTGCTGACCACTATCCCTCTGTAGTTTACGACGAAGACGCTGAAGATTATGGCACCAGCGACCACAAAAGTCTCGGCCCTGCTCATCGGGAACGCGTAAGCCACATAAGAAGCCGCGATCAGCATCACGGCTGGTCCTCCGGTTACGAACCAGAGGGCAAAGAGCCAGCCCGTCACCGTCGCGACGCGGACCCCGAAGCTCTCCTTCGTGAAGGAGTAGATCCCTCCCGCCTCAGGCTTTCGAGCTGAGAGGGAGGCGAAGGTGTAGGCGAAGGGATAGCTCACGATCGAGAGTAGGACCCAGGCTAGAAGCGAGGCAGGACCGGCGAGTTGAGCCGCGAGCCCCGGCAGGACGAGAACGCCAGAGCCGAGCACGGAGCTCACGTAAAGTGCAACCGCGTACCGCAGTGTTATTGCCTTGCGAAGACCTTGAGTCGAGGCGGTCATCCCCCGCTTAGCCCGAGCCTCCACAAACTCTGTTTAAGCGTTGCACAGGCCGGTGACGGCCACCGCCGAGCCCCGCGAGATCCGACCAGGTGGAACTCGATCTGACGAGTGAGGGAATTCATGGAGCCTTGGAGGTGCCAATTCGTCTCCGGTGACGCTCGGTGCAACGATTTCCGTCATTTGCAAGAAATATGCGTCTCTTTGGGCGAACTTGATGCCGAAAAACAAACATTTTAATACGAATTCAATTGTTAGCTTCCGTTTGGTTCTCCAGGTCCTCGATTCGACTCTTCGTGAGGGTGAACTCTTCCGGCTGTACCCCTCAGACGTCAGGGTCAGGGTTGCTTCTCGCCTCGCCGACTCTGGGCTGAAGCGTGTCGAGTTGACGGTCGACTATCCCCCACGCACCTCCTTCAGGGAGGTTGTTCCGGTGGTGAAGGCCCTGCAGGACCGTGGCGTCAAGGTCGTGATGCACGGGAGGGCCTGTGAGGAGGATATCGAGGCCATCCGCAGATACAAGGCGGATGGGTGCGCCCTCTACATAGCTGTGAGCAGGCTTCATCGGGAGTACAAGCTTCACAGGATCTCGGAGGATGAGGTCATCGAGAGGCTCTGCAATGCCGTGAGGGTCGCCCGGGAAAGTGGTTTCGGCTACATCCGCGCGACCCTGGAAGACTCGTCGCGGATTTATCTGGAAGACGGAGAGGAAGGACTAGCGAAGATAGCGAATTCGATTCAGAGATTGAAGGAGAGCGGCGCGACGATAGTAAGCCTCCCCGACACCTCGGGGCTTCTGACTCCCCGCCTCACGCGTGACTTCTTCATGAGGGCCAGCGCCTCGGCCTCTCTTCCCCTGGCGGCTCACTTTCACAACGACTACGGGCTCGCCACGGCAAACACGATCGAGGCGGCCCTCGAGGGAGCTGAAGAGGTGCACGCGACCCTGTTAGGAATTGGCGATAGAAACGGGATAGCAGACATGTACGAACTCGTCGCGACTCTCGAAGACATTCACGGGGTGCGAACGGGCTTGAATCGTTCCTCCCTGCGAGAGCTCTACGAGTACTTCTCAAGGGTCACCGGAATCGAAATACCTTGGCGTCACCCGCTTTCCAGAGAGGCAAGGACGGTCAGGGCGGGCGTTCACCAGAGCATGACAGTCAAGAGGAAGGAGGGTTACATCCCTTCAAGAAAACTGGAGAACGACTTCAGTGAGCCGTTGTACGCCATCACCCCCTACATCAGCCACAACCTCGTTCAGACGATCATCACGCCGCACACGGGAGCCATAGACAAGGAAAAGACAATACGTATAGCGGAGTCGCTGGCGGCTGTCACCAGGGATGGCGCGACGCAACCGAGTCTTGATGCAGTCCAGGAGATAATCATGAACGAGACGGGAGTGAGGATACCGCGCCAAGAGCTCGCGCGCTACTTCGGCGGTGAAAGGGTCTACATCCTCTTGAAGCTCCATCCTCAGTTTCCGGCCGAGCGGCTCGTGAAGGAAGCGATGGAGTGGGACGGGGTTGAAGGAGTCGACGAAGTATACGGCGACGCGGATATGGTGATAAGGGCTCACATCAACTACGGGAAAGGGAATGTCGTCTCTCTCCTTCGACAGAAGTTTCCAGACGCCCTGCAGGACCTGAAGGTCCTCGTGACAGACTGAGTTGAATGGTCACGGGCAAGACGATCTTTTCGAAAGTATGGGACAGCCACCTGCTCGCGGAGAGGCCTGACGGGCAGTCACTCATATACGTCGACAGGCATCTCACCCACGAGGTAACCTCCCCACTCGCCTTCGAGGCTCTCAGAAAGGCCGGAAGGAGGGTTAGGCGTCCCGACCTCACCTTCGCGGTGATGGACCACAACGTGCCGACTGGGGACAGGAGTCTTCCTGTCAGCGACGAGATGTCGAGCAAGCAGATGAAGGCACTTACGGGCAACGCGACACAATTCGGGCTCACTCTCTTCGACTACTTCAGCCCTTACCAGGGAATTTCGCACGTGATTGGGCCGGAGCTAGGGCTGACCATCCCAGGGATTACGCTGACGTGCGGCGACAGCCACACCTCCACCCACGGCGCGCTGGGCGCGCTCGCTCTTGGGATAGGGTCGAGCGAGGGTGAGCATGTCTTCGCTACTCAATCCATCTGGATCAAGAAGCCAAGGGAGATGGCAATCACCCTGAGGGGGAGGCTTCGTAAGGGGGTCACGTCCAAAGACGTCATTCTCTCGGTCATAAGGCGGATCGGGACCGGAGGTGCGATCGGGAACGTCGTAGAGTTCGTCGGCGAGGCCACCTCGAACTTTTCTGTCGAGGAGAGGCTGACGATAACGAATATGGCAATCGAGGGAGGAGCCCGCACCGCGATTATCTCGCCCGACGAGAAGGTCTACGAATACATCAGAGGGTCCAAATTCGCTCCGACCGGAGCGGACTGGGGAGATGCGTTGGAGCAGTGGAGGTCGCTCCCCACGGACCCCGGTGCCGTCTACGATTCGCGCATCGACTTCAACATTTCAGAACTGGAGCCGCAGGTCAGCTGGGGAACGAACCCTGCGATGACCGTAGGCGTCACGGAGAGTATTCCCTCCCCTAGCGAGGCGCCGACGAAAGAGGATGCACTAAGCGTAGAGCGTGCACTGAAATACATGGGTCTCGCGCCCGGAACGAGAATAACAGACATCCCTCTCGACACGGTCTTCATCGGGTCATGCACCAACGCGAGGCTCTCGGACTTGACAGAGTCGGCTCGAGTCATCAAAGGCAACCATGTCAACAAAGATGTCCGCGCCCTGGTGGTACCCGGCTCGCAGCTCGTGAAGAGGAGGGCGGAGGCGCTAGGGCTAGACAAGATATTCGTCGAGGCAGGGTTCGAATGGAGGAACTCGGGGTGCAGCATGTGCATCGGGATGAACGAAGACAAGCTCTCCCCCGGCGAGAGATGCGCCAGCACATCGAACCGAAACTTCGAGAACAGGCAGGGTCCGGGGGGGAGAACGCACCTGGTCAGCCCCATCATGGCGGCCGCAGCGGCCCTCCACGGTAGGTTCATCGACACAAGGGAGGTCGAGCTCATCGATCCCGAAGAGCTGGCCCCGGGTGGGCTGAATGCCTGAGCCACTTCGAGAAGTTATCGGGAAGGCCTGCCCGCTCGAGGCTGACGACGTCGACACCGACCAGATTTTCCCCGCACAGTTCCTGAAGGTGATAGAGAGGAGAGGGATGGAGAGCTATCTGTTCTACGGGTTGAGGCACGACGAGAGGGGCAACGTTCACGGGCGATTTGTCCTGGACAGACCAGAGTTTAGGGGGGCGAGGATCCTCGTGGCCGGGAAGAACTTCGGGATCGGCTCCTCAAGGGAGAACGCAGTCTGGGCTCTGACAGACTATGGGATAAGATGCATCATCGCATCCTCCTTCGGGGATATCTTCTACAACAACGCGTCGAAGAATGGCCTCCTCTGCGTTCGCCTCCCCGGTCAGGCGGTCAGAGACCTCAGGGAGAGGGCCGCCACCGCGAAACTGACCCTCACGGTTGACCTCGCAGGCCAGACAATTTCAGACGGGAGGACGACCGTGGCCTTCGAGGCCGAGCCATACATCAAGGAGAGGCTCCTGAAGGGGATGGACGACGTCGCATTCACGCTCGAGAACTACGAGGCGGAGATTAGGGAGTACGAGCGGAGGATCCCCCGCTTCGTGATTCCCCGCAGCGCTAGACCGTCCTGAGCGCGCGGAGGAGCAGTTCAATCTCCTCCGCAGTGTTGTAGAAGTGAGGCGAGACACGCAGATGGTTGTACCTCCCGGACACGACTATCCTCTTAGCGGCCAGCTTCTCGACGAGGAGCTTGTGCTCCCTCGCCTCGAAGGTAACAATCCCGCCGCCGGGACTCTCTTCGAGGGTGGGGGTCAGCATCTTCTTCCCCATCCGACGGAGGCCTGTGATCAGCTCCTCCTTTCTCCTCGTAATCACCCTGAATCTTGAGCCCGGCTCCGTCGACAGAGCGAACTTCACGGCCTCCACTGCTCCGCGAACCACCACAGCGGCCGACGTCCCCCACTCGAACCTCGCGGCCGTCGCCGAAGGTTCCGCTTTATCCACAGGGAATGGTATGTCGAATGGGTCTCTCTTCACCTGAGCCCTCTCTATCACATTGTCCTTCACCCCGAACCAGCCGAGGTAGGCAGGCTTCATTGAGTTGAGACGCTCCTCGTTGAGAAATACACAGGCCGCTCCATGGGGTCCGCAGAGCCATTTGTAAAAACCGCAGACGAGCCCGTCGACTCCGTCACGCTTGACGTCTATGGGGAAGACACCGACTCCGTGGAAGGCGTCAACGAGAGCGACTGCACCTCTTCTGTGCGCGAGATCTGCTATCTCTCGAACCCTTTCCCGGTAGCCGCTCAACCACGACACGTAATCGACCGCGACCGCCACGGTCTCTTCGTCGATCGCCCGCTCCCACGCGTCGAGGGGGACGATTCCGTTGCGCCCTCGGAGGACCACGACCTTCTTCAGGAGCCCAGACTCGCGCATCCTCAGCCAGAGCAACACGTTGCTGGGGAAGTTGAGGTCGCTTACGACGACCTTCTTCCTCTTCGAGAGGTCGAGTGAGGAGGCCAATTCAACGAGCCCGATGCTCGCGCTCGGGACAACCCCCACCTCGTTGTCTCTCGCGCCAATGAGCTCGGCGAACCGCTCCCTCAGCTTCAGGATATCGTCGAGCCACTCCTCGAAACGTTCTCCTTCACGCGACCACCTCTCCACGAACTCCCTCATAGCCCGGGTGACCGAGATTGGGGGAAGACCGGCTCCGGCGCTATCAAGGTAGGTGCGCGTCGAGAGAGCGGGGATCGTCTGACGCACCCCAACAAGTCTTTGACCCGGCAGAGTCCATCGAACCCTTTTTTTCGCTCTCTCGCTCGCTACGGGCTCGGGCTGGCCGCCCTCATTGCTGGGCCCTCCGGATGGCGTAGACCGCGAGATTCTCGTAGAAGAGCCTCTCGCTCTCTTCGAGTGTCATCGTCAGCCCGTGCTTCCTGCAGATCAGCTCTATCCTCTCCCTCGGATTGTAGCTCGAAAGGAGGATCAATATCGTCCCAGTAGACTTCATGACCCGGACAGCTTCTTCGAGAAATGCTAAGGCCGCATCAACCCCGTCTCTCCCACCGTCGACCGCCGGGTCTTCGACCTTCTCCGAGGGCAGGTATGGGGGGTTGAAGGCCACGAGGTCGAAAGTGTAGTCCCTGAAGCAGGAAGCTCTGTCTGCGAGGACAAACTCGCCCCGGCCCAAAGGCATCCACGGTGGCACGATGTCCGTCCCGACGACGAAGCCGAAGCTTTTGACGAGTACAGACAGGTTCCCCCCGTTTCCCGAGCCAATCTCGAGGCAGGACTGCCCGGAGAACCTTTGCAGGACTCGTCTCAGGAGCAAAGAGTCTTCCGAGGCGAGGTAGACTCGATTCATTCGCCCAGTTCGTGGGAGACCATAGTCTTGTACTCCTCCGGGGAGAGGATCTGAGTCACATTCTGGGTCGCGTAGAAGTAGGCCGGTGAACCGTCCGGAGCGTACGCCAGGCTACCGTCTGGATTCTGCAGCCTCGTCACCTTGACCACCGCCGGCTTGACGCCGAGAACCGTCCCGTCGTCGAGGGCGTAGTAAGAGAACCTCTCCTGAAGTGGTTTGTAGCCGACAACTCTTCCCTTGGGCTGTGGACTAGGAATCATGGGCTCGGGTCTGCGCCCCACATTAAAAAGGAATCGAAGCTAGGGAAGAAGTTTGAGGATCCCGGAGCTGTACTGAGCCGCCTTCTTCGGGGTCTCCGCCACCTCCTCGGGCAGCCCAAGAAGCTTCGCGGCCTCCCTTAGCAGGTGTTTCCTTCTCCCCCCGCGAATCTTGAAATCAAGTGGGATGCTGAGAGCCATCGAGGCCACGCCCTCGTCCGCAAACGGGAACCTCGGTTCCACGCTCGAGGAGCACGCCAGTTCGTCCCTCAGGAGACCCACCTCCCCGCACCGAACGAGATCCTCTTCCATCATAGTCTCCGCCGCGAGGGCTCCTCCCTCCTCAACCGCCCTCACGTACTTGACGTAGCCTCCGAAGAGCTCGTCCGCGAGCTGGCCGAGAAGGATCGTCTCCGCCCCGTTCTCTCTCGCGAGCCTTGCGGTCGTCGAGTAGATACACCAGAGTGCCTTGTCCATCGGCGTCGGCTCGAAGGGGAGGTCCAGTGCCTTCAGCTCTCGTCGGATGTCCTGCGGAGTGAGGGCTCTCGATGCCATCGGGAGGCCGAGTTTCTCCGCGATTGATCTGGACTGCTTTTCGTCTCTCGACCCGTGCGAGTAGGCGCCGCAGAGGATGACATCACTGTGCCTCGCCGCGCAGAAGGCGACGATCGAGCTGTCGAGTCCCCCAGAGAATGAGACTGCTACGAGACGCTCTCCCTCTACCCTCCTCCTCACCGAGCTCTCGATGAGGCCGGCGAGTTCCGAGGCTGCGCTCGCCATCGAGTCTGGAGTGTTCACCATCCCTAGGAGGCGCGTCTTGACGGAGGCATCGGATGCCCGGTAGCTAGTCCCGGGGGGGAGGAGAAGCCTCTCCTCCTGGGAACTCGAAAGGAACCTGTGGTCGCTCGCGAGAGATTTCCGGTCCCGCGATGCGTACAGCGGTCTCGTTCCGAGAAGGTCCCGCCCGGCGAGAATGCTCCCCTCCTCTAAGTCGAGGAAGGAGAACTCTCCGCTCGGGTTTTCTCTTCCGTTGAAGAGGGGTCCGTGAACTGCTGGCAGTCCCCCATCCCCGTCAAGGAAGAGGACCGCAATCGCGAGTTCAGCCTCTCGAAGCTCGGAGGGTTCACCGAAGTCGGTGCCGTCGTTGCTCGCGAGCACCCGTCTTCGGTGCCTCTCGACCCTCGGGAGGGATTTCTGAAGGCGCTCCTTCGCGCCCTCCCCCAAAAAGACCGCGAAGGCGCTGCAGTGCATCAATAGCGCGAGACCTGCTCCTTCAGCTTCCTGGCCAGAGCGGTCCCTATCTTCTCGACAAGAGCGAGTTTGTCGGCCGGCGCCTCCTGTATGTCCTCGATCGACCTGTATCCAGCGGTGTGGAGAGACCTCGCCCTCACCCTCCCCACGCCCTGGAGGGCGGTCAGTTCTATCAGCTCCTTGCCGACGCCGCCCTCGACCCTCCTCCTCAGGACGTCTATCTCCGAGTTCAGCCCCGCCTTCTTGAAGAGCTTGGCCAGCTCCCCGAGGCTGTAGATGAGCCAGTCGGAGTTGTCGACGGCCCTGTGCAGGTCGCCCGGCTCAACCCCCAACCGAGAAAGGATCTGTTCCTCCCTCATTTCATCGATCCACGCGTACAGTGTCATGACAGAGCGCATATCCTGAAGAGTCTCGTCGTACTCTGCATACGACTTCGAGTGAGGCTTGAGGACCATCTCACCGGAGTGCTCCTCCAGGAAGGCGATTGCCTGGTCGAGGTCTCTGTTCCTGAGCGGGAACCTGGGTTCGAAGTCGGGACTCCTAGCTATCACGTGCAAGAGACCCACGGTGTGCTCCTTCCCCGCCTCCATCGTCTTCAGCGCGTTCCTGAATAGAACTCCTGTCGCCGGGTCGATGTAGAGAATCGAGACCCTCTTCCCGAACTCAGTCGCGTAGAAGAGGTTCCCGTTGGACTCGAGAAGCTTCTCGCTCAGGAGATATCCGAACGCTTCGTCGATATGACCCATCACCTCCCCTCTCCCGACCTGCGCCGCGAGGAGCGTCTTCGCGAACAGCCCTTCGACGTCCGCCCTTGAAAGGCCGGTGCTCGTCGCGACCGTGGCCAGGACGTGCGCCCTCATCGCGCCCTCATCGGCGAGCATCGAGCGTATAGGCTCGGGTGGGTCCTTCGCGTAGTGCTGGAGGAGCTCCGCGGCCGGCTGAGTCGGTGGCGGGACGATCACGGTCTCCCCGTACTCGTCGTACTGAGGCCTCCCTGCTCTCCCAGCCATCTGCCTGTATTCCAGAACGGGGATCTCCGTGCTGCCGCCCTGCTCGACGTCGAACCTAGTGAGGTCAGCGATGACGACCCTTCTTGCGGGCAGGTTCACCCCGCTGGCGAGAGTCGGGGTGCTGGCGAGGAGCTTGATCGCCCTCATTCTGTAGTAATCCTCGACTAT
>WNEQ01000882.1_pt1 | contig 16065 bp, 11 predicted proteins | sample 5399971 | NCBI WGS metagenome assembly WNEQ01 (sample SAMN13153330, study PRJNA577476) | soil metagenome | isolation source: 20 cm grassland meadow soil 2 days after 1st rain plot 5 | place: USA:California | collected 2015-09-18
ATGGCGAAGGCGAAGTACGAGCGGACGAAGCCGCACGTGAACGTGGGGACGATTGGGCACATCGACCACGGCAAGACGACGTTGACGGCGGCGATCACGAAGGTGCTGCACACGAAGAACAAGGCGATCGCGGTGCGGGAGTACGGGTCGATCGACAACGCGCCGGAAGAGCGGGAGCGGGGGATCACGATCGCGGTGGCGCACGTGGAGTACGAGACGGACAAGCGGCACTACGCGCACATCGATTGTCCGGGCCACGCGGACTATATCAAGAACATGATCACGGGGGCCGCCCAGATGGATGGGGCGATTCTGGTGGTGGCGGCGAACGATGGGCCGATGCCCCAAACGCGCGAGCATGTGCTGCTGGCGCGCCAGGTCAACGTGCCGTTTCTGGTGGTGTTCATGAACAAGGTGGACATGGTGGACGACCCGGAGATTTTGGACCTGGTGGAGCTGGAGGTGCGGGAGCTATTGAAGAAGTACCAGTTTCCGGGGGACGAGGTGCCGGTGATCCGGGGCTCGGCGTTGCAGGCGAACGAGAAGCCGGAGGACCCCAAGGCGAACGCGGCGATCTTCAAGCTGATGGAGGCGGTGGACAGTTATATTCCGACGCCGCCGCGGCCGGTGGACAAGCCGTACCTGATGCCGATCGAGGACATTTTCTCGATCACGGGGCGAGGGACCGTGGTCACGGGGCGGGTCGAGCGCGGGGTGGTGAAGGTGGGCGAGGAAGTGGAGATCGTGGGGATCCACGACACGCGCAAGACGGTGGTGACGGGGGTAGAGATGTTCCGCAAGCTCTTGGACGAGGGGCAGGCGGGGGACAATATCGGGGCGCTGCTGCGGGGGATCGACAAGGACGAAGTGGAGCGGGGCCAAGTATTGGCCAAGCCCGGGACGATCAAACCCCACAAGAAATTCAAGGCCGAGGTGTACGTGCTGACGAAGGAAGAGGGGGGGCGGCACACGCCGTACTTCAACGGGTACCGGCCGCAGTTCTACTTTCGGACGACGGACGTGACGGGGGTGTGCACGTTGCCGGCGGGGGTGGAGATGGTGATGCCGGGGGACAACGTGACGATGTCGATCGAGCTGATCGTGCCGATCGCGATGGAGAAGGAGCTACGGTTCGCGATCCGGGAGGGCGGGCGGACGGTGGGCGCGGGCGTCGTCACCGAGATCGTGGAGTAGACGGTGCGCGACATCATCTCGCTCGCGTGCTCGACGTGCCAGCGGCGCAATTACGCAACGACGAAGAATCGTCGCACGCACCCCGATCGCCTGGAGCTCAAGAAATATTGCCGGTGGTGCCGCAAGCACACGCCGCACAGAGAAACCAAGTAGCTCGGGATAGGGGTGTAGCTCTAACGGCTAGAGCACCGGACTCCAAATCCGGGGGATGGGGGTTCGAATCCCTCCACCCCTGCCAACGTTCGGCGGACTAGGGAGCAGATGGATTTTCTGAGGCGCGCACAGGAGTTCGTCCGAGAGGTCGTGGCGGAGTTTCGCAAGGTGTCGTGGCCCAGCCGCCAGGAGCTGATCAACTCCACGGTCGTCGTGATCACGGTGACCGTGGTGGTGTCGCTCTTCCTCGGCGCGGTGGACGTCGTGCTGGCGCGGATCGTCGAAAGGATTTTGCGATGAGCGAGGACGCGGCGGCAGCGACCACCACGAAGCAGTGGTTCGTCGTCCACACGTATTCGGGGTTCGAGAACAAGGTCAAGGAGGCCATCGAGTCGCGCGCGAAGATCTTCGGGATGTCCGAGCGGATCACGCGTGTGCTCGTGCCGACCGAGAAGGTGGTCGAGGTCCGCAACAAGCAAAAGCGGGAGACCGAGCAGAAGTTCTTCCCGGGATACGTGCTGGTCGAGATGGAGCTGACGGACGACACGTGGCACCTCGTGCGCTCGACGCCCAAGGTCACCGGGTTCGTCGGCTCGGGGTCGAAGCCGGTCGCGCTGCCGCACGACCAGGTCGACGACATCCTCCGACAGATGGAGGCGGGCGCCGAGAAGCCCAAGCCCAAGTCCGTGTTCGCGCGCGGCGACAAGGTACGCGTCATCGACGGACCGTTCGTCAACTTCCAGGGCGTGGTCGACGACATGAACCCTGAGCGCGGGCGGATGAAGGTGGTCGTGCCGGTCTTCGGCCGGCCCACGTCCGTCGAGCTCGAGTACTACCAGGTGGAGCGGATCTGATGCGTGGGATCTCGCGATGAAGAAGGTTCAGGCGATCGTGAAGCTCCAGATCCCGGCCGGCAAGGCGAACCCCTCACCGCCGGTGGGCCCCGCGCTGGGTCAGCACGGCGTGAACATCATGGAGTTCTGCAAGGGCTTCAACGCCCAGACGGGCGGGCAGGACGGGCTGATCCTGCCGGTGGTCGTGACGATCTTCCAGGATCGGTCCTTCACGTTCATCGTGAAGACACCGCCAGCCGCCGTACTGCTCAAGCGCGCGGCGGGGATCGCGAAGGCCTCGGCGGTGCCGCACAAGGACAAGATCGGCAAGGTCACGCGGCAGCAGGTGCGGGACATCGCCCAGACCAAGCTCGTGGACCTCAACACCGACTCGATCGACTCCGCGATGCGGATCATCGAGGGCACCGCCCGCAGCATGGGCATCGATGTGGTTTAGGTAGAGGAGACGACATGGCGACGATCGTGAGTAAGCGAGGGAGCAAGCGCTACGAGGCGGCCGCGGCGAAGATCGCCCCGGACAAGCAGTACTCCCTCGAGGAGGCGGTCGCGGTCGTGAAGAGCATGCCGGCGACGAAGTTCGACCAGTCGGTCGATCTTTCGTTCCGTCTCGGCGTCGATCCCAAGCACGCGGATCAGATGGTCCGCGGCGCGGTGGTACTGCCGCACGGCATCGGCAAGAGCGTGCGCGTGGCCGTGTTCGCCAAAGGCGAGAAGGATCGCGAGGCCCGCGACGCCGGCGCCGACGTGGTCGGCGCCGAGGACCTGGTCGAACGCGTCCAGGGCGGCTGGATGGAGTTCGACACGGCGGTCGCGACGCCGGACCTCATGGGCCAGGTCGGCCGGCTCGGTAAGGTGCTGGGCCCGCGCGGGCTCATGCCGAACCCGAAGCTCGGCACCGTGACGTTCGACGTCGGTCGCGCCGTGCGCGAGGCCAAGGCCGGCAAGGTCGAGTTCCGCGTGGACAAGGCCGGCAACGTGCACACGCCGATCGGCAAGCACTCGTTCAGCGCGGAGAACCTTGCGGCCAACGGCATGGCGCTCGTCGAGGCGATCGTTCGGGCGAAGCCGGCGGCCGCGAAGGGCGTCTATCTGCGGTCGCTGACCGTCTCGACGACGATGGGGCCGGGCGTCCCGGTCGACGCGGTGGCGGTAGCCAATCTGTTCAAGAAGGCAGTCTAGGACGGACGACGGGGAGCCTCAGGTGCCAACGCAAGAGAAGGTTACGGCGGTCGAGGATCTGAGATCGCGGCTTGACGGCGTGAAGACGGTGGTGCTCACGGAGTATCGCGGCCTCACCGTCCAGGAGCTCAGCGAGCTTCGCAAGCAGCTCCGCGCGGTGTCGGCGCAATACAAGGTCGTCAAGAACCGACTGGCGCGGCTGGCGATCGCGTCGTCCGCGTTCGAGGGGCTCGGCACGCACCTCAAGGGACCGACGGCGGTCATTCTGTCCAAGGAGGATCCGGTCGCGGTCGCCAAGGCGCTGCACGCGTTCGCGCGGGCTCACCAGGCGCTGGCGATCAAGGCCGGCTACGTCGATGGGCAGATGCTGCCGCCCCCCGAGCTCAAGGCCCTCGCCGATTTGCCCTCGCGCGAGGCGCTGCGGGCGCAGCTGGTCGGCGCGATCCAGGGCGTGCTGGCCACCTTGGTCGGGATCATCAACGCGCCGCATCGTGAGCTCGTCTACGTCCTGGAGCAGCGCGGTGCGGCGGCCGCCGCGGAGGCCGCGAAGACCGAGGCAAAGACCGAGGCGTAAACGCGCACGGCACGACTCGCGCCCGGCGATGAGCAGCGGGTAGCGGCAGAGAGTGGCGCGGCACGGAGGGCTCGGCCCGGTGCGCGCCTAGTACAAAGGAGATCTCGATGGCGACGGTTGAGCAGATCGCGGAGCAACTCGACAAGCTGACCTTGCTGGAGGCGGCCCAGCTCTCGAAGCTGCTCCAGGAGAGGTGGGGCGTGTCCGCGGCGGCGCCGATGGCGGTCGCGGCGGTCCCGGGGGCGGCCGGCGGCGCCGCGGCGGGAGCGGCTGCGGCCGAGGAGAAGACCGAGTTCGACGTCATCCTGGGCGCGGCGGGGGAGAAGAAGATCCAGGTCATCAAGGTCGTCCGCGAGCTCACCGGACTGGGCCTCAAGGAGGCCAAGGATCTGGTCGATGGCGCGCCGAAGCCGGTGAAGGAGCGGGTCACCAAGGCGGAGGCGGACGACATGAGGAAGAAGCTCGAGGAGCAGGGCGCGACGGTTTCGATCAAGTAGTGACCGGGTCTCACGGGGAAACGCGGACGCGTACGCGGCGGCCTGGCCGCCGCAATCCCTAGGCGGAGACCTCGGACGGGGCGGGAGCCCGGTCCGATAGAGGAGAGAACATGGCAGGCACTATTCAATGTGGGCGCCGCAGCCGCAAAGACTTCGGCAAGATTCCGTCGATCGTCGAGATCCCGAACCTGATCGAGGTTCAGAAGCGATCGTACGAGACCTTCTTGCAGAAGGACGGACCGGCCGATCGGCGTGAGGAGCTCGGACTGCAGGCGGTCTTCAAGTCGGTGTTTCCGATCGCCGACTACAACGACAACGCACTGCTCGAGTTCGACTCGTACCACTTCGGCGAGCCCAAGTACACGGTGGAGGAGTGCCATGACCGCGGAATGACGTTCGCGATTCCGCTGAAGGTCACGCTCCGGCTCGTCGTGTTCGATCACGACAAGGAGGCCAAGACCAAGACGATCCGGGAGCAGCGCGGCCAGGAGGTGTATCTCGGCGAGCTGCCGCTGATGACCGACAAGGGCACGTTCATCATCAACGGCACCGAGCGCGTCGTGGTGAGCCAGCTGCAGCGCTCCGCCGGCGTGTTCTTCGACGACGACAAGGGGAAGACCTTGGCCTCGGGCAAGCCGCTCTTCTCCGCGCGCGTCATCCCCTATCGAGGTTCGTGGGTCGAGTTCGACTTCGACGCCAACGACATCCTCCACGTCCGCGTCGACCGCCGCCGGAAGATGCTGGCGACGGCGTTCTTGCGGGCCTTCTGGTTCCTGGAACGGAACATCATCCTCTCCGACGAGGAGATCCTGGCGCACTTCTACGAGCCTGAAGAGGTGCTCTCGTTCGAGGACGGCAACGCCTGGGTGAAGCTCTCCGCCGAGGCCCACACCGGCACGCGCCCGGCGGACGACGTCAAGGCGCCCCGCCACCGGGAGCCGCTGGCCCCGGCCGGGCGGCCGCTGACGGCGAAGGTGCTCGAGAAGCTGCTCGAGGCCAACGTCGAAAAGATCCCGGTCCGCGCCGAGTCGCTCGTCGGGCGCCGGACCGCCTCGCGCATCGTCGACACGGAGAGCGGCGAGGTGCTGGTGCCGACCAACGCCGAGATCACCTCGACGGTGCTGTCGCAGGTGATGAGCCGGCGGGTGGCGCCGTTCAAGCTCCTGGTGTTGAGCGCCGGCAAGGTCGATCAGTCGATCTACGAGACGCTCGCGCGTGACCACTTCAAGAATCCCGACGAGGCGCTCGTGGAGATCTATCGTCGCCTCCGGCCCGGCGATCCGCCGACCGTGGAGTCGGCCCGCGCCCTGTTCCGGGGCATGTTCATGGATCCGCGGCGCTACGACCTGGCCCGCGTCGGCCGCTTCATGATCAACGAGAAGCTCGGCATCGAGGCGCCGGCCAACGTGAAGACGATCCGCAGCGAAGACATCATTTCGGTGATCCGGCATCTGATGCTGGTACGGCTCGGGACGAAGGCGACCGACGACATCGACCACCTCGGCAACCGCCGGGTGCGGTCGGTCGGCGAGCTGCTCGAGAACCAGTTCCGGGTCGGCCTGACGCGGATGGAGCGGGCGGTCAAGGAGCGGATGTCGATCTCCGACATCACGAATCTGATGCCGCACGACCTGATCAACGCCAAGCCGGTCTCGGCGGTGGTCAAGGAGTTCTTCGGCTCGTCGCAGCTCTCGCAGTTCATGGACCAGACGAACCCGCTGGCCGAGCTGACCCACAAGCGGCGGCTCTCGGCCCTCGGTCCCCGCGGTCTCAGCCGCGAGCGGGCGGGCTTCGAGGTGCGCGACGTCCATCCGACGCACTACGGCCGGATCTGCCCGATCGAGACGCCGGAAGGCCCGAACATCGGCCTGATCTCTTCTCTGTCCACGTATGCGCGGACGAACGAGTTCGGGTTCATCGAGACGCCGTACCGCAAGGTGGTCAACGGGCGGGTCACCGACGACATCGAGTTCCTGACCGCGCTCAAGGAGGAGAAGTTCGTCATCGCCCAGGCCAACGCCGAGATCGACCGCAACGGCCGCTTCGTCCAAGAGCGGGTGTCGGCCCGCAAGGGCGGTGAGTTCCGCATGGTGTCGCCCGAAGAGCTGCACTACATGGACGTATCGCCCAAGCAGCTCGTGTCGGTGGCCGCGTCGCTGATCCCGTTCCTCGAGAACGACGACGCGAACCGGGCCCTCATGGGCTCCAACATGCAGCGCCAGGCGGTGCCGCTGCTCCAGCCGGAGGCGCCGCTGGTCGGCACCGGCATGGAGCACGTGGTGGCGCGCGACTCGGGGGCCGTCATCGTCGCCAAGCGCTCGGGCGTGGTCGAGTACGTCGCGGCCGACCGCGTCGTGGTGCGCGCCGAGGGGCGGTCGAAGAAGGCCGACCCGGTGGCGGACCTCCCGCTCGACATCTTCAACCTGACGAAGTACCGGCGCTCGAACCAGAACACGTGCTTGAACCAGAAGCCGATCGTCAAGAAGGGCCAGCGGATCCAGCAGGGCGACATCATCGCCGACGGACCGGGCACCGACCAGGGCGAGCTGGCGCTCGGGCGCAACGTGCTCGTCGCGTTCATGCCCTGGGGCGGCTACAACTTCGAGGACGCGATCCTGGTCTCCGAGCGGCTCGTGAAGGACGACCGCTTCACCTCGATCCACATCGAGGAGTTCGAGATCCAGGCCCGCGACACGAAGCTGGGAAAGGAAGAAGTCACCCGGGACATCCCCAATGTGTCTGAAGAAGCACTGAAAGACTTGGACGAGTCCGGAATCGTCCGGATCGGCGCGAAGGTCAAGCCCGGCGATATTTTGGTCGGCAAGATCACGCCGAAGGGCGAGACGCAGCTGACGCCGGAAGAGAAGCTGCTCCGCGCGATCTTCGGCGAGAAGGCCGGAGACGTCCGCGACACGTCGCTGACCGTGCCGCCCGGGATCGAGGGCACCGTGGTCGACGTGAAGGTGTTCTCGCGGCGCGGCATCGACAAGGACGAGCGGGCGAAGTCGATCGAAGAGGAAGAGATCGCCCGGCTCGAGAAGGACTACCAGGACGAGATCGCGATGGTCGAGATGGAGCGCGACCAGAAGCTGAAGAACCTCCTGGTCGGCAAGACCGCGTTCCAGGACCTTTTCGACCCGACCAACAAGCTCAAGCGCCTGACCAAGAAGGGCGACCAGATCGAGCGCGAGGAGCTCGACAACTTCTCGTGGAACGAGCTGAAGAAGATCAAGGTCAAGGAGGACGAGAACCTCACCCAGACCATCAAGCGCATCGAGGACATGGCCGACGAACAGATCGGCGTGTACGACGCGATGTTCGAGGAGCGCAAGTCGCGGCTGCGCCGCGGCGACGACCTGCCGCCCGGCGTCATCAAGATGGTCAAGGTGTACGTGGCTGTGAAGCGCAAGCTCTCGGTCGGCGACAAGATGGCCGGCCGTCACGGCAACAAGGGCGTCGTCTCCAAGGTCCTCCCGGAAGAGGACATGCCGTACCTGCCGGACGGGACGCCGGTCGAGATCGTGCTGAACCCGCTCGGCGTGCCGTCGCGCATGAACGTCGGTCAGATCCTCGAGACCCACCTCGGGTGGGCCGCACGCGCGCTCGGCCTGTGGGTGGCGAGCCCCGTGTTCGACGGCGCGACCGAGGAAGAGATCAAGGAGCACCTCAAGCAGGCGAGTCTGCCGACGTCGGGCAAGACCGTCCTCTACGACGGGCGCACCGGGCGGCGGTTCCACCAGGAAGTGACGGTCGGCCAGATCTACATCCTCAAGCTGGCCCACCTCGTGGACGACAAGATGCACGCGCGCTCGATCGGCCCGTACTCGCTGGTGACGCAGCAGCCGCTCGGCGGCAAGGCCCAGTTCGGCGGGCAGCGGTTCGGCGAGATGGAGGTGTGGGCGCTCGAGGCCTACGGGGCCGCGCACACGCTCCAGGAGATGCTGACCGTGAAGTCCGACGACGTGGAGGGCCGCAACCGCATCTACGAGGCGATCGTCAAGGGCGAGAACTTCCTCGAGCCCGGCACGCCGGAGTCGTTCAACGTGCTCGTGAAGGAGCTCCAGAGCCTGGCGCTCGACGTCGAGCTGGTGACGAAGGACGGCAAGAAGGCTTCCTGACAAAGGAGAATAGCGAATGCTGACGGATCGGCCTTTCGGCAGCCTGATCAGAGAGGACAAGCCAACCAAGGACCTTTGGGGCATCCTCGATCGGCATGCGAAGCCCATCACGTTTGACGCGATCCGGATCAAGCTGGCCGCGCCGCAGAAGATCCGCGACTGGTCCCACGGCGAGGTGAAGAAGCCGGAGACCATCAACTACCGGACGTTCAAGCCCGAGCGCGACGGACTGTTCTGCGCCCGGATCTTCGGCCCGACCAAGGACTACGAGTGCGCCTGCGGCAAGTACAAGCGGATGAAGTTCGCCGGCGTCGTCTGCGACAAGTGTGGCGTCGAGGTGACCCGCGCGCGCGTGCGACGCGAGCGGATGGGCCACATCGAGCTGGCCTCGCCGGTCTCGCACGTGTGGTTCTTCAAGGGGCTGCCGAGCCGCATCGGCCAGCTCCTCGACATGTCGCTGCGCGAGCTCGAGAAGATCCTCTACTTCGAGGAGCACGTGGTCCTGGAGAGTCGCCTGCAGGGCATCAAGAAGAAGGACCTGATGGCGGTCGACAAGGCCCGCAAGCTGATCGAGGAGCACGGCCCCGAGGCCCTCAAGGTAGGCATGGGCGCCGAGGCGATCCGTGAGCTCCTGCGCGACATGGACCTTGACTCGATGGCGCGCGACCTGCGCGCCCAGATGCTCGGCGAGTCGTCCGTCCAGAAGCGGAAGAAGATCGTCAAGCGGCTGAAGGTCATCGAGGCCTTCCTGAAGTCCGGCAACCAGCCCGACTGGATGATCCTGGAAGTCGTGCCGGTCATTCCGCCGGAGCTCCGCCCGCTCGTGCCGCTGGACGGCGGCCGGTTCGCGACCTCGGACCTGAACGACCTCTATCGCCGCGTCATCAACCGGAACAACCGGCTGAAGCGGCTCATGGACCTCAAGGCCCCGGAGATCATCATCCGCAACGAGAAGCGGATGCTGCAGGAAGCGGTCGACGCCCTGTTCGACAACGGCCGCCGTGGCCGCGTCATCACCGGCCCGAACAACCGGCCGCTGAAGTCCCTCTCGGACACCCTGAAGGGCAAGCAGGGGCGCTTCCGGCAGAACCTGCTCGGCAAGCGCGTGGACTACTCGGGCCGGTCGGTCATCGTGGTCGGGCCGTACCTGAAGCTGCACCAGTGCGGGCTGCCTAAGAAAATGGCGCTCGAGCTCTTCAAGCCGTTCATCCTGAGAAAGCTGGAGGAGCGTGGCATCGCCTCGTCTATCAAAGCAGCGAAGAAATTCGTTGAAAAGGAACGCCCCGAAGTTTGGGACATCCTTGAAGACGTAATTAAAGAGCACCCCGTGCTCCTCAACCGCGCCCCGACGCTGCACCGCCTGGGTATCCAGGCCTTCGAGCCCATCCTGGTCGAGGGCAAGGCCATCGAGATCCATCCGCTGGTGTGCACGGCCTTCAACGCCGACTTCGACGGCGACCAGATGGCCGTCCACATCCCGCTCTCGATGGAGGCGCAGCTCGAGGCGCAGGTGCTCATGCTGTCGGCCAACAACATCCTGTCGCCGGCCAACGGCGCGCCGCTGGCGGTGCCGACGCAGGACATGGTGCTCGGGATCTACTATCTGACCAAGGAGCGTCTCGGCACGCCGGAGCGCCCGGTTCGGGGCGAGGGGCGCCTGTTCTCCGACGCCGAAGAAGTGCGGATCGCCTACGACAACGAGGACGTCGACCTTCAGGCGCGGATCCGTCTGCGCTGCAACGGCGACATCATCGAGACGACGGTCGGGCGCACACTGCTCAACGAGATCGTTCCCGAGCAGCTCGGGTTCGTGAACCAGGAGCTCAAGAAGAAGGAGATCACCTCGCTGGTCGGCCGCTGCTACAACACGCTCGGCAACGAGGCGACCGTCCACTTCCTCGACGAGCTGAAGGACCTCGGGTTCCGCTACGCGACCCTGTCGGGCCTGTCGATCGGCATCGACGACATGCACATCCCGTCGTCGAAGGATCGCCACGTCGGCGAGGCGCGAACGCTGGTCAACGAGGTGGAGCAGCAGTACCAGGACGGCGTCATCACCAACGGTGAGCGCTACAACAAGGTGGTCGACATCTGGGCCCACGTCACGGAGCAGATCGCCGAGGAGATGTTCCGCGAGCTCGAGGGCGGCGAGCAGGGCGGCGAGTTCAACCCAATCTACATGATGGCCGATTCCGGGGCTCGAGGCTCTCGCCAGCAGATCCGCCAGCTGGCGGGCATGCGCGGGCTGATGGCCAAGCCGAGCGGCGAGATCATCGAGACGCCGATCACCTCGAACTTCCGCGAGGGCCTCACCGTCCTCGAGTACTTCACGTCGACGCACGGCGCCCGCAAGGGTCTCGCCGACACCGCGCTGAAAACCGCCGATTCTGGGTATCTCACTCGGCGACTCGTTGACGTGTCGCAAGATGTGATCGTGAGTGAATACGATTGCGGGACGGTGAAGTATATCGACGCCACTCCGCTCGTGGAGGGCGGCGATATCATCCAGTCGCTGCGCGACCGCATTCTCGGCCGCGTCGCCGCCGAGGACATCCGCGATCCGCTGTCGAACGAGATCATCGTCCAGGCCAACACCGAGATCACCGAGGAGCTGGCGCAGAAGATCGAGGACTCGGGCCTGGAGCGCGTGCGTATCCGGTCGACCCTGACCTGCGATACCAAGCGCGGGATCTGCGTCATGTGCTACGGCCGCAACCTCGGCACCGGGCGGCTGGCCGAGCTCGGCGAGGCCGTCGGAATCATCGCCGCGCAGTCGATCGGCGAGCCGGGCACGCAGCTCACGATGCGGACCTTCCACATCGGCGGCACCGCGAGCCGCGTGGTCGAGGCCTCGAAGCACGAGGCCAAGAGCGCCGGCGTGGTCAAGTACCACAATCTCAGGACCGTCGTGAACCGCGACGGCGACCTGGTCGCGACGAACCGTAACGGCGAGATCGGCGTGGCCGACGACCGCGGCCGTGAGCGCGAGCGGTATCCGGTCGTCTACGGCGCCAAGATCAAGGTGAAGGCCGACCAGCGGATCAAGACGCGGGCCGTGCTGGTCGAGTGGGATCCGTTCACCAACCCGATCCTCACGGAGTTCACGGGGCGGGTCGAGTACCAGGACATCATCGAGGGCGTGACGGTTCGAGAGGAGTTCGACGAGGTCACCGGCCTCGCGCGCAAGGTGGTCATCGAGGACCCGGAGGGCAAGCTCCAGCCGGGCATCATCATCCGGTCGGCGGGCGAGGCGGCCGGGGGGGCCGAGGCCAGCGAGCGTCACCGGTACGCACTGCCGGTGGGCGCAAACCTCAGCGCGCCCGACGGCGCCGAGGTTTTCGCGGCCGACATCATCGCCAAGATCCCGCGCGAGACGACCAAGACCAAGGACATCACCGGCGGTCTGCCGCGCGTCGCGGAGCTGTTCGAGGCGCGCAAGCCCAAGGAGCAGGCCGTCATCACCGAGATCGACGGCCGGGTCGAGATGGGCGGATTCGTGAAGGGCATGCGCAAGATCGTGATCCGGGCCGACAACGCGGAGGTCAAGGAGTACTTGATCCCGCGCGGCAAGCACATCAGCGTTCACGAGGGCGACCGCGTGCGAGCGGGCGAGGCCCTCATGGACGGGTCGCCCAACCCGCACGACTATCTGGCGGTGCTCGGCGATCGCGAGCTGCAGCGGTATCTGGTCAACGAGGTGCAGGAGGTCTATCGCCTGCAGGGCGTGACCATCAACGATAAGCACATCGAGATCATCGTGCGCCAGATGCTCCGGCGCGTGCGCATCGAGGAGGTCGGCGACACAGAGTTCGTGGTCGGCGAGCTGGTCGACAAGTTCGTGTTCCAGGAGGAGAACGACCGGGTCCTGGCGCAGGGCAAGCGCGCCGCGACCGCCAAGCCGGTGCTCCTGGGCATCACGAAGGCGTCGCTCTCGACCGACAGCTTCATCTCGGCGGCCTCGTTCCAGGAGACCACCCGCGTGCTGACGGAGGCTGCAATCTCCGGAAAACAGGACGACCTCCGCGGCCTGAAAGAGAACGTGATCGTCGGCCGGCTGATCCCGGCGGGTACCGGGCTCTCGAACTACACGCGGGTCGAAGTGCTGACGCCGGGTGGCGAGGCCGTGAAGTCGCTGGACAGCGTCCTCTCGCTGACGCCGCCGGTCGCAGACACTGGAGACGCGGACGAATCCGTCGCGGTGGCCGGGTAACGGCTAAATCATTGACAGAACAGGGTGTCTCGGTTATAACGTGGGGGTTTTGTCGCCCTCTAGGGCGGCGGTGAGCCATGCCGACTATCAATCAGCTCGTCCATAACGGCCGCGAGGCGGTGCGACGGAAGTCGAAGACGCCCGCGATGCAGGGGTGTCCGCAGAAGCGGGGCGTGTGCATTCGCGTGTACACGACGACGCCGAAGAAGCCGAACTCCGCTCTCCGGAAAGTGGCGCGGGTACGGCTGACCAACGGGCTCGAGGTGACGTCGTACATTCCGGGCGTCGGGCACAATCTCCAGGAGCATTCGATCGTGATGATCCGCGGCGGCCGTGTGAAGGATTTGCCGGGCATCCGGTATCACATCATCCGCGGCACCCTCGACACCGCGGGTGTCGCCGGCCGCAAGCAGAGCCGCTCGAAGTACGGCGCCAAGGCCACCAAGGCCGGAGCCTAGCGCAATGCGACGGGCGGGGGCCGCGAAGCGCGAGGTATTGCCTGATCCGAAGTACGGGAGCCGACTGGTGGCGAAGTTCGTCAACATCATGATGATCTGCGGCAAGAAGTCGACGGCCGAGCAGATCATGTACGCCGCCCTGGTGTCGGTCGAGGACCGGAGCAAGCAGGACGCCCTGAAGATGTTCAAGTCGGCCATCGACAACGTGAAGCCGGCCGTCGAGGTCAAGTCTCGGCGGGTCGGCGGCTCGACCTATCAGGTGCCGGTCGAGGTGCGCCCGGATCGACGGACGTCCTTGGCCATGCGGTGGGTCATCGGAGCCGCCCGTCGGCGTGGCGAGCGGAGCATGGCGGAAAAGCTGGCCGGCGAGCTGCTCGATGCCGCCGGCAATCGCGGGACCGCGGTGAAGAAGCGAGAAGACACGCACAAGATGGCGGAGGCCAACAAGGCGTTCGCGCATTATCGCTGGTAGCCAAGCATCGGAACGAAGAGGGGGGCGCAGGCTGACCCCCCTCTTCGCATGTCAGAGATCGCAGAGAAAGCAGAGGATTGGGCGGTGGAACGGCAGTACTCACTGGAGCGGACGCGCAACATCGGGATCATGGCCCACATCGACGCGGGCAAGACCACGACGACCGAGCGGATCCTCTATTACACCGGGCGCTCGTACAAGATCGGCGAGGTCCACGAAGGCACCGCGACGATGGACTGGATGGTGCAGGAGCAGGAGCGCGGCATCACGATCACGTCGGCCGCGACGACCTGCTTCTGGCGTGATTGCCGCGTCAACATCATCGATACCCCCGGGCACGTCGATTTCACGGTCGAGGTGGAGCGCTCCCTCCGGGTCCTGGACGGTGCCGTTGCGATCCTCGACGCGGTGTCGGGCGTCGAGCCGCAGACGGAGACGGTGTGGCGCCAGGCCGACAAGTACCGGGTGCCGCGGATTGTCTACGTCAACAAGATGGACCGCGTGGGGGCGGACTACTACCGCAGCATCGAGATGGTGCGGGAGCGTCTCGGCGCCCACCCGGTGCTGCTGCAGATCCCGATCGGTCGCGAGGACCAGTACCGGGGGCTCGTCGACCTGATCGACCAGGTCGGGCTCGTGTGGAACGACGACGACGAGTCGCTGGGCAAGGAGTACACGAAGATCGAGATCCCGGCGGACATGGCGGAGCAGGTCAAGGAGTACCGGGAGAAGATGATCGAGGGGCTCGCCGAGGTCGACGAGCACCTCATGGAGAAGTACGTGCACGGCGAGCCCATCACGCCGGCCGAGCTGAAGGCGGCCGTGCGCAAGGGCACCATCAGCATGAAGCTCTTCCCGGTCCTCTGCGGCGCGTCCTTCAAGAACAAGGGCGTCCAGCCACTGCTCGACGCGGTCATCGATTACCTGCCGTCGCCCCTGGACATTCCGCCGGTCCAGGGCATCAATCCCGAGACCCAAGAGCTCGAAGAGCGGAAGCCGGCCGACGACGCGCCGTTCGCCGCGCTGGCGTTCAAGATCATGAGCCATCAGCACGTCGGCCAGCTCGTCTTCCTCCGCGTGTACTCCGGCACGCTCGAGGCGGGCTCCGGCGTCTACAACTCGACCAGGGACAAGAAGGAGCGGATCGGACGGCTCCTCCGGATGCACGCGAACAAGGAGGAGGCGGTCGAGGCGGTCGCGGCCGGCGACATCGCGGCCGCCATCGGGCTGAAGCTCACGACCACGGGCGACACCCTGTGTGATCCCGACCGGCCGATCGTGCTGGAGTCCATGACCTTCCCCGAGCCGGTGATCGCGGTCGCGATCGAGCCGAAGACGCGCGCCGATGAGGAGAAGCTCGGCGTGTCGCTGTCACGGCTCGCGCTGGAAGACCCCACGTTCCGGGTGACCAGCGACGAGGAGACGGGCCAGACGCTGATCCACGGGATGGGCGAGCTCCACCTGGAGATCATCGTCGACCGTCTCCTGCGCGAGTTCAGGGTCGAGGCCAACGTCGGCAAGCCCCAGGTCGCGTATCGCGAGACGATCCGGAAGGCCGCGGAGGCGCAGGGACGTTACGTGCGCCAGACGGGCGGCCGCGGCCAGTACGGCGACGTCTACCTCGAGGTCGAGCCGAACCCGGGCAAGGGCTTCGAGTTCGAGAACAAGATCGTCGGCGGCACGGTACCGAGGGAGTACATTCCCGCCGTCGAGAAGGGTGTCCGTGAGGCACTCGACACGGGCGTGCTCGCCGGCTACCCGATTGTGGACATCAAGGTGCGGCTCACCGACGGCTCCTACCACGACGTGGATTCATCGGAGATGGCGTTCAAGATCGCCGCGTCGATCGGCTTCAAGGAGGCCTGCCGTCGGGCCAAGCCCGTGCTGCTCGAGCCCGTGATGGACGTCGAGGTCGTCACGCCCGAGGAATACATGGGCGCGATCGTCGGCGACTTGAACAGCCGCCGCGGCCGGATCGTCTCGATGGAGGCGCGCGGCAGCTCGCAGGTCATCCGTGCCAGCGTGCCGCTGGGGCAGATGTTCGGATATGCGACGGAGATGCGGTCGATGACCCAGGGACGCGCGACCTACACGATGCAGTTCGCGCGGTACGAGGAAGTCCCGCCCGCGATCGCCGAAGAGATCATGGCCAAAGTCGCCGGCAAGCCGCAGGGGCGGGCCGGGTCCCGCTGAGAACGACCAGTCGGAGGCCACACCATGGCGAAGGCGAAGTACGAGCGGACGAAGCCGCACGTGAACGTGGGGACGATTGGGCACATCGACCACGGCAAGACGACGTTGACGGCGGCGATCACGAAGGTGCTGCACACGAAGAACAAGGCGATCGCGGTGCGGG
>WNEQ01001333.1_pt1 | contig 15946 bp, 11 predicted proteins | sample 5399971 | NCBI WGS metagenome assembly WNEQ01 (sample SAMN13153330, study PRJNA577476) | soil metagenome | isolation source: 20 cm grassland meadow soil 2 days after 1st rain plot 5 | place: USA:California | collected 2015-09-18
TGTGACGCGCGTGGACTACAGCGACTATCGTGAGGTGGCGGGCGTGAAGATGCCGTTCAAGTGGACGGTGACCTGGCTGGATGGCCGATCGACTTACGAACTCATGTCCGTGCAGCCGAATGTCGCCATCGACACCTCCCGCTTCGCCAAGCCGGCGCCATCACGCCAGTAGGATTGGCAAAAAGCCGGTTATATCTCGCCGCGCTCCCGGCCGCGCGCCCAGCCGTATCCGCGGCTGGTTTACATACGAGAACCTTAAAAGTTGGATTGCGTCTGGTACGTGGCCGTCAGCCGTCGTCTCCAGAGTACCGGCCACAATTTCCCCAGGCCACAGCCGCAATTTCCCCAGGTGGTAATCCAGTTCCCGCATTAACCTATTGAAAATGCATTTAGCGCGGATTGGCTATAAGTCTGCTAGCGGTCACCCACCTCCTGATTTAGGAGGAACCGCGATCTGTGCCGCAGGCCGGCCAAGCGAACACGCAATTTGGAGTGTATAAGAACCTTTGCTGTGGTGCAGAGATTGTGATCACCAAAGGTGCAATCTTTCCTGATTGTCCAAACCATCTCCAGCTCACCACCATCTGGAAGCCCGTGGATTTTGAAATGACCCTGACGAAGAAGGTGATCCAAAAGAAGGCGGAATCCGAGCCTGCCGCTTGAATCCGTCCTTCGACTGCGATTGAATTGAGTAGCGGGGTATGAAACAAGCGAGTTTCCTGTTAATTCTTGTCCTGTTGGGTACGAGTCTGTTCGCGCAGATACCGACAGGTAGTATCACGGCGACTGTCAGGGATGAGCAGGGTGGTGTGCTGCCAGGAGTCATGGCAACTCTTCAAGGCGTGGATGCAACGCGAACGACCATCAGCACCGAGACCGGTGAATTCCGGTTTTACAACCTGCCTCCGGGAGCTTACAACTTGACGCTTTCGCTCCCGGGTTTCGCGATGCTGGTTCGCCAGAACGTGATTGTCGAGGTCGGCAAGAACGTCGACCTCCCGATGACGATGAAGGTCGCCGGGATTGCCGAAACCATCAGTGTGACGGAAGCCAGTCCGACCATCGACATAAAGCAGGTCGGCACCGCAACAAACTTCACCGCTATCGAACTTCAAAGCATCCCGACGTCGCGCGACCCGTGGGCACTAATGCGGGTAATACCCGGCGTGCTTGTCGATCGAGCCAACATCGGGGGCAACGAAAGCGGGCAGCAGTCGAGCTTCACGTCGAAAGCCACGCGTAATCAGGACGCAGTTTGGACGCTGGATGGCGTTGTCATCACCGACATGTCGGCGACGGGCGCTTCGCCGACTTACTACAATTACGACAACTTTGAAGAGATCCAGGTCGCCACATCGGGCCAGGACATCAAGCAGCCCACGGGCGGCGTGGGTTTGAACTTGATCATCAAGCGCGGCACAAATCAATTCCACGGTCAGGCACGCGGTTACTTCGATAATGAGTCCATGGAATCCGATAATGTTCCCAGCGAATTGGCGGCCAAAGGCGTAACGCACGCCATGACCGATCATAACAAGCAGATTTCGGACTATGGCGCTGAAATCGGCGGGCCGATCTGGAAGGATCACGCCTGGTTTTACGGCTCTTACTCGATTCAGGACATTCGCTTAGTCCGGAGAGCAGGGGCGCTGATTGACCGGACGCAGCTCAAGAACCCGACCGTGAAGGTGAACTGGCAGGCCACCCAGAAGGACATGCTCAGCTTCCTGTATTTCGACGGTTTCAAGATCAAGAACGGCCGGAGTCCCGCCACGGCGGGCATCTTGTTCGACGCGGTGACGGCGACTTACCATCAAGACAACGCTTACACGGATTTCCCCCTGCATGGCCTGTGGAAAATCGCTGACGATCACGTATTCGGACCCAAAATGATGGTGACGGGACGTTTTGCCTATTACAACACTGGATTCGTCCTCGACCCGATCGGCGGTTTGAATATGCAGGCAGGGCGAAGCTTCACGACGGTGCAATCGTTTGGCTCGATCAACCAACGGTATTTCACACGGCCGCAGAAGACCGCCACGATCGATGCGGACACGTTCTTCAACGCAATGGGCGCTTCACATGACTTGAAATATGGATGGGGTTTCCGCAGGGCGGACTCAACCGCGCGAGATCTGTATCCCGGAAACATGATTTTGGCTATCGAGAACTCCCCGACTGATTTTCAGGCCCGGATATATCGCGAAGGCTTCGGCGCCAATCGGGCCAGTTATCTCGATTTCTATGCGGGTGACACGATCACGCGCGGCCGGCTGACGATCTCCGCCGGTATTCGCTATGACCATCAGTGGGGCAAGGCGCTGCCGAGCAAGACTCAAGCGAATAAGGCGTTTCCGAATTTGGTGCCTGGTCTGGTGTTCCCTGGATATGACGCGCCGTTCAAGTGGAACAATGTCTCGCCGCGCGCGGGCATTACTTACGCGCTCGATCAAAGCCGAAGAACCGTCATGCGCGCAGGCTACGCGCGATATGCCGGCCAGCTGGACACCGACGACACGGTCGGAACTCTGAACCCCAGCTTCAGTGCCGGATACGCCACTTACCGCTGGGTCCCTCGAGCAGGTGACCATTTTGTGCACCCTGACGAAGTTCTGACCGGCCAGCTCATCACCGCAGGAAACGGATTCAATCCGGCTAACCCAACCTCGGTGGCATCGGCGAACCAGCTCGATCCGAACCTGAAAGCTCCAATCACACAAAGCGTTGTCATTGGCGCCGACCGCGAACTGGCGCCGAATCTCGTCGTGCAGGTGAACTACAGCTACTCGCGAACATCGCGGCTGTTCGGTAATGGCCCCGGCCTTATCCAGCCGCGAGTCGGCGTGAAGCCCGGTCCGAATGGCGACTACGTGCCGGGTGCAGGTTTTTCAGGTACTCTCCCTAACGGGCAACCATACAACGTTCCGACTTTCATTCCGGATCCAGCAAAGGTAGCGGCGGGAGGAAATGGATTCAGGACCCAGAACATCCCTGGCTACTCTACGGACTATCAGGGCCTCGAACTGGGGCTCATCAAACGCTTGTCCAACAAGTTCATGACTCACATCGGATTTGGATGGAACAATTCGCAAGAACACTTCTCTTCGAAAGATGGCATGTACGACGCGAACGGCAATCCCACGCCAACCGACCAAGAGCCACTCAAGAACAGCGGCCAGTTTGTACGGCGGAGTAGCGGCAGCGGAGCCGGCGCCATCTACGTCAACGGGAAGTGGCAGTTCAATGCCAGCGGCCTATATCAGGCGCCGTACGGCATTGAGTTAAGCGCAAACGTTTTTGGGCGGCAGGGATATCCCTTCCCTCTGTACCGGCAGGGGACGACGGCGACTCTGAACGCCGACACTAGCCTAAGGGTTCTCGTGGCCCCGGCCATGGACTACTTACGATACCCGAGTCTCTGGAACACCGATTTCCGGGCATCGAGGCAATTCAAGATAACGGAGACGGTAACCATCCGCGGCATTTTTGACGTGTTCAACATATTCAACGGCAACACTGCCCTGGTACGGGTTAGCAACATCGGAGCGACGAACTTCAATGCGCTAGCGCAGAACCTGAGCCCCCGCATCGCGCGTGTCGGCGTCGTCATCGGCTTTTAAGAGAATGAGGGAGAGCGAGGCGAAAATTCCCCTCCTTCGTGACTAGAGTGCCCAGCATCTTAGCCCTCGCGGAAAACACTTGCGGTGCGCTTCGCGGAAGGCTTGCATCAGCGATTTAGAACCGCTTTCCGGTTTCTCTGCTTCGAGCGGGACTCTTGGGCGAGTACTGAAACCGCGCGGCCACAGCGGTGTAAGCGGCGCTCCATTTTTGAAGCCGAGTGACCACCTCAGGATTTACGTTGGCTGCCGTGAACAACGGTGTGGCATCCCAGACATTGGGACCGGAAATATCGCCGTAATTTGCCGGGAGAGCGTAGTTGTTGTCCGTCAATCCCACGGTGAAATACCGGCCTAGAGGATACTGAAGGTTCTTGTCCAGCCATGCCGAGAGCAGCGACTCCGTAATGGCGCGCCTGACTTCGCGGGAAAGCGCTTCAAACATCGGCGCCCACGCTTCATTTACCATGATGGTCGGATTCACACTCTGATCGGGACGCCAGCCTTGCGCCCGGTCCTCCGGTCCTATGCGTGGATCGGTAGACTGCATCGCCTTGATCAACGTCACCAGCAGCCGCGCCGGTTCCGGTCTCCGGCTTTCTCGATACAGATCCTGGAAACCGCCGATGAGGTATAGCCAGTCAACAGGGGAGCGGTCCCGATGCCGGTGATTGCCGCTGTTGAGGAGCACCTGCAGTTGATACCAAGACGCGTTGAAGTACTCGTTCGTCAATGCACTCCCGCCCATGCCCGAAGGTCCATCCGGAATGTTGACGGCCGAGGGCGCTGTCGCCGCTGGAATCGCATTGAACCAGGTCCGCGGTTCGCCGGTAGATCCGAACAACTCCCGCCCCCGTCCTTCAAGACCAAATTCTTGAGTGATCTCCCAGGTCTTCATGAGCTGCCAAAGCTGAGTTGAATACGCTTTATTAGCCAAATCAGGCGACCACTCGACGGGTGCGCGTTCCACATACGGTTTGAGCAATGCGCGCCTTGCGTTCGTCCACTTCTCGAAGTAGGCGATGATGCGGCCCGACGAGATAAGCTTCGACAGATCCGGCGACGCCAGGATGCCCCGCAACGACTGCCTGGACGCGCGAGGCGCTCTCCGGCCACCACTCGAAGCGTAATCAGTCGAGCCGTACAATTCGGAGAATTCACTATTTTCGAAAGCCGGGCCCCAGGCGTCCAGAGGATGCACTCGCGGCAGCCAATGGTTCCAGTCCGGCAGTTGTAAGGAGATGGGAATTTCGCGTGGATTCAAGTTTCCATCCGGCCGAAACACATCAGGTGTGATTGCCGCAACGATCGCACTCTCTGGTGCGTTCCCGATATCCGGCTGCCTGGCCAAATCACCCTTCGGCCGGAAGACGAATGGAAGCGTTGCGGTGTCGCTGTCGAGCACCCATGAAAGCCCTGCTCCAGCTGCCCAGTTGGCAACCGGTTGAGCATCCAATCCGGGACCCGGCTGATAAGGCGGATTCCATGGACGCCCCGGGCTCGGAACGGGCAGGGAGCGAATGTAGCTTGCGATCTGCTGACCCTGCAAAGTCGAAAGGCCATGAAACCTGGACCTGGCAACGATCGACGCGTTCGAGTATCCGAAGTATTTGAGATCCCGGCCATCGTAAGCATGGCAGTCGGAACAGTGGGCGCGAATGCGCGGGGCATCCTGCATTCCACTTGCTGTCAGTGTGGCGCTCTGCCAGAGCTGCCGGCCGGCCAGTAAGGAAGCGGAATCGCGAAACGGCGGCGTCCAGGTGTTGGGATCCTCTTCCTTGAACGCGTCGGGTTTTAACACCTTGATTGAATCACTGGTCAGGAAATTGAATGCCAGTACTCGAAACCCGCTCGCCAACCCATCGGTGCGGTTGAACCGGAACCGTATGATATTGGTGCCCCCGACGACGGCTCCCTCCTTGAGAGGCAGAGTGACCTTCAGCGTGGGAAAACCTCCGCCAATTCCTCCATAGCTTTTGCCAGGCTCCGCGACCGAGACGGTATCGTTATTCAAAGACACCCAGTTGCCCTCGTTGATTTCGACGCTCACCATGCCGGCGTAACTCAAACCATGGATTTCGATCCAAAGGGACCGAACCTGGCGCGCCAAGGGAGTTGGGATTTCAACAGTAACGCTCGACGTCGTGCCGTTCTCGCCTACAACTTCGACCGGGAGAGTTACCGGCGTGCCGGCCTGTGCGGCGGCTGCGGGTAAGGCAGAAAGAACAATGATTGTGAGAATCACGGTAAAGTGCATGTTTCCGGCCATCTCAGAATATCCTGTCAACGCAGCGGGTAGCCTTGCTGCCCGGGAAGCTTTCCATCGATTTGGAGGACCTTCAAATTCCTTGGAACAGCGCCGGAATCCATGAAAGCCATAGAGCCGGGCAGCGACGAAAGCAGGCTGAGCGCCATATCGTTAGAGTAAACAATTTTGGGCCCAGAGGCTGTTTCAGCGCGAAAGACTTTTCCGATCCAGTACTGGCGGAACTGGGCTTCGTTCATGTCGCAGACTTTGCGAAGCACCACGTCTCGTTCTCGGGCAACAGGCGCACGCAGCAACAATGTGACTCGCAAGTTTCCCGGCCAATATTGCTTGTCGCCGAGCACCAGTCTTCGGACGTCATCGAAGCTCAAGTTTCCTATCGGCACGTCCGCATTAACAACAACGGCGATGTCGCCCCCAGATGTCCCCTGAGCCTCGAGGAGCAGCCCGCAACATGCCGTCAGTAATCCCATCATTATTACGAAGCGGATAAAACGCCTCATTTTCTGAACAGTCTAGAAAGTGAAACTGGTTTGAATAAATGCACTGTTAACTCGTGTCGAGTCCGGCGGCCGCCGGAAATTTCGATACTCGAATTTCAGGGCGGCGAACTCGGTCAGATCGTAACGTATGCCGATGGTCGAGCCGCTCAGGCTCGGCACCGTGCGAAACGGCACATCCGATTTCGGTATATGAATATATTCGTAACGATAGTACGGCTTCCAGACTCGGTTCGCCACGGGCAAGCGATACGCCGACTGGATATAAAAAGCCTGGCTATGGGATACCGGCAGGAGACCCGCAAGATCCCGGTGTGTGACATTGGCGATTTCCGCTATGACTTCCGGCGTCTCGCGGGTCCACACAAGATGTCCTGACGTAATCCATTCTCTGAAGTTCTGTCCCGGCGACAAGTCGATACGATCCTGATATACAGATCCTCCAAATTGCAATCCACGAGCATGGCTTGGTCTGGCCGAGAGATTGGCAAGCCAGGCTTTCGTGTTATTTGTGGGGCCGAAGTCCGCCGGCCGGCTCAGGATCGGCCCGCGGCTATTCCCAACGCCGGCATTGTAGTTCAGGTTCAACCCGCGGGCCGGCATCGTACCTTCAATTTGAGCGCCGACGAAATGAATCGGAATAAACTGGCCGCCAAACTGCACCATTTCCGGACGGCTGACAGTCGTCTGGAGCCATTGGCCATGATGGTAGGTGGTATTCCACCAATTGATGGGTGTGTGATAGCGGCCGAAGGATACTTTGAACGCATCGCTCTGATCGAAACGGACGATGGCACGCTCCACTTCGGGATTGAAGCCCGGGGCACCCCCCAATCCGGCGTCGCGGCGGGCGCTCAGCGTTATTTCGCTGAAGAAGTTTACTTTCGGGGCAAGCGCCGACACCAAATGCAGCGTGAACTGCCCCTCGCTGAATCCACTGTGTGTTCCCTTTTGGTCCGATCCCGAAAAGTCGATATCCGAAAAACCTCGCAGTTCCAGTGAAGGATATTGAGGCAGAGCCGCAGCGGCCGGTAAGGCGGCTTGTTGCGGATCGCTTCCGTTGTGAGAACCCGCATCGCGGGAGGCCGGCGCCGGAGGGGCGGGGGCCAAAGGAACCGGCGGCCTGCGTTCCGCTTCGAGCTCTTGGACGCGCTTTTCGAGAGCTTCAATTCGTGCCAACAATTCCTGGACTGAAGTTTCACCAGTTTGAAGGATCAGGCACAGCAACAAACTCGATTTCCACATCACAGCCTCCTCAATGCCTCGCAGCCGCCCGGCCCAGACGTTTTAGTGGAACGACCAAAGATGCCGGTCCACCGGTTGCGTTGGCAAATGTCGTGTGAATCTCAGGAAAGACTCATCCGGACAAGCAAATCGCGAAATCTAGTATCTCCTCGCAGGCGGTCAAACCAGGGGGCGACTTTCAGAAGCACGAGCGGGAAGTCGTGCTCATCGTAAGCGCGCTTCAGCGCTTCCAATGCCTTATCATTCTCACCGAGCCCGGCGTGAATCAGTGCAATACTGACTGAAGAGACATACTGCCGGCGGGAGAGCTTCCCCAGGTCGTCCAGCGCCTTCCGCGCGTTGGGCGCGTCGCGTGAAAGCCCATAGGTATATCCAAGATGACCGAGCAGAACCGGGCTGTCTTCGGAAAGGGAAAACGCTTTGCGGAGTTCGGCAATCGCCTCCGGATACACGCCACGCTGCTGTTCCGCGACCCCGAGCCCCCAGTGGGCGGACACATAGTTCTCGTCGATCTCGAGCGTCTTCTTAAACTGTTCGGCTGCCTCTTCTTTTTTCCCTGCGTAGAGCAGGTACCATCCCAGGTCCGCGTTGATGATGGGTGACAGAGGGTCCAAAATCAGGGCGCGCTGAACTGTGGCGATCGCCTCCGGAAGGCGTCCCATCGCGGCCAGGTACATGCCGTACTGGTTATATGCCAACGCGGAGTTCGGAGCCAGTTGAATGGCCCGATTGAATTCCTTTTCGGCTCCTGCCCAGTCCCAGTCGAGCAGGAGTTTGATATTGCCCAGCGCGATATGAGCTTCGGCGAGGGAATCGTCGATCTGAAGCGCCTTTAAAGCGACGGTCTTTGCTTCCGCGATGGCTTCCACCCAATAGCTGCCAAGAGAGAGATTTGAGTCCGCCAGCCCCGCGTAGGCAAGGGCGTAATTGGAATCTTTATTGGTGGCCTGCTGGAAATAGTCGATGGCTTTCTTGAAACCCTCGATTGTTCCCTTGTTCCAGTTGTAGCGGCCGCGCAGATAGAGTTGATAGGCTTCGCTGTTTTGCGTGAAACGCTTCGTGACGCGCTTCAAATCCTCGCCGGTCAATGTGGACTGCAGCTTTCCCGATATTTCACTCGCGATGTTCTCTTGAACTGCAAAAATATCCGCAAGCTCGCGATTGTATTGCTGACCCCAGAGCTGCGATCCGCTGTTCACATCGACCAATTCAGCCTGTACGAGCAAATTGTTTCCTCTTTGAGCAACGCGACCCGTGAGCACGGCGCGAACACCAAGCTCCGTACCGGCCTTTCGGGGATCCGCATCCTTGGCCTTATAACGAAACACGAGGCTGCGTGCGGTAACCCGCAATTTAGGTAGTTGAGAAAGGCTGTTGATGATGCTTTCGGTGATGCCGTCGGAGAGATATTCCCCGTCCGGATACGCCGCGTCATGCGCAAAAGGCAGAATGGCGATCGAGTCCAATTGCGCGCTCTTGTTCGGACCGAGCAACCCGGCAACAATGATCAAAAGAAGAAGAAGAACGAGGCCGGCGCCCGCAAAAACTACTGTGCGTCTGGCCTCAAGGCTTCGAATCCAACGCTCGCTTCCGCCGGCCGCTGAAGTGGTAACCGAATCCAGATCCCGCTGTAGCCGCTTCAGCTCGAGCCGTATCTGGGTCGCATTCGAATATCGGGCCGAGCGGATCTTCTGAAGGGCGCGCAAGATGATTCTCTCAAGCTCTACCGGAACTCGCGCGTTGACGCGAGATGGCGGCTCTGGGGCGCGGTTGAGGATGGCGTCGTGAACAATGGCAGCGGTTTGACCGGGGAATGCACGGCGACCGGTAGCCATCTCGTAGAGAACAGCGCCGAATGAAAACAGGTCGGTCTGTTGATCAAGTTCTTCACCACGCGCCTGTTCCGGCGACATATAGGCGATAGTTCCTACAGCCGTACCGGGACTTGTCAATTCGTCAGCCGCGGCCGTGGAGTCCGCGGACAGCTCCGCGGTCGGAGCGGCGCCCGAAACCAATTTCGCTAAGCCGAAATCGAGGATTTTGCATGGGCCGCGCCTGGTGATGAAGATATTTGCAGGCTTGATGTCGCGATGAACAATCCCCTTGCTGTGCGCCGCTTCGAGCGCATCCGTAATCTCAATGGCGATTTCGAGTAACGCGTTTAGTTCGAGCGGACCCATAGCGATACGCTCGGCAAGGGTTTCTCCTTCGAGAAACTCCATCACGATGTATGGGCGCCCCTCGTACTCGTCGACATCGTAGATCGTGCAAATGTTCGGGTGATTTAATGCTGAGGCGGTGCGGGCCTCACGCTTGAAGCGTTCCAGTGCCGCCCGGCTCGAGGATGCTTGCTCCGGCAAGAACTTGAGCACGACGAATCGCCCCAATTTTTCGTCTTGAGCCTTATAGACGACACCCATCCCTCCACTACCGACTTTCTCAATGATGCGATAGTGGGAAACGGTTTTTCCGATCATGTCCGCCTGAAAATCAAACGATAACGAGATCCTGATCTGAAGCGTCCGAATTGTAACACGCCTTATAATGGCACATCATGACGGGCGAGAATCCATCAATTGTCGTTCTTGCTGGACCTCTAAAGGGCCAGACGTTTGTTTTGTCCGATCTAGAGTTTTCCATCGGACGGGAGGCATCAAACTCGCTCTGCGTGAATGGAAAGCTTATTTCACGCCATCATGCGTTGATAAAGGCGGGGTCTGGGTATTTCAGCATTTTCGATTTGAACAGCCGGAATGGAACTTCCGTCAATGGAGTTCCGGTCAAGGAACGGAGACTGGAACCCGGCGATCGAATTCACATCGGCGAATCTTTGTTGCTCTTCGTTCAGGGTAGTTCCGATTTCGGATCCGAAGTCTTAACCACTGCCCCGGTTCGGTTCGATGAGGAAGAAGTGGCCGGCACGGCTGCCTTACGCCTTCGGCCGGAGGATGCGATTTATCTGAATCTCGATAGCTCGACGCCAGCCCCGATCATGGAACGAACCTTAAGCGATTTGAGAACCTTACTCAGAGTCTGCACGGAAATTAATTCGACGCGAGGTCAGGCCGCGCTCGAACGCAAACTGCTGGAGTTGATTTTCAACGCGGTTCCCGCGGATTCCGGCGCAATTGTGCTTTCGGCGGATTCGGACGATCCACTGGCGAGTTTGGGTTGGTCGAGGGGGGCCGGAGCGAATAGTCCGGTTGTCGTCAGCCGCGGTGTAATTCAGCAGGTTTTTCAGAAGCGTACGGCACTGTTGATCAACGAGATCTCTCAGGGTGATGTCGGCGAGACGCCGCAGAGTCTCGTACACCGGCAAGTGGAATCCGTCCTTGCCGTACCACTCCTCTTATTCGACAAAGTTACCGGTGTGATCTACCTGGAGACCAAAGAGCCGGGAGTTCGATTCGACGAAGACCACCTTCAATTGATGATGGGCATCGCAGGAACAGCCAGCGTGGCGCTCGAGAACGCCCGGCAAATGGAATGGCTGCAGAACGAAAACCGCAGGCTGCAGTCCGACATCAACGTCGAACACAGTATGGTCGGCGAGAGTTCTCAGATGCGGGCGGTGTATCAATTTATAGCCAGGGTCGCGCCGGCGGATTCTACAGTTTTGATCCGCGGTGAAAGCGGAACCGGCAAGGAACTGGTCGCTCGCGCTATCCACACGAACAGTCCTCGATCGGGCAAGCCGTTTGTCGCTATCAATTGCGCGGCGCTGACGGAGAGCTTGCTGGAAAGCGAGCTTTTCGGTCATGAGCGGGGGGCGTTCACTGGAGCTATCGCGCAAAAGAAAGGAAAACTGGAAACTGCCGACGGCGGCACCGTCTTCCTGGATGAATTGGGGGAGATGGCTCCCCCGCTTCAAACGAAGCTTTTGCGCGTTTTACAAGAACGGGAATTCGAACGGGTGGGTGGGAACCGGCCGATCAAGGTAAACATCCGCTTAATCGCTGCAACCAACCGAGACCTGGAGAAGTCAATTCAAGCGGGCACATTTCGTCAGGATCTGTACTACCGTCTGAATGTTCTGACCGTCACAATGCCACCGCTGAGAGAAAGGCGGGAAGATATTCCGTTGCTGGCGGGGTACTTTGCCATGCGCTGCGCCAAAAAGTCTGCCCATTCGGTCAAGGGTATCAGCCTGGAGGCCCGGCAATGTCTCATCAATTACGATTGGCCCGGCAACGTCCGCGAACTCGATAACGCGATTGAACGGGCGGTTGTGTTAGGAACGACAGAGCTCATCATGCCTGAAGATCTTCCGGAAGCCCTGCTTGAAAAGCAGTCCGTATCAGGCGCTGAAATAACCGAATACCATCGGGTTGTTATGGAGACAAAGCGCCAGCTTGTCCGCAGCGCCCTCGAGCGGGCAGGCGGCAATTACACGGAAGCCGCACAATTTCTCGGTGTACATCCCAACAATCTGCATCGCCTCATCCGGAATCTGGACCTGAAAGTCCCGCCGAAGAAATGAAGAAGTCTCCTCAAAGCTAAACTGGCGCGAGCTGAGTTTGAGGGACGGTCGTCCATGTCCCCGCAGCAACGTTCGCATGGAAGATTTGGGTCACTTCATCGGTGGTCGCAGCCACTTCTTCCTGTTGTGGCAGGTTCCTCGCTTCCTTCCAAAAGACCAATTCAGCGGAGGCCGAACAAAAGTCCACAGATATGACATCACCATCGCGCACTTGTTCGGTGGCAATCAGGTTAGCCAGCGGCTGAACCAGCAGCCGGTCGATAGCCCGTTTCAGATGCCGGGCGCCGTATCGCGTGTCGGTGCCTTCTCGGAGCAGGTATCGTTTGCCGGCCTCAGAGACATGCAACTCGAGTGCGCAGCTTGGCGTGGACTGAAAGAGCCGCCGCTGGACGGCATTCAATTCGATATCCAGGATCTTTTCCAGCGCGGCATCCCCGAGCGGCTTGAACACGACAATCTTGTCGAGGCGGTTGATGAACTCCGGAGTGAATCTCCGCCGTGCTGCTTCCACGCCGCTCGACTCTATCCGCTCCTCCAGCATCTCGCTGTTTCGGGATTCCGCGGCGGGTGCAAATCCGAGCCTGGGCGAAAGCATGGCGCTCATTTCCGCAGCCCCGAGGTTACTGGTCATAAATATGAGGGAACGGGAAAAATCAACGCGCCGATTGTCGCCTAAGGTGAGCGTTCCCTTATCCAGAATGCCAAGCAAGAGATGCCACAAGGCGTCGCTGGCTTTTTCAATCTCGTCAAAGAGCACGATGCTGATCTTCACGGATTCGGTGTGATGCTTGTCAAGAGTCTCCTGACACAGCCGCGGAAGGCTTTCTCGATGACCGATATAGCCCGGAGGTGAACCAATCAGCTTGGCGATCTCATGACTATGCTGGAATTCGGCACAGTCGATTTTGATTACCGCGCCAGGATTCCCTAAAAGAGCCTCAGCAGTTGCCTCCACGATCCGCGTCTTTCCGGTGCCGGTAGGACCCAAAAAAAGGAAGGTGGCGATTGGGCGGCCTCCCGATGACAGCCCCACCAAATGCGTTTGATACATTTGCACGATCGGGAGCCTTACCTCCGACTCTGGAGATATCCAATGATTGTTTGCCGTTCGTATTAAGCATCTTCCACCTCGCTTTCTGACAGGAACAAATGCAATCAGGATGCCGTGAAGCTGTAATGTTCGGGGGTGCTGCGAATGAGGCAAATAACGGCCGGACCACAAGATGCGATGGATCCCGACCAGGCCGGTAAAACTCGACGCGCTGCGATGCGCCGGAAAATCATCAATCTGATGATTCCACCATCAAAAGGATGATCACGACGGGCTTGCCGGATAGGATGAGATCCGCCGGCTTGGCCTTCGAAAGGTCGGCAAAGTTCGTAACCGGATCAACAATGACAACTGTTCCGCTGCGCTCGAACTGAACGCTGGCATGTCCAAGAGCAGTGATCACAATGTCGCCGCCGGGAGCCGGCACACTCGTTGTCAATGGTATCTGTCCCAACACAGAGACCGCCACCATAAGCATCAGTAGCGAGCCAACCAATCGGAGTTTCATGTCCTTTCTCTCCTGTTTTTTGTTCTAAATCTTACGTCGGTTTTCCGCGCTTTCAACTTTTTTGATTGACTTGTACCGAATCGATATGGTTACTACAGAGCACACCCCCCAAGTTATTAACGTACTTAAACGAAGGAGAATGCGATGAACGTTCGGCGAACCGGCTATTTCTTGTTGTTGTTTTCTTGTTTTCTATTCCTGCCGGCCACAGTGTGGGGTCAGGCGGACACCGGCAATATCATAGGGATCGTTAGAGACACTTCAGGTGCGGTATTGCCTGGCGTCACCGTGGAAGCCGCCAGTCCCGCGCTCATCGAAAAGATCCGTACCGCCGTGAGCGACGAGGGGGGCCGCTACAGAATCGGCGATTTGCGGCCCGGCACTTATACGGTGACCTTTGCCTTGCCTGGCTTCAGCACGCTGAAGCGCGAGAGCATCGAATTGACCTCAGGGTTCACGGCGACCGTGAATGCCGACCTGAAGGTGGGGGCGCGTGAGGAGACAATCACGGTGTCGGAGCAGGTTTCTCCGGTGGACACGCAGAACGTCCAGCAACAGATCACCATCTCCAACACCACACTGGATGCGCTTCCGACTCCCAAACGTCCCGCCCAACTGATTACGCTCATTCCTTCTGCTAACGCTGGAGGCACAAACTTCCACGATGTCGGCGGCGTCGGAAGTGATCGCGGGTTTTTCGGAGTTCATGGCCAGAGACCCGACGATATGACTTACAACATCTCGGGTATGGATAACCGAGTTTTCAGCGGCGGCGGATTCCAATATAACTCGCACACGTTCCAGGAGCTCGTTGTGGAGACGGCTTCCGGTTCCGCAGAATCGACAACCGGTGGAGTCCAGATCAACATCATACCCAAGGACGGCGGCAACAAGTTTTCCGGCTCAGCGAGCATCGAGGCCACAGGCTCCGGCCTGGTCAGCGACAACACGAACGACGCGTTGCGCGCGCGCGGCTTGCAGGGAGCGCCGTCTGTCAAAAAGTACTATGACGTTGGAGGAGGGTTTGGCGGCCCGATCAAAAAGGACAAACTCTGGTTCTTTGCCGCATTCCGCCGAGACGACAGGGCCATATATCAAGTGGGCAACTACTACAACAAGCTGCAACACACGCTGTTCTACGAGCCGGACCTGACCCGGCGCGCTTACAACGGTCCGCTTTACGTGGCAGGCGGCTGCGAAACACAAAATAAATTTGTCATACACCCAGCACCCAGCCTGCCAATGTATATTTGCGATTTTGGAGCAGGTGAGTCCCGTCTTCGCGCCCGAAGCCACTGCGGCCCACCATTACAGTCCTCAGAACAACTCGGTCTTCAATTACACGTACACGGCGAGCAGCCGGCTCCTGTTCGAGGCGAACATGGGGACGAGCCAGTATTGGCGCGTCCAAAAAAGACAGCCGGAGGTCAATGATAATGACATCTCGGTCACCGACCTGGGACTCAATCTCACGTATGGTTCCCGGCGCGCGGGCTATTTTTCACTGGACGACCTGCGTCTTCACGAACGGTTCGCAATGTCTTACCTCAGCGGAACCCATAACCTGAAAATCGGAACCGACCTGAACCAGTTCAGCCAGGGTCTCCCGAACTACAACAACCCGTACTACGTCAACCAGGCCACCTCCTACACATTTCGCGACCGCGTGCCGCAATCGGTAACGATCTGGAACGGACCATACGGCCCGTATCAAAAGGCAACGGAGAACAACGTCTACGCGCAGGATCAGTGGACCCTCGTTCGCAGGCTGACGCTGAATCTGGGTCTGCGGTACACGGTGTACGATGCAACTATTCCTGCACAGCACTTGCCGGCGGGCCCATGGGTGCCTGTACGTGATTACCCGGAGGTGAAGCATTCCCCGCATTGGCAGAATCTGAACCCGCGGCTGGGCGTTGCGTTCGATTTATTTGGCGACGGCAAGACAGCGCTCAAGGCATCGCTAGGCCGGTTTTCTTACCGTGACGTCGGCGTCGCCGTGGACATCCCCTCGGCGAACACACCCCAGAACGTGACGCGGAGCTGGAACGACACTACCTTTCCTGTGGGGGATCCAAGGCGGGGTAACTATGTTCCGGACTGCGATCTGAAAAACGGGCTTGCCAATGGCGAGTGTGGGCAGTGGAACGATCTGAACTTCGGTCAAACCAACGTACCCCCCAGTTATCACCGGGCGGAAGACGCGCTGAGGGGTTTCAACAAACAATCCTACAACTGGCAGGGCTCGATTTCGGTCCAGCGTCAACTGGCGCCGA
>WNEQ01001096.1_pt1 | contig 15942 bp, 5 predicted proteins | sample 5399971 | NCBI WGS metagenome assembly WNEQ01 (sample SAMN13153330, study PRJNA577476) | soil metagenome | isolation source: 20 cm grassland meadow soil 2 days after 1st rain plot 5 | place: USA:California | collected 2015-09-18
CGGGCAGCCAGGTCCGAAGGATTTCCCGACAGGTTGAAACCTCAACCGGATGCCCGGACTCACTTACGTAGTACGCGATTAATTGGTCCTGGTGGAGGACTACTACCGCCGCCTTAATCCCGGGCACGCGAGCCAGTACCGATTCGATCTCACCAAGTTCGATTCGGAATCCGTTAAGCTTCACCTGCTGGTCCAAACGACCTAAGCAGACAAGGTTGCCGTCAGCTCGGTATCTGGCCAAATCCCCGGTGCGATAGAGACGTGATCTCGTTTTGAACGGGTTCGGAACGAATTTCTCCGCAGTTAATTCGGGACGATTCAAGTAACCGTGCGACAGACCGTCACCACCAATGAAAAGTTCTCCGGCAACGCCAATCGGCACTGGTTCAAGGTAGGAGTCCAGAACGAAAAGCTCAGTATTCGCAATGGGCCGGCCAATGTGAATATCGTCGATAGAATTGATGCGGGAGCAGCTTGACCATACGGTGGTTTCGGTAGGCCCATACATGTTCCAAAGCTCGGCGCAACGGCGGACCAATCCGTCCGCAAGCTGCGGTGAAAGGGCTTCACCGCCGCACAGGGCCTTTAACCGGCTCTCGCCCTTCCAGCCAGCCTCGATCATGAGCCACCATGTCGCGGGTGTCGCCTGCATCACGGTAACGCCGTGGCGTGCTATCAAACGGCTCAACTCCGCACCGTCGATTACCTGATTTCGGGTTGCGAGCACGATCGTGCCGCCACAGAGTAGTGGCAACCAGATCTCCAATTCGGATATGTCGAAAGAAAGAGTCGTCACGGCAAGCAGGACATCGCGATTGGTATATCCAGGTTGTTCTCGCATCGACCGGAGGAAATTGAGGAGCGCCTGATGTGAAATCGCGACGCCTTTTGGACGCCCGGTCGAGCCCGACGTGTAGCGGACATAAGCCAGCGAATCCCCGTCTGGTTGAACAATGGACTCCATAAGAGTCTGAGTGGGCGCGATTTTTTCGTCGACTAAGATTGTTCTTGCTCTGTGGGGTGGCAATTGGCCGACTGCATTGGAGCTGGTCACGATAAACGCGAGGCCGGAATCCTCGATCATAAACGACAACCGCTGCTCGGGAAATGCCAAGTCGAGTGGCAGGTAAGCGCCGCCTGACTTCAGTATCGCGATCATCGCCACGACCATATCCGGTGACCGCTCAACACAGATGCCGACCAATGATCCGGACTTCAAGCCGAGAGACGTAAGGCGACGCGATAAAGTTTCTGCTCTGTGGATCAACTCCCGATATGTCACCTTCTCGTCGTCGCAAATAAGAGCTACGGCGTCGGGTCGAGCCTTCGCCGTTTGATCCAAAAGGTCCACGAACGAAGAATTGTTCCGCCAGTTCCGCTGCGTTCGATTAAACTCTTGCGTCAACAGCTTCACTTCTTGGGGGGCGGCTAGGGGTAGACGTCGCCATGCGGTGTCCGGTTCGTTCATCGCCGCAGAGACAAATATCTGGAAGTTAAGAACCAACCGGTCAATGGTGTCCGCCTCGTACAGGCTGGTGTCGTATTCCCACAGACCGGAAATGCGTTCCCCACTGTCCCACAGCCATATGGTCATATCGAACTTGCTGGTGCCGTTATGAATCCATAGGGGCGTGATCTCAAGACCTTCAAGTTTGATCATCATTGGAGGCTCTTGGAACATGAAAAGCGACTGGAACAATGGATTCATTCCCGGAAAGCGTTCTGCCTCCAACTTATCGACGATTAGCTGCAGTGGCACGCGCTGCCGGCCGTATGCGGCAAGCACACTTTGATGGACGACATCCAAGGCGGCGCGGAACGTTCCGGCTTCACCGAGTTTCGCCCGCAGTGGCAGCGTGTTCATGCAACATCCCATCAGATCTTCCAATCCGGAAATCATTCGATTGGAAAATGGACTTCCCACGACAACATCGTCCTGTCCGGAATAGCGAGCGAGGAGGCAGTCAAAAAATGTCAGGAGAGTGACATAGAGGGATTTCTTAGAGGTCCTAGCGAACTCACGTATTCTTGCACTCAGTCCAGGTGTTAGTGAGAACTTCGCTTCCCGTCCGGTAAACGCCTGGACGATTGGACGCGGATGATCAGTGGGAAATACTGATGATGGGTTGACGGAATCGAATTCACGAACCCAGTCACTCAGATCTACTTGAAACTGGGGTTGTTCAAATTGTTCCTCCTGCCAGACGGAAAAGTCCGGATATTGCAGCTGAGGAGCCTTCACTTCCGGCGCCAGCCCCTTTTTGAAGCAATCGTAGGCCAAACAGAATTCGTCCGCGAACTGCAACACTGACGCCTGGTCCAAGATGATGTGGTGAAAGTTGAAAACCAAAACGCTCCGGCTGTCTTCTAGCAGCAGCAAATCTGCGCGCACCAGCGGGCCGCTAGCCAGGTTGAAGCGATAAGCGGACGCAGCGTCAATCGCTCGACGGCATGCGGCCTCTCTAGAGCTTTCGGGCACTGCCCGGAGGTCGACGCGGTTGAATCTGACCTGGACTTCCGAAGAGACGACTTGAAGTAATTTCTCTCCGCAAAAAGAAAAGACTGTTCGAAACGTCTCGCGCCGGTTTAAGACCCAGTGTAAACTCCGATCCAAAGGCTCCGCATCGACTAAACCTCTCAACTCATAAGCGAGTGGAATGTTATAGGCGGGGTTTCCCGGGTCGAGTTGATCGACAAACCATAGTTGTTTCTGCTGTGGCGTGGCAGGAAATGCAAACTTCTCGCTTGTGGCCGTTACAGTACTCAGTGAGACGTTTTCGGGTTGTGTATTCTCAGTCATCTTTTTTGATTGGCTTACCACTTCTTCGTTCGGTGTCGTCAATCAGTTGGAAGCAGGAGAGTGAAGCGGTTTTGGATCCAGAGTGGCTTATAGTCGGCTTGAGGGCCTGCTAAACGGACATTGAGGCCGTCATCACTTTAACTTGGCTATTCTAAGTGACACGGTAGGTCTCCCGTGAAATCCGCTTGATGCCGGGCATCTCGGGAACAGGCACTGAGTCACTCCCTGCGATCGCAAAACGCGCCATTGCCTTAATCGTGGGATTCGCCAAAAACTGAGGATCACCCACCGGGATGTCCGCACGTAATGCCTTGCGGCATTTCATGATGATCTGAACCAGGCCCAGAGAGTGGCCGCCAAGTTGAAAGAAGTTATCGTCGACGCCGATCTCCGCCAATCCCAACGAATCTTTCCAGATCGACGCCAACCGTTGTTCCAACTCGTTGGCAGGAGCTACAAAGGGAGTGGAGATGGCCGGCCGCGACTGACTGACAACAGCTTCCTCTTGTCCCTTGTTTGATTTCGCCGAACCGCTATTCCGTGCTGCGGCGCTTGCGTCAAGAAGGGCGCTCCACGCATTAGGATCGTATGGGCTTACCAAAACCTGATAAGGACAGCCCACGCGGAGAAGACAATCGAGCACGCGCATCCCTTCAGCGGTGCCAATACCGTCCGCCACTAACCGATGCAAGGTCATCTCCGAAGTCGATGTGATCGTCGCTGCCGAGGGAGAGGGCCGAACTTGCTTCACTTGAAGGTTTTGATTCGGCAGCCGCTTCATCACGAATTCTTCGATTTCGACCAACACGTCACCGAAACGTGAGACTAGAGTGACATCAAAAATCACGGTGTCACTGTTGTGTGTATCCTTACACCGAACCACGCTGCGAATCGAAGGCTCCAAATCACGATAGATAATTACCTGCTTGTACGAGAGGGGTACGTAGAATGTATTTGCGGTCTCATACCCAGAAACCAACGGGAGTGCAAAGGCAGTCGCAATATCTACTAAAGCTGGATGGAGAGGAGTTTCGGCAAGATCACTGACGAACTCGGGCTGGAGCTCCAACTCACCGACCGCCATTCCTTCACCGAAGCTAGCATTGCGAAGTGTGGACCAGCGGGCTCCGAAACGAAGCATCTGTTCTTGCCGCGTTGCAGGTTCACCTGGGCCGAACTCACGTTTTCGAAGACAAGCCGCCCGGTAAGCAGAAAGGTCCTCGCGTGGTGGTGCGACCTCGGAAGAAAGTCCGAACCGTCCGCGTGCGTGCTCGACCCACTCTCCGTGAGCGCCGCCAACGACTGGACGGCTCGCAACGACGAATTCGCGATTCGGCTCTTCCAATTGAAGACGAATTTCTGTCGGCCCTTGCACAACCAAGGGAGAAATAAAAACGACGTCACCCAGCGAGATCGTCTGTCCGGGCAGCGCCGCCTGGACCGCCGCACGTGCGAGTTCCAGGAAACCCGTGCCAGGCAATAGCGCCACGCCCTGGTGCGTCCGATGGCCGTCCAGCATCCAGTTCTGCTCAGCGTCGACCATCCCAAAAAATTCACTGGTTCCGTTCAACCCAAAGGTTCGACGATCCCAAATTGGGTGTCGCAAAATCCGTGTTTTAGACGGACGGCTCTGCGTCGCACGGGCAGCCATTCCGGCCTCCCGCCAGGCGCCCCAACCCAACGAAAGAACTGGGTAGTCGCGATTTCGCACAGACCGTGCTGCCAGCGCGTCGAGGAAAGCATTGGCTGCGGCATAGTCCACCTGTCCTGGTATGCCAAGATAAGCGCTGACCGACGAATAGAATGCCATAAAATCGAGTGCGCTCTGCGCGAACAACTGATCCAAAATCAATGCGCCCGCCACCTTTGGATGCAACACCCGTTCCATCTCAGCACGTGATTTGGTTAACAACAAACCATCATTCAACTCACCAGCGCAATGAAAGACCCCATTGATCTTCCCAAAACGCCGTTCCGCCGACTCTACAGCTGATCTCATCGACTCTAGATCGGTCACATCCGCTGTACAGCACAGCACCTCTGTCAGTGATTGAAGTTCTTGAAGGTGGTCGGCGCGCATCGCAGCAATGTCGTCGGCGCCCGAGGTCACTGGTCTCCTCGATATCAGCACCAACCGGGCACCGTAGTTTCTGGCGAGGTGGTTCGCCAATTCAAGTCCCAGTCCTCCCAATCCACCGGTAATCAGATAGACACCGCTCTTAATCAGCAGTGAGTTGCCGCCGGCTTGGATCGGCCACGAGACAGGTGCGAGGTGCGACGTCCATCGTTTTCCAGCGCGCAATGCTACTTCTCGCTCGTCCCCGGCGAGGGCAATTTCGAGAGCCAATTGACGCAAGAGTTCGGTGCGATGCCATCCCAGCGCGGAGGTTTTGGGCACATCGATCACCTTACACCGGTAATCGGGTAGTTCTCTTCTAATGACGCGGCACGCGCCAACTGCCAGACTGGCGGTTGGATCAACTTCAGCTTCATTTGCGACCGAAAACGCTTCGCGAGTGACCACACGAATCCAACAGGGTTTAGATTCGACCCGCTCGCCGAGACATTGCACGAACCGCACAATGCCAAAAAACGAATTTTCAGCCCTGCGTCTCGACGCCCCATTCGTCGATGGCGCGCCGGATCGTTCGTGGGTTTCATTGATCAGTACGAAGCAGACACCCCACTTACAACGTGAGAAAGCGTAGTCGACGAGTTCGGCCATCCCCGACTTAGAATCGAGGTCCGCGGTCCATAGCTCTTGAGAAACAATTGAAAAGTTCTGCCCCTTCCGCACCGTAAAGACTTGAACGGAATCGTCGAATGACGCTGCGTCAGTCTCTCGACGCGTTCTGCGTAGTTCCGCGGAAAGACCATCTCTCTCGCGCTCTTCTCCCCCGACCAGTATGAACGCATCCGCTTCGATAGCGACCGAATTCTCGAGTGGCGACGGCGCCCAAACTGTCTGCGCCAGCCAGCTTTCGACTTCACTTCGTCGCTTGAGTCCTACTTGAGGTGCGAAGGAGACGGAAGGCGACGAACCCACCGGAGCGTCGATCCAATAATTCTTGCCTTGGAAAGGATAAGTGGGCAAGGGCACACGACGACGAGTTTGACCACGATGCAACAAGCTCCAATCGACCGGGAAACCAGCCGTCCAAAGCCGACCAAGCGCGGACAACAGTGCAACCACATCCGACCCTGGATCCTTTGCGTGCCGCATGCAAGGGATCGCGACCGGCTCGCGGCGCTCAATCCGATGTTGTCGCGCAAGTCCGGTTAGGGTTGTGCCAGGTCCCATCTCAAGCAGGAGACAATCCGGATGGAGAGTGTGAAGAGCAATGAGCCCCGAAGAAAATTGCACCGTCTGGCGCAAATGACGCACCCAATAATCGGGTGTGGTGACCATCTCGGCCGTCGCTAGTTCCCCAGTTAGGTTCGAGATAAACGGGATAGTCGGAGACTTGAGCTGAATTCCGTCGAGCACGCGGCGGAAATCATCAAGATGTTGGTCCAGCATTGCCGAATGGGCTGCAACCGAAATTCGAAGTCTTTGGCAATCAACGTCTCGGGAAACGAGCTGCTCTTCCAAATCCTTGATCGCGTCCACAGTCCCGGATACCACACACAACTCCGGACCATTCACAGCCGCAAGCGAATGTTCGGAAACAAGCCACGGTCGAATCGCCTCCTCAGAGAGCGCCACGCTCAGCATTGCGCCGGGCGACAGTTTCTCGAAGATAAAGCCCCGGGCGACGACAATGGCTAGCGCCTCTCTTAACGACATAACGCCAGCCAGACAAGCTGCCGTGTACTCCCCGAGACTGTGACCGGTCATCACCTGAGGCTCTATGCCCATGGAAATCCAAAGACGAGCTAGAGCATATTCAGTGATGAATACAGACACGATCGAATTGAGCGGTCGTTCCAGTTGCGCCGCGGCGGAAGCTTCCATCCCAGCTTGAGGGAACAGAAGGTTTCGAAGCTCGATGTTCCACTGCTGACGCAAGAGGTTCAGAGATTCGTCAACGACGTGGCTGTAGACCGGCTCCCGCTGGTACAGTTCCCGGCCCATATCCGGATATTGAGCGCCGCCGCCAGGAAACATGAAAGCCAATGGCGGCGCTTTCTTTGCGGCCACGCCATCAAAAATCCTTCGCCGATCATTGACGTCCAAGGCGCGCACCGCGTCGCGTACATCGGCCACTGCCAGAACGCACCGATGTGGAAAAGCGTGACGACCCCGCTGGAGAGTAAATGCGACGTCCGCAAGATTGCTTTCTGCGTGATCTTTCAGAAACTCGACGAAGTTGCGGACTTGACGTTGAAGTCCATCCGCAGTTTGAGCGGACCACACTAACAGTTGCCCGGCGGGAGGATCAGAGGCGACCGGAAGTGTTGGAAACTCTTCGAGAATCACATGAGCGTTTGTGCCACCGACGCCGAGGGAATTGACCGCGGCCCTTCGCCGAGGCACTCCGGCTGGAAGAATCCAATCGCGTAGGGTTGCGTTGACGTAGAACGGTGTCGATGCGAAATCGATTTTCGAATTTGGCCGAGTGAAATGTAGAGTTGGGGGCAGTTGACGGTGCTGCAGTGCCAGAACGGCCTTGATGAAGCCGGCGACACCAGCCGCAGTGTCCAAATGGCCAATGTTCGTCTTCACCGCTCCTAGTGCACAAAAGCTCCGGTTGTTAGTAGATTCCCGGTAGGCCTGCGTTAACGCCTTGATCTCGATGGGATCACCAATTTGTGTTCCCGTCCCATGCGTCTCAACAAACGTTATCGTCGACGCCTCCACTCCGGCCACTCCCAACGCCTCGGCCACGGCGGCGGCTTGTCCATCAACACTGGGCGCCAAGTAACTGACCTTACCAGCGCCATCATTGTTTACGGCAGAGCCAAGAATAACGGCGTGAATACGGTCTCCTTGAGCAAGTGCATCCTCCAGCGGCCGCAAAACCACCACACCAACGCCACTTCCAAACACGGTGCCGGTAGAAGCCGCATCGAACGCCCGGCAGTGACCATCGCCGGATAGAATCTCTCCTTCCTCGTAGACATAACCCCGTCGATGTGGCAATTCGATAGTGACGCCGCCGGCCAGAGCCATTTCGCATTCTCCGGTTAGGAGGCTCTGGCTAGCCAAATGGATCGCAACCAAAGAGGTCGAACAGGCTGTTTGAATCGAGATGCTTGGACCACGTAAATTGAATTGATACGAAATTCGATTGGAAAGAAAGTCTTTGTCGTTGCCGGTGTGGCGAACTAGGAATAAGCCGGTGCTATCGATCAAATGTCGGTTCGGCAATAGATTTTGCGCAAAGTACGCTTGCATGCCGCATCCGGCAAAGACGCCAATTGAACCTTCGAAACTGAAGGAATCGTATCCCGCGTGTTCCAGCGCCTCCCAACTGCACTCGAGAAAATGCCGGTGCTGCGGATCCATAATTGAAGCTTCTTTGGGGCTGAAGCCAAAGAACTCGGCATCAAACCTTTCAACTCCGTCGAGGACCGCCGCCGCCTTGACGTAATTTGGCCTCTCGAACTCTTCGAGTTTGACTCCAGCCGACCGCAGGACCTCATCGGACAGAGGAATGATTGATTCAATACCGTCCCTGAGGTTCCTCCAGAAATCATCTACGCATCTGGCCCCCGGAAATCGGCATGCCATCCCGATAACGGCGATCGCCCCTTTTGGCAAATCGCTCATTGCAATTCCTTAGTGATCATGATCAGTTTTGTCGTCGCGCTAGCAGTGCCTCGCGTCTCTGGCGTCCACGATTGCCCGCCAACGCGGCTTTGGTTTCTACTGGAGCAGTGGAATTGGAAAGGAATAGCGCAAGTGAATTAATCGTGGTGTGTTGAAACAAATCCACTAGCTCAACCCGCCCCGGAAACATCTCAGCCAACTTTGAAACGACTCTCACCAAAGTTAAAGAGTTAGCGCCAAGATTGAAAAAGTTATCATCCGTTGCTATACCCTCGACCCCCAGGGCCTCTGAAAATACACCGGCGATGCTTCTCTCTAAAGCCGTCTTTGGCGGTGCGTTTGAAGTCGCGCGATTCGTGTCCATCATTGTTGTCGCCATGGCGGCCAGCGCTTTGCGATCCACCTTGCCATTGGGTGTCTTCGGCAGATCGTCGCGATGGACGAAGGCAGTGGGTATCATGTATTCGGGTAATTGCGTCGATAGAGACTCGCGAAGTTCAGCAACATCTAGACCTTTTCCAGAATGCGTCGAGTAGAAGGCGACGAGTTCGTTCTCGCTAGGCGTCCGAGTGCGTGAGATCACAGTAGCAGTCGCGATTGCAGGATGACCGGCAATGGCATGTTCAATCTCGCCTAATTCGATACGATGTCCGCGAATCTTCACCTGATCATCCAGCCTGCCGAGGAAATCAATTCGACCGTCTGATCGCCATGCCACCAGGTCGCCCGTACGGTACAACAGGCCACTCTCCCTACCTGGGAACGGATTCGGTATAAAACGATCTTTCGTAAGATCTTTTCGATTCAAATAACCTCGCGCTACGCCATTGCCACCAATGAGAAGTTCACCTGGGACACCCACTGGAACAGGGTGCAGTTGGCGATCAACGACATAGACTTGCGTGTTCGCAATGGGTTTACCGATGGTTACGAAATCTTCATGGGACGGCGACCGGTCGCTGGTGGACCAAACAGTCGTTTCCGTTGGACCATACATATTGTGAATTTCGCCTCGGACGACTTTGCGCAGTTCCGACAGGAGGCTGAGCGGCAGCGCCTCACCACCGAGTATCAATCGCTTCAGCCCCGAGAAAGCCTCCAAGCTCGCTGCTTGACCGATAAGCACCCGTGCGAGGGACGGAGTACATTGCAGGTGCGTAACACCATGGGTCTTCATCTGCGCGAGCAGAGAGTAGTCTTCCGCTGGAGGACGCGCAGAAGCCGTTGGATTCGACCGCGTGCGGACGTCATTCAACCTTTGTAAGCCTTGGAGCGTCATCTCTACCGGAACACCGAAGTCGATGAGGCAGCCGATCTCGTCAACGTCGGCGGCTTTGCAACGATCCACAATCTCCAGACAATGTTCGACGGTTCCAAAAAGGCCGGAAGTTTCAAAGTAACGATCGAAGGCGAAACCTAACAGGACCTCCATATCCGCGGGCGAAAATTTGTTGAGGCCCTGCTTGACTTTTTCAGCTACCGATTCACTGGGGAGTTTGAAAGTCGGGAAAGCGAAGGGCGCGTTACGGATCAGATCGAGAGAGGTTCCCAAGTACCTGCACACAGGTTCGCGCACGGCCGACTTCACTGCCTCCATTGAATCACCCACGTACGTATGCAACATGAGAGTGACTTGGCCTCGACCTGGAAGTCCGGATGCGGCTCGCGCGGCACGATAGATGCGGATCTTCTGCTCCACATCCTCGATCTTTTGCCCCAGCAGATGCGTTAGGATGTTGGCGCCGATTTTGCCTGCTTGCTCAAATGTCTCCGGATTCCCAGCGGCAGTGACCCAGACCGGGAGCTCCGCCTGGATGGGAGACGGGTAGATCTTAACGGCGATATCAGTGCCGTCGCCACTGCGGAACATAACGCTTTCGCCACGCCATAAGCGTCGCACCATTTCGATATCATCCAACATGATCTGCTTACGACGGTCATATCTCTCAGGCGCAAAGACGAAATCGTTAGCTTGCCATCCAGATGCAAAGGAGATACCTACGCGTCCGTCGGACAGGTTGTCCACTAAGGCCCATTCCTCAGCAATCCGAACGGGATGATGCAAAGGGGCGACCACGCTGCCCGCTCGAATGCCGATCCGCCGCGTCAGAGTCGCTAGAGCCGCACCGGCTACGCTCGGATTCGGGAAAAGCCCGCCAAAAGAGTGAAAGTGACGTTCAGGCGTCCATACTGCGGAAAAGTCGTTTTCGTCCGCAAACTTCGCGCCTTCGATCAACAAGCGATATCGTTCACGCGGATCGCCACCGAGTTCGCTCGCGAAGTAGCAGAGGGAAAAATCGATCGATCGTGATCGGTGCACATCTGTTTTTAGCGCAATTGGGGTCGACAAGCGGTCCTGATCCGTTGCTAAAACCACCCTGAAGCCCCGGCCTAACGGCCAAAATATTTCCAGGATAGAAATGTCAAACGAAACACTCGTCACCGCCAGCCAAGCTCCAGGTTCCCTGCCAATGCGGTCGTCCATACCGGCGAAAAAGTTCACCACATTTCGATGCTCGATCATCACACCTTTGGGTTTACCGGTCGAACCCGATGTGTAAATTACGTAAGCAAGGTTTTGCGGGCTTATGCGACTGTCTAAGTTCTCTTTGCTTTTTTCTCCGATCTCGCTGGAAGCTGAGTCGACACAAACGACCTTGGTGTTGTGGCTGGGCAGACGTGACAAGAGATGCTGTTGAGTAACTATAGCCGCCGCTTTCGAGTCTTCGAGCATGAAGGCGATCCGATCAGCCGGATAAGCTGGATCCAGGGGTACGTAAGCGCCGCCCGCTTTCAATATCCCGAGTAGGCCGACGACCATTTCGATCGAACGATCGACAAAGATAGCCACAAGCGCCTCTGGTCCGACACCCAGTTCGCTCAAGTGCCGCGCGAACTGATTGGCCCGAGCATTTAGCTGCCGATAGGTGAGCTGCTGGTCACGACATATTAGAGCAATGGCGTCTGGAGTCTTGTCTGCCTGGCGCTCAAAACAGTAGTGCATCGGCTCGGAAGAAAGAACGACGTCCGTGGCATTCCATATCTCGAGTATTTCTCGGCTCTCCATGTCGGTCAGAACAGGCAGAGCCCCCACCGGAGTCTTGCTGTTCGACTCCAGGGCCAAGAGCATTGTGATGAACTGGCCCATCATGAGTCGAACCTTTGACTCGGACAGGACCATTGAATTGAATACCCAGCGACAGTGCTGCCCGGCCGACGGTAAAACGAGACACAGGTCCGCTCCGGCCTCCGGAACGAAATCACCTAAGCTGTCAACTAGCATTACGCGTACCGGCAGCAGCTCCGGAAAACCTTGCACGTCAATCGATCGTAATTCTGGGTACCGTCCCAGCACGTCATAGAGAAACGTTTTGTGCTTGCGCAACAATTCCAGTTCCTCATGGACTATGGCGTACTCTTCATCAAAGGTCCGGCTGTGGTCAGTCTGCACCCTCAAAGGCAGCAAAACGGAGAAAAGATTCGCCAAGCCGGCAAGGTCGTTAGTCAATGTCGAAGAAGAGAGTCCAAGATCAAACAGCTGTTCTCCGCAAACGCGTGTCAAGTAGACGGCGAAAGCCGTTATCAAAAAAGCCACCATGTTCCACGAAGCGTGCGCGCTCACAAGCGACAGTACGCTCTGCGGCATGGTCATATCCAATGAAGTATAATCGGCGCGTTGGTTTGATTTTTTCAGCACCTCGATATGAGGCATGGTTGCGCCACGCAAGGTGTTTAACCGTTTCACCCAAAACGACTCATGGCGACATGTTTCGCGAATTAACTGCGTTGCCCGCGCAGCCAACGACTCATCCCAGGCTGGCAGAATTGAGCCCGCCTGCAAGTGGTGACGCTTGACGACGTTGGTTAACGACGCAGGTTTGCCATCGACTGTAAGAAGTTCTTCGAGAATTATCGAGCCCCGGGCCGTCGCAACCCGCAGGCTGGACTCTCCAATCTCCAGGATTGTGCCCGGCTGAAAGTCGGCAGAAGCCTCATCCGAGCTAGCCGCTGCGCAGAGAAAGAGTTCGCCTTTCAGCCAAACCTTAGCGCGACCGAGAGGATTCGCGACAGATCCGAATTCCAACGCACGGATGAAGTTGACAGTTTCGCGTCCGGGCAATTCCCATGAAATCACAGAAGCCGCAGCCGGCCGCTGATACATGCCATAGTAGCTGCGTTGGGAGAGATCTTGGGCGCGTGGCGCGGTATTTCCATTAGCTAGCGCTCGCACAACCTCTGGAAATGTCCGGGCGCCAGCTTCAAAGCAGAGGACGTTGAGCGAGTAAGCCGTCTCAGTTTTGGAAATTTCAAGGAGTTCCTGCTTGAGAATGGGACCGCCATCCACAACATCATTGATCAGGTGCCACGTTACGCCGTGGGTCCGCTCTCCGTTCATTAATGCCCACGAGGTGGCATGGACGCCGGCGTAACGCGGGAGCGGTCCGTCATGAAAATTAATCGCACCGCGACGCGGCAGTACAACTATGTCCGCAGGCAATAACCGCATGTTGACTATGCTGAAAAGATAATCAAATGGTCGTTGCCCGATCACGGCCGCAAGGTTGGTCGAGTAATCTATTTGCGGCACACCAGTGGCTTTGGCCCACGATTTTATTTCGGGATTCGAAGTGATGATTCCTCGAACTTCATGTCCTTCCCCTAGCAGGATGTTGAGACACTGTAGGGTCAGCGAACCATCACCGATCACAAAACAGCTGAATGACTGTCTCATTTAGACTTCCGGTTCAATCCATTCCCACAATCGCCCAGGCCGGACAGTTCTTGCGATTCAGCCCAGTCCATTCCAAGCTGCATTTCCATAGTTGCCTTGCCAGACCAGCGTCCAGCGCCAACGCAGATGGCTTCGCTTCGCTCTGTTCATAAAAGTACTTGCCCGTTTTGCCCTTGGCCTCCTGTGAGGCAGCCGCGTAAACGACGGTTTGGGCGGCATGAGCGCAAGAAATGAGCTGCCTGTGGATCAAGTTCCAGACGATATGTTTGGTCCACGCAATGGGCCCGTTATTTCGTGCGAACTTGCTCGCGACAATTCCAGGATCGACGGCGTTGGAGAAGACAAGGGCCGTCTGCAAACGTCGCGCAAGTTCGAAAGCGAACAAGGTATTTGCTAATTTGGTTTTTGAATAAACATCCCAGCGGTCGAAGCTCTCGCGGGTCGCCAGCCACGTTTTCACATGCTCGACATAGCGATGTCTTTGCGATGACAGGGTGACAATTCGAGCATCCCGAGTTTCTAGGATTCGGTCGAGCAACAGTGATGTCAGCAGAAAGTGTCCAAGGTGGTTGGTGGCAAAGGTTAACTCGAAACCATCGACGCTTTCTTCGTAGCGGTCAAAGCGAGCTCCGGCATTGTTGATCAGCACATCAATGTTGCTACGATCTTCGTGAATACGTTTTGCGGCCTCACGCACACTTCCGAAGCTGGACAAATCGCAAGGCACGTACTCAAAACGTCCAGTCCTGTGCCGCCTTGAGAGGCTGTCCTGCAACCGCTTCCCTCGTCGTTCACTACGCCCGAGCAGGATGAGGTCGAATCCGAGAGCGGCTAAAGCCAACGCCGAAGCGCGGCCAATTCCTGCCGTCGCGCCCGTGATAACGCAAAGTCGATTGCTTGTCGAATTACTCACTCGTTGTTATTGATAAGAAACTGCGCAAGAGTAGATCGGAGAACTCGATGGCGAATCGCCAACAGCGAACACGCGTTATGCTACGATTTGAATCTTGAATGACCACTGCTTCAAACTGGTCTGTTCCACCTGCGGCGCTCAAGCTGGAGCGCCACGAAGTCCACATCTGGCGGGCTTACCTCGATACTGATCAGACGGCGATACAGCTTCGGAAGGCTGCGCTGGCGCAAGACGAATTGGAGCGCGCCTCCCGTTTCGTGTTTGCTCGCGATCGCGACCGCTTTATTGCAACAGGAGCAGTTGCCGTCCAAGGCAAAGATTTACCCTGTTTTTGGGAATTCAACCACCGGTAAGGCGGACCTGCGGACAAGCTACCGCCTTTTCAATACCGCCAACAGACAGAAGCGGGGCAATTTTCCCATCCGGTGTTACTTTTGTCAATAAAAAATCTCAGACAGCTTCGCTACATTGCCTAACTACTTTCTGTCCGTTTGCCAGACAGTCCACCCCGGCCCAGCGATGCTCTATACTCCAAGCTGTGCGAACAGCGCCTTTCCATCCGTGGGATTCGGATGAAGACCAAGCCAAACAGATCCAGCGGCAGCTCTCAAAGCTGGTCGCGCTGCATGACGGCTTCACGAGCGTCGGCTTGGTGGGTGGCGTGAGCATTCGGCCGATTGACCTGACTACAGTCCGAGCGGCTATATGCATCCTCGATGTGCCGAGCATGAAGACGGTAGATTCGGCGACGGCCACGGCGAAACCACATTTCCGCTACATGTCCGGGCTCCGGGCGTTCCAGGCGGGGCCGGCGGTCATCGCAGCCTTTGAGAAACTTCACGCTCGAACGGATTTTGTGATTTGGGATGGACACGGAATCGCGCATCCCCGGCGGTGCGGACTGGCGTCCCACCCGGGCGTGCTATTGAACATCCCGTCCGTGGGCGTTTCCGAAGAATTGCTTTATGGAGAGTGCAAACTGGACACGTTCGCAGAAGAGCGCGGCTCGCGTGTGCCGGTCGTTGATCCGAAAGACAAGCTTGAGATCGGTGCCGCCGTTCGCACGCGCAACCATGTCCGTTCTGTTTTCGTCAGCGTGGGCCATCGCATCTCGCTCGAATCAGCCATACGAATTGTTCTCGAATGCACACCTCGCTACCGATTCCCGGAAGCTTTACGCGCAGCGCGAATGTTGTGTGAACAGCTTCACCAATAGCATCCCGGACGCGGTCGAGCCGGCTTTGTTACGGCCTCCGGCTATCCGGCGACTAGAAATCCGTCCAGAAACCCCTGTTTCTGGACGGATTTCTAGTGGGTCGAAACTGGTGATGAGGCCGCTGGCATCGCGAATGAAACCATGTTCAATGCCTCTCGAATCCAAGTAATACCCGGTGACCGCTCCCGCGTTGTTGATGCTGGCTGGCCGAGTGCGGGTAGAGCCGGGTGGGTCGAAGCTCGTAATGCTTTGAGCATGCGTATCTCCGTATCTCCAGCTACGAGAACAACAATAATTCCAGTGAGAACGACGATTCGGATGGATGGACGCATACTGCTCCCTTCGAACTCATTTGTCTTTGGACCCTGCGATATTGCTTAGATTGCCAGAGTTGGGATAGCGATTTATCGCGGCTATGAAACTTTGTCAAATAACAAAGCGAATTAAGCAGGCGAAATAAGCCATTTGCGTTTATCCGGCTGCAGGCGGTCCACAGACAAAATCTGCGCCTCTTCACAGAGCATTGAGAAACCCGGATTGCCGGACCGTTCGTTTTCCGCGAAATCCT
>WNEQ01000894.1_pt1 | contig 15916 bp, 18 predicted proteins | sample 5399971 | NCBI WGS metagenome assembly WNEQ01 (sample SAMN13153330, study PRJNA577476) | soil metagenome | isolation source: 20 cm grassland meadow soil 2 days after 1st rain plot 5 | place: USA:California | collected 2015-09-18
CGCCGGGCCACGCCTGCATTGCGGTCAGCGGTCCGGTCGAGGCCGCGATCACTGTCGAGACAGCCAGCTCGGACCGCGAGGCCAACATGTGGGCCTTCGCGCGCAGGGCGCTCGAGCTGCTGGAATCCTGCCTCCTTTCAATTCGCTGACAAAGGCGACCTGGCGGCAAGAGGCATCGCGATGAGGTTCGCCAGGCGCGGGTCGGCCATCTTCTGCTGCTCGGGCGTCAGCCCCGCATAGAGAGCCTTCGCGGACTGCGCGATGTCCTCGAGCGCGGTGAGGCGGTTGCGCGCCGAGTCGACGACGCGGTCGATCCGCTGCAGCAGGCCAAGCTGCGGGGGGCGTGAACGGCTCTCCCTGGCGAGATCGCTCGCGAGCGCCCTCAGCTTCGCGACATAGCTTTCCCAGGCGGGCTCTTGTGAGTCGGTGAGCTTGAGGTCCTCGTGGAACTCGTGCAGCGTCACCTCGATCTGGTTGACCCGCGGTTCCTCGCTGCCTTTCTTCTGGTCATCGCCACCGCGCCTGCCGCGCCGGCCGCTGAATTGCGCAAAAGCATTGCCCACCAGGGGAAGAGCGATCAATGCAAGCCACTGGCGTCTTTTCATCGGCGGTGCTCGCGCATCTGGTCGAGCTTGGCGCGCTGCTCGGGGGTGAGCACCTGGCGCACACGCGCCATGCTCTCGGCGCGCAGGAGTTCCATGTCGGCGATCGCCTTCGCCTCGGTGTCGGCGATGGCGCGGGCGCGCTCGCGGTCGAACGCGGAAGCCAAAGCGAGTTTCTCCAGGTCCCCGCGCGCCGCGCGCATCGCCTTCATGCGCTCGCGCATTGCCGGCGACTGGTCGTGGAAGATCTTGAACACCTGGTCGCGCTGCGCGTCGCTCAGATCGAGGTGGCGCAGCATGCGATGCATGCCCATGCCGTGGGAGGGCATCGGTCCCGGCCTGTCTTCGGACTGCGCCAGGGCGCCGGAGCCCAGGCCGAAAGCGAGGCTGCTGGCAACGAGAAATCTGCGAACATGCGGGTTGCTGTGACGGGTCATAAGGCCTCCTTGTGTGCCGGCGACACTCTCCGCGATGCCGCCATCAAGCGCCGTAAACCTTGGGTAAAGCTAGGTAAAGACAGGACATCGCAAAGGTCTCACCGGTATCATTCGGCGCCATGAGCACGCAGGTCCTGCTGGCCGACGACGACGTCGAGCTCAGCGCCATGCTGAAGGAGTACCTCGAGCGCGAAGGCTTCGCGGTCACCGCCGTGCACGACGGCGAGGCGGCGGCGCGCCTTGCGCCGGGCGGCGCCTACCAGATCGTAGTTCTAGACGTGATGATGCCGAAGCTCGACGGCGTCGAGGCATTGCGTCGCATCCGGCAGGCGAGCCGCGTGCCGGTGATCATGCTCACGGCGCGCGGCGACGACGTCGACCGCATCGTCGGCCTCGAGCTCGGCGCCGACGATTACGTGCCGAAGCCCTGCACGCCCCGCGAGCTGGTGGCGCGCCTGCGCGCGATCCTGCGCCGCCTGCAGCCGCAGCCCGACGGCGGGCCGCTGGCGGTGAGCGGGCTCGTCATGTGGCCCGAGAAGCGCCGCGTCGAGTGGCACGGGCGCTCGCTCGAGCTGACCGGCACCGAGTTCAACGTGCTCGAGGTGCTGATGCGCAACGCCGGCCGCGTGGTGAGCAAGAAGGAGCTCTCGGAGCAGGCGCTCGGCCGCCCGATGGCGCGCTTCGACCGCAGCGTGGACGTCCACCTGAGCAGCGTGCGCCAGAAGCTCGGCCACGGCTCGGCGCTCATCCATACCGTGCGCGGCATCGGCTATCACCTGGCGAAGGGCTGAGCCGCATGGGGCGCCTGTTCTGGAAAATCTTCTTCGCGTTCTGGCTCGCGCTGGTGGCGGCGGCGGCCGGCAGCGGCGCCGCGGTATGGTGGCACCGCTACGCGAGAGAGTCGGCCGAGCCGCAGCTCGCGGTGGGCCCGCCGCAGATGTTCGCCACCGACATGGCGGCCGCCACGCTCAGGCACGGCGGCGTCGCCGCCCTGCGCGAATGGATGGAGGAGACGGGCCGAGTACGCAGGGTGCGCGTCTTCGCCGTCGATACGGCCGGCAACGATCTCCTTGGCCGGGCGGTGCCGGAAGGCGCCCTGTCGCGGGCGCGGGAGCTGGCCGCCGAATCCGGGCACCCGCGCGCGGCGCAAGTCGTCGCCGCGCCGGGCGGCAAGAGCTATCTGCTGTTCGTTCCGCATACCGCCCTTGCGCCGCCCCCGCCGCCGCTGCCGGTGTCGCCGTGGATGCTGATCGTGATCGGCGCCGCCACCAGCCTCGCCGTGAGCGCGATCCTCGCCTGGTACCTGGCGCGGCCGATCCGCAGCCTGCGCTGGGCGTTCGACGCCGCGGCGGGCGGGCGCCTCGAGACGCGCGTGCGCCCGCTGATGGGACGCCGGCGCGACGAGATCGCCGATCTCGGGCGCGACTTCGACCGCATGGCGCAGCAGCTGCAGAAGCTGGTCACCGCGCAGCGGCGGCTGCTGCACGACGTGTCGCACGAGCTGCGCTCGCCGCTCGCGCGCCTGCAGGCGGCGATCGGCCTGGTGCGCCAGAGCCCGCAGAAGCTCGACGCCTCGCTCGAGCGCATCGAGCGCGAAGCCACGCGGCTTTCCGAGCTGGTGGGCGAAGTCCTGACGCTGGCGCGGCTGGAGAGCGTGAATCCCGCCGCTGAGCCCGTCGAGCTCGCCGAGGTCGTGGCGAGCGTCGCGGAGGATGCGCGCTTCGAGGCGCAGGCCGCCGGGCGCGACGTCTCGTTTCACGGGGTCGGCGGCGCCATCGTGCGCGGCCGCGCCGAGCTCCTGCACCGCGCGGTGGAGAACGTCGTGCGCAACGCGGTGAAGTACACCGCGCCGGGATCCACTGTCGACATCGCCATGTGCCTGGAGGTGAATCCGCCGCGCGCCGTGGTCAGCGTCACCGACCGCGGCCCCGGCATCGCGCCGGAGGAGCTCGGCAGGATCTTCGAGCCGTTCTACCGCGGGGGCAGCGACGCCGGCGGCGCGCAGGGCTTTGGCCTCGGCCTCGCCATCGCGCAGCGCGCGATCGAGGCGCACGGCGGACAGATCCGCGCCGCCAATGTCGAAGGCGGCGGCCTGCGCATGGAAATCGCTTTACCCAGCTTTACGCAAGGCTGACGGCGGTTAACGCTGCGCTCGCGTAGCCTGCATTCAGTTCTCCCCAGTAGCACCCTCCCCGGCGCGTCCTCCTCCTCCCTAGATGGCGCGCCTTTTTTTACTCAGCTTTACGCGATGGTGACCCGCCTTTACGCACAGCGCGGCCATGCTGCTCTCATCGAGCGCATCGACGCTCATAACAAGCGAAAAGGAGCACGGATGTACAAGAAAGCCATCATTGCAAGCACGGCGATCGCACTCTCGATCGGCGCCGGCATGGTTCGCGCGCAGAGCGTCGACAGCGCCTGGTACGGCGGCATCGACCTCGGCCGCAGCCGCCTCGGCCTGGGCGGCGGCGACTTCGACAACGCGCTCGCCAACCAGGGCATCGGCGCCTCGAGCAGCAACGAGCGCAGCGACACCAGCCTCGGCTTCAGCGTCGGCTATCTCTTCAACCGCAACTTCGCCCTCGAAGGCGCTTACACGCACCTGGGCGAATTCAACTACAGCGCCACGGCGTCGAGCCCGGCGGCCGACACGATCAGCGGCAAGTACAAGGCGCACGCGCTCTCGCTGTCGGGCATCGGCATCCTGCCGTTGCGGCAGAGCTGGTCGGTGTACGGCAAGGCTGGTGTTGCGCGCACCAAGACCGACCTGGAGGCGAGCTCCGACACCGGCGCGGTCGCCGTCGGCAATGCCTCCGATTCGAGGACCGGCCTGCTGATCGGCGCCGGGGCGATGTACGACCTCAGCCGCAACGTGTTCGCCAGGGCCGGCTGGGACCGCTACGCGCAGATCGGCAGCGACGACACCGGCAAGGGCCACGCCGACGTGTACTCGATTGGAGTCGGCTACCGGTTCTGAGAAAGGAAGAACGGGGCTGTTCCAGGGGCGGCGAACGAAGCCGCCCTTTTCATTTCAGTCCGGCCGGCGAGTCCATCGTAGGATTATGAATTTCACCCCGGATGGACTCGCCATGACCGAACGCCCGAAACGGCCCGTCCAGGCCTACCGCAACCCGGGCTTCCTGAACAGCAAGGACGCCCGCGAGCTGAGGATCCTGGCGGAATACCTCGAGCCGAAGAGCCGGTTCGACTACCACAAGGTGGACGACACCATCGTGTTCATGGGCTCGGCGCGCCTGAAGTCGCGCGAGGCGGCGGAAGAGGCGCTGCGCGCGGCGGAGGCCGCCAGCGCCGGCGTCGAGGCCGCGCGCATGGCGCTCAAGATGTCGGTCTACTACGAGGCCGCGCGCAGCCTCGCCTTCCGCCTCACGAGCTGGTCCAAGGAGCTCGACCGCAAGGAGCGCCGCTTCGTGGTGTGCACCGGCGGCGGGCCGGGAATCATGGAGGCGGCCAACCGCGGCGCGGCCGAGGCGCACGGCGTGAACGTGGGCCTGACGATCTCGATCCCGACTGAGGAATTCGACAATCCCTACGTCACGCGCGAGCTCGCCTTCCACTTCCACTACTTCTTCATGCGCAAGTTCTGGTTCGCCTACCTGGCGAAGGCGGTGATCGTGTTTCCCGGCGGCTACGGCACGCTCGACGAGCTGTTCGAGCTGCTGACGCTGGTGCAGACGGGCAAGATGCGCAAGCCCCTGCCGATGGTGCTGTTCGGCACCGAATACTGGCGGCAGGTGATCGACTTCGACGCGCTGGTGCGCCACGGCACCATCGACGCGCGCGACGTCGAGCTGGTGCACCGCACCGACTCGGTCGACGACGCGTACGACTGGCTCGTCCTGCAGCTCGCCGAGCACGCGCTCGGGCAGCCGGGCCCGACGCTCTAGGCCCGCTAGTCCACCTTGATGTTGGCCTGCTTGACGACTCCGCGCCAGCGCTCGATGTCCGCCTTGATGACCGCGCGAAACTGCTCGGGCGTGCCGCCGGCCGGAGCCACGCCGTCGGTGGCCAGCAGGTCCCCCATGTCCTTCGCCTTCAGCACCTCGTTGGCTTCGCGGTTGAGGCGATCCACGATCGGGCGCGGCACGCCCTTGGGGGCCACCAGGCCGTGCCAGAGCACGACCTCATAACCCGGCACTCCCGCCTCAGCGACGGTGGGAAGGTCCGGCAGCGCGGAGATGCGTCGCGGGGTGGTGACGGCCAGGCCGCGCAGGCGGCCGGACTTGATGAACTGAAGCGTGGTCGAGACGCTGCCGAAAATCAGCTGCGTGCTGCCCGCGATCGTGTCGTTCAGCGCCGGGCCGGTGCCCTTGTACGGGATGTGGACGACCTTGATCTTGGCCATGTCGAGGAACAGCTCGCTCGCCAGGTGCGTGATGCTGCCCGAGCCGGCCGACGCGTACGACAGCTTGTCCGGCTGGCGCCGCGCCAGCTCGATCAGCTCCTTCAGGTTGTTCGCCGGCACCGAGGGATGCACCGCGACCACGAACGGCCCCTGCGAGAGCTGGATGACCGGCGTGATGTCGTTCACCGGGTCGAACGACAGCTTGTACAGGCTCGGGTTCACCGTGTAGCTGCCCGCCACCAGCAGCAGGGTGTAGCCGTCGGGCGCCGATTTGACCGCGAACTCGGCCCCCAGATTGCCGCCGGCGCCGGGCTTGTTCTCGACGATCACCTGGTGGCCGAGCCGCTCGGTGAGCTTCTGCGCGATCAGCCGCGCGATGAAATCGGTGCCGCCGCCGGGAGCGAACGGCGCGATGATGCGCACCGGCTTGGTGGGATATTGCTGGCTCTGGGCGAGGCCCGCCGCCAGGGCCAGCACCGCGAAGATCGCGCTACGCAGGATCATTGCCGAGAACACATACTACCGTAAGATCCACCGTCAATCCTGCTCGTCGGGCGCGCCGCCGGCGCCGGCGAGGTCTTCCTGCTTCACTTTGTCGGTATTGAACTTGCCGGCACGCTCGCGCATCGTCTTCAGCACTTCCTCGAGCGGCGGCGGCTCGCCCTTGATCCAGCGCAGCGGGTTGATGCGCGCGATGACGAAGGCGCGCAGATACGGGCTGACGAAGCCGCGCGCCTTCAGCCGGGTGATGGCCGCGGCGACGCGCTCATCGAGCTCAAGGAGCATCTGCGCCTGCCTCTCGTGAACCCGGATGACTTTCGAAACAGGCTCGTCCGAGAAGGACACGAGCCGGCGCACGATGGGGTTGTAGGACGCGCCGGCGAATTTCGGATTGCGCTCGTAGCACACGCCGAGCGTGACCAGCGCCGCCTCTTCCAGATAGAACGCGAACTGCGATTCAGGCCGCGCGCCGTCTTCTTCGATCAGCCCGCGATAGATGCGGATGACTTCCAGCGCGCGCTCGCGCAGGTTGTGCGCCTTCTCGGTGTTGAGCGCGAGGATCTGCCAGGCGATCTCGCGCTGCGGCACGACCAGTGCGGTGATCGCCCGCGCGCCGAGGCGCCGCATCGCCTCCAGCCGGTGCCGGCCGTTCGGCGTCCAGAACCCCTTGCCCGGCGCCGTGACCGCGATCACCGGGTCGAGGAACAGGCCGGTGCGGTCGATGACGTCGGCGAGCCGGCGGTGATGCGCCTGCGAGAGATCGCGCTGGAACGGCGTCGGCTCGACGGAATCGATCGGCAGGATCGCGAGGATCAGCGGGTTCTTGCCGAGCGGGTCGCTGTAGCAGCCCAGCACGATCCCGCCCTCGCCTTCGACGCGGCTGCTCGCTTCCTTGCCGTCGCCCGACAGCGACTCGAGGCGGCATTCGAGTGGCGTCAGGCCGCGCGATCCGGCTTTTGCCTTGCGAGGCTTGCGGCGTGCCTTTGCTTTTGCCACCTCTTATTATTGCGTATGCGGCGTAGCCCCGTGTTCTGGCTCCTTCTGGCCGCCGCATTCCAGGCGCAGGCGGGCGGCGGACCCCTCGGCATCGATCACCGGTTCGCCTACGACAACAGCGGAATCTGGAAGCGCAGCAACCAGACCTTCGTCGAATACGGCACCCTCGCCGTGGTGATCGGCGGCGCCTTGTGGGAAGGAGGCGAGACGCGCCTCGGCCGGACCTATTGGAAGACGCTGGATGCCGTCGCGATCGAGGCAGTGAGCACCGCGCTCCTGAAACAGGTCTTCGCGCGGCCGCGGCCGAGCGAGGTCAACGACCCCAACCAGTGGTTCAAGGGCCATGGCCATCACAGCTTCCCGTCGGGCGAGGTGGCGCTCGCCAGCGCGGCGGTGACTCCCTTCGTGCTGGAGTACGGAAAGGATCATCCGGCCGTCTATGCGCTGGAGCTCCTTCCGGCATATGTCGCGATCGCGCGCATGAAGCTGCAGGCCCATTGGCAAAGCGACGTGATCGCCGGGTTTGCCATCGGCGCCGCGGCCGGCTATTACGCGTCCCATCGCGATACGCCGTTCATCCTCGGCGTAATGCCGCACCAGGTGACGATTGGATTGAAGAAACAATTCTGAGTACCATCTTTTTTTCGCGGAGGAGCCCATGATCGATCTCTACGCCGCCGGCACGTCGAACGGCATGCGCGCACGCATCGCAGTCGAGGAATGCGGCCTCGCCTACCGCTTCCACCCGATCGACATCCAGAAGGGCGAGCAGAAGCTGCCCGGGTTTCTCGCCATGAACCCGATGGGGCAGATCCCGGTGCTCGTCGACAACGAAGGCCCGGGCGGCAAGCCGCTGACGCTGTCGCAGTCGACCGCGATCCTGGTGTATTGCGCGGAGAAGTCGGGCAGGTTCCTGCCGCGCGACCCGGCGGCGCGCGCAGCGATGCTGCAGGCGCTGATGAGCGCCTCTACCGACATCACGCCGATGCTCGGCGCGCTGTTCGCCGTGATCCGCTCCAAGGACCCGCACGGCCCGACCGCGGACCTGTTCCGCAGCCGGGTGCGCGGCTACTTCAAGGTATGGGACGACTATCTCGGCGAGCGCAGGTACTGTGCGGGAAGCGAGCTGACGATCGCCGACCTGTCGCTTTACGCCGGGTACGCGCGCGCGAAAGGCGCGGTGCCGGAGACCTGCGAGGGGCTGCCCAACCTCGAGCGCTGGGCGAAGGAGCTGGGCGGGCGGCCGGCCATTCAGCGGGCCACCAGGTTTTGAGCCCCCGGCGGGGCTTTCATAAGCCTTTTCAAGCTCCTACCGCCTAAACCGGCGGCCGGAAGGGGCGCTTCGTGTGATAAACTTCACGGTTCACCTCTAAGGCATCCATGGACAAGCGCAAGGCATGGCGAGAGCAGGAGCAGCGTCTGGTGGAGCGCTGGAACCTCGCCGCGGAGCGCTACAAGCGGGTCAACGACGAGATCTCGCGCCTGCAGGCCGTGGCCGGCGGCGCGCTCAGCGAAGACCTGATGCAGCAGGCGCAGACGGCGCGCGCCGAGATGGAAGCGGTGCGGCGCGCAGTCGCGCGGGTCAAGGTGGAATTCAACTCTGGAAAGCGATACTGACTCCATGAGAATCCCGGTGGTGGAACGCAAGCGGTTCATGGTCGGCAAGTACGAGGTGGTGGCGCAGCCGATTCCCTACTCGACGCACATGCTGCGCTACACGGTGTTCGTCGCCGGCAAGCGCATCGGCGCGCTGGCGAGCATGCCGACCGAGTCCGACTGCCGCTTCCTCGAGAGCCCGCCGGCGGTGCCGCCGGTGAAGATCTTCCAGGTCGTCTACCGCCCGGGCCGGCCGAAAAAAGGCGCCCTCCCCGCCGCAAGGACGGAAGAAAACACCTAGCCGCAGCGCCCGGGCGTGCCGCAGCAGTCCTTCGCCGCCCTGCGCCATCCGGGCTACCGGGCCTATTTCATCGGCTCGGCGCTCGCCATGATGGCGGACAGCATCGAGCACGTCATCAGCTACTGGATCATCTTCCAGAAGTTTCATTCGCCGGCGCTCGGCGGCTTCGCGGTGCTGTCGCACTGGCTGCCGTTCCTCTTCTTCTCGGTGTACTCGGGCGCGCTCGCCGACCGCTTCGACCCGCGGCGCATCATCCAGCTCGGCATGCTGCTGTTCATGGCGGCCTCGCTCGGCTGGGGGCTGCTGTTCCTGACCGGCTCGCTCGAGATGTGGCATGCCGCGGCGCTGCTCGTCGTGCACGGCTTCGCCGGCGTGCTGTGGGCGCCGGCGGCGCAGCTGCTGATCCACGACATCGTCGGCGAAAAGCACCTGCATAGCGCGATCCGGCTGATCGCCACCGGCCGCTACCTGGGGCTGCTGCTCGGCCCGGCGATCGGCGGCCTGATCCTGCTCGCGATGGGGCCCGCCCGCGGGATCCTGTTCAACATGCTGATCTACCTGCCGCTCATCCTGTGGCTGTGGAAGGCGCCGTACGGCGGGCGCAAACCGGCGCCAGCCTCGCGCGGCTTTGCCGAGCTCCTGCCGATGATCCGGGCGGCTGCGCAGAGCCGCGTGATCGTGTCGATGACGCTCCTCGCGGGCGGCGCGTCGCTGCTGGTGGGCAACGCCTACCAGGCGCAGATGCCCGAGTTCGCGCGCGACCTCGGTCACGGCGACGCCGATTTCACCTACAGCATGCTGCTCGCGGCCGACGCCGCCGGCGCTCTGGTCGCCGGCCTGGTGCTCGAGAGCCGCGGCTTGCTGCCGCCCCACGCGCGCACCGCATTCCTGCTGGCGATGCTGTGGTGCCTTGCCATCGGCAGCTTCGCGGCGGCGACGTCGTATCCGCTAGCGCTCGCGCTGCTGTTCATCGCGGGATTTTTCGAGCTGTCGTTCAACGCCATGGCGCAGACCCTGGTGCAGGTGCACGCGCCCTCCGAGGTCCGCGGCCGTGTCATCGGCCTGTTCGCCATGGCGAGCCTCGGGCTGCGCGCCTTCAGCGGCGTAACGGTCGGGCTCGGCGGCAGCCTCATCGGCATCCACTGGTCGCTCGCCGCGAGCGCCGCCGCTCTTCTCGCTCTAACCATGACACTCTTCTCTCTAACGCTGCGCTCGGCTAGCTAGCTACTTCACTAAAGGAGGGGTATGTCCGTGAACGATCAATGGAATACCGGGCTGATGGCGCACCTCGGGATGCGTATCGTGGAGGTGGCGCCGGAGCGCGTGGTGGGCGAGCTGGAAATCGGCGAGCACCTGAAGACGACCACCGGGGCGGTGCACGGCGGCACGCTGATGGCGTTCGCCGACACCATCGGCGCGGTCGGCACCTCGGCGATGGGCCTGAAAACCGCCACGCTCGAATCGAAGACCAACTTCTTCGCGGCGGCGAGCGCGGGCAAGCTGCGCGCCGAATCGACCGCCCTCCACAAGGGCAGGCGCACGCATGTCTGGCAGACGCGCGTCACCGACGACTCGGGCAGGCTGCTGTCGCTCACTATCCAGACGCAGATGATCCTGTGAGATACGCGCTCTATTACTGGCCTTCCATCCAAGGGCGCGGCGAGTTCGTCCGCCTCGCGCTCGAGGACGCGGGCGCCGATTACCTCGACGTTGCGCGCCGTGCGCGCGGCATGCAGGCGATGGAGCACATGCTCGAGAGCCCTTCCATCAAGCGAGCGCCTTTCGCGCCGCCGTTCCTGCGCGCCGGCGAGCTGCTGATCGCCCAGACCGCGAACATCCTCTTCTACCTCGGGCCCCGCCTGGGCCTTGCCCCCAGGAGCGAGGCCGGCCGGCTGTGGCTGCACCAGCTGCAGCTCACCATCGCCGACTGGCTGGCCGAGGTGCACGACACCCATCACCCGATCGGCAGCGGCCTCTATTACGAGGACCAGAGGCCCGAAGCAAAGCGGCGCGCGGCGGACTTCAGGAGCGAACGCCTGCCGAAGTTCTTGCAGTACTTCGAGAAAATGGACCGCAGCGCTTTTTCCTACGTCGATCTCTCCCTCTTCCAGATGATCGAGGGGCTGCGCTACGCCTTCCCGCGGACGATGAGCCGCCTGGAAAAAACTGTCCCTCGCCTGGTCGAGCTGCACGAGCGCGTCGCCGAGCGGCCGAGGCTCGGCAAATACCTGCGCTCGAAGCGCCGCATTGCGTTCAACCAGCAGGGGATCTTCCGCCGCTACCCGGAGCTGGACGCCGCTTGAACGTCATCGCCGCGGTACCATCGCGTTCCTGCCCATGCCCCCGGTCACCCAGGCGCTGATCGTCGTCAACGTCGCCGTCTTCCTGCTGCAGATGGCGACCGACCTGCCGCTCATCGAGTGGTTCGCCCTCTGGCCGGTGAGCAGCGGCCTGGAGGCCGGCCCCGGCTTCGAGCCCTGGCAGCTCATCAGCTACAGCTTCCTGCACGGCGGCGTCGCGCACATCCTCTTCAACATGTTCGCGCTCTACATGTTCGGCGGCGAGATCGAGCGGCTGTTCGGCTCGCGCTTCTACCTCGCGTACTACTTCGCCTGCGTGCTCTCCGCCGCGGTCACGCACCTGGTCGTCACGGGCTGGATGGGAGGCACGCCGTACCCGACGGTGGGCGCCTCGGGCGGGATCTACGGCCTGCTGCTCGCGTTCGGCCTGTACTTCCCGGATCGCCGGGTGATCCTGCTGTTTCCACCGATTCCCATGTCGGCGCGCACCTTTGTCTTCGGCTTCGCGGCCCTGGAGCTGTTCTTCGGCATCACCGGGACGGCCGCCGGGATCGCCCATTTCGCCCATCTGGGAGGCATGCTGGGCGGCTGGCTGCTGATCCAGTACCGGCGCGGGCGGTTTCCCTTCAAAAGGTAAACCGCGCTATTTGCCCTTCGCGGCGGCGTCGATGAAGCCGTGCTTCACGAGCCGCAGCTTGTCGTCGCGCACCAGGCCGATGCCGGGCGCGTGAAACTTGTACTCGCTCACACCCAGATCGAGCGGCGAGCTCTCCTTCACCCGCATGCATCGCTGGAACGTTCCGGCCGGCGTCTTGCAGGTGTCGCTGAGGCTCATGATCTCGGCGCGGTCCATCGCCACCCCGGGGGCGATCTCCTGGTAGAACTTCATCTTCGGCTGCGGGCTGCCGGGCATCATCAGGCCGGGACGGTTGCCCTTTCCCGCCAGCCAGGAGCCGTCGGTCTTGGTGACCTTGCCGTTCTCGTAGAAAGCGACGTCTTCGCCGAAATAGAACACGTCCTTCGTCTGGTCGCAGATGGCGAAGTAGTTTCTGGCGACCTCGTAAAGCTGCCCGTCCTTCCATTCCCGTTCCTCGACCACCCGCGTCAGAACGCCGTCCACCATCCGCGTCTCGTTGAGCACCGTCCTGTGCAGCTTCATGCCGCCGCCTTCCAGGACCAGCTGGTGGCCCGGCTCCAGAATGAAGTACTCATTGCGCCCGGTGGTCTGCAGGGTGCAGCTTGAGATGCCGAATTCCTCCTGCCACTCGGGCTTGGCCTTGCCCTGCCCCGTCGCCAGAGAAACCGCCAGGATCGCCGTCGCGGCGAACGCGCATTGCAGTGCCTGTTTGATCATGAAATCCTCCTTGTCAGGTCAGTAGAAAAATTTCGCCACCAGCGCAAAAGCGTTGTTGGCGCGGCGAACGCTCGGTTGTTCCTCGGTGCCCTCGACCCGGTTGAACGCCTTGCCGGGGAAGAACCATCCCATGCGCAGGTCGAGGCCCAGGCGGCGCACGCCGAACATGTTGCGAAACCCCAGGACGATGTCGAATGCCTGTCCCACCTGCTTGCTCTCTTGCCCGGGCACCTGGTTCATCAGCGCCGTCAATGCCCACGAGCGGTTTTCGTCCGCGATCTTGTGCAGGCGGTAGCGATGAAACACGAAATCCAGGGACGTGGCGTGATCCGGACGGAAGCCGAGGCCGACGGTGGCGACCTGGAGGTTGCTGAGCTCCGTCTCGATGGCCTCGCCGTAAATGTTGAACAGGGCGACGCCGGCGAAGCGGCTCTCGTTCGACTGCAGGCCGGTCTGGCGGAACTCGGTGTTGGTCTTGTCGTTAGGGTTGCCGTCGCCGCTGCCAAAGGCATAGCCGAGCGTGACGTTCGGCTTGAACGGCAGGCTGTTGAGCCGGTAGGTACCGCCTACGTCGAACGCATGTCCTTTGAGCCGGTGCGAATCCTCGTCCTTGCCGCGCACCGCCGCGAGCTCGCCCCAGTAGCTCAGGCTCTCCGACGGCGTGCCTTGCAGGCGCACCCCGGCAAGCACCGGCCGCCCCTCGTGCTTGGCGCGGTCGTCGCGGGCGATCCCATAGACGCCGAGCCGGTGGTTTTCGATCCCGCGATAATCGGCATACAGCATGTAGGTATCGATCCGGTCCTTGACCTGCTGGACATGCGGGGCGAGGTCGAGATCGGTCCAGATCTCGCGCCCGAACGAGACTTCCGCCCGGAACCTGCCTTCGCGGTAGCCCGCGCTGACCATGTCCATCGACGTGTCGTAGAGCCAGTGCCGGTCGTCCTCGAAGTTGCGGCGGCCGACGCTCAGCGAGAACGGCTGTCCGGGACGCCTGAAGGTGACGAAGCCCTGGTCGACGAGCAGCGACCAGCGCCGCTTCTCGGGCGCGAACTGGATCGTGCCGTTTGGCAGCGTCACGCTCGACGGCTCCCTGATCGGGATTTCCCGCTCGAGGACCATCTCGAGGGTTGCCTCCAGCGAATCGGTGGGCCGGTAGACGATGATGCCGTTCACCTGGGGCTTCACCAGGCTGACGTTGTCCCGCACCCGCCGGTCCAGATCCGGGTCGCGGCGGTAGGTCGCTTCCGCCTCGCCGGCGTACGAATATTGGTAAGTCAAGCGCTGCGGCGGCGCGGCCTGCCCGGTTCCCGGCAGTCGAAAGAGCAAGGGCGAGGGCGCTTCAAGCTGCTTGCCGTAGCGGCGGTCCTCGCGCGTCTCGGCAGGCGCGCCCGGCCGATCTGCGTCGTCTATCTGCGCCACCACCGACGTGGGACCCGAGCCCAGTGCCAGGGAAAAAGCCGCGCAGCATGCTTTGCGGATATTCCGCGGCATCGTCTCCGGCCGCGCCTAGTTCGCGAGTCCCAGCCCGCGCTCACGCTCCTCCGGCGCGCCAGCAGCGAGGTACAGCGCCGGCATCACGAACAGCGTCATCAGCGTCGAGGCGATCAGGCCGCCGATCATCACGATCGCGGTGGGCTGCACGATCTCCAGGCCGGGAATCTGCCCCCGCACTGCGAGCGGCAGAAGCGCGACGAGGATCGCCGCCGAGCTCGTCAGGATGGCCGCCAGCCGCTCCAGCGCGCCGCGGATCACGAGCTCCTCTCCGAACTGCAGCCCTTCCTGCACCTGAAGCGACTGGTAATGGCGTATCAGCAGAAGCCCGTTGCGTACCGCCATGCCGAGCACTGCCAGGAAGCCCACGATGGAGCCGAGCGAGATGTTCCCGCCGCTGACCAGCGCCGCGAGAAGGCCGCCTGCCAGCGCGGCCGGCAGCGCAAGGAAGGCGATGAGCGCAAGGCGCCAGCTGGCGAAGCACGCCTGCAGCAGCAGGAATACGCCGATCGCCACCGCGACCGCGATCCACAGCATGCGCTGCTCGGCCTGCTGCCGCTCGGCGTACTCGCCGAGAAGCTTCGGATTGTGCTCCAGCGGGAACTGCATCTTGTCGAGGCGGTCGTCGACTTCTTCGGCGACCGAGCCAAGGTCGCGGCCGGCGACATTGGCGACCACGTCCACGTAAGGCGCGATGCTCTCGTGCTTGAGCACGGTCGGTGTGGGGATGATCCGCACCTCGGCGACGTCGCCGAGGCGCACGTTCTGCCGGTCCGACTTGCCGACCCAGAGGTCGCGAAGATTGGTGAGGCTGTGGCGCGTTTCGGGCGCGCCCCAGACCACCACGTCGTAGATCTTCTGCTCCTCGAACAGGAAGCCCACGGTGAGCCCCGAAAATATGGTCGCCGAAGCGCGCCGCACGTCCCCGGGCTTGACGCCGGCCTTGCCGGCGGCATCCAGGTCCACCTTGACCTGCACGTGCGGCTCCTCGACCTGGTCCTCCGCGCGCAGATCGGCGATGCCGCGAATGCCGGCAAGCGCGGCGGTCACTTCCTCGGCCTTCTGGCGCAGGACGTCGCGCTTCGGGCCGTACAGGCGCACGACGATCGCCGTGCCCGTGCCGGTGAGCACTTCGCTCACCTTGTCGCGCAGGTAGGTGTGCATGCTGCGCTCGCTGCCCGGATAGCCCTCGATGGTTTCCCGCACCGCAGCCAGCGTCTTGTTGTAGTCCGCCGCGGGATCGATGCTGACCCAGATCTGGCTCGAATTGATGCCGACGACCTGATCGCCGGTCACCGCGCGCCCGACGTGCGCGCCGACGTTGCGCACTCCCGGAATCGTCTTGAGCTCGCGGCTCACGCGCGAAGTGATCCGGTACGTCTCGGCATACGAAGTTCCAGGCGGGGTCGTCCAGTTCACCAGCAGCTCGCGCTCCTTCAGGGCGGGCAGCAGCGACTGTCCGAGAAACGGCCACAGGGCAATACCGCCCAGCACGGCGACCGCCGCAGCGAGAAACAGCTTGCGCCGCGCCCGCGCCGCGATCGCCCTGCGTAGAACATCTTCATAGAGGCCGCTTAGCCTGGCGAGCAGGGGTGGGTCGCCCGCGGCGCGCCCGCCCTTGCCGAGCAGCATCAGGCACAGCGCCGGCGTGACGGTCAGCGCCACCAGCATCGAAGCGGCGACCGCGAGCAGGTAGGCCAGCGCGAATGGCTCGAAGAACGCACCCGAAACGCCGCCCATGAAGAAGATCGGGGTGACGGCGAGCATGACGATTGCCATGGCGTACACCGACGCGCTGCGGGTTTCCAGCGTGCTCTGGAAAATGATGCCGGCGATCGATGCGCCGGACCCGCGCGCCTCCAGGCGGCGCATGATCCTTTCAGCGTCGATCACGGCATCGTCGATGACCACGCCGAGGGCGACGATTAGCCCGGCCAGGATCATGCTGTTCAAGGTCACGCCGGCGAGCTGCAGG
>WNEQ01000904.1_pt1 | contig 15834 bp, 14 predicted proteins | sample 5399971 | NCBI WGS metagenome assembly WNEQ01 (sample SAMN13153330, study PRJNA577476) | soil metagenome | isolation source: 20 cm grassland meadow soil 2 days after 1st rain plot 5 | place: USA:California | collected 2015-09-18
GGCCGCGCTTCCTCGGGCCGGAGCGGCGCGGCAAATTCTCCGACCCGCCTGGGTCGGCTGCGCGTCTCGGCGAGCACCGCCGCCACGCCCTTGCCCGCCTCCTTGGCGAACAGGCGCACCATGCCGACCGTCGTGCGCTCGTCGAAAATGGCGAGGAGGATCGCCTCCTCGTCCACGGTCGAGACGTGGATGGATTGCTTCATGCCCTCGTGGAAGAGCACGGTGAACTCGGTCTCACCGAGGAGCTGGGCCATGGCGCTGGTCGAGCTGAACGCAGCCGCGGCGAGAGCGGAGATGGAGACGGTGTCGAGCGCCCGGGCGACGCCGTCCATGGCGAGGAGCTGGCCGCTGCGGTCGATGAGCAGCGCTTCCATCGCGCCCGCCTCGCTCAGAAACCGCTGGAGGATCTCGCGGATTCGGTTCGCGTCGGTTTCCTGGATGACCATGCTGTGCACCTTCATCCCGCCCCCTTCCCGCCGTCGCCGAATTCACTGGCGAGGACCATGCGGGAGACCGTGTTCAGGGTGTCGAAGACCCCCTTGCCGTCGACGGCGACCCCTTCGAAGAAGGGCACGCGTCGGGTCCCCCGGTTCAGCACGTACTCGAGGTAGTCGATGGGCGCGACGTTCGGCAGGTCGCGCTTGTTGTACTGGATCACGTACGGAATCTCGTCGAGCGAGGACTGATACCGCTGCAGGTTCTCGTCGAGGTTCTTCAGGCTCTCGACGTTCTCGGGCAAGCGCTCGTACTGCGAATCGGCCACGAACACGACGGCGTCGACGCCGCGCAGGACGAGCCGCCGCGTCATGTCGTAGTGGATCTGGCCGGGGACCGTGTAGAGCTGGAAGCGCGTCTCGAAGCCACGGACCGTGAGCGCCGACACGGGCAGGAAGTCGAAGAAGATGGTGCGGTCGTCGCCGGTGGCGAGCGACACCATGTTGCCCTTGTTGGTGTGGGGCAACGACTTGTGGACGTACTGGAGGTTGGCCGTCTTCCCGGCCACACCCGGGCCGTAGTACACGACCTTGAAGTTGATGACCTTCTCGGCGTGATTGATGATCGACACGCCCGCCTCCTCAGCGCGCTCCCAGTCGCGTCACCGCGCGCTCGAGCTCCAGGCGGGCCAGCCCCAGGCGATCCACCGGGCCGCCGCCGGCGACGAGGAGCGCGGCGGCGCCGCGCCCGGCGTCGACTTCTCGCACCACGAGTCGGTCCTCACCCATGCGCAGGATGAAGGACTCGAGCGGGCCCAGTGCGCTGCCGCGCATCGCCTCGCGCAGGGCGCGCGCATAGTGAGCGAGCGGCCGCGCCGCCAGCCCTGGCGCCAGGAACATGTAACAGATCAGCGACGATGAGCGGTCCTGGAGCACCGTGGGCACCACTTTCCCGAAGGCCCGGAAGGATTCGCCGAGCGTACGGACGTGGGACGGCACGGTGGTGTCGCGCAGGTCGTCACCACCGTCGCCGTATCCATTCATCGAGCTCGAGCGTCGGCCGTTCAACGCCCCGGCTTCGACCGCTCGCAGCGCCACGCGCTCGAGATAGGCCAGCGGCGCGCCCGGAGCGACGGCCACGGCCAGCAGCGGCGCCGACTCGGCCAGCACACCGAGGGGGGTCAGCACGATCGCGCCCTGAGCGCCTCGAACCGTCGCTTGCGAGGCCGGCGCGGGTAAGCGTCGATCGTCGAGGAGTGGCGCCAGCATCGCCGCGCTCTCCACCACCGCGTCGGCGGCCAGCTCGGGCGACGCCACGCTGAGCACGGTCAGGCGGCCCACCCGCCGCTCCTGGACCTCGAGCGCGTTCAGGATCGGCTTCAACAACGCAGCGACACGGCTCGGCTCGGCGCGCCGGCGACGCTCGATGAAGGGCGCCGACACGCGCGGCGGCTCCGGCTCTTGCTCGGCGACCGGCACGGCCTCGCGCTCGGTAGCGGCGGCGAACCGAACGCGCTCGGGCTCCGGCTCGCCTTCCACTTCGTTCTCGACGACGACCTCACGTTCGGCCGCGACGATCGTGTCGGACATCACCGGCTCAGGCTCGGGCTCGGGCTCCGGCTCCGCAGCCGGCTCTCGCTCGAGAGCAGCCTCCCGCTCGACGACCGGCGCGTGCTCGAAGCTCGGCGCTCGCTCGACCAGCGGTGTTCGCTCGATGACCGGTGCTCGCTCGAGCACCGGCTCGCGCTCGACGGCGGGCTCGACCGAGACGGCCGGCTCTTCAAGCTCGGGCTCGGGGGCTCGGGTAACGTCGAAGCGCTCGATGGTGAGGGACCGCGCCACCTCGGCGACCGGCGCGGCCGGGCGCTCCTCGGACGGCGGCGGCACGTGGGGCTGGAACGGCGGCGGAAAGTCCTCGATGCCGCGCACGTCGACGATGGGAGAGGACAGCGCGAAGGCGTCGCCGGGTAGCTGACGGATCACCTCGTCGAGCGGGAGGGTCAACGCCCCTTCCGGGAGCCGAGCCGCGATGTCAGCGTCGGACACCGTCACCGCCTGGCGCGGGAACTGCTCGGCGACCACGCTCCACTGCACGCGGGCTCGACCCTCGGCGAGCTGCGGCCCCAGCAGGCGGCGTGGAACGAGCAGATGGCCGGGCTCGAGCAGGTTCGCGCCGAGACGATCGAGCGGCAGGCGAAACGCGTCAGCAGGAAGCTGACCCGCGATGCGCTCGAACGAGATGCGCACCATCTCCTCCGCCGGCTCCGAGTGCGGCGGTCGAGACGCCTGGGCCGGCGTGACGGTGGCCTCTTCGCGTCGTGGCCCTTCCTGCCGCTGAACGGGTTGAGGCGCCGGCGGTGTGACGTGCGGCGGCGGCGTGACGACGGAAGGAGGAATGACGGCGGGCGGCGTGACCGCAGGCGCGGGCGGCCGCGGCGGCACGATTTCGGCCTTCACGGAATGTGGGGGCGACGCTGGCGCGACCAGCGGTGGCGGCGCCGACGCGACTGGTGCCGACAGGAGAACAGGCGCTGGTGCAGGCACCGGGCGAGGCGCGGGTGCGTGAACGGTCGCATGTGCAGGTGAGCGCATCGCTTCGGGTGCACGCTCCTCTGCCCGGTGAGGGCGCTCCTGGGAGCGCTTGCTCTTCTCCTTTCGCGACCGCGGCCGGGATACCGCGAGCGGCGCCAGGCTCGTCGCGACGGCGAACATCTGTAAGCCGACCAGCGGCGGCAGATCGATCACGCTGAGCCCCACCGCGCGCTCGGCGGCCATGCCCATGACCTGCACCAGCACGGCCGCGGTGGCGATCACCAGCATCACGTGGAGCGCGCAGCGACCGACGAAGATGCCGAGCGCGCGGAGGCCCACACGACGAACGAGCGCCGTCAGGGCCAGGAAGAGATAGAAGCCGAGGGGCGCGACGAGCGCGTGCATCGGAGTCAACGTGAGCGGCGTTCCCGCGAGTTGCCACAGATCGTACTTCACGACCGCGTACGCACCGCCGCCATAGACCACCAGGCCGAACAGGAGGGACGAGAACACCGACCCGCGCGCGGCCATCAGAGGGCCCGCTCCAGGTCGGGCAATGCCTTCCTGACGACGTAACGCGCCTTGCCGAGGGCGGAGGCGTCGGCCACGACCACGGCGAGGAGCGCCGAGCGGCCGACGGCGTGCAAGAGCAACATGCCGTGCTGATATTCGAGAATCATTCCGAGCAGCCCCCCTTGGGCGAGATCGCGGCCGATCCCGTGTGACGACTCCGCGACGCACGCGCTGAGCGCGGCGGCGACCTCGGCATCCAGAGCGTGGTCACCGGCCGACTCGATGAGGAACCCCTCGCGATCGGCGAGCGCGGCCAGTCGCACGCCGGGCGTGGTGCACAATGATTCGAGCCGCGACTTCAAATCGTCTCCAGAGAATTCCTCACTGACCTCGAGCGCCGCGATCGGCTCCGCCGCGGCCCGACTGGCCGCCGCGCGCGGTGGTTGCTGCGCGACCGGCGGCGGGGGTGGAGGCGGAGCGGGTGGCGGTGGCGCGGTCGACGGTGTCGGCGCGCGCTCGGGCACCGGGGGAGGCGCCACGCTCGCGCGGGGCGCGGGCGGCGCCGGCGACGCCGGAGCGGCGGTGATCACCCGCGAGCCAAGCAGGCCCTCGATCTTCCGCACCAGCTCCTCGGCCGCGAACGGCTTGAACATGACGTCGTTGGACTGCACCTCGGCCGCGCGCGCCAGCACCGTGCTGTTCACCACGCCCGAGATCAGGAGCACCGGGATCCGCGCCACCGCCGGGTGCGCGCGCACGAACTCGCAGACCTTGTATCCATCCTTGTCGGGCAGGATCACGTCGCAGACGACGATGTCGGGCCGCTCCCGCTCGATCCGCTCCATCGCCTCGGTGCCGGTGGCCGCGGACAGGACCTCGACGCCTCGCCCCGTCAGCGCCTTTTCGACCACCTTCCGCACGCTGAGGCTGTCGTCCACGACCAGGACCTTCGGCATGATCGCTTCCTCCTAGTTGCTCGACACGCCGGCGGCGGTGTCGGCCCGGCCCTCGTCGATGCCGGCCGCGGTGCTGAGGAGCAGCGACTCCACGCTGCGCTCGATCGTCCGCTGGAATGAGGTGGCCGCCTCCATCGGGTTGAAGAAAAATGTCCCGCCCGGCGCGCGATGCGACGTCACCACCAGCGCGGTGAACGCCGGCTCGCCGACGAGCTGTCCGAACTCCGCGTGGACGATGCGTCCGCGGTCGAACACCACCGTGCCTTCCCCGGAGGCCAGCGCGAGGACCAGATGCCCGGTCTTGCCGCCGAGCGCGATGGCCTGGGCCACCTCGGCCAGGTCCATGACGTCGAGCGAGCCGCGCAGCCCCTCGGGCGCCGCCTCCACTGCCACCGGCACCGGCTCGGACTCGGACTCGGGGATCGTGCGCGCGGCCAAAAGGCTCCTGACCTCGGTCACGATCGTCTCCGGCGAGAACGCGCCGACGAGGATCCGGTCGGCCCCACCCTCCTCGAACGCTCCCGCCGGCACCTCGTCCTCGGCGTCGGCCAGCACGACGAAGAGAATTCCCGTGAACTCGGGGTCGCTCCGCACGATGCCGCAGAGCTCGTAGCCGTCGATGTCGTGGATGCGCGCCCGGCTCACGATGAGATCGGGGCGGTCGCGCTCGAGCATCGTCAGCGCGAACGAGCCGCTGATCACCGCGGATACGTCGGTGAGCCCCGCCACGGCGAGCGCCTTCTGCAGGGCGGCCACGGTGCCGCGATCGGGATCAATGAGCAGCAGCCGCGCCATCGCCCGCCGCCAGCGTCGAGACGTCCACGAAGGTGACACCCTCGGGCACCCGCGAGCCGCCGGGCGGGCCGAATTCCAGCACGGAGTCGATCGGCACTCCGATGTCGGCCCCACCGCTTCGAGTGAACAGACAGAGGAACGGCGGCAGGCCGGTGGCGCCGTCGCCCAGTCGACGACGCAGATCCACGAGCGGCACGATGCGGCCGCGATGCACGGCGACGCCGAGGATCGCCGGGTCGTCGCAGGGTACCGGGGTCACCATGGAGATCCGCGCGATCTCCGCCACCTCGCCCCCGTTCACGGCCACGCGTCGATCGCCGAGGGCGACGACCATGAGCGCGCGGGGGTCGGCCGCCGCCGTCATACCGCCACCTGCCTCGGCCAGGCGCGGGCGAGCAACCCGCGGGGCGCGATCACGACGACGACGCGGTCGTCGAGCAGGGCCAACCCCTCGAAGTGCACGCGCTCCTGGCCGCGGAACACCGGCGGCAACGCCGTGAGGGCACGCTGATCCAGGCGGGCCGGCGCTCCCACGGCGTCGACCACGAGCGCCGCCGTCCGGCCGGCCCCGTCGTCCATGAGCAGCACGCGCCCGGTCCGCGGCCCTGCCGGCAAGCGAAAGATGCTCCGGAGGTCGATCACCGGGAACGTGGCCCCGTCGAAGGCGATGGATCGTCCCGCCTCGCGTCCGGCCGGGAACAGATGCCGCACGCGGGCCGCGTCGATCGCGTAGTCCACGCACGCCACCGTGAACAGCGCCACGCTGCGCGTGCTGCCCGGTCCACCGTCGCCAGCGCTGCGGCCCCAGTCAAACGGCACGCCGGCCTCGCGTGACCGCACGCACGATGTCGTCGACGTAGCCGTTGAGCGTCGGGGGAATGTCGTCGAGCGCGAGCACGGCGTTCGCCGCGCCCGCCTCGGCGGCCGCCCGCGGCATGCCGAACACGACCGACGTCGCCTCGTCCTGGGCGATGATGAGCCCGCCCGCTCGGCGGATCGCTCGCGCGCCAGCCGCACCGTCGCGGCCCATGCCCGTGAGGATCACGCCGATGCTGCGCGCGCCCACTCTCCGCGCCATCGACATCATCGCGAGGTCGGCCGACGGGCACTCGCTGTCGCGCGTCGGCGGCGCGTGGAGCACGACGCGCCCGCCCGGGGCCAGCGTCAGGTGATGCGAGCCGGGGCACACGTAGACGACGCCTCGCTCGATCCAGTCGCCGTGAACGGCCTCCTTCACCCGCAGGGCGCACCGACCGGCCAACTCACCAGCGAAGGCGGTGGTGTACGGCGCCGGCATGTGCTGGACGATCAGCACGGCGGCCGGGAAGTCGCCGCCCAGCCGGGGAACCAGCGAGAGCAGCGCGGCCGGGCCGCCGGTCGACGCCGCCATGAGCACGCAGGGCGTTGCCTCCCAGTACCGTCGGTCCTCGTTCGGTGGCTCACTCGACGTGGCGACAACCGCGGAGGGTGGCGCAGCCGTCGCTCGACTCGCCGTTCTCACGGGACGGACGCGCGACGCCATGCGGACCTTGCTGACGATCTCGTCGCGGAGGGCCTCGAGACCGAGATCGACGGTGAACGAGGGCTTGGCGACGAAGTCGACCGCCCCCAGCTCGAGCGCCCGGATGGCGGCCGACGAGTCGCGCCGGGTGTACGCGCTGATCATCACGATGGGCGTCGGCCGCTCGCTCATGATCCGCTCGACGGCGGACAGGCCGTCGGCGCGCGGCATGTCGACGTCCATCGTGACCACGTCAGGGCGGAGGGCCGACACGGCGTCCACGGCCTCCAGGCCGTCGGCGGCCGATCCCACGACCTCGATGTCGGGATCGCGGCTCAGGATCGTGTTGATCACGCCGCGCATGAAACGTGAGTCCTCGACGACGAGCACGCGGATCATGGCGCCGTCTCCAGCGCCGACGCGGCGACGAGAGCGTCGAGGAGCCGGACGAGCGTGTGCTCGTCCACGGGCTTGGTGACGCAGTGACTGACCCCGAGCTCGCGCGCCAGCGCCGCGTGCTTTTCGCCCGCCCGCGTCGTCAGCACGACGACCGGCACGTCGCGCATACCCGGGCGGCGCCGGATGTCGCGGATGAGCTCGTAGCCGTTCAGGCGGGGCATCTCGAGGTCGGTGACGAGGACGTCCACCTTCAGCTCGCCGAGCCGCTGGAGCGCCTCGAGGCCGTCGTTGGCCGTGACGACGGAGAAGCCGCCGCGCTGGAGCATCTGGCCGACGAACTTGCGGATGCTGATCGAGTCGTCGACCAGGAGGACCCTCCGCCCGTCGACCACCGGCCGCGCCGGGGGCGCGATCTCCTCGGCGGTCACGTCGGCGCCGGCGGAGTGGTCGGCCAGACGCGTGGCATCGAGCAGCAGGATCACCCGGCCCTCGCCCGAGATCGTGGCGCCCGAATACGGCCCGACGCCTTCGAGGAACGCGCCCAGGCTCTTGATCACGATCTCTTCCTTCCCGAGCAGCTCGTCCACGGCGACCGCCAACCGCTTGCGTCCAGCCCGCAGCACGAGCACCGGAACGGCCGTGGGCTCGGAGCCGCGCGGCAGCCCGAGCACATCGGGCAGGCGGATGAAGTCGACGGGCTGGCCTTCGACGACGACGGTCGGGGTCTCGTCGATCGGCCGGACGTCGTCGGACCGGACCCGCATGACGAGCTGCACGGCCGAGACGGGAATCGCCAGCACCTCGCCGCCGACCTTGACGAGGAAGACGTCGGCGATCGCGATGGTCAGCGGCAGCTTGATCGTGAAGCGGGTCCCCGTCCCGACCTCGGTGTCGACCTCGATGTCGCCGCCGACCCTGGTCACGTTGGTCCGCACCACGTCCATGCCGACGCCGCGACCCGCCGCCGTCGTGACGCTCGCCGCGGTGCTGAAGCCGGGCAGGAAGATCAGGTCGAGGAGCTCGCGGCGGCCCATCGAGGAGGCCGCCTCGGCGTCCACGAAGCCGCGCTCGACGGCCGAGGCCCTGAGGTGGTCGACGTCGATGCCGCGGCCGTCGTCGGCCACCTCCACGTACACCGCGCCGCTCTTGTGATAGGCGCGCAGACGCACCGTCCCCGCGGCCGGCTTGCCCCGCGCGAGGCGCTCGTCCTCGGGCTCGACGCCGTGGGTGATCGCGTTCTGGATCAGGTGCAGCAGCGGATCGGCGATCTGCTCGATGATGGTGTTGTCCATCTCGACCGTCTCGCCGCTGACCTCGAGCGTGACGGCCTTGCCGGCCAGGCGGGCGGCCTGGCGAACCTGACGCGAGACGCGCGTGAACAGGCGCCCGACCGGCACCATCCGGGCTCGCGTGATCTGGCGCCGCAGATCGCCGGTGAGGCGCTGGACCTGACCGGTGTCGTCGCGCACGGCTCGCACGACGGCGGCGAGCTGGCCCTGGATCTCGGAGACGTCGTTCGAGATCTCGCCGACGCTGCGGGCCAGGATGTTGAAGTCGTCGTACCGATCGAACTCGAGCTCATCGAACCCGGCCGGACCTCCGGCCACCCTCACCTCGTCGATCCGTGGGTCCAGGTACTTGCGTTCGAAGTCGCGCACGACGGCCGTCATGCGCGACTGGCTGAAGACGAGGAGCTCGTTCACGCGCTCGAACTGGCTCAGCCGGCGCTCGAGGCGGCTGCGCGCGATCACCAGCTCGCCGACGAGATTCATGAGGGCGTCGAGCCGGTCGAGGTGGACCCGGATACTGGGACGGATGATCGGCCGGGGCTCGGCGGCGTCTTCTGCGACCGTCATGTCGTCGGCGGGAATCGGCGCGAGCGGAAGAGGTGTCAGCGCAGTCGCGGCCGGCGCGAGCGCCGTCGGCTCGGCGGGAATCGGCAGCGCGTCGAGTAGACGCCGGGCCTGCTCGACCAGCATGTCGAGCTCGGTCGGCGCGCCTTCCGCCGACGCCAGCATCGCGCGCAGGGCGTCGGTCCCCGCGAAGACCGCCTCGATGACGGCCGGGGTCACCTCGATCTGCGACTCGCGGACGGCGCCGAGCAGGTCCTCGATCCGATGGGCGAGGTCGCCGACGACTCGGCAGCCCACCGTGTACGCGGCGCCCTTCAGCGTGTGGACGGCGCGAAAGAGCGCGGCCAGCTCGGCGTCGCTGGCGCCAGCGCGCTCGAGCTTCAGCAGCGACGCGGTCATGGCGTCGAGGTGCTCGGCCGCCTCGGGGCCGAAGTACTCGAGGACGTCGGGGTTCTCGGCGAAGAAGCTGGCCAGCTCACCCAGCCGTGGCTCTTCGACATGAGCCGCCGGCGTCGGTGTGTGCGTGGTGGCCGTGGCCATGAGGGTGGCGGTGTCCTCGTCCCCGCCGGCCGCGATGGCGTCCAGCGCCACTTTGAGATCGGCGATCAGATCGTCGAGGACCGCGGCCGCCTGAAGGCGTTCGGCCGCGGGGGCCGGGGCCGACGTCTGGACGATCGTCTCCATCGTGGAGGCGATGGCCGAGACGCCGGGAAAGCCGTTGAGCGCCGCCGCACCCCTGAGCCGGTGGGTGAGCACCAGGAGGGGCTCGACGCGGCCCTCGGCCACGAGCGCGGGCGCGTGCTCCTCGATCTCGCCGAGCGTGTCCCAGGCCTCCATGAGGAACACGCTGACGAGAAACTGGCGATCGGGGACTGCGTTCACGCAGGGATCCTCTGGAACACGACGCCGGACGGGCGGTAAATCGCGCGGAAGTTGTCCACGGGAGGCGTCACGCCCTCGGCGTGGCCGAGGAAGAGATAGCCGCCGCGGCGAAGCGCCGCGGTGAGCCGGGTGAGGATCTGGTCCTTGGTCGGACGCATGAAGTACAAGCAGACGTTGCAGCAGAAGATGGCGTCGAACTTTCCGAGATAGAGCTCGCGCCGGATGTCGTGGCGGAGGAAGCGCACCATCGCGCGCAGCTCGGGCCGCACGGTGAAGGCCGGTCCTTCCGGCTCGAAGTAGTGCTCGAGATAGAGCGGAGGCACGCTGGCCACCGACAGCGGCCCGAAGACGCCACGGCGGGCCGCGGCGAGCGCCGCCCGCCCGACGTCCACGCCGAGGATCTCGACCTGGCGATGCGCATCGCCGCCGAGGTTCTCGCGGGCGGTCATCGCCAGCGAGTACGCTTCCTGGCCCGTCGAGCAACCGACCGAGAGGATCCGCAGGCGCGTCGCGCCCGCTGCGAGGGAATCGGGCAGCACCACGTCGCTGAGCAGCGCGTGGTGGCCGGGATAGCGGAAGAAACACGTCTCGTGCACCTGGAGCGCTTCGTCCAGGGCTTCGCCGACACGGTCGTCGTTGCCGGCCGAGGCCTCCAGCTCGCTCAGCCAGCTATCCCAGTTGTCCGCGCCGGCCCACGCCATGACGGCGCGGGCGCGGGCTGTGAGGAACGGCAGACGCGTGGACGGAAACGCCATCCCGGTGCGTCGGGAAATGACCGTGGCCAGCCGCTGTAGCTCTGTAGGAGTAGGCGCCATGGCTGTTCGTCCTTCCCGCTACTTCGCCAGCTTGAATCGTGTGAGGCTCGTCATCAGTTCCTCCGCGAGCTTGACTACGTGATCCATCGTCTTGCGGGCTTCGACCACGCCCTTCTCGGTCTGCACGGCCACGCCGGCGATGGACTGGACGGCGACGGCCACGCTCTCGACGCCACGCACCTGCTGCTGGGTGGCCAGCGAGATGTCCTGGGCCAGCTCGGCGGACTTCTTAGAGATGTCGCCGATGTCGCGCAAGCTCTCGCCGGTCTGCACCGCGGTGCGATATCCCGACTCGACCTCCTTGGTGCCGTCCTCCATCGCGATCACGGCTTCCTGCGTCTCGGTCTGGATCGTCTTGATCAACACGACGATGTCCTTGGCGGCCTTGGCCGAGCGCTCGGCCAGCTTGCGCACTTCCTCGGCCACGACGGCGAAGCGCAGGCCGGCTTCACCGGCGCCGGCGGCCTCGATGGCCGCGTTGAGCGCGAGCAGGTTGGTCTGCGACGAGATCTCCTCGATCGTGTTGACGATCTCCGAGATCTCCAGCGAGCGATCGGCCAGGGTCTTGATCTTCTTCGAGATGCCCTGCACCTCGCCGCGGATCCGCTGCATGCCGACCAGACCGACCTTGACCGCGTCACCGCCCTTCTGCGCGGAATCGAGCGTGAGGCGAGCGGCGCTGGCCGACGCCTCGGCGTTCTCGGCGACCTGACGCACCGAGAGCGTGAGCTCCTCCATCGCGCTCGACACGCCCATCGCCTCGCGCGACTGGGCCTGGGCGCCCGCCGTCATCTGGTCCATGGTCACGATCAGGTCGTTGGCGCTGCCCGAGACCTGGCGGGCCGACTGGCGCACGTCCTTGATGAGCGCGCCGAGCTCGTCCACCATGACGTTGATCGCGTCGACGACGCTGCCCAGGATGTCGGACGTCACGTCGCCACGTTTGCTCAGGTCGCCCTGCGCGATCTCGGTGGCGATGTCGAGGAAGCGGGTGATGTTGCGCTGGAGGTCCTCACGCTTGCGCCGCTCGTCGTCGCGCTCGGCCTCGGTCTGCACCAGCGAGCGGAGCCGGACCACGGTGTCGTTGAACGTGTGGGCGAGCTGGCCGATTTCGTCGCGGGAGGTCACCGACACCAGCTTGGAGAGATCGCCCTGACCGACCCGCTCGGCGATGCGCACGACCTGGCCCACCGGCTTGCTGATCCGGCGGGCGAAGACCACACCGGCGAGCACGGCCACGACGGCGACGCCGGCGAAGATGAAGAGCAGCCGCTCACCGGCCCCGGCCGCGGCGGCTTCGATGATCGCCCGGTCCATGCCGACCCGAACGGTCCCGAGCTGGCCGGCCAGGACGGGCACGCCGATGTCGATGATGTGGCTCTCGGTGCCCGTGACCGGATCGGTGTACTGGACGTCTTTGATCTGCTGGACCACGTCGCCGGGCACGACGTTCTTCTCCACGAGGCCCGCCGGTACCAGCGGCGCAAACGTGTGGGCGACGAGGTGCCGGCCCGCGTCGTAGACCACGACGTACTGGACGCCGCTGATGGCCGCGAACTGGTCGATCGCGCTCTGGACGGTCGAGGCGTCGCGCGTGAGGAGCAGGTCCACCGACGACGAGGCCAGGCTCTTGGCGATGGCCATGCCCTTGGAGGTGAACTCCTCGGTCATCTTCTGGCGCAGCGTCTGGACCGAGACGTACCAGGTGATGGCGGCCAGCGGCACGAGGGCGGCGAAGAGGAAGAGGATGATCTTGGGCAGCAGTCCGAAGCGGACCTTGCGCTCGCTGCTCGCCGGCCTCGTCCGGTCGGTCGTCACGCCTTCACCGCCGCCGACCAGTCGGTCACGGGGACCCAGCGGCCGTTCTCGACGCGCGTGAAGTAGACGCTGTCGAGGCCCTGATGACGCTCGGGGCCGAACGTCAGCGGCGCGCCGATGCCCAGGTCGACGTTCTTCAGGGACTCGAGCGCGGCGCGGAACGACGGCCGCGTCGGGTTCGCGCCGGCCCGCCGGAGCGCCTCCACGATCACCTTGGCGTTCACGAATCCCTCGAAGCTGCGGAAGCTGTGGGGCTCGGGCGCGTACTTTCCGTCGCGGAGCGCTTCCGGGACCTGCGGCGCGTGTCGGTCCATCATGGCGCGGTACTCGACGACCGCGGGCAGGCTCGCGTCGTCGTAGGAGGGCACCACCTGCGAATTGATGAGGGCCTGTGTGTAGTCCCGGCCGCTCGTTTTGCCGTGGGTAACGAGCAGGCTGAGCATCGCCTCGCATCCGACGAAGGACACGTTGGAGATGGGGACGGGCCAGCCCGCGTCGCGCGCCGAGCGCACGAACGCGCCACACCCCTGGTAGGCGCCGGTACACAGCACGACATCCACGCCGGCCTGGCGCAGCGCCTTCACGGCCGGCGTCATGTCCTCGTCGAACTTCGCGCCGCGCTTGTAGGTGGCTTCGGCCGCGATCCGGGCGCCGCGCATCGCGAGGCCGCGGGCGACGCCGTCGGTACCGCTGCGTCCGTACGCGTCGATCTGGTAGTAGACGCCGAACTTCCGCGCGCCCAGCTGCCAGAAGCGCTCGACGAGGGCCATCATCTCCTGGCGGTACGACGCGCGGATGTTGAAGACCTGGTCGACGAAGGGCTCCTCGCGCTGGGGCTGCGCCCCGGTGAAGTTGCCCACCAGGACGACCTGGTGGTCGGCGTAGCGCTTGATGACGGGCAGCGCCCGGGTGAGGGTCGGCGTGCCCACGTAGTTCGAGAGGAAGAACACCTGCTCCTTCTCGATGAGGTCGATCGTGTTGCGAATGCACGGCGTCGGCTCGTAGCCGTCGTCGAGCGCGATCACCGACACCATCCGGCCGTGGATGCCGCCTCGCGCGTTGATCTCGGTGTAGCAAGCCTGCGCGCCGCGATAGAGCTCGGTCCCGAGGCCGGCGTTCGCGCCCTTGAAGGCCGCCGTCATGCCGATGCGGATGTCGCGCGTGGTGATCCCGGGCGCACTGGCCGTGCGGTCGGGCAAGAATGCGTCGCGTGAGCCCGCGCGCGGGCTCGACGTTTGCGACCAGGCCGTGTCGCGCGAGTAGAGCGCGCTGACGACGCTCCACCCGATGGCCCCCAACGCGCGGCGCCGTTTCATCTCAGGCCTCCCGATGACGCAGGGTCGCCACGACCTTGTCGGCGTCGAGCAGCGTGACGAAGCCATCGCTCCGGCGCAGGCGGCCCAGCGCGCACGCGACGTAGGGTTGGTGGGAGGCGTCCCCGATCTCGAGGACGTCGTCGAACGTCTCGAGCCCGATGACGTCGTCGATCAGGAGGCCCACGTGAGCGCCAGCGCCGGCAACGACCAGCGCGCGACGACGGCGACCGGTGCGCCGGACCGCCGCGCCGAGCAGACGCCCGGGGTCGACGATGGGCAACACGTCGCCTCGCAGGTTGGCCACGCCGACGATCTGGGGCGGTGCCGCCGGCACCGACGTCAGCTCGTCGAGCATGACGACCTCGCGCACGCGGCGCAGGTCGAACGCGAACGGCTCGGCGCCGACCGTGAAGATGCAGACGCGGAGGCCGACGAGGGTCTCGAGCACCGCGGTGTTGACGACGGTGGCGGTGGCGCTCATCGCACGAACCGGCGGATCGCCGTGAGCAGCTGGTCGGCGCTGAAGGGTTTGGGCAGGTAGTCGTCCGCGCCCTGGCGGAGGCCCCAGACGCGATCGCACGCCTGGTTCTTCGACGAGACGACGACGACGTGCGTCTGCCTCGTGCGCTCGTCACGACGCAGGCCGCGGAGGATCTCGTAGCCGTTGCGCTTGGGCATGACGATGTCGAGCAGCACGACGTCGGGCCGCTCCGTGGCGATCTTGTCCTCGAGGTCCTCGCCGTCGATGTACGAGAGCACCTGGTGCCCGGCGGCCCTCAGGATCGACTCCATCACCTGGAGCTCGGAGTACGCGTCGTCCACGACCATCACCTTGCCCATCCCGAGCTGAAACCTCCTCTGGGCACACGGCCGCGACCGTGTGAGACGGGGGGCGGTTGTGCAACTGATCTGCCAAGCCGGCTGGCGGTGCGGAGGTGGCGTTACTTCAAGGAAAACGCGACTGCGGCTCGTCTGCACGGACCGAAATCGCTGCGCCGATCGCGGTCGAGCCTCGAATCGCGTGACAACTTTGCGCGGTCACCTGACACGCTGGCATGCGAAGCACTGAATGATGCGTGCCCGACCGCGCGGACGCTGGATTTCCGGTCGCCTAGAAGTTTGGCGGGAATTTTGAATGCACCCGTGACATATGGTCTTCAAGCGATTCCTGAACGCGGTGGCCGGGGCGCGGCGGCCGGAGACCACCGTCGCCATGTTCCGCCAGGCCGGCCGCTTCCGCGATGCCGGGCGCTTCGAAGAGGCCGTCGAGCTGGTCGAGCGCGGCCTCAAGCTCGATGCCGACAACATCGTCGGCCACCTGATGGCCGGATCACTCCACGCGGTCTTCCGCGAGATGGACCGCGCCAAGGCGGAGTTCGAGCGCGTGCTGACGCTCGATCCCGTGCAGCCGCGCGCGCTGCTCGGGCTGGCGCGCATCGCGATGGAACAGGAGGAGAACGATCGCTCGGCCGAGCTGCTGCGCCGCGCGCTCGGTCGTTACCCCGATTTCCCCGAGGCGGCCGCGCTGCTGGCCGTCGTCACGACTGCCGTACCTGCCCGCCCCTCACGGCCCTCGAGTCCGGCGCCGGTCGTCCAGTCCGACCGTCTGCGCGTGCCGTCGGAGAGCCGCGAGACCCTGATCGCTCGTTCCGATTCCACGCTCGTGTTCGCCCAGCCCCGCGGCCCGCGCAGCGGCGAGCTGGCAACGCGCACCGCTCACCTCCATCGGCTGGCCGCCGCCCTGGTCGTACGCGCCGGGCTCGGCGCGCTCCACCACGCCATCATCGAGGGCGCCGCCGAAACGACGTACCTCCGGACCGACGGCGACGCGATGCTCTCGCTGACGTTCGGACGAGACATCGAGACGGCGGCTGCCCTCACCCACCTCGAACGCGTGTGGACGAACTGCCGGGCCGAGCTCTCGTCCCAGGTCGCGTGATGACGGTGGCCAATGGTGTCGGGCACTCGGCGCCGACCACCAGCGGCCGCGACCTGCGCGCGCTGTTGCGCGAGCTGATCA
>WNEQ01000907.1_pt1 | contig 15813 bp, 18 predicted proteins | sample 5399971 | NCBI WGS metagenome assembly WNEQ01 (sample SAMN13153330, study PRJNA577476) | soil metagenome | isolation source: 20 cm grassland meadow soil 2 days after 1st rain plot 5 | place: USA:California | collected 2015-09-18
ATGGTGAATCTCCTGGCCCTCGGCGAGGGCGAGACCGTCGCCACCTGCGTGCCGGTGCGGGAGTTCGGCGCGGGCGGCTACATCTTCTTCTGCACCAAGCAGGGCAAGGTGAAGAAGACCGAGCTCGAGGCCTACTCGCACCCGCGGGCCGGTGGCATCCAGGCCATCGGGCTCGAGGACGGCGACACCGTGATCACCGCGCGCCGCACCGACGGCACGCGCGAGGTGATGATCGCCACCAAGCTCGGCATGGCCATCCGCTTCTCCGAAAACGAGGTGCGGCCGATGGGGCGCGGCGCCGCCGGCGTGCGCGGCATCGAGGTGGACGAGGGCGACGAGGTCATCGCGGGCGACGTCGTGCAGGAGGGCGCCCAGATCCTGACGATCTCCGAGCGCGGCTACGGCAAGCGCACGCCGCTCGACGAGTACCGCCTGCAGGGCCGCGCCGGCAAGGGCATCATCGACATCAAGACCGGCGGCCGCAATGGCACCGTGGTCGGGATGCTGCAGGTGCGGACGGGTGACGACGTGCTCGTCATCACCACCAAGGGCAGGATCATCCGCATGCATGCGGACGATGTCTCGTCGCAGGGTCGCAACACGATGGGCGTACGCATCATCGACCTCGACGCCGACGACAAGGTCGGCTCGATCGCTCGCGTCGAGGCCGAAAGCACCACGCCCGCCGAAGCCCAGTAGTGCCGTGCTCGACCTGCGGCTGATCCGCGAGCGGCCCGACGAGGTCCAGCGGGCGCTCGTCGCGAAGGGCGGCGCCCAGCTCATTCCCGAGATCCTCGCCAGGGACGCCGAGCGCCGCCGGCTCATCAAGGAGGCGGACGACCTCAAGGCCCAGCGCAACACCGCCTCCGAGGCGATCGGTCGCGCGCGCAAGGCCGGCCAGGACGCCAGCGCGGAGCAGGCGCGCATGCGTGAAGTCGGCGACCGCATCAAGGCGCTCGACGCCGAGGTGAAGGCCGTCGACGAGGCCATCGACGCGCTGCTCGCCCAGGTCCCGAACGTTCCGCACCCGTCGGTGCCGCCCGGCAAGAGCGACGAGGAGAACGTCGAAGTGCGGCGCTGGGGCACGCCGCGCCGCTTCGACTTCGCGCCGAAGGCCCACGAGGAGGTCGGCGGCGCCCTCGGCCTGCTCGACATGGACCGCGCCGCGAAGCTCGCCAAGTCGCGCTTCGCCGTGATGTGGGGGCCGCTCGCCCGACTCGCGCGCGCGATCGCGCAGTTCATGCTCGACATCCAGACGCGCGAGCACGGATACACGGAGCTCTGGCTGCCCCACCTCGTGAACGCCGACACGATGCTGCGCACGGGGCAACTGCCGAAGTTCGAGGAGCAGCTGTTCAAGACGGTCGAGGCCGACGAGGGCCGCACGCTCTATCTGATCCCCACGTCGGAGGTGCCCCTCACCGCGCTCCATGCGGGCGAGATCCTCGCGGAGGCCACCCTGCCGCGCAAGTACACGGCCTTCACGCCGTGCTATCGACGCGAGGCCGGCACCTACGGCAAGGACATGAAGGGGATCTTTCGCAACCATCAGTTCGACAAGGTCGAGCTGGTGAAGATCGCGACGCCCGCGCGCGGCTACGAGGAGCTGGAATCGATGGTGCGCGACGCCGAGGCGGTGCTGCAGCGCCTCGAGCTGCCGTACCGCGTCGTCGAGCGCTGCGCCGGCGACGTCGGCTTCAGCTCGGCCAAGGGGTACGACATCGACGTGTGGCTGCCAGGCCAGGACCGCTACCGCGAGATCTCCTCGTGCTCCACCTATGCCGACTTCGGCGGCCGCCGCGCCGACATCCGCTACAAGGCCGAGGGCGGCGGCAAGCCGGACTTCGTCCACACGCTGAACGGCTCCGGCCTCGCCGTCGGCCGCACGCTCATCGCCGTGCTCGAGAACTACCAGAACGCCGACGGCACGGTGACGATTCCTGCCGCGCTCCGGCCGTACACCGGCGGCCTCGATCGTCTGACGCCGGCGCGCTGAGCGCGCCGGCCGATGCCCTGGGAAAAACCTTTCCCGTCTGGACTCCGCACTTTGCGTATGTCTACGATGTGGAGCTTATGCAGCAGCAGCCGTTCGCGACCGTGCCTCTCGTCTTGATCGCCGACGACAACCGCGACCTTCGTGACATGTACGCCCTCTATCTGACCGCGGTCGGCTACTCCGTGGAGACTGCGGCCGACGGACGCGAGGCGGTGGTCAAAGCGCTCACGCTGCGCCCCGAAGTCATCGTAATGGACCTGCACATGCCCGGTGTCGACGGCTGGAGGGCGATGCAAGAGATCCGCAGCGAACCGAAGACGGCGACTACACCCGTCGTCGTCCTGACCGGTCACGACTTCAAGGCATACCTAAAGCAGTCCGCGCTCGCCGAGGGCGCGTGGTCCTACTTGACGAAGCCCTGCCTCCCTGAGCGCCTCGCGAGCGAAATCAGCGACTGGCTCGACCGACGGCAAAAGCGAGCAGCGCGCGCGCTCTAGTCCGTTACGGGAAGCGTCGCGCCCCTGTCGGGTCGCGCGAGCCTCCGACTTAATTGTGCGTGTCGTCCGTCCATGATGGCTAAGATTGAACAGTGCGTCTCCTGACGGTCGCGCTGGATCTCCTCCTCGCCGTCGTCGGCGTGGGCTGCTTCATCTACGGTGACTTGGCCACGAATCGCACGGTGCGCGTCATCGGCGTGATTGTCGTGACCATCGCAATCGTCTGCGGGGCGATCCTCGCGGTCAGTCGTGAACGCGACACATGACGACCGTCGTGGAACCCTCGGGTGTCGCGCGACGGTCGCATCGTCGGCAGAACTTCGGCAACGACGTCGGTGCAGCGCTCGACGATCGCGTCGTTGTATCGTACGTAACTGCGGTCTCTCGCACGGAGGGCTAGCCTCAACTGGCAAGGCAGCGGACTTGAACTCCGCCTGGGCGCAAGCCCTTTGGGGGTTCGAATCCCTCGCCCTCCGCCATTTTCCACGGGTCCGTTCGTCGATCAGTTCCTGATCAGACTTGCCGTAACGCCGTGCGTCGCCGTTAAGTTCTCTCTCAGACCTTTGGCCGAGAGCACGATGCAGAGAGGGCTGAAAACCGCCAGATATCAAGCACTTACTGAGGTGTGCACGGGTTTGGCAGTCGCCTTGCTCGATAGGGGGTGTCGGTAGTCGACTCGACGCCCAGGGAGGGCATGGAGACGAACATGAACGCGATGAGCGAGACACTCGACAGAGGCATCAAGCGGCGGGCGGCCGTGGCGCTGGCGCTCGTGTGCGTGCTGGGCCTCGGAGTCGTTCCCGCGAACGCGGCCGAGCAGTTGCCCAATGTGAAGTCCGCGGACGCGGTGCTGTACGAGGTCAGCGAGAACATGTACCTGCTCGACGCCGCCGGCAACGTCGTCGGGCCCGAGAGCGCCGTCCGCCGCAAGGCCGATGCGTCGCTCTACGGCTGGGCGCGCGTTGGCAACCCACTGTGCCCGATCGATGTCCTCGTCACCAACCCGCGCAGCCGTACGTGCAGCGTGAGCGCGGCGGGTATGGACGACATCGCCCTCGATACCTTCACGGGGGGTGTGGACGGCACGTTCGCAGTCGTGCTCCAGGACGACAACAGCACGGACTCGCCGGAGTTCGTGGTCATGAACGGCTCGTTCAAGGGCGCGATGGACCTGTCCAAGCGCCCACTCGGCAAGATCTCCGGCACGTTCCTGGCGACGGGTTCGCCCTGGCCGTCGCCGTTCTGCGGGACGTTCCGGCTGCCGTTTTCGATCGTGAAGGGTCAGCGGCAGGCGCCCGTGCGGAACGAGAAGGCCTACTACCTGGCCGACGACTTCAAGACGCTGATCCAGGTGGAGCGCTCCGAGTTGTCGCTCGGCATGGCGACGGTTCGCCTCGAGCTCAGCTTCAGCGGGAACTGCGCCAAGTACTAGAAGCTCGCCATCGCGCCACGGCCTCGGCGGAGCGGCTCGGTTCCACCGGGGCCGCTCCGTTTTTGATATAAAAACGAAGTGACCGATCGCACCTGGGTGCTCGCCCCGAACGATCTCGCCCTGTGGGATCAGTGCCGGCGCTGCTTTTACCTCGCCGCGGCGGCGGAATTCCCGCGTCCGGCCACGCCCAACCGACTGGCCGCGGTGATCGGGCGACGACTCCTGTCGGGGCTGCAGGGCGTGCGCGCCGACAAGATCGCCGACGGGATGCCTACGGGGCTCGTCGACGTGGGCCGCCACGCGCTGCGCTCGGCGCCCCTCACGGTGCAGGTGCCCGATCGCGCCTATCGTTGCGTGATCCGCGGCGATCTCGACGTGGTGCTGCGGCTCGACGGCGAGGCGTGCGGCCTCGTCGAGGTCGTCGTCGGGACGCCCGAGCCGGCCGCGCTGCCCGTGCACGCCCGCCGGCTTCACGCGTGGGCGCAGGCGGTGGAGGCGCCCGGCGCCGGCGCGCGCAAGGCCGTCCGCGCCCTCGGCGTGCTCGCCTTCGAGCCGGAGAACGACGGACCCGCAGGCGTCACCGGCGCGTGGCACTGGACGCCTGTCGCACGTGACGACGCGACGTTCTACGGCTTTCTCGCCGAGGCCCTTTCGGTGCTCGCCCGACCGGCGCCCCCCGGGGGCACCGCGCTCTGCACCTGGTGCGTCTACCGCGACGCGAGCCGCCGCACCGGCTACTGATAGGTATCGAGGGGTGCCACGGCTTCGCCGGGGCGCCCCGAGCGTCGGGGGGTTTGGGGGCCATGTCGGGGCCCCCATCTCAGTAGTCCTTGGGGTCGAGCAGGTCGCGCAGGCCGTCGCCCGCGAGGTTGAACGAGAGCGTCAGCGCGAAGATCGCCAGCCCCGGCCACCACGCCATCCACGGCGCCGACTCGAGAAACTGCTGCGCCGCGTTCAGCATCGTCCCCCAGCTCGGCGTCGGTGGCTGCACGCCGAGCCCGAGAAACGACAGCACGGCCTCCGCGATGATGGCGATCGGGATCGAGACCGTGGCCTGCACGAGCAGCGAGCTGAAGATGTTCGGCAGGATGTGGCGCGCCATGAGCCGCGCGTCGCCCGCGCCGAGCGCCCGCGCGCCCTGGACATAGTCCTCGGCCGCGGTGGCGAGCACCAGACCGCGCGTGAGACGGATGTACGTGGGCGTGGCGCCGAGCCCGATCGCCACGGTGGCGTTCGTGAGTGAGGGGCCCATGATCGTCACCAGTCCGATGGCGAGGATCAAGAACGGAAAGGCGAGCCACGCGTCGGTGAGCCGCATGATGACCTGGTCGAGCGCGCCGGCGTAGTAGCCGGCGACGAGGCCGAGCGGGACGGCGACGGCGATGGCGAGCAGGATCGAGAACACGCCGGCCTGCATCGAGACGCGGCTGCCCCAGACGACGCGCGCGAAAGTGTCCCGGCCGAGATCGTCGGTGCCGAACGGATGCGACCAGCTCGGCGCCTTGCGAATCTGGCTCCAGTCGGTGGTGATCGGATCGGTGCGCGCGATCCACGGCGCGCCGAGCGCCAGCGCGACGAACACGAGCACGATCGCGCCGCCCACCACCGATGCCGGACGGCGAAGCACACGCCGCCAGCCGCGTCGCAGGGCTCCGGCCTCATCGCCCGCGGCGCGCGCCGGGAACGCGCCGGCCAGGGCGCCCGTCCTGCTCGAGGGAGCGCTCACGGCCGGCCGCCGATGCGGATGCGCGGGTCCAGCAGCGAGTAGGACACGTCGACGAGCAGGTTGATGAGCACGTACGAGCTGGCGGTGATCAGCACCACGCCCTGGACGAGCGGATAGTCGCGCGTGAACACGGCCTCGACGATCAGTCGCCCGAAGCCCGGGACGACGAAGATCTGCTCGGTCACCACGGCGCCGCTCATGAGCGCACCGGCCTGCAGGCCCAGGATGGTCACCACCGGAATCAGGCTGTTGCGAATGGCGTGACGGAAGATGACCGCGCGCCCCGCAAGTCCCTTGCTGTACGCGGTGCGGATGTAGTCGGCGCCGAGCACGCCGATCATGCTGTTGCGCGTCTGGCGCATGAGCACGGCCGCCAGCGCGGTGCCGAGCACGAACGCCGGCATCACCATGCGCTGCACGTTCGCGAGCGGGCTCTCCCACAACGGCACGAAGCCGGACGCGGGCAGCCAGCCGAGACGCACCGAGAAGAAGAGGATCAGCATGATCCCGAGCCAGAAGTTCGGCACGGAGACACCGCAGAGCGACGCGCCGCTGGCCAGCACGTCCCAGGCGGTGTTGCGGCGCACGGCCGCGAGGACGCCGGCCGGAATCGCGATGGCCAGCGCGATGAGGACGGAGAGACAGGCGAGCTCGACGGTGATCGGCAGCTTCTTGGCGACGGTGGTCATCACCGGTTCGCGCGTGCGGATGGAGCGGCCGAGGTCGCCCTGCGCGGCCAGCGCCGCCCAGCGCAGATACTGAACGGGGATCGGATCGTTCAGCCCGTACTTCGCGCGGATCGCCTCGAGACCCGCCTCGTCGGCGTCGGTCCCGGCCATGACGCGCGCGGGATCGCCCGGGATCATGCGTACGCCGATGAAGACGATCACGCTGATCACGATCAGCGTCACGACGGAGATCGCGGCCCGACGGACCAGGAACTCGAGCACGGCCGCGGCTAGCGGATCAGTTCCAGGACGTCCCCTTGACGCGGATGAGACCGTCCGGCACGGCCTTGTACCCCTTGAAGCTCCGCGGGAACGCCACGATGTAGTTCAGATGGTAGATGTAGATGATGTTGCGTCGCGCCGCGAACATGTCGATCGCCTCGCGGTACAGCGCGCGCCGCTGGTCCACGTCGCTCACCTCGCGCGCGCGGTTCAGGAGCGCATCGATCTTCTCGTCGCAGGCGAGCGTGGTGTTGAGGCTGCCCTTGCACGTCTGGTTCTGGTGGATGTTGCCGTCGGGGTCGACGCGCCCGCTCCAGCCGATCTGGAACGCCTGCAGCTTGCCGTCGTCGTCGTCCTTCAGCGCGGACGCGAACTCCTGGGGGCGCAGCGAGATGTTGAAGCCGGCCTCGCGCGCCATCTGCTGGACCACCTCGCCCACGCGGCGCTCGCCCGGATTGTTGATGACCGTCAGCTCGAAGGCGTAGCCGCCCGCGAGGCCGGCGTCGGCGAGCAGCTTCTTCGCGCGGGCGACGTCGCGTCCGGGGCACTTGCGCGTCTTGTCGAAGAACATGCTGATCGGCGGGATGGGCGTGCATCCCGGCGTGTAAAGGCCGTCCCACACCACCTGGTTCAGCGCCTCGCGGTCGATGGAGAGCTCCAGCGCCTCGCGCACGCGCGGGTCGTTGGCGAGCGGCGTGCCGAGATCGCCCGGCGGGTTCTGCTTGCCCGTCTTGTTTCGCAAGTTGATCGTGATGCCCTGGTAGCCGAGCCCCGTCACGTTGGACAGCTCGAAGCGTCCTTCGCGCTTGATGGCGGTGGCATCGCTCGGCCGCACCATGTGCATCACGTCGATGTCGCCCGAGCGCAGGTTCGCGAGCCGGACGTTGTCGTCGGGAATGACGCGGAAGATCACCTTGTCGAACTTCGCCTGCGCCGGGTCGAAATACTGGGACGACTTCTCGACGACGATGCGGTCCTGGGCCACGCGCTCGGCGAACTGCCACGGCCCCACGCACACGGGCGCGGTGCCGAAGTTGTCGCCCAGCTTCTTCACCGCGGTCGGCGACAGCGGCATCCCCGCGCGGTCGGTGAGCTGCGCGAGCAGCGGCGAGTACGGCGCCTTGAGCCGTAGCCGCACGGTGAGCGGATCGACGACCTCGACTGCGTCCACGGGGGCGAGCTCGCTGGCGCGGTTGGATCCCTTCAGCGTGCGGTGGCGGTCGAGCGAGAACTTCACGGCTTCGGCGTCCATCGGCGTGCCGTCGTTGAACTTCACGCCCGCGCGCAGCTTGATGGTGACCGTGCGCCCGCCATCGGTGATGGCGGGCAGCGCCGCCGCCAGCTGCGGCGCGATGCGCAGCCCCTCGTCGATCTCGTAGAGCTTCTCGCAGATGTGCGCGAACACGATGCGGCCAACGTACGTACGCGCCAGCGTCGGGTCGAGGATGTCCGGATCCTGGTTGAGGGCCACCACGAGCGTCTTCTTCTGCGCGTGCGCCACGCCGGCGACCATCGCGAGGGCGACCAGCGCGGCCGTGACGAGCGTGAGCGGGGATGTCATTCGACGCATGAACGGGTCCTCCCGGATTCGAGTCGTCGGCTCACTGGGTCTGCGCGATGGCGCGCATGATAACTCACGTGGTCAGACGATGGGCGACGGCCTGGGCGCTGGCCACCGCGCGGCCGTCCTCGGTCGCGACGCTGAGCTCGTAGAACCCGGCGCGCCGACCCCGCTTGATCTCGCGCGCCTCGGCCACCAGCACGGACTCCGGCGCGGCGGCCGCCAGGTAGCTGATGGTCACGCTCAGCGCGACCGCGTCCTTGCCGTGCGAGTTGCAGGCGGCGCCGAAGGCCACGTCGGCCAGGGAGAAGATCACGCCGCCGTGCGGGTGGCCCTGAAAGTTGACCATGTGTGACTGCAGTTGCAGGCGCAGTCTGCAACGGCCTCGCCGCAAGTCGAGAAATTCGATACCGAGCGCCTTCGCCCACGGATCGCGTTCGATGCGCCGGCGCAGCGCGGACCCGATCGGCCGGGCGTCGCTCACGGTCGCCCAGCATAGCAGGCGGTGGCAACGGCGTTGCAGGTCGATACCGACATGCGGAGGCCCGCGGCCGTGACGTTGCTGCTGGCAATCCTGGTAAGCGGTTGCACAGCCGCGCGCGCGGCGTCGCCGACGCCCGAGCCGGCCGCCCTGCCCGCCGTCACCATCGCACCCGACCAGCGCGTGGTGGCCTATCCCCATGGCCACTGGCTGCTCTACGGCCACGGGACCGCCGCCTCGCCGTACTCGTGGGTCTGGATCCCCACAGGAGCGACTCCACCGCCGCCCGCGCCGCCCGCCCGCTGATCGGCGGGGTGTATACTACGAAAGCTTTTCGTCGGAGAGGTGGCCGAGTCGGCCGAAGGCAGCCGCCTGCTAAGCGGTTACAGGGCCAAAAGCTCTGTCCAGGGTTCGAATCCCTGCCTCTCCGCCATGGGGCCCTTAGCTCAGGTGGACAGAGCATCGGACTACGAATCCGGGGGTCAGAGGTTCGAATCCTCTAGGGCCCACCATTCTCACGACGAGGCCTTCATGCGCGAGGCGCTCGCCGAGGCGCGGCGAGGGCTCGACGAGGGCGAGGTGCCCGTCGGAGCCGTCGTCGTGGTCGACGGAGTGATCGTAGGACGCGCGCACAATGCGCCCGTCGCGCTCGCCGATCCGTCGGCGCACGCGGAGGTGCTGGCGCTGCGCGTGGCCGGGACCAAGACCGGGAACTACCGACTGGGCGGCGCGACCCTCTACGCGACGGTGGAGCCGTGCGCGATGTGCTGCGGCGCCGCGCTGCACGCGCGCGTGGCGCGTGTGGTGTACGGCGCGGCCGATCCGAAGGCGGGCGCCGTCGCGTCGCTGTATCGGCTGCTCGACGACGCGCGGTTGAATCATCGCGCGGCGGCGATCGGCGGGGTGCTCGGCGACGAGAGCGCCGCGCTGCTGCAACGGTTCTTTGAAAGCAGACGGTGAAGAGTTCGATGGCGCGGAGGGGTGGCCGAGCCCGGTTGAAGGCGTCCGACTCGAAATCGGATAGGGGCGTAAGTCCCTCGGGGGTTCAAATCCTCTCCCCTCCGCCATTTATATTTGCCGTCGGGGCGGCTTCGCAGGGCTCCGCCGCCCGACGGTCGGGCAGCGATGGCCGGAGCGGCTTCGCAGGGCTCCGCGGCTCGACGGTCCGGCGGACAGCCCGCGAGACTCGACGGTCGGGCGGCGAGCAGTTGTTGATGATGTTCGGAGGGGTGACCGAGCGGCCGAAGGTGCGGCACTGGAAATGCCGTGCACGGGTAATCCCTGTGCCGCGGGTTCAAATCCCGCCCCCTCCGCCAAGAATTACGACGTGGCCGTGCTAGATGGGGAGTTAGCGGTGCCCTGTAACCCGCAATCCGCTTCAGCGGGGTCGAATTCCCATTCCGAGGGCGGTTCGTGTTGAATGAGCCTCAAGGGGCGGCGTTGAAGGTTGGGCCCCACGCAACGAGAATCACCGAACCCCGCCAGGCCCGGAAGGGAGCAACGGTAAGGCGACCTTCTCGTGTGCCGTGGGAGTACCTGACTGGAGCAGGCTTCATGGGGAGATCGCAGTACGGATCGTTCGAAGGTGGGTGCACGGTCACTGTAAACGGAGCGTGAGATAGGTTTGAGACGTGGGTGGCCTGTTCTAGAAGCGCGGGGCTCCGCACGCGTATTCAACCGAGCGCGGGGCCCCCGACGCCCGGTCGACCGTCCTACATGAGTTATCAGGTGCTCGCGCGAAAGTGGCGGCCGCAGACGTTCGATGCGGTCGTCGGACAGGACGCGATCACCCGGACGCTGCGCAACGCACTGGCGTCCGGGCGCGTGGCGCACGCCTACCTCTTCGCCGGCCCGCGCGGCGTCGGCAAGACGACCACGGCGCGGCTGCTCGCGAAGGCGCTGCTGTGTCTCGAGCGGACGGGCGCCGAGGCGTGCGGCGCGTGCGCGGTGTGCCGCGACGCGAATATCTCGGTAGACGTGATCGAAATCGATGGGGCGTCCAATCGAGGCATCGAGGAGATCCGAACTTTAAGAGAGAACGTCAAATACGTGCCGGCGCGCGGACGCTACAAGGTCTACATCATCGACGAGGTCCACCAGCTGACCGAGCCCGCGTTCAACGCGCTGCTCAAGACGCTGGAGGAGCCGCCGGCCCACGTGGTGTTCGTGCTCGCGACGACGGATCCCCGCGACATCCCGGCCACGGTGCTCTCGCGCGTGCAGCGCTTCGACTTCCGTCCGATCGCCCCCGACGCGCTGGCCGCGAGCCTTCACGACATCCTCACCAGGGAAAAGATCGCCTTCGACCCGGCCGCGCTGCCGACGGTGGTGCGCGCGGCCGAGGGCTCGCTGCGCGATGCGCTGTCGCTGCTCGATACCGCCATCGCCTACGGCAACGGACGGCTCGAGGCCGAGACCACCGCGAGCCTGCTCGGCACCACGGCGCCCGCCGAGGTTCGCGCGTTCGCCGCCGCGCTGCTCGGCCGTGAGACGGCGCCCGCGCTGGAGGCGATCGATCGCGCGGCGCGCGACGGCGAGGATCTCGGCGCCTTCACGCGCGACGTGGTCGAGCTGCTCCGCCGCGCGCTCGTGCTCAAGGCGGCGCCGACGGCGAAGCTGGCCGACGTCACGCACACCGAGGGCAACGAGCTGCGCCGCCTCGGCGAGGCGGCCGGCCTCGACGAGATCCTGTACGTGCTGCGTGCGTTCCTCGACGCCGACGAGGCGATGCGCGAGTCGCCACATCCGCGCGTGGAGCTCGAGATGGCGACGGTGCGCGCGACGCGCCGTCCGGCGCCGCCGGCGCTCGAGGAGCTGCTCAAGCGCGTCGACGAGGCCGCGCAGCGGCTGCGCCAGGACGGCGGCACGTCCCCGGCGGCCCCCGCGAGCACACAGGCGAGTCTGCTCGACGATCCCCGCCCGACGACGACGCGCCCGCCTGCCGGCCGCGCGGAGTCGCTGCCGCCACGAGCCCCCGCGGCGCCCCCCGAGCGCGTCGCGGCGCCTCCGCGCCCGGCGGCGACGGCGCCGCCGGCAGAACGTGAGACGACGGCGCCGCCCGCGGAGCTCGGCGTCGCGTGGCAGCGCGTCGTGGACGAGGTCAATAGGACGAAGCCGATGCTGGGCGGTATGCTGGCCCAGGTGGTGCCCGGCGGGCTGGCCAACGGCACGCTGACGATCGTGCTGTCGGGGACCGGCTTCCACCGCGATATGCTCACCGACGCGGCCAACAAGGAGCTGCTCACCCAGCTCGTGCGGCGCCACGTCGCCGGCGCCGAGCGCGTCGAGATCGCGATGCAGGCCGAGAACGACGCGGGCCCGAGCGGCCATCCCGCCGTGAGAGCCGCGAAGGAGATCTTCCAGGGCGAGGTGGTCGCGGTCCGGCCGCGCCCGCCGGAAGGAGAAGGCCAGTGAAGGGCTTCGGCAACATGATGAAGGAAGCGCAGAAGCTGCAGCAGCAGATGCTCGCCCTGCAGGAGGAGATCGGCAAGAAGAAGGTCGAGGCGACGGCCGGCGGCGGCATGGTCACCGTCGAGGCCAACGGCAAGCAGGAGTTGGTCTCGATCAAGATCGACCCCGAGGTCATCAACCGTGACGACGCGCAGATGCTCGAGGACCTCGTGCTCGCCGCCTGCAACGAAGCCCTGCGCAAGTCGCGCGACCTCGTCCAGCAGGAAATGGGCAAGCTCACGGGCGGGCTGAAGATCCCGGGCCTCGGGCTGTAGTGGCGTACTACCCCGAGCCGGTCGCGCGGCTCATCGACGCGCTCCAGCGTCTGCCCGGCATCGGACCCAAGACGGCGCAGCGGCTCACGTTCTTCCTGCTCAAGCGTCCCGCCGAAGAAGTCCGCGAGCTCTCGGGCGCGCTCGCCGCCGTGAAGGAGCGCATCACCTACTGCACGACCTGCTTCAACGTCACGGATCAGGATCCCTGCCGCATCTGCGCCGACCCCGCGCGCGACGCCGGCGTGCTCTGCGTCGTCGAGGAGCCCAACGACCTGCTCGCGATGGAGCGCACCGGTGAGTACAAGGGACGCTACCACGTGCTGCTGGGCGCCCTGTCGCCGCTCGACGGCGTCGGCCCGGACGACCTCAAGGTGCGCGAGCTGCTCCTGCGCCTCGAGGACGGTCCGGCGCGCGAAGTCATCCTCGCGACCAACCCGAACGTGGAGGGGGAAGCCACCGCCCTCTATCTCGCCAAGCTGCTCCGCCCGCTCGGCCTGCGCGTCACTCGCATCGCGCGCGGCCTGCCGGTCGGCGGCGACCTCGAATACGCCGACCAGGTCACGCTGACGAAAGCGCTGGAAGGCCGCCGCGAGATCGGCTGACGAATTCTCTTCGCGGCGGGCCGACGGTCACCTTAAAGGTAGGGGCCGATGCTCGTTCCGTTCTCGGCCGGACTCGGACCGCTGTCGCCGCTCGTCGCGCGGATCGAGCGCGAGGTGGTCCTGTGGCTCTGGCGACGCGAGCGGGCTCGCCGCGGCGTGCCGGTGACCGAGCGGCGCCGCCGGCTCTCCGGCCGGGCCTACGTGTTCGAGACGCGCCGCGCCGGCCCGTACCACACGTAACCCGCCACTCCGCCCGGGATCAGTGTCGCGAGAACGCCAAGACGATCGAGCGGAGCCTCCGCAGCGCCGCCCCGAGGTCGCTCCGCTTCGCCGACGCGGCCTTCGTGTCGACGCTCGAGACGTCACCGCGCGAAGGGAGGAGGGCCGCCGGGAGAGGGTCCGTGATGGCGAGCCCGATGCTGCGCTCGTCGACGTGGCGGACTTCGCCCTCGCGGCAGAAGGTCGCCTCACTGTTCGCGAGACGCACCTCGACCCGGCATTTCTCTCCATGACGGATGGCGACGTGATCGTCGACCGCGAGTCGCATGCCGTGCAGGCTGGCGTCCATCGCCTTGGCCGCGATGACGTCACCGTCCCCGAGTAACAGGCGCGCGACCCAGGCGACCTCTCGGCGCGGCCAACGACGGCGTTCGATCACGCGACACCCCACGTGTTGAGAGGGAATTGCAGCGACCCGTTGACGCCGGTGACGTAGCAACGGGTGCGCCAAAGACATCCGGCGGCCAAGTCAGTGACTTCGCGAGGAAGAGGCGGCGCTGGGGACCTCGGGAGCCCTTCGAGCGGCCGAAATCTGCCAGTCGGGTGACGGACGGGCACGTGAGCATGGCGCCGAACACCGATCGACCGCTGCGTGGTCAGTCGAGGTGACGCCGCAGGCAACTCACGTATAATTGCAAACCTATTCCCCGGTAGCTCAGTCGGTAGAGCACCTGACTGTTAATCAGGGGGTCGCTGGTTCGAGCCCAGCCCGGGGAGCCAACTATCGTCATTCATCAATCGAAGCTTCGGTGGCGGCGGCCGGCGAGCAGTAGACACAGAATGTAGGCCGCGACCGCCGCCAGCAGGACCGCCTCGAGGGGTACGCTGGTGTGGCGGACCCAGTCCCCCCGCAGCAACGACCGCACTCCGATCACCCCGGAGACGACCGCGACGCCGCATGCGGTCGCCAGCACCGTGCGCGCCCAGGATTGCCGTCGCAGGATCGCCAACCCGGCGGACGCGACGATGAGACCGAAAAGCGCCCTCAGCGCGAGGACGCGTTCGGCCGCATCACCGAAGCTGACGATCCAGGATTGCCACCCGTACGCTGTGTCGTCCGGCGCGTGTCGCGAGAGCGCGCGGATGTCGTCGAGCCGCGCACCGCTCTCGCGGATGACGGTGACACCGAACAAGGCGAGGATGCTGTCTCCGAACGCGTAGAGGCCGAGGCCGATCCCGAGCCAACCGGCAATCAGCAGATTGGACGCGAGGGGACGAGACGCGAACACGACGACGAACTCGCCGGCTCGCGTCTCGGACGAATCGCTGGACGAAGCCGGACCGACGTTGGCGGCGCCCGCTGTCCGCTCGGCGAGCAGGGGAGCGTCTTTGATGCGGGCGTATGCCTCGTTGAGGCGCTTCATCTTCTCCGTCGCACGCCACTGAGCAAGCGGATCGCCGCTCCACTTGTCGGGATGCCATTCCTGGGCGAGACGCAGGTAGCGCTGGCGGATGTGCTCCGGCGAGGCGGTCGGCGGCACCCCGAGAATCGAATACGACCGGCGGATTTCGTCGATCGCCTGAGGCTCGGCCACGAACCAGGCTAGGGCCAGGGCAGGGTCTTCCGCCAAGCGATTAATGCGTGCGAGTGCCGGGTCGTTCGGCGGCGCGCGTTTTCATTGACGTCGCGTGCCCGTTAATGCTCTCATTTCAAGGTGCGCAGGCTCCGGTCCTCCGTCGCCGGCCTCACCCTCGGGCTCGTTCTGATCGCCGTGGCACCGCCCGCCTGGGCCGAGCCCTATCTCGCCGGCTACCTGGGCGGCGCCTTCACCGAAAGCAAGGATCTCCGGACGGAGCTCGAGCTGAACGGCGCACCGGTCGTCAACGGGCGCGCCAAGAATCTCACCTTCGACGACGCGCTGGTGTACGGCGGCAAGGCCGGCTACTTCTTCGGCACCGACCTCTTCGGTGGCAACACCGGCATCGAGCTCGACGTCTACCACTTCGAGCCTGACGTCTCGCGCCAGTCCGTGAAATTCCGCGGGCTGCTGAACGGCGTCACGGGCGACACGCGAACGGAGATCCAGCGGGCGGACATCCAGATCACCGCGGTCACGCTCAACGCGCTCTACCGCTTTCGACTCGCGGCCGACCGCGAGTATCCCAACGGTCGGGTTCAGCCATACGTCGGGATCGGCGGCGGCGCCTTCATCGCGCGCCTGGCCACCAAGACGTCGCCGTTCGACGAGAACAAGGACATCTCCGACACGGACGTGCGCGCGGGGTTTCAGGCGCTCGCCGGAGCGCGCTGGTTCGTCACGCGCAATCTCGCCCTGTTCGCGGAATACAAGTTCATCCAGACGGACACGTTCTCGTTCAGCTTCAAAGAATCGGGAACGATCTCCGGCATTCCGTTTCCGCTCACGGAGACCGCACGCGATCGCGCCGACATCACGAGCCATCTCCTCTACGGAGGCCTCGGCTTCCACTGGTAGTGTCCGCACCGTGGCTGCCGCCTCGTCCCGCATCATTCATTTTTACATTCTCGCCGCCGATCCCTCCGGCACGGTGAATGCTACAGATCGACGTCCGACCGACGCCCTCTTTCGCGAAGCGCAAACCAG
>WNEQ01001346.1_pt1 | contig 15796 bp, 14 predicted proteins | sample 5399971 | NCBI WGS metagenome assembly WNEQ01 (sample SAMN13153330, study PRJNA577476) | soil metagenome | isolation source: 20 cm grassland meadow soil 2 days after 1st rain plot 5 | place: USA:California | collected 2015-09-18
ACATCGCTTGCGTTTTGAACTACTTCCTTACCAAAGTGCGCGAGAAAGATCGAGTTCAAACCTGTCACTTGGCACCGGATCTTCGCGTCTGCAAATATCTTGTTCAATCCTTTCCTTGTCATGCCTCCCAGCCTGTCAATCTTGTCGTAAACATTCCTGTTCTTTTTCAAAAACGTCAATGTTGCAAGGCCGGCAGTCATCGTGACGGGGTTGGCAGAAAACGTGCCTCCTCCTATTGCACAGCGCGCTTGCTTGTCCCTTCTTGAAACCGGATCCGCAAGCGACATTATGTTCTTGTCACCGCACACGATTCCAATTGGCAATCCTCCGCCACATATCTTGCCAAGGGTAAACAAATCAGGTTCAAGTTTGTAGACGCTTGCCGCGCCGTGGAGCGACAGCCTAAAGCCGGTCACGATTTCGTCGAGTATGAATAGGCTGCCGTTTTTCTTCGCAAATTCCTGCAGACCCTGAAGGTAGCCGTCGACGGGGGGTATGCATCCTGCGCCGCCAAGCACGGGCTCGATAATGACGCAAGCAAGGTCGTCCTTGATTGTCTCTAGAACCTTAAGAGACGCGTCGAGGTTGTTGAATGGTATCGACTCGACGTATTGCCCTTCGTCCTGCACAAGGCCGGGGCCTTCGTCCGCCTCAAAGGGATAGTTCACAGTCTGCATCAGCGTGGTATTGAACCCGTGCCAGCCGCCTATCGCCTTTGCGATAACACGCCTGCCAGTCTTTGCACGGGCAAGCCTCACAGCGTACATCGTGGCTTCAGAGCCCGTGCTGCTAAAGCGCATCATCTCTGCCGCCGGCATCAATTTCTGGACGGTCTCGGCAAGCTCGACGCTCACGTCGTTGACTGTGCCATACAATGTGCCGTTGCGTACCTGCGAGGCCAGCACGTTTGCAACGGGCTTTGGCGAGTGTCCTAGGATCAGTGCCCAGTGGCCCATCCAGTAGTCCGTGTATTCATTGCCGTCAACATCGCGCAGCTGCTTGCCCTTGGCAGCATTTACAAAGAACGGATAAGGCTCGAAATAGCGGATATTGTGACTGATGCCGCCGGGGAAAACCTTGGTGGAGCGTGAATAAAAGCGCTTGGACTTGGTCGTTTTGCGTTCGTAGTTTTTCACGTAGTCACGCATGAACGTACCTGCCTGGACGCTGATTCCTCTATAATCCTTTGTTTTCCGGCCGCACGTTTATTTATCAGTTGCACAATGACGACATTTACTCAATGAACTGCCTAAAGTGTTTCCACCCGCACCAGGCCCACGAATTCAACAAGGGCGGGGCGAATTCGCTGCTACGTGTCGGCCGGTGTTTGATACCGGGATGTGAATGCGCGCAGTATGTGGACAAAATAGAAAAGATAGACGAGGATCTGCTCTGATTACTTGTCCCTCAGCGACGGCGGGATCTCCGCTTGTTGTTCAGTTATGCGAGGTAAGGGCTTCAAGCCGTACTGCTCTCTTAGATCTTCCTGTTGGTTCCTCAACACTTCGTCTGAAAATTTCGGCCCGATCCAACCAAACCATCCCCAAAGGATTATGACAACTGCCAAAGATAGTCCCATCACAAGTATGGACCATGCAACTGTTTTCATGTGGGGCCCATATCCGCCTTCTGCAGCTTCCTCATGCGCCATGTTTCTAGCCTTGTAGAAGAAAAAAAGCTTTTTAAAAAGATTTGCTTTGTCTGAAAAGTGCATGAAAATATTCCTGCTATTCATGACAGCTCTTTTCCTCAATTACTTTCTAGGCTCCTAGCTAACTTTTTGCAGCAAAGTAAAATAACGCAGGCGTGGCTAGTCTTGAATCATGATAGAGGACAAGCTTGCTTCACTTGGCATAACGCTCCCGTTCCCCCCGGCTCCGGCCGGGTCGTACGTACCTATAGTCATATCCCACAACCTTGCATTTGTTGCCGGTCAGATCCCGACAGAAGACGGGCAGGTAAGGTTCAAGGGTAAGGTTGGCAGGGACGTGTCGATAGAAGCAGGTCAGCAAGCGGCGCGCCTCTGCACAATAAACGCTCTCGCACAGCTAAAGTCGGCCCTTGGCAGCCTCGACAAGGTAAGACGCATAATCAAGGTCACGGGCTTTGTCAGCTGCGATCCGTCATTTGCAGACCAGCCTAGGGTAATCAATGGCGCATCCGACCTGCTCGTGCAGGTCTTTGGCGAGAACGGCAAGCACGCAAGAGCTGCGGTGGGGGTCAGCAGTCTGCCTCTTGACAGCGCGGTAGAAGTTGAATTCATAGTGGAGGTTTGACTGCAGGTTGCGTCAATTAACTGGTTAAAAAAAAGTTAGCCTATTTTGCTGTCAAGGCCCTTGATGAATTCTTCCAGCCTGTCCTTTGGGATCACCGCGCCGCAGGCCCTTTCGTGGCCGCCTCCGCTTCCTCCAAGCTCCGACGCTATTTCATTTGTTAGGCGGCCGAGATGTACCTTGCAATCCGAAGAGCCGCGTATTGAAACAACATACGACTTGATGTCATTCTTGAACTTGTAGACCATTGCAGCGGGCTTGCCGGAAGAGCCGAGCACAAAGTTGACCACCATGTTTGACGAAAGCTCGATGGTGCTCGGTGCGTGCGCAATGTTGTCTAGTTTGACAATTGATTCCTGTATAGACTCGATCGCGTTTGCCACCTTTCTGGCGTATTTTTCGGCAATCTCAAAGCCTCCTCTGATGTCGTGCGGGTATTTCATCTTGGCAAGGGTATCGACTATTTTCACCAAAAAGTCATCGTCGCGCTGACTGGCAGAAATCATGTACGACAGCACAGTCGATTCGAGCATCAGAAATTGCCTATCAAATCTGGGGACTATGCCGGATGCAACTGTTCAACAGTGTGTATGAGCGTCACACCCGCCTTTTTGATTGCCTGCATGATTTCCCTGCTAACGTCGTGGTGATCGATGTAGGTCACTTCTGTACCTGCAGAAGCTATCTTGTCAAGCAACTCAACAAACCTTAGCTCATTCTTTTTCGACAATCCCAGATCGCATATGAATAGTTGATCGATCTTGCTGTCAGATTCCACAACTTTTTCAAGCTTGGTCATAAGGTTGGCATAGTCGACAAGGATTACCTTGGACACGTCAAACGCTGCTTTGATCAGCGTCGCTGAGCAAATTCCGTCCGTATCCTCCTTGTGAGATATGCAAATAGACATTGACTTAATGTGGGATTTTGATACCCAGATTTAATGGTTCGTTAATCAAAATAATGACGCTGATTTTCGTGCAAAGGATCACAGTTTTTCTTTACGGTTGTTTTTTCTTTACGGTTGTTCTTTACGTATTTCCGGAGCCGCAAGTTCGAAATGGTGCGCTTGCTGCCACCATACCAGTGGCTAACCACCAATTAAGGTGGCGCAAACAATCCAAGTTCTAGTGCGTTGGGCTATTGGGAATGGCAGGCTGAACACCTCGCCGAAGCTTGGTGCTTACACCTCCATCCCATCAACGCCATCTTCTATGGCCGCCCTTCTCCTTGCGGAAGGCTGTCTTTTCTCGGGAAAGGCTTCGTCCTTAGATGCTTTCAGGACTTATCCTAAGCAGCTTAGCTGCTCAGCGTGCCCTGTCGGACAGCTGATAAACCAGAGGCTGCGCTGCCCTGTTCCTCTCGTACTAGGGGCAACTTCCCCTCAGACAACCGCGCCCCTGTCAGGCAGAGACCGACCTGTCTCACGACGGTCTAAACCCAGCTCACGTTCCCCTTTAATGGGCGAGCAGCCCCACCCTTGGCTCCTGCTGCAGAACCAGGATGGGAAGAGCCGACATCGAGGTACCAAACCGCGGGGTCGATGGGAGCTCTCGCCCGCGACGAGCCTGTTATCCCTAGGGTAACTTTTCTGTCACCACCAGCCCCCAATAGTGGGGACATGATGGATCGCTAAGCCCGGATTTCTCCTCTGTATTCCGTATCATTGGGAACACAGTCAGACTGGCTTTTGGCTTTGCCCTCACCGGCGGAGTTCTGTCCCGCCTGAGCCAATCTTTGGGCCCCCTCGATACTTTTTCAAGGGGGTGCCGCCCCAGCCGAACTGCCCACCTGCCGTTGTCCCCGTGAGAACGGGTTAGCGATACGGTAACGAATGGCTGGTGTTACAACGGCGCCTCCACCTGCCCCGGAGGGCAGGCTTCGAAGGCTCCCAGCTACGCTCTGCATCCGCAACCATACCGCAGCAACAGGCTGCAGTAAAGCTCCACAGGGTCTTCTCTCCCCGACAGAGGTTTGTGGACTGTTCGTCCACATTATGTGGCTTCACCGGGCTGCAGGCGGGGACAGCGGGGCCCTCGTTGTTCCATTCATGCACGTCGGAACTTACCCGACAAGGCATTTGGCTCACATCTGTTGCTTTGTATGACCTCGATTCTTAAAAACCGAGGCGGGCTTGCTACTGCAAACCTCCCTGTATCGCTACAGGGGTCGGACTATATCTTAATCGCTTGCGCGATTTCTGGCGTATAGTCTCTGAGGATTCTAGAAAGCGCGGTTTCACTTTTCGGTTCATTGCCCAGCAAAGATTGGCAATCTTTGTCAGGCCTGCGACAGTTAGATGTTCCCTTTGTTCCATTAGTTCCAAGATCTGCTCGAATATTTCTAGGTCTTTTTCCTTCTTTGTTTTCAGCGGATATCGCTTAAAGAAAGAAACGATCTCCTTAAGCTCGCTCAGCTTTCTTATTCTTAGTTCCTTCCTACTACCGTGGTTTACAACAACCTTCCCGGCGCTGAAGAATCTTCGTAGTTCTTCGAGCACCGATTGATCGCGTTCATGTTGAACCACGCGAAATTCAGGAAGTACTTGCCAGCCAATGGACATTTCTCGAACTTTATTTATGGAAACATGGAAGCATCCTTCTCCGTCTACGAACCCAGTGACCCACTGCGCATCTAGTCTTTCCTGCTGATCATCTGCAGTCATGGCATTGTCAGATTATCCAAAGCTCCTTTTAAGCTTGGACAAGCTAGCCTGACATTCACAGATTTTCCAGCATATAGCCAGATTTTGTTAAGGCAAACCAAGTTTACCTTAAGAGAGTCAGAGTTACTCCCGGCGTTTAGCGGCCCTTAGCCCAGTTGAACCCAGGTTTTAGGTACCGCCACTGGCCAGGATACAGAGGCCATACTCATCCTTTCGGACTAGCGGCCACCTGTGTTTTTATTAAACAGTCGGGACCCCCTTGTCACTGCGACCTGAGGCCCCTGCTCCTCGCAAAAGCCTCAGGCACTCCTTATACCTTAGGTACGGAGCTATTTTGCCGAGTTCCCTCGCCTTACGGTATGCCCGACAGACCTTAGTCTACTAAACCAGGGCACCAGTGTCGGTTCTCGGTACGGTCCTGAAGAGATCTCCCTAACCTTGCTTTCAGTGTCTCCTGGACTTGGGCAAACCCGCCTTGCGGCAGGCCACTCGCCCCTCGCATGAGATCTCGCCATTACAGCACTCCCCCACGCTCGAAAACTTGGGCAGAACGACGGTTCTGCTTGCCCTATCCTGAAGCAACAAGGCAGGTAAAAACGATCCCTTCAAGGCACTTGAATATTAACAAGTTTCCCATTCGGACAGCTCTGTTGAGGCTGCTCTTAGGACCGGCTAACTCCCGGCTGATGACGCATTGCCGGGAAACCCTTGCCCTTGCGGTCGCCGAGATTCTCACCCGGCTATGCTGTTACTGCCACCAGGATCTGCAATAGTTCGTTCGGTCCACTGGACTTCACAGCCCAGCTTCGACCCAAACACTACGCCCACCTACCACGCACCGGCATTACCGGTGGTCTAAAGTATCGGTGGCCTACTTGAGCCCCGTCCATTTTCAGGGCTTCCGAGCTCGGCAGGTGAGCTGTTACGCACTCTTTGAAGGATGGCTGCTTCTGAGCCTACCTCCCTGCTGTCTTCGCTCGAAAACGCCTTTTTGTTTGACACTTAGCAGACACTTAGGGACCTTAACTTTAGTCTGGGTTGTCCCCCTTTCGGTTATGAGGCTTACCCCACATAAACCCGCCTCCCAGCTTCTACGACGCCTGTACATTCGGAGTTCGAATGGGCGGCGAGCCCTTTCGAGCCCTTACCGTCCGATCGGTGCTCTACAATACAAGCAGTCTCCACTGAGGCAGGACTGCGATCCACTTCGGTGGGAACTAGCGATCACCGGACTAGATTGGTTTTTGACCCCTAATCCCAGATCTGGGGACCGATTTGCACGTCAGGACCCTTGCAGACCTCCAGCGGGCTTTCGCCCGCCTTCGTCTTATCCAGGACTAGATCGTCCGGTTTCTAGCCTTACTGCCATGACTGAAGACCCTTTCGGATCCTTCGCCTCGCCGAAGCTGCGCGAATTCGGTTTCCCTTCGCCTCCCCTTCGTCAGGTTAGGCTCGCCATGACAGCAATCTCCCTGGCCCGTGTTTCTAGACGGAACGTACGACTCTGGAAGGCTTCAATCCCTTGCGGGACCTCTACCAAACTCCTTTCAAGCCGTACACGTCTGTAACCGGTTGGTTTCAGACACTTTTCATCCCCCTTCCGGGGTACTTTTCAACTTTCCTTCACAGTACTAGTATGCTATCGGTCTTGGTGAATATTTAGCCTTGGATGCTACTTTCACCCATAGTCACTGGCCACTGCCAAGGCCAGATACTCTTGCTATGGCAGAATCCCATTCCCTTACGCTTACGGGGGTATCACCCTCTTCGCCAGCACGTTCCAGAGCACTTCAGCTCGGAGAACGGCATCCTATACGCCATAGCACACCACATCTCTACCACGTTACCGTGACAGATTCAGTTTGGGCTCTTCCGTTTTCGCTCGCCGCTACTAACGGAATCTCGTGTTGATTTCTCTTCCTCATCCTACTCAGATGCTTCACTTCGGACAGTTCGCCCTCCCAAGCGAAAAGCAAGGGAGTGTAAAGAGAGACCTCATTCGGAAATCCCAGGATCAACGGTCGCTTGCACCTACCCCGGGCTTATCGCAGCTTGCCACGTCCTTCATCACTTACCAAGCCGAGTCATTCCCCAACCGGCGTCTTTGCACTATTCCAGGTACATCATTTTTTACTATTGCAGCCCCGGAAATTCTACGTGAACATTTCCGTAAAGCCACATTTTCCACTCTGTCAGTTGACATTGTGGCGTGTTTCTGTGATCCTTTGCACGACGATCATTGTGAGTTCCCCCACTACGTCCTTCACTCCCAATTTTCATAGGGAGCTGCATGATTTCGGTCACACGAACATACAATCCGACCCTTTACACAAAAGTTGTCCGGACCGTTAAACTAAGGAGGTGATCCAGCCGCAGGTTCCCCTACGACTACCTTGTTACGACTTCTCCCCCGTTGCTGACCCCAGGTTCGATAGCGCCAATTAGGCGCCACCTCGCCAAGAACCAGCTTCGGTGAAGCGACGGGCGGTGTGTGCAAGGAGCAGGGACGTATTCACCGCGCGATGATGACACGCGGTTACTAGGGATTCCATATTCATGAGGGCGAGTTTCAGCCCTCAATCATAACTGAGGTAAGGTTTGTGGGATTGCCTCCCCCTTTCGGGATCGGAACCCGTTGTCCTTACCATTGCAGCCCGCGTGTGGCCCGAGGGTTTCGGGGCATACTGACCTGCCGTAGCCCCCTCCTTCCTCCGCTTTAACAGCGGCGGTCCCACTAATTAGCCCCTCCGTTCCTGAGAACGGTGGTAGCAACTAGTGGCAGGGATCTTGCTCGTTACCTGACTTAACAGGACACCTCACGGCACGAGCTGGCGACGGCCATGCACCTCCTCTCAGCTTGTCTGGTAAAGTCTTCAGCTTGACCTTCACTCTGCTGTCGCCCCCGGTAAGATTCCCGGCGTTGACTCCAATTGAACCGCAGGCTTCACCCCTTGTGGTGCTCCCCCGCCAATTCCTTTAAGTTTCAGTCTTGCGACCGTACTCCCCAGGCGGCAGACTTAACGGCTTCCCTGCGGCACTGGGTTGGCGCAAAGCCAACCCATCACCGAGTCTGCATCGTTTACAGCTGGGACTACCCGGGTATCTAATCCGGTTTGCTCCCCCAGCTTTCATCCCTCACCGTCGAGCGCGTTCTGGCAAGCCGCCTTCGCCACTGGTGGTCTTCAGTGGATCAGAGGATTTTACCCCTACCCACTGAGTACCGCTTGCCTCTCCCGCCTCCTAGCCCTGTAGTATCCTCCGCAGCCCATCTGTTGAGCAGGTGGATTTAACGGAGGACTTGCAGAACAAGCTACGGATGCTTTAGGCCCAATAATCGTCCCGACCACTCGGGGTGCTGGTATTACCGCGGCGGCTGACACCAGACTTGCCCACCCCTTATTCTACACCATTTTTAGAGGTGCCAAAAGATGCCCTTAGCGGGCATCACTCAGAGTAACTCTGTCAAGCTTTCGCCTATTGCAGAATTTTCGCGCCTGCTGCGCCCCATAGGGCCTGGGCCCTTGTCTCAGTGCCCATCTCCGGGCTCCTTCTCTCAAAGCCCGTACCGGTTACAGGTTTGGTGGGCCATTACCTCACCAACAGCCTGATCGGCCGCAGTCCAATCCAGGGGCCGTATAGGTTTCAGCCAGTGTCCATTCCAGAAACCTTGGCCTATCGCGGTTTATCCTCAGTTTCCCGAGGTTATCCACGTCCCCTGGGCATGTTGACTACGTGTTACTGAGCCGTGTGCCACGCCTTGCGGCGTTGACTCGCATGGCTTAGTCCCACTCTGATAGCAGTCGGGTCCGGCAGGATCAACCGGAGTCAATCCTTTTTTTAGTTAAAGAGTACGGCCGGACAACCTTGTTATTGTGCGGGTCGTATTAGGGTGTTCGTGTGACCAATGTCAGATCCAATGTTACCATCGGACCTCCATTTTATGAGCGCAACTGGAGGTCAGTGAATCACAAAATGGCGCTAAGACCAAACATCATCACCGACGCCGCCTTAACGTTACGTTCGTTTTTTTCCTTTACAAGCTACTGATATAAACCTTTCCTCAACGCGCCGCACATGAGGGAAAAAAGATCAATCGTCGTACGACTCGGTGATCCACGTCCCAATGTTGATCCGATTTTCATCTTCGTCGTCGCCGTGATCCTTGCATTCCTTTTTGATCTCTTTTTTTTGGACAAGACTTTGGCGTAGCTGTAGGGGCAAATCGGATATAACTAATTGCTCTGATTTTTCTTGCGAATACAAAGTCTATATATCATTCAGCCGCAAATTCATGCAATGCAGGAAAGTGCAAGCCAGGGCAAGCCAAACAAGCTAGCAAAGGAAACAAGTCCGTACCTTTTGCAGCACGCTTACAACCCTGTTGACTGGTACCCGTGGGGAAATGAAGCGCTAGAACGGGCGAAAGTAGAGGGAAAGCCAATTTTTCTGAGCGTCGGCTACAGTGCGTGCCACTGGTGCCACGTGATGGCGCACGAGTCGTTTGAAGACGACGAAGTGGCCAAGATAATGAACGAGCATTTCATTAACATCAAGGTCGACAGGGAGGAGCGGCCTGATCTCGATGACATCTACCAACGAGTCTGCCAACTTGCGACTGGCACTGGCGGCTGGCCGCTATCTGTATTTCTGACGTCGGACCAAAAACCATTCTACGTCGGCACTTACTTTCCTAAGGAAGGCGGCCACTACAACATGCCAGGATTCAAGACAATACTTCTCCAGCTTGCGGCGGCGTACAAGGGCAAAACACAGGAGATAGAAGCGGTAAGCGGCGAGTTCATGGGTGCGCTGACGCAGACGGCAAAGGACATTGCCCTCGGCGTGGCGGACAAGGCTAATTTAGAGCGCTCCATCCTTGACGAGGCGGCGATCGGCCTGCTCCAAATGGGAGACCCCATATATGGAGGCTTTGGGCAGGCTCCAAAGTTCCCCAACGCGTCAAACCTGATGTTCCTCCTACGATATTACGACATTTCCGGCATGACCCGGTTCAAAGATTTTGTCGCATTTGCCGCAGACAAGATGGCGGCAGGCGGCATCCACGATCATCTTGGCGGCGGCTTTGCCCGGTATGCGACCGACCAGAAGTGGCTTGTCCCCCACTTTGAAAAGATGCTCTACGACAACGCCCTGCTTGCGCAGCTTTACTCTGAACTATACCAGATTACAAAGGCTGAAAAATATTTGAAGATAACAAGAAAGACTCTGGACTTTGTCATGCGGGAGATGACGCACCCGGAAGGCGGATTCTACTCCGCGCAAGATGCTGACTCGGAAGGAGAGGAAGGTAAGTTCTACATCTGGCACAAAAAAGAGATCGCTTCGATACTTTCAGACCAGGCCACCACCGACATTTTCTGCGAGCATTATGGCGTGACTGAAGGCGGCAACTTTGAGGGCAAGAACATCCTCAATGTAAGGATGCCGGTTACGAACGTTGGCCTGCGTTACGGCAAGACGCCAGAGCAGGCCGCGCAAATAATCGCAGATGCTTCTGCCAAACTCTTCGCAGCCAGAGAGAAAAGAGTCAGGCCGGGGAGGGACGAAAAAATCCTGACTTCGTGGAACGGCCTGATGATATCAGGTTTTGCTAAAGGGTACGGCATCACCTGCGATCCAAAATACCTGCATGCTGCAAAGAATGCAGTCAAATTTATTGAAACAAAGATTGCAGCTGGCGACGGGAGGCTGTTGCGGACATTCAAGGACGGAAAGTCAAAGCTAAATGCGTACCTTGACGACTATGCCTTTTACACAGGTGGCCTGCTCGATCTCTTCGCAGTGGATTCAAGACAGGAATATTTGGAAAAGGCTATCAAGTACAACGACTTTATGCTGGAGCATTTCTGGGACGAAAAGGAGAGCAGCCTTTTCTTCACTTCAGATGATCATGAGAAGCTGATCGTGAGGACCAAGAACTTTTACGACCTTGCGATCCCAAGCGGCAACTCTGTCTCCGCATCCAATCTGCTTAGGCTCTACCACTACACTCAGAAGAGCAGCTACCTTGACCGCGCACTTCAGATAATGAAGGCCGGCGCGCGGCCGGCGGCGGAGAACCCGTTTGGGTTCGGCCAGATGCTGAATGCGATCTACCTTTACGTGAAAAAGCCAGTGGAGGTGACCGTGATAACAAACAACAGTAACTCGACAATGGCAGGATGGCTCAACGGGCAGTTCATGCCAGACGGGATAAATGCAGTCGTAAGCGCAAACGAGCTCCAGTCGCTCCAGAAGTACGCCTACTTTAAGGGGCGAAAAGGCGACGGAGAGACCGCGTTCGTGTGCAGAAACTTTACCTGCTCGCTTCCAATGAAGTCGCAACAAGAGCTAGAGCGACAGCTCAAGCCTTCCTGATGTCTATCAGCAGCTTATCGCCCACGCGCGGACTGCCCATTTTCTCATAGCGCCTTTTCGGCATAGTTATCTGAATAAGAGTCTGCGAGTAGCTCCTTATCAGAGTCTGGGGCTGCGAGTTCAGGATCGCTTCCAATAGCGGCCTTATCTGCTCCTTGACTTCCTTATCGGTAACCGCCCTGTCTACTGCTTCAAGCATCATCTGCTGCTGCGACACGGGCTCTAGTTCGATGTCCTCGCTCAGCGCAAGGTTGACGCTGGTTCCGGTGTCTGTCATCTGGTTGATGCGATATCTGATGGACTCATTATGCATAGCGCTGTATAGGAAGCGGCTACTAAAATTCGCTCTGGTCAGTCCTGTTGGCTGGTACTCTTACACGCGGGGGCTTTGCGCTTCCCCTTTACTTTTCCAAGTCTAAAGCTAGTCGGCGGGTTCTTTCTTATTTAGAATATTTCTATAGGCATGATTTTTAGCAATGTATCATTGAAATCGCCCCGAAAAGTGTAGGATTCAGCCATGATGCGTTGGTAAAAATAATCTCTGTGTCTTTGAGTCGTTTCTCTTAAAAAAGAGCAGTTTACATAGTATTGCATGGTCTTGAGGTCGCATGATGAGAAGACTTGATAAGGTCTTCAGATGTAAGGCGTGCGATATCGTTTTTCTGTTTGCAGATGAGGTTCTAACTCACAAACGCGAAACTGGCCATTATGAAATAGACTATGCATGGCTAGAAGATTTAGGTCAATAGCAATAACATTGACTAGTGCTGTTACGCTTTCATCTATTCTATCTGCAAATGTTTCTTTACGGCACTGCAAACTTTGTCGATTCTTAACGGCTTTATCAAGACGTCACCGTAATTGATTGTCGGCAAACTAGCCTTGAGATCTTCTGCATAAATTTCGAAGGCTGTCATTATTAGTATATTCATGTTTGGCTTTATCTCTTGCATCATTTTAGCCAAAGTAATACCGTTCAACTCTGGCATGCGAATATCTAGTAGGGCGACAGAATAGCGATCTGGGTTATCCTTGAACACCTGTAAAGCAAACAGTGGATTTGTGAAAGTATCAACGCTAAAGCCCCATTTCAAGTGCCTTCGTACAACATGCACGATATCATAGTCATCGTCCACAACCATTATTTTGCGATTGTCTGACAACCGTATCCCAACTGACTCAGTCGCTCTTAAAATAGGTGACAGCCTGACTGCTAATATTGTTCTCTAAGATAGTTAATGGACATGAATTGACTACAAACATCGTCAGGCCCTGAGCGTCATCTAATAGACTAGCTATCAGCTGACCCAGAGCGCCAGCAGCAGTTTGATCGTTTTCAGCATAACTTTTAACGGCCTGGCAAGTATGCAATAACGTAGTGCAGCTGGTAAAAAAATACGAAATACAGTCAAAGCAAAAGATAATCGACTTTCTCAACAGCCAGGCTGCCGGCAGAGTGGCGTCGATTGACAAGGATGGCTACCCGCAGGTTATTCCCATGAACTTTGTATACGCCCATGGCGCCATCTATATGCATTCTCACCCCTTTGGCGAAAAGCTAGACAACATCCGGCGCAACCCGAACGTCGGCTTTGAAGTGGACCAGCACATCTGCTTTTTGCCGTCACACTATTTCCACCCTACTGATGCGTCGCAGGCAGACACGCTCTACATAAGCGTGGTGATCAAGGGCAAAGCTCATATCGTGGACGATAGCGAGGAAAAGGCCAAGGCGCTGAACGCGCTGATGGAAAAGTACCAGAAGGAGGGCAGGTACGAAGCTCTTGACGCGGATATGCCGGTAGTGCACGAAGTCGCGATAATCAAGGTCACACCGACAGACATGCACGGTAAGTACAAGGTAGGGCAGCACTGGGCCAGGCCGTATCGGCTAAAGATGGCAAAGAACATCATCGAGCGGGAAGGATTGGAAAACGCAAGGCCGGTCTTGGCGATAATGTGTGTCGAGGTCGCCTCTGACGGCAGCCTGAAGATCACGGAAGATCCGGTGATGTAAGACGCGGTGCCCGGTCCACACCGAGTTTTTTGACGATTCGTGCGAAGCGTGCAAGCAGGAATACATGGAACTGAAGGGCGCAGGTGAGCCTGCCATCCAAGAAGGCAAGAAATACAAGGAATTCACAGAAGAGCGCGCCAAAAAGTTGTATGAGGAACTCATGTTGCAGTACCTCAAAAGCGGCACAACCGAAATAGACGCGGACAGGAAGGCAAAGGCGATAATTAGAAAGCAGTGCAGCATTCGGGGAATGTCGTTCTGGCCGTGGACCTGATTACTTTTTCTTTCCTACAGAGCTTGGAAATATCATCTGGCCGACATCTTTGTACATTTTTAGGAAGTTCCTGCCCTTGTCCGTCGTGCGGTACTCGTGATCGGTCGAGATGAAGTCGAGCAATCCCTTTTCTTCAAGCACGGTAAGGTATTCTTTTAGTTGTGGAAACGACAGAAACGCCTTGTACATTATCTTGGTCTTTATTGCGCCGTCAAGAGCTATTTCAAGCATTGCCGCAGCAATGTCAGTCCGGCTCCTGTATTTCACGCTTCTTTAAACGAGAGGGTACCATAAAAACCTCTCGAATAAAAAACTAGTACATATTTCCGGTAAATGGCTATTGTGCCTCTTGCGGTGACCCAATAAGGGCGTAAATGTTCTGAAGATGCGTGGCAAGATCGTTCAGTACTTCAATCTTTCTTTTTGGGTAGTTTGCAAACTTGATAACACTGTCGATGAACTCCGGTATCGGGATCGTCCCTTCGCCGGGCACTTCGACGCCCTTGCGTGTCAACAAGTACGACCTGACCACTGAGGCTGTTTGCACACCATTCAGGAAATAGTTCTTGTCCTCCGGCATGGATGCTGCTGCCTTGACGTAGTGATCCTTGATGACCTCCGCTTCGCCGGCTATTTGTAGCTCCAACCGGTTCATCCCCTCCACAAGGTGGTGGATCCTGTCGGCCATTGCTTCTGACATGCTAGACGATTGCGCGTCTTGGTTTAATAACTTGCACCATCAATTGTGTATCAAAAGTACGGAAGAGTCAAATGGCAAATTATTGAAGTAAAGTTAAGTAGATAACATTTAGTCGTCCTGCAATTGGTAGATTTAGTACTTGAATCTAAAGACAGGTTCATTGTGATTCATGATCTTAAGTTCCTACTCTTGTCAAGCCGCATATGGTTCTTTCAATCCATGTCCCAACGAGCGGGAATCATATACAAGACTTATCCATAAACTTGTAATTCTTGAGGGATTGGACTGGCCCGTTTCCTCTTGCGAAGGCGTGTAAGGGCTTCAATCCAAAGGAGTTCGTAGTCTTCATCACTCATTCTTGCTAATACAGCGTCAGCCGAATCATGGGACATCTCACCGTACCTTTCATCCACGATTTGATGAAGAAGCTCGTGTAATTGAAGATCATTATTGAAAGTCTTCTCGTCATCAAGGAGCGCATTCCACAACTTTCGATTCCTTTTAGCTCTGGCAGTGCAAGTCAAATTGATGACTTCCCATTAAACAGCCATCTCTGTGCAGCTGGATTTATTCATATTGGTGGAAGTCCCGCACCAGTCCTAATAGGTCTCGGGAATCCTGATTGCAGTGACAAAGTTAGTATCGATTGCCAATTTCACGTCACTAGTAAGAGAAAACCTGGCCGGCAAATTCCTAACGTCAACAATACATCTTTCGTCGGATGTTGTCGGCCAAATATTTTGATTAATGTTGGCGCAGAGGTTTGTAAGAACCGTTATAAGTGAAAGCGAATTTACGGTAGCTGTGTGGGGTTCGACCTTTTTGCATGATTTTCAGGGCATGAGGAGATTCCTCTCCTAAACTTTACTCGATGTCGACCTTTTCTTTTGTTGCGTCCTTGGATTGTTGCTCGTCCAGCTTTCTTAGCTCCCTTTGAAGAAATTCCCTATACTTGCTGCGCTCTAGCTGCGTCATGGCGTCTAGGTTCGAGCTGAGCGCTGAACCGATGGTTGTAAGCCTGTCGATGAGATCCATCGCCATGAATTTACCTACATGGCCGACGCGCAGCATTACATCAATCTGCTTTTGGATTATGCTACCAAACGATTCCAAATCTGACGTGATTTCAAGGCCCTTCTTTGTTATCGCGTATCTTCCGTCCTTGTCTTCGGTTACAAGGCCTTCGTCGAGTAGCCTGCCAAGCAGCGGGTAAATGAGCCCGGGTGACGGCTTCCACTTTCCGTCGCTCTGCATCGTAGCTTTGTCAATTATCTCCTTGCCAGTCATGGGCTGTGCCTTTAGCAGGGAAAGTATGTACTGCCTAGAAAAGCCCCTTGGTATGGCGCTTCCCACTCTCGATAGCCATTCTGATATCATATATCGCTAGTAATATCGCTAGCGACATATTAACTTTGTGCATGAGAGGACACTGTCCATGAGAGACTTCTGTTGCAAATTAGGGAGTTAGCAATTGCTGTTGCAAGTCGGG
>WNEQ01000909.1_pt1 | contig 15783 bp, 11 predicted proteins | sample 5399971 | NCBI WGS metagenome assembly WNEQ01 (sample SAMN13153330, study PRJNA577476) | soil metagenome | isolation source: 20 cm grassland meadow soil 2 days after 1st rain plot 5 | place: USA:California | collected 2015-09-18
CGTACCGGAAGTCGGCGTCGTGGATGGCCAGCCCCAGCGGCGTGTGGCGCAGCAGCAGATCCACGCTCGCGCGGGCGCGGTCGCGCGCGGCCACGAGCAGGCTCACGGTGACGCCGGCGCCGACGAAGAGCGCGAGCGCGATGACGAAGCCCTCGACGCCGATCGCCGGGGTGCCGAGCCACACGCGCGTGACCAGGAGCGCCGACAGGAGCGTCGCGAGCAGCCCGGGGCCGACACCGGCGAACCACGCGACGAATACGACCGCGGGATAGAAGGGGACGAACGGGATGCGCCCGCCCCAAAAGGGATCGAGGAGGGCGTGCACCGCTGCGGCCAGCAGCACGGCGAGTCCCGCCGTGACGTAGCGCAGTACCGCGTGGGCTCGAGCGGACATCTAGCGTCAGACTCGCCGCTCCGGCGTGCCGGCGCAATAGGTAAAAGTTTCCACACTCCGGCCGGCGGAAATGTCAGTCGAGTCGGACGGAGCGAGACGCCTCGAAGATGGTGACCACCCCGTACGCCACGCTGAACGCGACGATCAAGCAGGTCATCGCGATCATGCCGGGCGGCCACGCCATCAGGCTGGCCCCGAGCGCGAGCGACGTCGCGCCGAGGACCATCTGCCAGCGCTGGCGCGGCCCGGCGGAGAGTCCGCTGCCGGCGGCGACGTCCAGCACGCCGTTCAAGACGGCCCAGGCCGAGACGAGCGTGGCCAGCCGCTCCGCCGGCTGACCGGCCACGATCGGGCCGGAGAATACCGCCAGCGTCAGGCCGACGGCCACGGCCGTTCGGGCCATGAGCTGGACCCGGTCGCGGCGTGCGCCGCGCCCGAAGACCATCAGCCCGACGCCGAACGCGCCATCGATGAGGACGAACGCGGCGAACACGATCAGCAGCAGCGCCGCCACGATGCCTGGCAGAAGGACGGTCAGCACCAGCAGCAGGAGCGCGGTGACGCCGAAGACGAGTGTCAGGCCACCGCGGACGAGCATCGGCCACGACACGGACCACAGCCGCGGCACGTCGCCGTTGCCCATCGCGGCGATCGTATTGATCCGATCGGCGGGCACACCATCGGACCAAGGTCTCATTCCTTCACGACATCGGCGTCCGTATCGTCCTCGACGTGACCGACAAATGCCTCGTCTCCCTTGCGGATGCGACCGACGCCGGGCTCTGCGGCGGAAAGGCGAGCGGCCTGGCCCACCTCGAGCGCGGCGGCTTCACCGTGCCGGGGGCGATCTGCCTCACGACGGCGTTCTACCGCCGATGGCTCGAGGCCTCCGGGATCTCCCCCGGGCTCACGGCGCTGATCACCAAGTCCGCCACCCGGGCGGCGAAGGTCCGGCGCAAGCTCCTGGCGGAAGTACGCCATCGGATCGAAGCGGCGAGCCTGCCCGCCGATCTCGGCGAGGCGCTCGGCGAGGGCATCACCGATCTGAGAATGAACTGGGACGGCGCCCTGTGCGTGCGCTCGTCGGCCGTCCACGAGGACCACGGCGCCGCCTCGCACGCCGGGATCCATGCGAGCTTCGTCGTGGCCGAGCCCCACGAGCCCTCGGTCGTCACCGCGATCAAGCGCTGCTGGGCGTCGCTCTGGACGGAGCCGGCGTGGACCTACCGTGACCGCCTCGGCATCCCGCACGCCCAGGCGGCGATGGCGGTCGTGGTGCAGCGCTTCATCCCCGCTGACCGTGCGGGCGTGGCCTTCTCCGCCGATCCGCTGACCGGTGACCACGCGACGGTGGTGATCGAAGCGGGATTCGGCACAGGCGAGGCGCTCGTATCCGGGAAGATCACGCCCGACCACTACCGGGTCACGGTCGAAGACGGCGTGCCGGTCCGCGTTCGCCGGGACCTCGGACGCGACCACCCGATGACGCTGTCCGAGGCTCAGGCGCTCGACCTCGCGCGGCTCGTGAAGGCCGTCGAGCGAAACTTGGGGGCGCCCGTCGACGTCGAGTGGGTCTTCGACGGCCGAGAGTTCTGGGCGGTGCAGGCGCGTCCGATCACCGCGCTCGGTCTCCGGCGAGAGGATTCGCCGGAACCGGGGACGATGTGGACGCGCGCCAATCTGAAGGAGGTCTTCCCGGAGCTGCCGAGCCCGCTCGCCCTGTCGTACCTGACCGTCTCTCTCAACTCGATGTTCAGCAGCTATCACGCGGCTCAGGGATACCCGCTGCCGCCCCAGGCGCGGCTGGTGTCGGTGTTCCGCGGGCGTCCCTACCTGAACCTGACACTCATGCAACAGCTGACCCTCGAGCGCGGCGGCGACCCCACCATCGTCACGCGACTGTTCGGCGGCACCGAGGCGGCGACACGAACCTGGCCGGCAGCGACGTCACGCCCGCGCGGCGGTTTCGCCAATGCGGCGCGCCTCACGCGAGAGATGCTCGCGACCTTCTTCCGAACGCCCTATCGTGGGCGGCGACTCTTCCAGCGGATGCGACGGCAGGCGACGGCGCTCCGCGCGATGGCGCTCGATAGCCTCGACGATCGAGCGCTGGTCGCTCACCTCGAGCGGTTCGGCGCGACGGCGCTTCACGAGCGCACGGTCCGCCGATTGCACGAGGTCGTCTCGGCGCAGTCACGCGCCTACATGGCCCTCGAGCGGCTCATGGCCGCGTGGATCGACTCCGACTCCGAGACGGTGATGAAGCGACTCATGACCGGCCTCGGCACGCTGCCCAACGTGCGGATGACGTACAGCCTCATGGCCCTCGGCGGCCTCGCGGCGGCGGACCCCAGGGCCCGCGCCTTCTTCGCGGGTGAGCTCGACGCGGAGGCGATCCGAGGGTATGAAGCCGCGCTTGCGGACACGCGGCTGCTCGCAGAGTTCCAGGCGTTCCTTGGAGTGTTCGGCCACCGCGGTCCGTACGAGTCGGACGTGATGTCGGCACGCTTCTCCGAGGATCCCGCTCCCCTGCTACGGCTCATCCAGCTGTACGTGCGAGCCGGGACCGAGGACCCCGCACGACATGCCGCGGAGCGGCTTGCCGTCCGTCAAGCGGCGACGGACGAGGTGCGCCGGGCGCTCCGCGAGGGCCGCGGATGGCTCGCGTTCTGGGTGCGCTGGATCGTGTTCTCGATCATGTGCGGCGCCCTCCGCCGGCTCCTCGCCCTGCGGGACGAATGCCGTCACGTCACCACGCTCCTGGTGGCGCACCTGCGCCGCGTCACGCTGGAGATGGGACGTCGTGCCGCCCGCGACGGGGCGTTGGCCAGCCCCGAGGACGCGTTTTTCGTGACGTGGGACGAGCTGCCTCGGCTCCTGATCGAGCGCCGCTATGACTGGCGCCGTCTGGTGCTCGGCCGCCGGCGCGAGCGCGAACGTCACGAACGCCTCGCGGCGCCGGATCTGCTCGGAAGCGACGCGGCCACGTCTGGCGTCGCCGACGCGCCGCATGACGGGCTCGAGGATGAGATCCGGGGCCTCGGCGTCAGCCCGGGCACCGTCACGGGCCGGGTCAAGGTATTCCGAGCGGGAGACAGGGTCCGATCCCTGTCTGGCGAGATCGTCGTGTTCCCGGCGATCGAGCCGACCCTGGCGCCGATCTTCCCGCTCGTCCGCGGAATCGTGGCCGAGATGGGCGGCCTGCTGTCCCATGCCGCCATCCTCGCCCGGGAGTATGGATTACCCGCCGTGGTCAGCGTTCCCGACGCCATGCGACGCCTGCACGACGGCGACCGCATCGAGCTCGACGGCGCCACGGGGAGGATCCGCGTTCTCGAGCGTGGCGACCGACGGGTCGGCTCAGGGAGCGGTCTGAACCGCCTGCCGGTGGCGGAGCAGGATCGAAGCGATCACGATCCCGATCGCCGCGCCGGCAACGATGTCGGACACGTAGTGCCGCTCGAGGTAGACCCGCCCCACGGCCACGGCGGCGGCGAGCACGTAGAGCGGCCAGCGAAGGCGCGGATAAAACGCGGCGAAGACGGTGGCCAGCGCGAAGACCGACGTCGCATGCCCTGAGGGAAACGAGTCGGTCTCGGCCGTCACGTGCGGTCCGAGGGCGGCGAAGACCACCGCCGTATCCGGTCGGGGCCGACCCACCAGGTGCTTGATCGTGAACTCGATGAGCCCGGCGGACGCGAACGCCAGCGCCCCCAACCATGCCGCCGCCTGCAGTCGCGAGGATGGCAGGGCGTGGCACATTGCACCGAGCATGATGCAGACGACGAGCAGCGTGACCCCGCTGCCGATCGGATTGAGGATGCCGACGAGCGTATCGAGGGTGGGGCATTTCCACTGAGCGGCCCAGGCGGGTACTCGAGGATCGAGCAGGAGAGCGGTCCCCACGACGAGGAGGACGAAACTGAGCGCGCCGAGGCAATGACGCCGCCAGGAATGGTTGAATCTGGCCGCGGCCTCGACCAGCGCAACGTCCATCGACTCCAGTATACCCAGCGCGCCGCGTGGACCTCCGATTAAACAGACATGGTCCTCCCCGCTCGCGCCCGGCGCCAGGCGATCCAGAGGACGCCTCCCAGGGTCGCGGCCATGACGAGTCCGTTCTGCCATGACGCCAGGACCCAGCGGCCCTGATACGACCACCCGCGATCGCTGAACGGCCAGAGGTAACGGATCGGCAGACCGCCGGTGCCGACGAGGTCGAGGACGAGGTGGAGGTGAAAGCTGATCGCGGTCAGCGCGGCGGTCCTCCAGGGGCGGTCGGCACGCAGCATGGCGATCGCGATCAGCAGAAGACCGAAGAGCAGGCTGTGGCCCACCGCCCGGTGCGTCGCGAGGTAGGCGGAATGGCTCCAGAGGATGCCGACGCCGTCGAGGTCGGGCAGGATCCCGGCCAGCACGACCAGCCACCGATCCTTCCGGGATCCCGGCAGCAGATTCGCCAGGATCCAGCTGAGGCCGATGTGGGTCAGGAAGTGCAGCGCGCTGAGCACCGGCGCAGGCGGCGTGTCGTACTACTTCGTGGCGGTGCGGAGCTTCTGCACGAGCGCCTCGTACGACTGGCGCGCCAGGAACGCGTCGAACTGCGTCCGATAGTTCTCGATGAGACTGATGCGGTCCACCTGCACGTCCTCCACGCGCCACCGCCGACCGTCCGCGCGGCGCACCGCATAGTCGACGTCGAGCGTGCTGCCTCGCTTCGTCGAGACCTTGGTCTTCACCGTGGCGCGGTCACCGTCGATCTCGTCGCCGACGTACTGGAACTTCGAGGCATCGACCACGTGGATGCGGGAGATGTACGCACGCCGAAAGAGACCGGCGAAGAGCGCGGTGAACTCCGCGCGTTCCGCGACGGTGCGAGTGTCCCAGTGCCGGCGCAGCACCGCCTTCGCCATCCGCGTCCAGTCGAAGAGCCGATCGAGAATCTCGACCGCCGTGCCGTCCGCGGCACGCGCTGACGCCGGCTGCTGCACAGACCGGTAGAGCTGGTCGATCTCGGTCCGAAGCTGATCGGTTGGCTCGCCCGCCTGCGCGTGACCCGCCACCAGCGCGAGCAGCGCAGCGATCACGCGCGCGCGGCGCCACATCATATGTTCCCCTCCCTGCAACCCGGTGACAGCACGGCGCGGCGCGGGACGGACGCCGCAGGGATGAGCAGCCGCAGCAGCACCGGCAGGACGACGAGCGACGCGACGAGGCTGGCCGCCGCGCCGACCGTCAGGATGAGCCCGAGCCCGAAGATACCCTGGTGACGAGCGACCATCAGGCCGCCGAAGCCGGCCATGGTCGTGAGGCCGTTCAGGACCACGGCCATGACCGTGCTCCGCGGCAGCGTCGCGTGCCCGTCGGCGACGTGCTCGCGGTATCGGAGCATGACATTGATACCGTATTCCGCTCCGGCGCCGATGAGCAGCGGCAACGCCCAGACGTTGGCGAGGTTGAAGGACAGGCCGAAGACGCGCATGAACCCGATCGTCCACACGGTGCCCAATGCGAGCGGGATCAACGCGAGGCCGACGTCGAGTCCCCGCCGCAACACCACGGCCGCGAGCACCGCGACGAGCACGCCGGCATAGAGCGTCCCGTGAACGTAGGCCGCTTCCATCAGTCGGCTCGCCTCGTAGCTGATGACGGGTGAGCCCGTCACGCCTGGATCGACGGACCGCAACTCGCTGACGAACAGGCGGGCACCGTCACGCTCCCAGGTGTCGATGGCGGGGTAGACCTGCATCATCAGCCGCCCGCTGGCGCCGATGAACTTGCGCTTCAGCTCGTCGGGAAGCTCGTCGACGACGATGGGCCGGGGGGCGAGGTTGTCCTTGAGACGCTGCAGCTTCGCGCTCAGGTCCTCGTGCAGCACCGTCTGGACGTGCGCGAGGCGGCGGAGCACCTCGGAGTCGGCGCCCTGCAGTCGAGCGAGAAGGGCTAACGAGCGGTCACGCGCCGACGTGAGCGTGTCGGCGGTCGTCCCCGCGTCGGCCTCGCGCGCGGCCATGTCGAGCCGGCGCGCCAGCGATCGAAGCGCACGCCCCAGCCCGGCGGCGTCGAAGCTCGACTCGGCCCGGAAGTCGATGCGCGAGACGAGAGGAGCGAGCGCACGGATCGCCGCGATCTTCGCGTCCTGGTCAGGGGGGACGAGCTTGAGCACGCTCACGACGTCGGCCACGGTGGGCAGGCGGGCGAAGGCGTCCTGCTTCTCGCGCAGCTCGGGCAGCGAGTCGGCGGTGGCCAGCGCGGCGAACCCCGAACGCCGGGACTCCATGATCCGCCGCTCCCATCGGACGGACTCCGTGCCCCTGGCCTGCAGATTGAGCCGATTGTAGTCGAAGCGGATCGCCGAGAGTCCGGCCAGCGAGGCGCCCGTCAGCAGGGCGGCCGCGAGCAGAATCGACGCCGGTTGCCGGTCGAGGAATCGAAGCGCCGGCACGTCCTCGCGTGCGGCCTGCGCGGCCGCCGACGCCTCGATGCGCGTCCGCGTACGGCGATGCAGCACGACCAGCACGGCGGGGAAGAGGGTCATCATCGCGACGAACGCCACGAGGATGGCCGTGCCGGCGATGAACCCGAACTCCTTGATGCCACGGAACTCGGTGAGTGCCAGAACCGCGAACGTGCCGGCGGCGGTGAGGGCCCCGAAGAGCACACCGGGCCCGGTCTGGCGGGCGGTGATCTCGAACGCCTGCGGGAGCGTCCGTCCGCGCCCGAGCTCCTCCTCGTAGCGGAAGAAGACGTAGATGCCGTAATCGATTCCGATGCCGATGAGGAGCGACATGAACATCACGGAGAAGACCGTCAAGTGCCCGATGGTGGCGCTCACGATGCCGAGCGACCAGGTCAGGCTCACCAGGAGCACGCCGAGCATCGCGAGCGGCTCGACGACACGCCGGAAGACGAGGAGGAGGAAGCCCAGCGTCAGCGCGAACGCGAGCAGCGTCGCTCCCGTGCCGTCACGGAACGCGGTCAGCATCTCGTCGTTGGACAGCGCGGGCGTGCCGGTCACGCCCGCCTCGACGTCGGCGAACTCGGTACGCAGCTCGCCGATCGTGCGCCGGATGGCGGCGATGAAGTGCTCGTTGTCCGCGAAGTTGGCGGCCTCCCGCCGCGCCTCGACGAGGATGAACAGCAGGCGGGCATCGGAGGAGAGGAAGTAGCCGGAGCGCGTCTCGTCGCGGGCCGACGTGAACACGCTCGCCCACGGTGAGATCGTCGTCGCGCCGTCGGCGCCCGCCAGGATGACGCCGAGCAGCGAATCGACGAAGCCGGGGTCGAGACGCCGCGGGCCACCCTCGTCGAGACCGAGGTCGAGGAAGCCGACGGCGAAGCGGCGGCCGATCTCCTGGTCGATCCCGTCGATGAGCCCGGCGAGGCTCGGACGCGACGCGTACTCCTCGATGAAGCGGCGGTGCTCGAGGATCCTGTCGCGCAGCTCGGTCAGGTCATCGATCGACAGGTAGAGGAGCGCCTGGCCCTCGAACAGCTCGGGCGCGATCCGGTAGGCCACGCGGCCCGCACCCGGCAACCGCCTGATCTCCGTCGCCAGCCGGTCGGCGTAGACCTTGGCGCGGTCCGTGCTCGGCGCCTCGACGACGACGACGATGTCGTTGAGCTCACCGAAGTCGCGCAGATGCTCCTTGAAGCGCTGGACGTAGAGCTGCTGCGCGGGCAGCAGCTGCACCGAGGAGGTCTCGAACGTCAGCGTGCGCGCGGTATAGAGCATCGCGACGATGCCGAGCGCGAGGCATACGGCGATCGTCAGGCCGGGACGCGCGGTCGAGAGCCGGACCAGCCGAGCCAGTGACCATCCGCTCGGTGGAGTCGTTTGCACCTAGGGCGACTGGCGAGGCATGCCCATCGATGCCGGCGCGGTCATCGCCGCTCCGCCGCTCTGCTGCGGGGGGCTGGGCTCGCGCGGGCCGGGCCGCTCGTCGTACTTGACCTTCAGCTTCGCCACGAGGCTCGGATAGCCGGAGCGCTGAATGATCGAGTTGAACTGTGCACGGTAGTTGGCGACGAGACTCACGCCCTCGATCGTCACGTCGTAAGCGCGCCAACGGTCGCCCTGCGCAAGCATGCGGTAGTCCACCGGTATCGCGGTCCCCTGCTTGGTCACGATCACGGTCCTGACCACCACGCGCTCGCCGTCCACCGTCTCGCCGGCGTACTGGATCTTCTCACCGGAGTAAGTCTCGATCTTCGAGATGTACGAATGCTCGAGCAGATCCCCGAACAGGCGGACGAACTCCCCGCGCTCGGCCGGGGTGCGCGGCTGCCAGTGCAGGGCGAGGCTGCGCCGAGAGATCTCGCCGAAATCGAAGATCTCGTTGGCGACGATGCGGATCGCCCGGCGCCGCTCGAGTGTCCTGGCCTCGTTCTTGAGCTCCGGGTCGGACAGGATCTTCAAGACCTGGTCGACCGCGCTGCGAAGCTGGTCGGTCGGCGCAGCGGCCGACGCCTCGCAGGCGGGCAGCAGACCGAACACCGCCGCGACCAGGGCAAGGTGAAGCGTCGAGCGACGCACGAGGCTCATCGGCGGCCGGCGCCCTGAGCGGATCAACGCTCGAGGATCTGGGTCTGGTCGACCGTGAGCGGCTTGCCCCACCAGCTTTCGGTGCGGGCCGCATCCAGATCCGCGCGGCTCACCCGCACCGCGTTGTCACTGTTACGTAATGAGAACACCGCGTGGTCGCCCGAGGCGAAGTGGGCCGGGTGGCTCTTCCACGTGTCCCACTCCGTCGATGTTGCGCAGCCGGCCACGACGACCCCCACCGATAGTACCGAGAGCACTGCCCCGATCCGTCGCATGCCTGTCATATAGATGTCGCCCCCGTCTGTCGGCCCTCTGTGGCGACCGACCCCGGCAGCGTAGCGGCGCCGGGGCCGGAGGACCATCGGCCATCGATCCGGGAGAAATAGGACATTGGTCTTAGGTCCTTCCACGGGGTCCTCGTATATGATCTCGGGCTCACGGGGATGATTGCGCCTCGATCGCTCCGCGCCAGAGCCCTCGGACGCAAGCGGACCGCCGTCGCCTGCGCTCTCGTCGCCATCGTCTGCCTCGCGTCGGCTTCCGCGTCGGACGAGATCGCCGAGGCCAAGACGGTTCTGCTCCTCTACGGAGAGTCGCGTCTCTTGCCGTCGATCGTCGCCGCCGACGAGGCGATCCGCGCGACGTTGACGGCGCGCTCGCCGCGGCCGATCACGTTCCACACCGAGTATCTCGAGTCGTTGAGCGGGAGGCCGGGCGGCTCGTTCGAGCCCGAGCTCGCCCGCCTGTTGAGGAAGAAGTACGCGCACGCGAGGCCCGACGTCGTCATCGCCGGTCGGGGCGCCGCGAATTTCGTGCTGGAGCGGCGCGCCGAGATCTTTCCTGGTGTCCCGGTCGTCCTTGTCGGGTTGAGCCGCGCCACCCTTGGGAACCGGGAAGTCGGCCCTGGCATCATCGGGGTCTTCGCTGCCCCAGAGTGGGCGGCCACACTCGACGTCGCGCTGGCGTTGCACCCGGGCACGCGCCGAGTGATGGTCGTGCACGGCGGCTCGTCGATCGACCGGGAGTGGACCGCGCGCGCGGGGGAGGAGCTCGCACCCTACGAACGCCGCGTCGAGGTGCGGCACGTGGCGGGGCTCCCGCTGGAAAAGCTACTCGCCGAGGTGGCGCGGCTGCCCGAGGGGAGCATCGTGCTCGTTGGCTCTGTCCTCGCCGACGCCGGCGGGCGCCCCCTCGGCGCACGCCTGGTGGTGCAGCAGATGACCAAGGTTTCTGCGCGGCCGATCTATGGCGTCCTGGATCTGCTGCTCGGCGATGGCATCGTGGGCGGCCGGCTCCTCGTTCCGGCGGCCCATGGCGTGAAAGCGGCGGAGCTCGCGCTTCGGATCCTCGACGGCGAGACGTTACGCTTCAACGACAGCGTCGAGAACGTCGGCAGCGCGTACATGTTCGACGCCCGGCAGCTGGCGCGGCGGGGCATCTCGGAAGCCGCGTTGCCCGCCAGCAGTATCGTACGGTTCCGCGAGGCATCGCTCTGGACGCTGTATCGCTGGCCGCTCATCGGCGGCCTGTCGGTCGTCGCCCTCGAGACCGCGCTGATCGCGGGTCTGTTCGTCGAGCGGCGTCGGCGGCGCGTGGCCCAGCAGGCGCTCGGCGCGCGTCTGCGCTTCGAGCACCTCCTCGCCGATCTCACCGCGACCTTTGCGAGGGTGCGCCCAGCCGAGGTCGAGCCCGCGATCGATCAGGCGCTCAGCCGGCTGATCGACGTGCTCGACGTCGATCGCGCAGCCCTCGCCGAGTTCACATCCGACGGACGCTCCATCCGCCTCACGCATCGGCAGCGGCGGCCGGGCCTCGCCCCGATCTCCCCGAGCATCCCCATGGAGCAATACCCGTGGACCGTCGCCAGGATGCTCCGCGGCGAGTCGGTGACGTTCGCGTCGGTGGACGACCTGCCTGCCGAGGCCGAGCTCGACCGGCAGATGTTCCGTCTGATCGGGACGTGCTCGTTCGCCAGCGTGCCGTTGCGCGCGGCCGGCGTCATCGTCGGTGCGCTGCGCGTGGCCGCGACGCGAGCCGAGCGGGCGTGGTCCGCCGAGTTTCTCCAGCAGCTCGAATTTCTCTCGGAGATCTTCGGCAATGCGCTGGCCTCCCGCCGGGCCGAGGCCGACCGCCGCGAGCAGGAAGAGCGCTTCCGAACCATCGCCGACGCGGCGCCCGTCATGATCTGGATGGCCGGCACGGATACGAAGTGCGACTTCTTCAACAAGCCCTGGCTCGAATTCACCGGACGCTCGATGGAGCAGGAGCTGGGTACGGGTTGGGTCGAGGGCGTCCACCCCGAGGACGTCCACCACTGCCTGGAGATCTACCTCAAAGCCTTCAACGAGCGCCGGCCGTTCCGCATGGAGTATCGGCTCCGGCATCACGACGGTGAGTACCGCTGGGTCCTCGACGCGGGCACGCCGCGCCGGAGCGCCGACGGCGTCTTCATCGGCTACGTCGGCTCGTGCGTGGACGTGACCGAGGTGAAGCACGCGCATCTCGAGGTCCTCAACAGCTCGGCGCTGAGCGCAGCCATGCTCGCGTCGCTCCACGGACGGGTGGCCGCGCTCGACGCGCGCGGCGCCATCATCGCCGTCAACCGCACGTGGACGGATGCCATGGGGGACGTGGGCGGGGTCGTCCGCACGGCCGTCGGGGACAACTACGTCGCCGTCTGCCGATCGGCCGACGATCTCGATAGCCAGCGCGCGGCCGACGCGATCGAGGACGTGCTGGGGCATAAGACGACCCGCGCCGCCCTCGAATACGTGTGTAAGGACCTGCTCGGGGTGCGCTGGTTCGAGATGACGGTCGAGCCCCTCAGGCGGCCCGAGGGAGGGGCGCTGGTGTCCCACGTGGACATCACCGAGCGCCGCCGCGCCGACGAGGAATCGCGCCAGCACCGTGACGAGCTCGCCCATGCGCTGCGCCTGACGACCCTGGGCGAGCTGGCCGCCTCGCTCTCCCACGAGATGAACCAGCCGCTGACAGCGATCCTGAGCAGCGCTCAGGCCGCCCGGCGGGTGTTCGACACCGCCGAACCCGACCGTGAGGACGTCGTCCGCACAGCCATCGACTACATCATCGAGGACAGCAAGCGCGCCGCGCAGGTCATCCGACGGCTGCGGGCGCTCTTCCGGAAGGAGGACGCCGAGCGCAAGCCGATCCACCTCAACGAGATCATCACAGACGTCGTGGGTCTCATCCGCGGCGATGCCGTGCGCCGCAGCGTGTCGATGCGGTTCGAATTGGCCGAAGACTTGCCCGCCGTTCCCGCCGACGTCGTCCAGCTGCAGCAGGTCGTTCTCAATCTCATCGTGAACGCGACGGAGGCGACCGCTCTCACCGAGGAGCCACGGGAGGTGACCATCATGACGCTGCAGGCCGAGGATGCCTTGCTGCGCCTGAGCGTGCGTGACACCGGCATCGGTGTCGACGCCTCGCAGCTCGACAAGATCTTCGAGCCCTTCGTCAGCACCAAGGTCGACGGTCTCGGCATGGGTCTGTCGATCAGCCGATCGATCGTGCAGGCGCACGGAGGGCGGATCTGGGCCGTACGCAATCCCGAGCGTGGCCTCACGGTGCACGTCGAGCTGCCGTGCGAGGAGCGGCCGTGACCCGCGACGGGCTCGTGTACATCGTCGACGACGACACCTCCGTCCGGCGCGCGCTCGGCCAGCTCATCCGCACGATCGGGCTCGAATCGCAGGCGTTCCCGTCGGCCCAGGCCTTCCTCGACCATGCGCTGCCCGACCGGCCGTGCTGCCTCGTCCTCGACCTCCGCCTGCCGGGGCCGAGCGGTCTCGATCTGCAGTCGGCGCTGCTGAAGCGCCCCCGCACGATCCCCATCATCTTCATCAGCGGTCACGGCGACGTGCCGATCACGGCCCGCGCCATGAAGGGCGGCGCGATCGATTTCCTGCCGAAGCCGTTCAACGATCAGGACCTGCTGGACGCCGTGCAGCGCGCGCTCGCGAAGGATCGGCTCGCGCGCGTGGAGGCCGCGGAGCGTGCGGTCATCGAGCGCCACGTCGCGACGCTCACGCCGCGCGAGCGTCAGGTGATGCTGCTCGTCGTGCGCGGGCTGTTGAACAAGCAGATCGCGGCGGAGCTCGGCGCCGCCGAGAAGACGATCAAGATCCACCGCGGCCGCATGATGCAGAAGATGGCCGCCGGCTCGGTGGCCGAGCTGGTCCGCATGACGGAGAAGGCGGGCCTGTCGGCCGATGTCGAGCCTCGCGTCAGCCGCGGGTGACGCGGGCGGCGCCTGCGCCGCCGTCAGTTTCCAGCGGCCGTCGGCGAGCCCTCGTGGACTCTCCAGCCGATGCGCTCGAACTCCTGCCGCGCGCGCGGCGACATGCGGCCGGTGAGCCAGATATCCAGGCTGCCTGCCGCGAAGTCCCGCCGCCGCGCGAAGTTGGCGATGTTCTCCGTCCACGACACGTAATCCACAGGAGCGGCGACCACCAGACCACCCGCCGCCGTCTTGCCGACCATCGTGCCGCGGGCCATCACCATCGTGAGCGGCGTCACCCACTCGTGGTGGTGCGCGAGCATCTGGGCGGAGCCCATCAAAAAGCGCGCCTGGTCCTCGTTCGCGGCCGTCGCGGCCAGCGCGATCAACTCCGCCCGTCCGGTGATCGGGCCGAGCCGCTCGAGCGCCGTCATGAGAACGGTGAGGACGGAGATCGAATAGTTCTTGTTGGCGATCAGCGCGCCGGCCTGATCGTCGCTCGCCCCCATGTCCTTGGCCTTCTTCTGGTTGAGCGCGATGAGGTCGGCGGGTTTCATGTCCCAGATCAGGTTGTTGGTGAGCGATACCGACGACATCACCATCGAGTAGGGCATCGCCACGGCGGCCGCGAGGTTCACCGCTTCACGCGCCGAGAACGTGACCCAGGCGACGTCCGTCATCTTCTTCGAGAGGATGGGATTGGTCGTGTAGGGATCGACCTGGAGCTTCTTGGCGAGGTGTCGCCGCTCCTCCTCGTAGCCGAGGGCGTTGATGGTGACGGTCCCGATCCGCTCACTGACGTCGGCCGTCTTCTCCATTCCGCTCTTGTCGGGCGCGGTTGCCGCGCTGGCGATCGACTCCGCGCCGAGCGTCACGCGATCGAAGAAGCGCCCGATGCTGACCGGCATGCCGGTGATCGTGTCCACCGGGTTCAAGATCATGTTGACGGTGGCCTCCACCGGCCGGATCGCCGCGCGACCGGCAGCCCGGGCGAATTCCTCGGTCTTGCTCGTGTCATCGAGTTGTCGGATCGCGGCCACCTCTGCGATACGGATCCTCAACAGATCGAGGCCGTGGGGCTCGAACGTCCCGACGTCGGCCCGGATGGTGAACTCCCCCACCAGACCCGTCGTGGGCACCTCTTCGCCGACACGATAGCCCTGGCCCACCAGGAGGCCCGCGGGAGCGAGATCACTCGCCTTGACGACCGGCGGCGTTTCGTACGACGGCTGCGCCTGCGCTCCGGGCCCCAGCGGAGCCAGCGTGAGCGCCAGGGCGACGATCGCGAGGCCTGCTCGTGCTGCCGTCATCATCGAGGTTCCTCCATTGCTGGATGGTCGGAGGGCCAGCGGGAGCCGGCCATCGGACGAAGGTTGGATGGGACTTTGGTCTCATTGGCCACTCCATCGCGATGCCCTCAACATGACGGTCTCGCAGAACCTGAGAGACATGGGCAGGGGCTCGGCCCAGGAGGGCGGGACATCGTGATGATGATCACGCGGATCGTGGGAGTTCATGGTGTCGCTCCTCTCAGGGCGGTTCGCTGGGCGGCTATAGGCTGTAGGTCGTACGGGTCGCCACGTGATCTCGTCGCCGTGTGATCCTCAGCTGGACGCGCGACCTCGGAGCCCCGCAGACGGGGAATCGGGCAGGATCCGGATCTCGCGCTGGGGGAACGGCAGCGACATGCCGGCGCCGTGGAGCGCCGCGTAGACGCCGGCCGCCAGCTCGGTCTGGATCTTCGGCCAGCGCTCGAACTGATTCGTCCACGCGCGCAGCTCGAAGTTGATCGAGCTGTCGCCGAAGGCGATGAAGACAGCCTCGGGCGCTGGATCCTTCAGGACCAGAGGATGCTTGCCCGCCACCGCCTCCAGGACCTGCACGACCTTCGCGGGCGGGCTGCCGTAGTTCACGCCCACCGGCAGGTCGATGCGGAGCCGCCGGTCGGAGAGCGTCCAGTTCGTCACCCGCTCGGTGACGAGCTGAGCGTTGGGGACGATCATCTCGGCGCCCCGCCAGGTCCGCACGGTGCTGGCGCGGATGCCGATCCGGGAGACCTCGCCCAGCAGATCGCCGATCTCGACGATGTCGCCCACGTGGATCGGCCGCTCGAAGAGCAGGATGAGCCCGGACACGAAATTGTTCACGATGCTCTGCAGGCCGAAGCCGATGCCGACGCCGAACGCGCCGGCCAGGATGGTGACCTTCGTGAGATCCAGCCCGAGCACGCCGAGGGCGAGCAGGAACCCGAGGGCGAGGATCGCGTAATTGAGCAAGCTCGAGATGGCGTAGGAGATGCCGCGCGTCACCTTCGTGCGGGGGTACACGTCTTCGCGGAGCACGAAGCGAATGAACTTGGAGAGAAGGTACGTCAGCCAGATGGTGAAGACGAACTCGAGCACATCGGCCGCCGAGAAGCTGATCGAGCCCCGTCCCAGCTTCGCCGCGAGGATCGCTCCACCCAGAGACCACGCCGGCTGGAAGAGACCGATATGGTCGAGGAAGCGCGCGGCCCACACCCCGATCGCGAGCACGATCAGCACGCGGTGGATGCGCCGTTCCAGCAGGTCGCGATGGTGCTGGACCATCTGGAGCAGGTGCAGCGGC
>WNEQ01000913.1_pt1 | contig 15764 bp, 15 predicted proteins | sample 5399971 | NCBI WGS metagenome assembly WNEQ01 (sample SAMN13153330, study PRJNA577476) | soil metagenome | isolation source: 20 cm grassland meadow soil 2 days after 1st rain plot 5 | place: USA:California | collected 2015-09-18
ACCGTACTGTGGGTCAGCTTCTTGGAACATGACGAGCTCGTGTTGCGGCTGCGGTACAGGACGGACGTGCTCGACGCGGACTGTGCCGCCAGGATCGCCGGCTATCACCTCACCGCGCTCGCGTTAATCGCCGCCGATCCAGATGCCGAGCACAAGCGGCAGAGCCTACTCTCCGCCGAAGAACTGCATTTCCAGCTCGACGGCCTCGCCGGACCGCGCAGGAAGTTGCCGGACCGCCGGGTCCACGAGCTGTTCGAGGAGCGAGTTCGGGCACACCCTGACGCCGTCGCGGCAGTGCACGGCAACATGCAGCGGACCTACCGGCAGCTCAACGGCCGTGCCAATCAGCTGGCACGAGCCCTGTTGGCGCGGGGGCTGTCCCGCGAAGGCGTCATCGCTGTGGTGACCGAGCGCAACCTGGACTGGATGGCCGCTGTGCTCGCGATCTTCAAGGCCGGTGGCGCGTACCTACCCATCGAGCCGCATTTCCCGTCCGATCGCATCGCGAGGACGCTCTCCCGCGCCGGCTGCCGGCTCGTGCTGACCGAACGCGGCAGCACCGCTACGCTCGACCGCGCGCTCGACTCGCTGTCCGGAGTCCAGACGCTCTTCATCGACGCGGCCTACGAGGAGGACCATGCCGACGGCGATCTCGGCGTCGACGTCGCGCCCGACCAGCTCGCCTACATCTACTTCACCTCCGGCTCCACCGGTGAGCCCAAGGGCGCGATGTGCGAGCACGCGGGCATGCTCAACCACCTCTGCGCCAAGATCCATGACCTGGGGATCGGCGAGGGGCAGGTGGTGGCCCAGACCGCACCCCAGTGCTTCGACATCTCGCTGTGGCAACTGGTTTCCGCGCTCCTGGTCGGTGGGCGGACCCTGGTGGTCGAGCAGGAGGCGATCCTGGACGCCGAACGTTTCGTCGACAAGGTCGTCGAGGGCAGGGTCGCCGTACTTCAGGTAGTACCCTCGTACCTTGAAGTCGTACTGTCCTATCTAGAGCAGCACCCGCGCGAGCTGTCCGACCTGCGGTTCGTGTCGGTGACCGGCGAGGCGCTGAAGAAGGAGCTTGCGCAGCGCTGGTTCGCGGCCAAGCCCGAGATCAAGCTGGTCAACGCGTACGGGCTTACCGAGACCTCCGACGATACGAACCACGAGATTATGGAGAGGGTGCCCGACCGAGAACGGGTTCCTCTTGGTCCCCCAATCCACAACGTGCACGTCTACGTCGTGGACGAGCACCTGTCACCGGTGCCGCTCGGCGCACCAGGTGAGCTCGTCTTCTCCGGGGTATGTGTCGGCCGCGGGTACGTCAACGACCCCGAGCGCACGCGGCGAGCGTTCATGGCCGATCCGCACCGCGAGGGCCAGCGGCTGTACCGGGGCGGCGATTATGGCCGCTGGCTGCCCGAGGGCAAGCTGGAGTTCCTCGGCCGCCGGGATACCCAGGTCAAGATCAGTGGCTTCCGGATCGAGATCGGCGAGATCGAGAACACACTGTTGCGGGTGCCTGGTGTCCGCGACGGCGCAGTCGTGGTCACCGAGCGGGCCGACCACAGCAAGCACCTCGTGGCCTTCTACTCCGGCCAGCGGCCACTCGACGTCAACGTCCTGCGGGCCCGGCTGGGCGAGTCGCTGCCCGAGTACATGATCCCGTCCGCCTTCCACTGGGGAAAAGTCTGGCGTTGACGGACAACGGCAAGATCGACAGGAAGGCGTTAACGGCGCTCGCCAGAGAATTCGATGTCGCCGGGCAGGACCACGACGGGCCGAGTACGGCGACAGAGCACCGGCTGGCGGCCGCATGGGCGGACGTGCTCGGCATCCCGAAGGACAAGATCGGCCGGCGGGATCACTTCTTCGACCTGGGCGGCACGTCGTTGTCGGCAGTGAAGCTGGTGATCAGCCTGGAACGTGCGGTGTCGTTGAAGGACCTCACCGGTCACCCGATTCTCGCCGATCTGGCCACGCTGATCGACGGCAGGTAGCAGCGACTGAAAGGAAATCGAGATGTCGTCCTCATCCCCGACCTCACTGCTCGACGTGGACCTGCGACCCGGAAAGCCGCCGATGCTGCGGGTCGAGGCAACCGGCGACGCGCCGCGCTGGGCGGCCGAGCACCGCGACGCGCTGCGCGCCGCCGTCGCCGAGCACGGTTCGCTTCTCGTTCGCGGTCTCGGGCTCCGCGACGTGGCCGAGACCGAGGCCGTCTTTCGGCGGCTGGCCAGTCTGATGACCGAGAAAGAGGCCTTCGCGCCCCGACGGAGCTACTCCGACGGCGTGTACTCCTCATCGAAGTGGCCGCCCAATCAGCCGATGTGCATGCACCACGAACTCAGCTACGTGCTTGAGTTCCCCTGCCTCATGCTGTTCGCGTGCCTCATGGCGCCGACTGACGGGGGCGCGACGCCGGTGGCCGACTCGCCGACCGTACTTCGCGCGCTGCCCACCGAGTTGATCAAGCGCTTCGAGAAGGTGGGCTGGCTGCTCATCCGCAACTACAACGACGACATCGGGGCGTCGGTCGCTGACGCATTCGGCACCGACGACCGTCGCGCCGTCGAGGATTACTGCCGTGCCAACGCGATCAAGTTCGAGTGGCAGCCCGACGGTGCACTGCGCACCTGGCAGCGCCGCAGCGCCGTCGTACATCACCCGCTTACCGGGCAGCAGTGCTGGTTCAACCAAATCGCATTCCTCAACGAGTGGACGATGGACCCGGAGGTGCGCGAGTACCTCGTGGACATCTACGGCGAGGACGGGCTGCCGTTCAATACGCGCTTCGGCAACGGCGACGCGATCGGCGCGGACGTCGTGCAGTTGATCAACGAGGTCTACGAGGCAAACACCGCACGCGAGCGGTGGCAGGCTGGGGACCTGATGCTTGTGGACAACGTCCGCACCGCGCACGGCAGGGAGCGCTTCGAGGGACCGCGCGAAGTGCTCGTCGCGATGGCCGACGCGGTGCACCTGGCCGACCGCTCGCCGACGATCGAGGTGACCGTCAGCTGACGACGACGGCGATGTCTCTCACCCCGTCACTACCGAGCTCTTTTCAGCTGGCGTCCGACGACGTTCATAGTTGGTGTGCCAGTCTAGACGTTCCGCCCGAGACATCCGGTCGCCTCTACGCGACCCTGACGCCTGATGAACGTACCCGGAGTGCACGTTTTCAATTCGAGCGCGATCAGCAGCGTTTCATCGTCGCGCGCGGAGTGCTGCGTGACCTCTTGGGGCGCTATCTCCAGACGCAACCTCGCCAAATAAGCTTTGTTTACAACGCATTCGGCAAGCCTGACCTCAGCCCTGAATTCGGCAACCGACTCAAATTCAATCTCTCTCACTCAGCCGGTCTTGCCCTCATCGCCATCGCCACTGCCTCCAGCGTCGGCGTCGATCTCGAATACATCCGGGCGCAATCTGATTACGCCGATATCGCGCGGCGTTTCTTTTCAACAGCTGAAGTTGACTATTTGATTGCTCTCCCGAGCCATCTCTACGCCGAAGCCTTTTTCAGTTGTTGGACAAAGAAGGAGGCTTACCTCAAAGCCTGTGGCGAGGGTCTCGCGATACCGTTGAATAGTTTTTCTGTCCCCCTGACAACCCATCCTATGGATACTCCTGTAGATCTTTATGTTGCCTCACAGCCTATCGTTCCACCCAAGCGTTGGTCGCTCTATACCCTCCGACCTGCTCCGGGCTATGCCGGGGCCCTGGCGATTGAGGGAACTGGCTGGCGCTTACGTCAATGGCAATGGAAGATGCCTCAACGTGTCGAGTGAGCCGGCGAGATGCGACCGACCGGCCTCGAACGCCGCGCGGTGGCCCCCGAGCTCGCCGCCCGGCGGGTCTTCTAGGGAGGAGCGCTATGACGCCGCAGCATCGCGTCCTCATCGAGCGGATCCGCGCGTCGGCCGACGTCGTGCGACGCGCCGTCGACGGCGCGTCGCGCGCGCGCTTCGACCGCCCCCCGCGCGACGGCGAATGGTCGGCGCTGGAGACGCTGACGCACGTGCGCGACGTGATCGTGCACGTCTACGGGCTGCGCATCCGCCGGCTGCTCTACGAAGACGCGCCCGCGTTCGCGGACTTCGACGAGGAGGGCTACCGCCGCGCCAGCCTCGCCCGCGGCGAGGCGGCCACCCACCTGCTCGAGACGATCGTCGGCGAGCACGAGCAGCTCGCGCGGTTGCTGGAGACCCTGCCGGACGCTGCCTGGTCGCGCGAGGGCCGTCATCCCTCGCTCGGCGCGATGTCGATCGAGTTCCTCGCCCGGCGCATCGGCGAGCACGCCGAGGAGCACGCGGCCCAGATCGCCGCCGCCGGTGGAGCGTGAGCGACCGTACGGCGACCTTCGAGCGCATCCTGGCCCCCGAGCCCGGGCGCACGGCGCTGCTCGTGGTCGACATGCAGCGCGGCTTCGTCGAACCGGGCGAGGCGATGGAGGTGCCGCCGGCGCGCGCGTCCGTGCCGGTGATCCGCGCGCTGGTCGACCTCTTCCGGTCCCGGCGTCTGCCCGTGGTGTTCACGGCGTTCGTCTACTCGCCCGACGTCCCGCTGCTGGTCGGTGAGCTCCATCCCGAGCACAAGCCGGCCGCGCCCGGCGCGCCCCGCGGCTTCGGCATGCCGTCGTCGTCCTGCCTGGCGGGCTCCCCGAGCGCGCGGGTCGTCGAGGCGCTCGCACCGCGGCCGGACGAGCCGGTGATCGACAAGCGCTGGTACGACGCGTTCGCGGGCAGCGCGCTGGACGGCGCGCTGCGCGCGCGGGGGGTGACCTCGCTGGTCGTGACGGGGACGATGACGGACGTCTGCGTGCTGGCGACGGTGATCGGCGCCTTCAACCGCGAGTACCGGGTGACGGTCGTCGAGGACGGCGTCACCACGCTGTGGCCCGAGATCCAGCGGGCCGCCCTCGATATCGTCGCGCGGGCCTATGGGCGCGTCGTATCATCCAAGCAAGTGATGGACACTGTCGCCAACTGGTGATTCGCCGACCGTCGCCGGCGCCGACCGGTGATTCGCCGACCGTCGGGCGCCGGAGCCCGGCGAAGGCGCCCCGACGGTAAATATGAGGACCACGTCATGCGCGAGCCGCTGAAGTTCTCGGGGATCATGCCCGCCAACATCCTGCCCTTCAAGGCGGACCTGTCCATCGACGAGCCGGCCTACCGCAAGCATCTGCGCTGGCTCGCCGACACGCCGGGCGTGACCGGCATCGTGGCCAACGGCCACGCCGCGGAGGTCGCGTCGCTCAGCCGCGAGGAGCGCAAGCGCACGCTCGCGGTGGCCCTCGACGAGGTCGCGGGCGCGTGCCCGATCGTCGCCGGCGTCTACACCGACGGCACCGCGGAGGCCGTAGAGCTGGCGAAGGACGCGAAGACCGCGGGCGCCGCCGGCGTGCTGCTGTTTCCGCCGACGCTCTTCATGTGGGGCGCGCAGGTGAAGCCCGACATGGTGATCCGTCACTACTCCGACGTCGCCGCCGTCGGTCTGCCCATCGTCGCCTTCGAGTATCCGCCCGCGTGCGGCATCGGCTATTCGCCCGAGACCCTCGCGCGCCTCGCCACGATCCCCCAGGTCGTCGCGGTGAAGGACTGGTCGAACGACATCGTCGCGTATGAAGCCAATCTGAGGGCGCTGCGCGCGACCGGCCGGCCGGTCGCGATGCTGTCGTCGTTCACGATGTCGCTCATGGCCTCGTTCCTGCTCGGCGCCGACGGCGCGATCTCCGGCATGGGCAGCGTCACCGCCGATCTGCAGGCCGAGCTGTTCGCGGCCTGCCAGAAGGGCGACCTCGAAGACGCGCGGCGCATCAACGAGCGGCTCGAGCCGCTCGTCCGGGTCTTCTACGCGCCGCCGTTCGTCGACATGCACAACCGGATGAAGGAGGCGCTCGTGCTGCTCGGGCGCATCCCCGCCGCCCACGTGCGGCCGCCGCTCACGCCGGTCCCCCCGGCCGAGCGCGACGCGATCCGGCGCGCCCTGGCCGCCGCCGGCATCAGCCGCTAAGTCGCCGTTTCACCGGCGCGCGGCCCGGTCCCGCGCGCCGGAACCGCTTGCGCCCCCTCGCCGGTTTGGGGTAGAAAGACGCACACTTTGCTCCCGCTCACGAGTGCCCGTCCCGGGCACATCAGGAGGAATAGCCATGGCTGAACGCTGGCAGAGCGAGCCCTGGACCAAGGACATGTGGTGGAGCCGCAAGACGACGCGTCGAAGGTTCCTCGGCCTGTCGGCGACGGCGGCCGGCGCGCTCGGCGCGACGATGCTCGTGCCGGCGCCGTGGCGCGAGGCGTTCGGCCAGGCCAAGCCGTACAAGATCGGGGTCCTGCAGCCGCTGACGGGCGCGGCGGCCGCCGGGGGCAAGACCGCGCTGGTGGGCACGCAGCTCGCCGCGGACCGCATCAACAAGTCCGGCGGCATCAACGGTCGGCCCATCGAGCTGGTGATCGCCGACTACGAGTCGAAACCCGACGTCGGCCGCCGCAAGGCCGAGAAGCTCGTGGTCGAAGACAAGGTCGATGTCGGCGAGGGCGGATATCTGTCGAACGTCTGCCTGGCCTGCATGCCCGTGTTCGAGGAGCAGGAGACGGTCTTCATGATCGGCGTCTGCCTGGACACGACGATCACGACCAGCAAGTGCAGCCGGTACGTGTTCCGCCCCTTCGACTATGCGCCGTCGCAGGCCGTGGCCTTCGCGCCGTACCTCGTGAAGAAGCTGGGCAAGAAGTGGCACATCGTCTATCTCGACTACGCGTGGGGCCAGTCCACTCGAGACGCGTACGTCGAGCAGATCAAGAAACAAGGCGGCGACGTCGTCGGGACGACGGGGATCCCGCTCGGCACTGCCGACATGACCGCGTTCATCTCGAAAATCACCGGCAGCTTCGACGGCCTGTTCGCGATCATGTTCGGTGCCAACGCCGTGACCTTCACGAACCAGGCGTACGACCTCGGTCTGACGAAGAAGGCCAAGTACGCGGGTGACGGGGCGGTCGCCGAGTCGACCCACCTCACCGCGCTGGGCCAGAAGGTCGAGGGCTTCACCGGCGTCAACCGCTACATCCCCGTGCTCACCAAGCCGCTCGACACGCCGTACCACAAGAAGTTCTTCGAGGAGTCGAAGATCCTGTTGAAGCAGATGGATCCGTCGGGTCCGGACCCCGATCGCTACGTCCAGTCCAACTTCGAGGCCATGAACTTCCTGAAGCTCGGGATCCAGAAGTCCGGCTTCAAGGGACGAGCCGCCGGCGACGCCGAGTTCAAGAAGGAATCGCTCAAGCTCATCGAGGCGCTCGAGGGCATGGAGGTCAAGGAGGGCGACGACTTCCCCCAGGGCGACAAGACACTCCGGCGGGAGGATCACCAGGCGTTCCTCCGTCAGTTCATCTTCGACATCCACAACAACAAGCATCGCCTGCTCGAGGTGATTCCCCGGGAGAAGACAGTCGTCGCGCCCGCCTGTACGTTCCCCAAGGCGTGACGAGCGCGCGGCGAGAAGGCACGACGGCCCCGGCCGGTGACGGCCGGGGCCCGTCGGCCGACCGGTCGGCGATCCTCCGGACCGAGGGGCTCACGATGCGGTTCGGCGGGCTCGCCGCGCTGAACCAGGTCTCCCTCAGCATCCCGCGCGGGGAGATCCGCGCGATCATCGGCCCCAACGGCGCCGGCAAGTCGACGCTCTTCAACTGCATCACGGGGGTGCTCACGCCGACCGGCGGCCGCATCCTGTTCGAAGGCGACGACATCACGGGCCTGCCGCCCCACCGGATCTCGAAGAAGGCCATCGCGCGCTCGTACCAGATCACCAACATCCTGCCCGGCGCCACCGTGCTCGAGAACGTCCGCATCGCCGTGCAGTCGCGCCACCACTCGTGGAGCCTGCTCCGGCATCACCGCGCGTATCGCGACGTGATCGAGCGCGCGCGGACGGTGCTCGCCTCCGTCGGGCTCGCCGACAAGGCCCAGGAGCTCGCCGCGAACCTGTCGCACGGCGAGCAGCGGAACCTCGAGATCGGCATCGCGCTGGCGACGGAGCCCAAGCTCCTCTGCCTCGACGAGCCGACGGCGGGGATGAGCGTCACCGAGACCCACGCCACCGTCGACCTGATCCGGCGCATCGCCGCCAACCTCACCATCCTCATCGTGGAGCACGACATGGAGGTGGTGATGGGGCTCGCGCGGACGATCACCGTGCTCCACTACGGCGAGGTGCTCGCGGAGGGCAGCCCGGCCGCGATCCAGGCCAACCCCCGCGTGCAGGAGGTCTACCTCAAGACCTGATGCTCACGCTCGACGGCGTCCACACCTACTACGCGAAGTCGCACATCCTGCACGGGGTGTCGCTCGAGGTGCGCGCGGGTGAGGTGGTCGGGCTCCTCGGCCGCAACGGCGTCGGCAAGTCGACGACGCTCAAGACGATCATGGGGATCGTGCGTCCCTCCCAGGGCCGGATCGTCTTCGAGGGACGCGACATCGGGGGGCTGGCACCGTACCGGCTGGCTCGCGTGGGCATCGGCTACGTGCCGGAGGATCGCCGGATCTTCCGCCTGCTCTCCGTGCTGGAAAATCTCAGAACCGGCCTCGACCGGCCCGCGGTCTCCGCGACCCGCCGGCAGACGCTGCTCGACAAGGTCTACGCGAGCTTCCCGATCCTGGCCGAGCGGCGAAACCAGGCGGGCGGCACGCTATCGGGAGGCGAGCAGCAGATGCTCGCCATCGCCCGCGCGATGATGCTGGAGCCGCGCATCATCCTGCTGGACGAGCCGACCGAGGGCCTCATGCCGCGGATGGTCGCGCAGATCCGGGAGATCATCGACGTCCTCCACCGGGACGGCGTGGCCATCCTGCTCGTCGAGCAGAACGTGCCGCTCACGCTCGAGGTCTCCGACCGCGTCTACATCATGGAGAAGGGCGTGGTGCGTCACCACGCGCCCGCCGCGGCGCTCCGCGCCGACGCCACCGTCATCCACCAGTACCTTGGAGTCTGAGGCGCGATGATTCCCTTCGACCAGATCTTCGTGCAGATCGTGAACGGCCTCGTGAACGGGATGATCCTCGCCCTGGTCGCCTCGGGACTCACGCTCATCTTCGGGATCATGGACATCGTCAATTTCGCCCACGGCGATCTGTTCATGCTGGGCGCGTACATCGGAACGACGGCGTTCCTCACCACGGGCAGCTTCTGGATCGCCCTCGTCGCCTCCGTCGTGGTGATGGCCGTGCTCGGCGCGGCGCTCCAGGTGACCGCGCTGCGTCCGCTGCTCGGCCGCGACCCCCTCACCACGATCCTCGCCACCTTCGGGCTCTCGCTGGTCATCCAGAACTACGCGCTCTGGCAGTACGGCCCCGTGCCCCGCAAGATCCTGGAGCCGGTGAGCGGACACTTCCGCCTCTTCTACGTCGAGTACCCGTGGTACCGGATCGTCATCGCCCTGATGTCGGCGGCCATCATCGGCGCCCTCTATCTGTTCATGAAGTACGGCAAGCACGGCATCTGGATCCGCGCGACGACGCAGGACCGCGTCATGGCCGCCGCCATGGGCATCCCGGTGCCGTGGGTCCACACCGTGGTGTTCGCGATCGGCGCCGCCATGGCCGCCGCCAGCGGCGTGCTCTTCGGCCCCACCGTGGGCATCAACCACGCGATGGGGTTCGACTTCACCCTTCGCGCCTTCGTCGTGGTGGTCGTGGGCGGCATGGGGAATCTCGGCGGCTCCATCCTCGCCTCCATCTTCATCAGCCTGCTGGAATCGCTGGCCACGATCTGGGTCAGCCCGGCCCAGGCCGTGATCGTGTCGTTCGTCGCGCTGATCCTCACCCTCCTCATCCGGCCCACCGGTCTGTTCGTGCCGACGCCGAAATGAGGCCATGAGCGCGGCCCGCGCGCGGGGCGAGGGGCCGAGCGCCGCCTACTGGACCGGCTTCGTCGTCGTGGTGGGCGCGCTCGCGCTGAGCCCGCTCGTGCTGCCGGAGTTCTGGCAGCGCTTCGCCACCGAGATCCTGATCTGGGGCCTGCTCGCGATGTCGTCGGACATCCTGATCGGCTACACCGGCATGGTCTCGTTCGGTCACTCGGCCTTCTTCGGACTCGGCATGTACGGCGCCGCCGCGGCGCTGCTCATGCTGCGGCCGCCGAGCCTCTGGCTCGCGCTGGCGGCCGGTCTGGTGGCGGCCGCGGTCGTCGCCGTGTTCGTCGCGTATTTCTCGACGCGGCTGCGCGACATCTACTTCTCGATCACGACCCTCGTCTTCTCGCAGATCTTCTACGTCATCATCTTCACCTGGACGGAGGTCACGGGGGGCGAGAACGGGCTCACGTTCCGGCAGCCGCCCCTCGCCCTCCCGGGGCTGTTCTCGATTCCGTTCACCCGGAACGGGCTGCACTGGTTCGTGCTCGCGGTGGTGACGGTGTCGTATCTGCTGCTCCGGCGCGTCACGCAGTCCCCCTTCGGGATGGTGCTCCAGTCGATCCGGGAGAACGAGCCGCGGACGCGGGCCATCGGCTACCACGTCGAGCGCTACAAGATCGTGGCCGTGATGCTGTCCGGGCTCTTCGCGGGGCTGGCGGGGGCGCTCTACGCCGTCCAGAACAAGTTCGCCGCGCCCGACTTCGTCCTGTTCCTCGTCTCGGGCGAGACCGTGATCTTCAACGTGATGGGCGGGATGGGAACGCTGGTGGGGCCGGTGGCCGGCGCGGCGTTCTTCCTCCTGATGAAGGAGGTCTTCTCGCGCGTCTTCTACGAGTACTACCTGATCCCGGTCGGCATCATCTTCACGCTGATGGTGATCTTCCTGCCGCAGGGCCTGCTCGGCTTCCTGCGGCGGCGGCTCAACCAGTAGCCTCGCTCAGCACCTCCTGCACCTTCCGCACGAGCGCGTCCACCGTGAACGGCTTGGCCAGTGTCGGGCCACCGGGCCTCGACGTCCGTGCGTCCTCGAGCCGGCTCGAGAGGTAGAGCACGCGCGTCTCCGGCCGCGCGCGGCGCAGGAGGTCGAGCCGCCGCGCGGCGTCGGTCCCGGGGTCCGCGGCGGCGATGACGAGCGCCAGGGGCCCGCCGTACGCACGGCTGAGCCGCTCCGCCTCGCCGTGATCGCTCGCGGGCAGCGCGCGGAAGCCGTGCAACTCGAGAATCTCCACGATCAGCTCGCGGACTCCCGCTTCCTCCTCCACCACGAGGACGGTGGGTCCCGCGGCGGCGCGGGCGCGCGGCAGCGTCACCGTGAACGTCGCGCCGCGGCCGGGTGTGCTCGCGACCTCCACGTGGCCGCCGTGGCGCGTGACGACGTCGTGGACGGTCGAGAGTCCGAGCCCCGTGCCCTTGCCGGCCGCCTTCGTCGTGAAGTACGGGTCGAAGGCGCGCTCGCGCGTCGCCTCGTCCATGCCGATGCCCGTGTCCTCGACGCGCAGCAGCGCGGGCGCCTCGGGGCCGGCGCCGTTGGCGTGGGCCGCCAGCGCCGTGCACACGGTCACGCGCCCGCCGGACGGCATGGCGTCGCGCGCGTTCAGGATCAGGTTCATCGCGATCTGCTCGAGCGCGGCGGGGCCGAGGGCGACCGCGCCCACCTTGGGCTCGAGCTCGGTTCTCACCTCGATGTCCTCTCCGAGCAGCGGCTGTAGCGTGCGGACGAGGCCGAGGACCACGGCGTTGAGGTCGGCCACGGCGGGCTCGGGCGGCTGCGGCCGACCCGCGGCCAGGAGCTCGCGCGCGAGCCGCTCGCCCCAGCCCGTCGCCTTGCGGATCGCCTCCGCGCGCCGCCGCGTCGGGCTGTCGGCGGGCACGCCCTCGAGCAGCAGCTGGTTCTGGCCGGCGATGGCCGCCATCACGTTGCGGAAGTCGTGCGCGATGCTGACGGTCATGCGGCCGAGCGACCCGAGCGGCCGCGCCTCCGCCAGCTCGCGTTCGAGCGCGGCGATGCGCGCGTGCGCGTCGTCGAGATCGCGCCGGAGCGCCCCGATGTCATCCGAGGCGGTCGTCATGTCCCACGTCCAGCGGCGCGTCCGGCATGAGCGGCAAGACGATCCGGAAGAGCGCGCCCGCACCCGGCGCGCTGCGGACGTCGATGGCGCCCCCGTGGTCCTCGACGATCTTCTGCGTGAGCGCGAGCCCGAGTCCGGTTCCGCCTTCCTTGTTGGAGAAGAACGGGTTGAAGACGCGATCCAGGTGCGCCGGGTCGATGCCCACGCCGGAGTCCTCGACCTCGATGGCCACCCGCCGGCCGCCCGGCCGCGGTCCCCCGAGCGTCTCGGCCTCGCTCCACCCCACGCGCAAGCTGAGGGTGCCGCCGCGTGGCATCGCGTCGAGCGCGTTGGTCACGAGGTTGACGAGCGCGCGGTAGAGCGCCTCCTGGTCGGCCCACACGACCGGCACCTCGCGGCGCCAGTCGCGCGCCACGCGCACGCTCTGCGCCTCGAGGCGGTCGCCGTACAGCTCGAGCACGCGCTCGAGCAGCGCGGGCAGCCGCAGCGGCTTGAACGTCAGCGGCGCCGGCCGCGCGAGCTCCAGCAGCCCCTCGACGATGCTGTTGATCCGCTCCAGCTCGCGCGGGACCACCGACAGGAACTTCTGGCGGAACTCCGGGTCCTCGAAGCGCCGCGACAGGTGCCGGCTGAAGGTCAGGAGCGAGGTCAGCGGGTTCTTGATCTCGTGCGCGAGACCAGCCGCCAGCTCGCCGATCGCGGCCAGCCGGTCGGAGCGGCGCAGCCGGTCCTCGAGCTGCCGCACCCTGGTGAGGTCGCGGAACACGCCGATGACGCCGAGCTCCTTGCCCTCGCCCCCGCGCAGGGGCGCCGCCGACAGCTCGACCGGCATCGCCCGTCCGTTGCGGCGCCGCAGCGTCACCGTCACGCCGGGCACCGGCACGCGACTGGCCAGCGTCTCCATGAGCAGCTCGGCGAGATCGGGCGTGTGCGCGAAGACCTCGGTGCAGTACCGCCCGCGCACCTCGCCGGCGAAGAAGCCGGTCATCAGCTCCGCGGCCGGGTTCAGCGTGACCACGCGCCCGTCGAGGTCCACCGTCACGATGCCGGTGGTGAGCGAGGCGAGGATGTTGTCGGTGTACGTCTTGAGGTCGGCCAGCTGCTCGAAGCCGCGCCGCAGCTCGGTGTTCGCATCCTCGAGGGCCACGCGCTGTTGCGCGAGCTCGGCCACCATGTGGTTGAAGGCCGCCGCGAGCCGCCCGATCTCGTCGTCGGTCGGCGGCTCGATGCGCTGGTTCAACTCGCCACGCGCGATGGCGGCGGCGCCCTCCGCCAGCTGTTGCACCGGCCGGGAGATACGCCGGGCGATGAAGGCGGCGCTCACGCCGCCGAAGAGCAGCATGACCAGGGTGAGGGCCGCCAGCTCCGAGCGGGTCCGCACGATCTCGGCTTGCATGCGCTTCTTGGAGACGCCGACCCGCACCGTCCCCCACTTCTGACCGGTCACGAGGATGGGCACCGCGAAATCCAGCACCGACTGGCGGGCGGCGGACGTCTCCTGCATGACGGGCACCATCGTGTGCGCCGCCTCGAGGTCCACCTTCGACTTCAGCACGTGACCCACGCGGTCGGGGCTGCGGCTGTGGGCGGCCACCTTGCCCTCCGCGTCGAGCACGATCGCGTAGACGACGTCCGGCTCGCCGGCCGCGCGCGCCACGTTCTGCTCCAGCGCCGTGAAGTTGTAGAGCAGCAAAGGCCCCTGTGATACGGCGGCCAGGCTGCGGGCCATGACATCGCCGCGGCGCTCCATTTCCTCGACGATCGCCGCGCGCTGGTGGCGCTCGACGAGCAGGAAGACGCCGGTCATGGTCGGAGTGATCACGAGCACCGCGCCCCAGAGGAGGCGCGCGCGCAGCGTGCGCAGGCGGAGGCGGATCATCGCGCCAGCCACACCTTCCGCATCGGGATGTACGGATCGCCGAGCCCGTTGACCTCGACCGACCGCACCCACGGCTGGAACAGCCGCTCGTAGTTGTAGTGCCAGATGGGAACGATCACCGCGTCGTCCACGATCACCTGCTCCGCGCGGCGGTAGAGCTCCACGCGGCGCTGCGGGTCGGGCGACGTACGCGCGGTGGCCAGCAGCTCGTCCACGACCGGGTTGTGGTAGCGCGCGTAGTTGTGCGGGCTCTTCGAGTGGAACAGCTTGGTCAGGAAGTTGTCCGGGTCGGGGACGTCGGCGAACCACGCGTAGAGGAAGACGGGCAGCCGGCCCTCGGTCAGCGCCCTGGAGAATGCGGGCCAGTCCGTGAGGTACTTGAACTCGGCCTGGATGCCGACGGCGGCCAGCGAGCGGCGGATCAGCTCGTGCTCGCGCTGGATCGCGTCGTTGGTCACGCTGGACCAGATCTCGATCTTCGGCAGCCCGCGGCCGCCCGGATAGCCGGCCTCTGTGAGCGACGCGCGCGCGCGGCGTGGGTCGTAGCCGGGCGCGGCCAGCGCGGGATTGAAGCCGAGCGTGCCCGGCGGGACCACCCCGCGCGCCGCCGTGTGCCTGCCGAGGTGGATCTCCTCGATGATCGCCTCGCGATCGATGGCGGCGAGGATCGCCTGGCGAACGCGGCGGTCGTCGAGCGGCTTGATCCGAGTGTTGAAGCCGTAGAACCGCACGCTGAACATCGGTCGCCGGACGTAGACGTGACGGCCGCCGGTGACGGCTCGTCGGTAGTCACGCGTGGGCGGCTGCGTGTCCTCCAGCTCGCCTTTCAGGAACTCCTGGTACATGTGGTCGAGCTCGCCGCCCGGGAAGATCCGATAGACGAGACGCGAGAGACGCGGCGGGCCGTCGAAGTACTCCGGGTTCGCCGTCAGTACGATCTCGCGGCCGCGCTCCCAGCGCTCGAAGCGGAACGGGCCGCTGCCCACCGGCTTGACGCCGAATGCCGCCGGGTCGCGCTCGACGAGGTCACGCGGCACGATCTTGGCCTGGCCGACGGCAAGCACACTCACGAACGGCAAGCTCGCCTCGGCGAGCGACACCTGCACGGTGTAGCGGTCGAGCGCGGCGAGGCCCGCCACGCGCGAGACGTCGCCCCGGCGAAAGTCGGGAGCGCCCCGGATGTTCGTGAAGAAATCGGCCGCACCGGACTTGAGTCGAGGATCGAGCACGCGGGTAAGCGAGTAGACGACGTCGTCGGCCGTAACCTCGCGGCCGTGGTGGAAGTGAACGCCCTTGCGCAGGCTGAACGTCCACGTGAGCCCGTCGCGCGAGGCGCGCCAGAACTGGGCGAGCGACGGAGTGATGGCCAGCGTCTGATCGAACGAGACGAGCCCGTCGAAGATCTGCTGCGAGACGGCTCGGCCATAGATGTCGCCGATGAGCGCGGGATCGAGCGTGGACGGATCGTTGGCGATCGGCCGCCGGTAGACGCCGTCATCAGCCGGCGTCTGACCGGCGACCGCGAGCAGGCAGACAAGCGTGAGGAGCGCGACACCGGCAATCCCTGCTCTCGACGCCACCAAGCGTTCGAGGCGGCTTATTCGCCGCCGCCACCATCCGCGTTGCCGATGGCCACGAACAGCTGAGTGGACCCCGACGTCCCGGACTCGATGACCGGCGCGACCAGCAGGAGCGATACGAGGGCGAGCGTGATGGCGATGAGCTTCGTCATGGATGTGTCCCCCTTGCGGCGGTTGGTCGCTCCCACCATGGGAGCGCCGCTCCGCCTTAGGGGACAAAGCATAGGCAAATGCACCGCCAATCTGGGACGTTCGATAGGGCGAAGCGAAGTCCGCGAATTCTCGATGGTGCGCGGCGGCGTTCGCCGCCGCTGCTGGCCCGTGA
>WNEQ01000915.1_pt1 | contig 15756 bp, 10 predicted proteins | sample 5399971 | NCBI WGS metagenome assembly WNEQ01 (sample SAMN13153330, study PRJNA577476) | soil metagenome | isolation source: 20 cm grassland meadow soil 2 days after 1st rain plot 5 | place: USA:California | collected 2015-09-18
ACAATCGCATAGCCAAAAGTGAGAGGAAGGAAGATCAGCGACAGCACCGAAAAGTTCATCCATCCGGCAGGAATGAAGCCCAGCGCATACGGCACCGCGTAAAATGCTGCGAAAGGAATGATGGCCAGAAACGTCCCTCGCGTCACCCATTTGAGCTGCTGCTTGAGCAAAGGGGTCTCGGCCCGGCGATAGCGATACAGCAGGAAAACGGCCCCCGCCAGGAAGTACGACGCCAGATAAACCAGCTCACGGGCGTCCAGGACCCACCTCACCGTGAGCGGCGGCAGGGCCATTTTCAAAATCCCCTGCGCGACCAGGAGGTGAGTCGCGAACAGCAACGCTCCGGGCACATAGATCAGCGGATACACATACGAACGGCGGGAGAGAAATGCCGGGCGTTCCGGAAAACTAAGGCAGAAATGCAGGAACACCGCCGGCTGCAATACCCAGGCCAGGACGTTGAGCCAATAGATGGTCGAATCGAACAGGTTCAATTTCCCGGTGTAGGACAGCGTGTAGAGCGCGAAGGAAGCCAGACAAAAGACGTAGAAATGAAGGGACTTGGGCGCGGTCCACCTGCGGACCAAAATAAAAGTCCCGATGAAGAGGTACAGAAGCCCGACGACTTCAAGGAAGTAGTGGAGAGACCTCGAGCTGTTCTCCGGCCGGATGACTACCGTGGTGTCAAATCTTTCTCTGCCGCGAGCAAGCTCGTAAGCCGCCTTGGACCACACGCCGCTCGAAAAGACTGCGTGGCTGGCATCCGCCCAATGTCTGATCGGCAGGCCGTTGATTGATTCGAGCCGGTCGCCCTCGCGTATGCCCGCGCGGTCCGCGGGGCCATCGCGCTCGACTAGCCACGCCGTCACGCCCCGGGAAGAGTCCACCCAGGAAACGCCGTCAGAAGGGAGCTGGTAAAACCTTCTCTGTTGAAAGTTGATGGTGGCTAAAACTACAAGCCCCACGCTCAGAGTCGCGAGGAGGATGGTCGTAAAACGAACTGGAGTTTCCCTCACCATATGCCCTCAGAGCCCGCCGCCAAACGGAGGGTATACGCTCTCCCCTAATTCGAAAGCAAGTTGGATTCCAGCCCGCAAATTCAAACCTTCTAATAACTTCATGCTTCTCAAATGGATAGATCAATCGTCAACGATCGAATTCACTTACTATGGAAATTTGGATATGGCCTCCCGTTTTTCGTAATGCCACTTAAGAAGTTCCTTGTCAAGACTAAACGCCTAACCTCGAGAACTTAACCGCGATGCATGCTCCTTCGCAGCACCCCGCCTGCTTAGACTCTACAAGCAAGGACAAGGAAAGCCACAGGGGCTCTCTCAAAACTGAAGTGAGAACCCGCCGCGAAGGCTTCTGTAGGAAGAAGTCAGAATGAAAGGCTTTCCCCCGGAACTGTACAAGGGGACGTAGCCCTCGCCCAGGAGGTTGCGGAAGTCGGCCAGTGCTTCGATGCGTGCGGGAAGGAAACCAAAGGCGGGGAGAGGCTGACGAATCTGGACGCCAAGAAAGGGCTGGAGCTCAAGGTCCGCGTCTCCGTAAGGATCGACGCCCGTGACGCGGTCACGCTCAAGCCATTGGTAAGAAGTCGTGATCTGCGTATTGCTGTAAGGAACTCGGGAGGAGACTTTACCGGTCACGGAGCGGCTCGGATGTACGCGAAGAAGGCTCTGAAGGTTCCTCTGGCTGTCATCGCTCGTCAAACGCGCAGTTTCCACGGTGGGGGCCCGTCCAAAGGCGTAGGCAAAAGCTGTTTCCATGTGCTTTCCCATGCTGACCGAGTAAGTCGCGCGGAAGCCCGAGGAGGTATAGTCTCCTGCATTCAAGAAAACACCCTCAGCTCCCGGGTTCGGGGAAAGGTTCCCGGCGAGCCAAGCCGAAGTGCCGGGCATTCCCAACCCTCGCACGACCGCGTTCTGGATAGAGTCGCGGTACGCGGCGATTTCCACTCGGGAGCTCCTGCTCAGGTTCCGATGGACACTCACCTCAGCATGGTTCAGTTGCTCCAGCCGAGGCCGGAAGCCCCGCATCGTCACCCGCGGAAAAGCACTCAGCATCCCGACGCGGTCCGCCATAGAGCTTGCCCCATCGTCGAGCTTGACGCTTCCGTAGCGAACGTCGATGGACGTCGAAGGGCTCAAGCGGTAATCAAGCTTCATCCGCGGGCTTGCCGTCAAGACGTCGCGGGCGACGTTCAGGTAATCAAGCTCCAGGCCAGCCATCACGCTCAGTGAATCACTCAGGCGGCGCGTGTGAGAATAGTTGATCGTGATACCCGGAGCGTGGACGAGTCCGTCGCGTCCCGCTCCCCCCGTCAGCGGCGAGGCATCGAAAAGACTCAGGTGATGGACGACGAGAGACAGCTCCTGGGGATCGCCTTTCGCCATGTGTTTGCGGAACGAGGTCCCGAGCGATGACTCGAGCAGTCCCATGGCGCTCATCGAGCCGGCCACGAGGACGTCCGAGTCTTCGGAGAGCTGGCGCATATAGGCGAGGACGCTCCCCACTCCCGGGTCGCCGCCCAACGCTTCGCGCCGGTCCGAGCCCGGCATCATCCCGATCAGGCGCCGTGTAACCGGCGAAAAGCGCTTCAGCGGCTCGCCCGTGGGGGCCTGTGTCTTTGCAATTTCCTGGTATCGGAGAATCGGTCGCGTGGTGGAGGAAGTGCGCAGCACCCACTTCCAGTCGTCGCCCCAGTTCGAAACCTTGCTGGAAGGGACCTGCAAACGCATGGGCGCGAGGATATCGCTCAAGACGAATTTCTGGCGCGAGGCCTCGCCTGCTTCCACGTTGATCCCGTTGCGGACGGCCGGCAACCTGGTGGGCGCGGTGACTCGAATCGAGTACCTGCCGGGGATGAGGCGCTCAAGCGCGAATTCGCCGTGCGCGTCGGTGATGACCCGCTCGACGGCGAGGCGGGCCCGGGACCCGATACCCCAGAGCGGGCCCATCACCATGACCGAGGCGCCCATTAAAGGGTTCCCCTGTCCGTCCGTCACGTTGCCGGACAACCGGCCGAATCCCGCGCCGGAACCCTCCGCGAGTGCCGCGGCGGGCACGAAAATCCCCAGTGCGATAACAACGGTCAGAAGCGAGCTTCGACGCTTGGAATGCCTCATATCTCTCGTCGTTATTTCGGCTCCCGGCGCTGCGCTACCAAGGAACAGCCCGGATGAAATTCTTAACGCACTTCAAAAGTATCCGTCTGGGTGATGGTCTGGTTTTTCACGTTGTCCGTGACCTTGATCTGAACCGAGTACTTGCCGGGCTGAAGCGAATTCAGCGGCATCTTCTTCTGCAGCGTAACCTGCTGCGCCGCATTTTGCATCTTGGCGACCTGTTCAGCCTGAGTCAGGATGGATTTCCCCTCTTTAGCGATCTCGTACTGGACTTCCGCCGAGGGCCGATGGGTCTGCGGATCGACCGCCAGGTTGTAAACTTGCATATAAATGCCCAGTGTCTGGTCGCGGGTAAATGTCCGGTTGACGTTGGGACGGACCCTCGAGCCCCCGATGACGAACGGACCGGAACCCACTTGGCTGGTTGGGAGAGGCTCAATCTTATCCGCAAGGATGAGGGTACTATGGGAGAGCTTTTCTTCATCGAAGTGGGGAACCTGGATGCCTAACTCCATGGAGCCCATGTGGCCGTTGAGGTCGTCCTTCACGACCACGGAGAGCTTGTAGCGCCCCGGCCGCAAGGGCATCGCCTTCTGATAGACCGATCTCCGGTCCACATATCGCTGGAATTCATTCTCAGGGACATCCAGAACCACACTGTCTTCAAACGTGTTGACGATCCTTCCGCTCAGGCTGCTGAATTGTCCGAAAATGTCGAGGACGGCGTGCATCACGCCGCCCTTGTTCTGGAATTCCAGGTCGCGGTTCGCCACCTGAACCGTTACCGGCGTCAGGATGGTCTCTTCGGTGACACGGAGGAAATCCGTTCGGACGTCAAACGGCAGGAGTTGGGCCGAAAGACGGGCCGTGACGACGGCCTTCAGGTCGTTGAATTTGACTGAGGGGGCTTTGAAGATCTTGGCATAAAGGTCCAGGCGAGTGAACTCGTTCATGCTCTCAGGCTCGCCGCCCAGGGACCGCCCTGTGGTCATGCCGTCAGACCGGCTGAATCGGTCGCGCTTCGAGGCCATCCCCATCGACTCGAGTTGCGTCAGACCCGCGTTCGGGACGTGGAGCAAGGCGTCTTTTTCGCCGGGGTCCATCGTCATGTGATATTCGCCCGTCATCGTGGGGTCCACGAACTCCAGGATGACGTTGGTGCCGATGCCGTCGATGTACCGGTAGCGCCACGTCTCGAACGGATAAGTCGAAGTCTCTCCTCCGCCTTCCTCGGGCGGACGCATATACGTGCCGCCGCTCGGGTGTGATTCGATTTCGTCGGCAGGACCGTACATGATGTAAATGCGGCCGCGGTCGGATTTCCAGCCCGGGATGCCGGAGGCGTAATGCTCGTTCGCGTAGGCGATCCGTCGGTAGTATTCTTCCTTAAACTCGTTTTCGGGGCTGCCGGGGTTGGGATTTCGCCGCTCCCAGAACTGCTCGATGAATTGTTCGCGCTCTTCGTCCGTACTCAGCTTCTTGAACGCGCCCCTCTCCTCGGGGGTGATGACATAGGGGACTTCCTCCTGGAGCCACTTCTTATAGGGGCTCTCCATCTCTTTCTGAATCGCCTTTTGGCGGCGCCGCTCTTGTTTATCCGGCTTTTCCTTGGGAGGCGAGGCGAAGAGGCCCGTGACTACCACGGCTCCGAGAGACACGACGAGAAGGAGGAGCGGTGATATGCGGCGAGATCGCCCGACGCTAAGTGTCGAAGGCCGCAAAGCTACACGCATGACTGGACGTATCCCGTTTGGACTCTTCAAATTCTAGTTTTTGGGGTAGTCAAAGTCAAGCTTATAAGGTTCCAAGTCAAAGTCTTACAAAGACCCTCGACCCGACATTGCTGTGAGATGCTTCCCGCCCGCAAAGGGTGGCTTCAGGTCGCGCTTTTTTCATCTCTTCTCGTCAGCGCCGGAAGCCTCCGACGGGCGCTCCCACTCTTGACGGTACTGTTTTAGTCTGACATTGTTGCCAGATTAGAATTGGAGCGCCGGTTGCGGGGCGCGGTGCGGTGCCGGACCAGGGGCGGGTGGCTTTCAGAGTCGGCCATGAACAGACGATGTGGTATGCTTGTAAGCGACCGCCAATGAAGGAGCTCAGGCTTACACGCACCCGGCGCCGGGTTGCGATGCCTTTTGTAAGGGCGATAACCCTCGGCGGTGAGTTAGAACCCGTCCGGGGTAATCGCGCGAAAACTGGGGAAACTTTTCACCCCCGGCATGCGTAATATCCGTAGGTCGCAGGGGAGCGACCTCAAAATGAGCCTGACGTCTGCGTGCCCTCCTGATCGGGGAGGCCTAGCAAGGGTGGGGCACTCGCGTCGCACACCTGCGGACGAAACGAAGTGAACGCCCCCGCGTCATAAAAGTGAGGAGACAGGGATGGACCCGATGCCGCAGACAACGGAGCTTGGCCTTGGAAGGGTAGATGAGCTTCAGCTGGGACCGGCCCCAAGCCGCGACCTCCTTCCGCCTCGAAAAGAGAAAGGCATGAAGCGCTGGAAAAAGATCCTTTTAATTATCGTAGCCGCGGCGGTCTTGACCGGGCTGGTCTTGGGCGGGATTGCCTGGAGCCGGAGGGGAGTCGTTGCAGTCCAGATCGGAAAAGTGATTCGCCAGGACCTGGCGTCCATTGTCACCGCCTCGGGGGAGATCAAGCCACCGAGTAACCAGTGGGCCAACGTCAACGCAAACTCCTTCGGCAAAATCACGGAGATTCTGGTCAAGGAAGGCGACCGCGTCAAGAGAGGCCAGCTCCTGCTCAAGACGGAGTCCGTGCAGCAAGAAGCTGACGTGAAGGCCCAGGAGGCGGCGCTTCTGACGGCGCGAGCTGACGCCTCAGCGGCGGAAGCGGCCGTTGCGTCTTCCTCGGCGAACCTCAAGACTTCTCAAGCCGACTTGGCTCAGTCGAGGGCCCGGTACAATCAATCCAAGGACGATTTCAACCGCGCGGAGCAGTTGTTCAAAGACCGGCTCATCGCCCAACAAGTCCACGATCAGCGGCGGAGCGATTACGCCGTCGCGCAGGCGGGCCTCGAGTCGGCCCAAGCCCGGGTCACCCAAGCCAGGGCGCAGGTGGAGCAGGCCACCTACAACCGTGATATGGCCAAAGCCCGAGTGGCTCAAAACCAGGCCCAGCTCATCCGCGCCAAGGATTTGCGCAGCAAGACGATTTACACCTCTCCACTCGACGGCATCATCACATCACTTCCCGTGCATGTCGGCGAAAACGTGGTCCCCGGAATCCAGAACCAGCCCGGCAGCGTGCTTTTTCAGGTCTCCGATCTCTCCGTCATAACCGCGGAAGTCAAGGTCGACGAAACCGACATCGTGAACGTCAAGCTGGGACAGCCGGCCGAAGTCAACATTGACGCCATCCCGAATAAGACTTTTAAAGGCCACGTCACGGAAATCGGCCAGAGCGCCGTCAGTCGCACCACGGGGCAGACCACCAGCCAGAGCGGGGCGTCCAACGAGGAAGCCAAGGATTTCAAAGTGGTCGTGACGCTCGACGACCCTCCTTCCAATGTGCGGCCGGGACTTTCGACCACGGCGAAAGTCACAACGGCGACACGCCAAAATGCGGTCACCGTCCCGATTCAGGCATTGACCATCCGCACTCGGCGCGAACTCGAAGAAACGGGAAAAGATGCCAAGGACAAGGCGCTGGCGGCCGGGCCCGGGGTCTCAACGCCGGTGGCTTCGCCCAAAGACAAAGAGAAAGGCAAGGAAGAACTTCAGGGGGTCTTCGCCGTTCGGAAGGGTCGCGCGGTCTTCGTTCCGGTCGAGACCGGTATTATGGGCTCCACGGACGTCGAGGTCGTGAAGGGCCTGGAGCAGGGAGAAGAGATGGTCACCGGCAGCTACCAGGTCTTGCGGACTCTCAAAAACAACACGAAGGTGAAGGTCGAAAAGAACTCCGGCGACAAAGGCCCCGCCGCGCCGCGCTGAGTTTGGTTTAAGTTACGAGCAGTTCGCGGTTTGAAAGGCGCCACCCGGCGAGCCGGACGAACCGCTAACTTCGAGAACAGCCGGATCGTCAAACAAGCTATGGAATCACAAATTGCGCCGTCGTTCACGAGGCAAGAGGCCTTCCCCGAGAACGGAGTCCTTATCCGGACCGAAGACCTCTGGAAAACTTACGACATGGGCGCCGTGGCCGTCCAAGCGCTCTGCGGAATCTCTTTCGAGATCCGGCGAGGGGAATACGTCGCCATCATGGGCCCTTCGGGATCCGGGAAATCCACGCTGATGAACCTCATCGGTTGCCTGGACACCCCGACCCGGGGAAAGTACTGGCTCAACTCCCGCCAGGTAGGCGAACTCTCCGACGACGAGCTCGCCTACATCCGCAACAAGGAGATCGGGTTCGTCTTCCAGACCTTCAACCTCCTGCCCCGCGCCACCGCCCTCCACAACGTCGAATTGCCGCTGATTTACAATGGCACGCCCGCGGAGGAGCGGCTGGAAAAAGCTCAAGAAGCGTTGCAACGGGTTGACCTTGCCGACCGGATGACCCACAAACCCAACGAACTTTCCGGAGGCCAACGCCAGCGCGTCGCCATCGCCCGGGCCCTGGTCAACAATCCCTCGATCATCCTGGCGGACGAGCCCACCGGTAACCTCGACAGCGCCACCGGCGTCGAAATCATGAACCTGTTCGACCGCTTGCAGTCGGAGGGCCACACGATCATCCTGGTGACTCACGAACACGACATTGCGGCCCGCGCTCACCGCATCATCCACATCCGCGACGGCAAAATCGACCGCGACGAGCGCGTCCGCTAAGCGCAAGGCCCGCAACAGGACGGCCGCTCAGGCGCGGCACCCGGGCCCTGGCCGGCGAAATCGAGAGACCCCGTGGCAGGATTCAGCCAGACCCAAACTCTGATTTTCGAGCGCAAGGTCAGGCATCGCGCGCTGACGAGCGTCTGGGTGACCACGAGGGAAGCCTTCTGGATCGCGCTCGAGGCGCTCCGCTCCCACAAGCTTCGCTCTTTCCTCACCTTGTTCGGCGTCGTCATCGCCACCACAACGCTGATCGTCGTGATCTCAGTCATCAACGGGATGAACCTCTATATCGCCGACCATATCGCCAACCTCGGTGCCCACGTGTTCATCCTGGACCAGTTCCAGTGGACCTCGACCGACGAGGACTGGCTGAAACAGCGCCGCCGAAACAGGCCCATCCGCATCGAAGACTACAACTTCCTGAAAGAAAACCTGCGAGGCTACAAGAACATCGGGGCGGTCTCCTGGCGCTGGCCGCGACCGAACGCCCGTTACAAGAACCAGACCATCGACGAAATCGGATTCCGGGGCGCCACGCCCAGCATGATCGACATCGGGCTAGAACAGGTGGAGTACGGCCGGTTTATTACCGAATCGGACTATCTCCACAGCGCCATGGTCTGCTTCATCGGCCAGGACCTGGTGGACAAGTTCTTCCCCACCGTGGACCCGATGGGCAAGGTCATCCTCATTGGCGGCCATCCCTTCGAAGTCATCGGCGTGGCTCGCAAAATCGGCTCCACGCTCGGGGAGAGCGAGGACAACTTTGCCCAGATCCCCTTGACGACCTTCAGCAAACTTTTCGTAGCTCGGCCCCGCATGAACGTGAATGTGCAGGCCTGGAACAGTTTCCAGATAATGGAACTCGAAGACGAAGCCCGCGCCTTGATGCGCGCCCGCCGCCATCTCGCCTACAAAGACGACGACAATTTCGGCATCAACGCTTCCGACACGATCATGGGTCTCTGGGACCAATTGACCGGGGCAATCTTCGCCGCCACGATCGCAATCGTTGCCGTGTTTATGGTCGTGGGGGGCATCGTCATCATGAACATCATGCTGGCCAGCGTCACCGAGCGCACTCATGAAATCGGCATCCGCAAGTCCCTCGGAGCGCGGCGGCGCGACATCCTGATGCAGTTCGTCATCGAGTCCGGCGTGATGGCCTGCACAGGCGGGGTGGTCGGGGTGTTGCTGGCGCTCGTGATCAGCAAGATCGTCGATATGGTCTTCACCGCGTCCGTCCCGGTCACGGCGGTGCTTGTAGGCCTGGCGCTTTCCACGGCGGTCGGCCTTTTCTTCGGCATCTACCCGGCAAGCCAGGCTGCCAAGCTCGACCCGATCGAGGCCCTTCGGACAGAGAATTGACAATGAAAGTCTCCAAGCAGAATGTCCGTGAGAACTTCTTGCTGGCCCTGGACACGCTTCGCACCCACAAGTTCCGGTCTTTTCTCACCATCCTGGGCGTCCTCATCGGAGTCATGACGGTCATCACCGTGGCCTCCGTTTTTGCCGGGCTGGACAACCAAATGGCGGAGGCCGTGAGGGACCTCGGCATGCGGACGCTTTTCATCTTCAAGTGGGAACCCGGGATCCGCTTCCGGCTGTCGCGCGAGGAGCGCCTGCGAAAGCCGCTAACCTATGAAGATGCCATGGCCATCCGGGACCAATGTCCCGATATCGAGAAAGTCGCCGCCGAGAAGTACATCTGGTGGGGGCCTCCGCCCAACCTCAAATACAAGGGGATGGAAATCCTGAACTACAACTTTATCGGCGCAACGACGGATGACTTCGACGTGATCAACGATTCCCTCGCCGACGGGCGGTTTTTTACTGACGCTGACGATACGCACCGGCGCAACGTGGCCGTGATCGGGGCGGATATCGTCAAGAGGTTTTTCGAGCACGAAGACCCGATCGGCAAGATGCTGACGGTGGGCAACGATAACTTCCAGGTTATCGGGACCATCGGCCCCCGCAAGCGGTTCCCCGGCGATAACGGAAGCGACCGCGTGGTAAAAATCCCCTACTTGACCTTCAGGAAGATCTACCCCAACGAAAAAGAAAATTTCCTCGTGGCCATGGCGTATGAAGGCAGGATGAAAGAGGCCATCGAAGAAGCCGGCAACGTGCTCCGGCGCCGGCGTCACGTGAAGCCTTCCGACCCCGACAGCTTCGGCATTTCCACGGCCGAATCTCTGATTACACAGTTCCGCGACATCATGGGTATGGTCGTCCTCGTCACGGTGGTGATCTCGTCCATCGGCCTGCTCGTGGGCGGGATCGGCGTCATGAACATCATGCTGGTCTCCGTCACCGAGCGCACGCGCGAAATCGGAGTGCGCAAGGCCATCGGCGCGCGCCGCAGCGACATCACCTGGCAATTCCTCCTCGAAGCGATGACCCTGACCGGGTCGGGAGGGTTATTGGGCATCGCCTTCGGTTGCGGGATGAGCCTTCTGATCCGGGCCCTGGACTTCCTTCCGTCCCAGGTGCCACTCTGGTCCGTCGCCGTGGGTTTCATCGTTTCCGTCTGCATCGGACTGTTCTTCGGCATGTGGCCCGCTTTGAAAGCGTCGCGCCTCGATCCCATCGTCGCCTTGCGCCATGAATAAGTCCGCGAGGCGCGCAGCCAAGCGGGTGCCCTCCCACGCCATCAGAACAACGCCTTTAAAGTTTCCTTGTAGGGTTCGCGGGCGATGCCGCGTTCGGTGATGATCGCGCTGACGTATTCGTGCGGAGTCACGTCGAAGGCGGGATGGCGGGCCTCGATACCCTTCGGGGCAATTGAAACTCCCGCGAGGTGGGTCACTTCGGAAGGCGAGCGCTCTTCGATGGGAATCTCGTCGCCGGATGCGAGACTGAGGTCAAGGGTCGAAAGGGGCGCGGCTACGTAAAAAGGGATCTTGTTTTCACGCGCGAGCACGGCCAGGGTGTAGGTCCCGATTTTATTGGCAACGTCGCCGTTTGCCGCAATGCGGTCGGCGCCCACGATCACGGCCTGAATTTCTTTTCTCTTCATGAAGTGACCGGCCATGCTGTCGGTGATCAGGGTAACCGGGATGCCGTCTTGGGCCAGTTCCCAGGCGGTCAGGCGCGCTCCCTGGAGAAAAGGGCGCGTTTCGTCCACGAAGACGCGGACTTTCTTCCCGTCCGCCACCGCCGAGCGAATGACCCCGAGCGCAGTGCCGTAACCGCCGGTCGCGAGCGCGCCGGCGTTGCAGTGTGTCAGGAGGTTCGCCGAGTTTTGAACGAGCGCCATGCCGTGGCGGCCGATGGCCTGGTTCACGGCGATGTCCTCGGCGAGCACGCGCTTGGCCTCTTCGATAAGATCTGCGCGGGCCGCTGCAATTTTCTCGGGCTCTGAACCACCTCTCGCCAGGGTCTTTTCGAAAATATTGCGCATTCGTTTGACAGCCCAGAAAAGGTTTACGGCGGTGGGACGGGTCTGAGAAATCGTTTCGGCGATCTTTTCGAAATCGGCGCGAAGTTCGGCGAGGGTCGCGGCACGGGAATTTTTTACTCCGAGAGCAACCCCCATGGCGGCAGCCACGCCGATCGCCGGTGCCCCGCGGATTACCATTGAGCGCATGGCGTCGGCGACTTCTCGATAATCTCGGCAGGTGACGTACACCTCTTCAGCGGGGAGCCGCCGCTGGTCCACCATCCGCACACCTTCTTCCGTCCACTCAATCGTCTTGACCATCGGTCCTTCTGCTTCCTGTGATAGCTCCGGCGAGCCGCGCAGACCGCGATTATAGCAGCCGTTCGTGGCCAGTTGTTCGTTGCACGCCATCCCGTCTCAGGTTGGCAACGGGGCTGCCTCGCGGCATCGACAACCTAATCCACTCGACGCGCCGCGCGATTCCGGCTAAGCTTGGGCGGCCTTGAATCGGCGGTAAGCGCTTCCCGCCACGCGGCGCACCGGCGGGCGTCTTTGCGGTCGCCTCGCTCCGGGCGCGAACAGTTATTCGAAAAGGTTGGCGATGGAAATTCTGGAAAAGCTCCGCGCTCGCGCGCGCGCGAAACCTCAACACATTGTCCTGTTCGAAGGGGAAGAAGACCGCACGCTTGCCGCAGCGGAGATCATCGAAAAAGAAAAGTTGGCCCGGTTGACGCTGCTGGGCAACGTCGAAAAAATCCGGAGCCGGGTGAAGACGCTCGGCCTCACGCTTTCAAGTTCCGCACTCCTCGACCCTGGCGCGAGCGACAAGCTGAAGGCCTATGCCAGGTTGCTCCACGAGCGCCGCCGCGCGAGGGGCATGACGGAAGCCGAGGCGCTCACCGGCGCGCAGGTGCCGCGAGTGTTCGCCGGACTGATGGTGGCAGCGGGAGACGCGGACGGGTCCGTGGGCGGAGCGCTCACGACCACGGCGGACACCGTCCGCGCAGCCCTCTGGACGATCGGCCTCGCGCCCCGGGAGTCTCTGCTCTCGAGTTTTGTCCTGATCGTCTCGCCGCGGCGGGAATTGGGCGTCGAGGGAGCCATGCTCTTCGCCGATTGCGCCGTGGTGCCCAACCCTTCGCCCGCGCAGCTCGCCTGCATCGCCGTTGCGACCGCGGAGAACGCGCAGGCTCTCTTTGAGGTCGAGCCGCGAGTGGCCCTGCTGTCTTTCTCAACCAAATCGAGTGCCGAGCACCCCACAGTGCAGGCCGTTCAGGAGGCTGCAAAGACCGTCAAGTCGCGGGCCCCTCATCTCCTGATGGACGGCGAGCTCCAGCTTGACGCCGCGGTCGTCCCTGAAGTGGCGTCGCTCAAGGCTCCGGGCTCCCCGCTCGGCGGCCGCGCCAATGTCCTCATCTTCCCCGACCTGAACTCCGGCAATATCGCCTACAAACTCGCCGAGCGGTTTGGCGGCTGTGAAGCCGTCGGGCCTATCCTGCAAGGCCTCGCCAAACCTGCAAACGACCTCTCGCGCGGCTGCAAGGTCCAGGACATCGTTAACGTCGTCACCGTCACGGCCATCCAGTCCCTCCACCTTAAACAACATCGCAGCCAGTGAGGACTCCTTCCCCGCCCCCTTCGTAGAAAATTTGCGTTCCTGGTCTTAGCGACGCCCTCGAGGCCGGCGCGGGTTCGACGCTTTCGTGAACCCTCCTCCGCGCCCATGACTCCCTCTGACCTTCTTGGACTTCTCGGCGACGGCGCGCGCCAGTTGTTCTTTGTACTCGACCAGCTTTTTGGCAAGGTCGGGGTGGGATGTGGCAAGGATTTGAATTGCGAGGATAGCGGAATTGACGGCGCCGGGTTTGCCGATGGATGTGCAGGCGACCGGGACTCCTCCCGGCATTTGAACGATGGAGAGGAGCGAATCGAGCCCCGCCAGGCTGGTTGTGGCCATAGGGACTCCGATGACGGGAAGAATGGTGTGGGCCGCGACGACGCCGCCCAGGTGCGCAGCACCTCCCGCGGCCACAATAATCGCCTTCAGGCCGCGCCCCGCCGCCGACCGCGCGTATTCGGACGTCCGCTCAGGAGATCGGTGCGCCGAAATAATGTCCAGTTCGTACGGCACGCCAAATCGCTCGAGGGTTTGCGCAGTCTCACTCATGACGGGCAAATCGGTGTCGCTGGCCATCAAGATACCCACCAGGGGACGCTGTCTTTCCCGCATCAGTGCTCACCTCTCGCCGTCGCTGACGGCGGCCGGCGCCGGAGAAGGTTATTTCGTGGCCGTCCGACCCTCCCGTTCCCCGCCGGACGAGTCGTCTCGCCCAGATTCCTGAAGCTTCCGCAAACCCTTGGCTCCGATGTCTCGCCGGTAGTGCACCCCTTCGAAATGGATTTTGCTGACGGCCGCGTACGTTTTCTCGACGGCCGCAAGCAAATTTTCTCCGATCGCGGTCACTCCCAGGACTCGCCCGCCGGCAGATAAGAGCTGGCCGTTTCGGACCTCTGTCCCGGCGTGGAAAACTTTGACGCCGCCCAGCGCTTCCGCCTCCTCGAATCCCGTAATGCGTTTTCCGACCTCAGGTCTTGCAGGGTAACCTTTGGAGGCCAGCACCACGCAAACCGAGGGGTTTGGACTCCAGCGCGCCTCAATGGCGCCGAGTTGACCCTCTTGCAGCGCCATCAGGAGTTCTACCAGGTCCGACCGAAGGCGCATCAAGATCGCCTGCGCTTCGGGGTCGCCCAGGCGGACGTTGTACTCGAGCACCTTCGGCCCCTCGCCCGTCAGGATCAGTCCGAAGTACAGGAAGCCGCGATAGGGAACGCCGTCGGCAGCGATGCCGGCCAGCGTGGGAGCCACAATCCGGGTCAGGATATACTCGGTCTGGCGCTCGCTGAGCAAGGCGTCGAAGCTGAAAGCGCCCATGCCCCCCGTGTTCGGGCCCTGGTCATCGTCGAGCAACTGTTTATGGTCCTGCACAGGGACGAGCGGAAGGACAGCGCGACCGTCGGTCAAGACTATGAAAGATACTTCCTCCCCCAATAAATGCTCTTCGAGGACGACGCGCTCGCCGGCGGCGCCGACGGTCTTCCGGCGCATGAATCCATCCAGAGCCTCCTCGGCTTCTTCGCGCTTGCGAGCGATTACAACGCCTTTCCCTGCGGCGAGGCCGTCCGCCTTGATCACCACCGGAAATCGAAATCCCGTCACGGCCTTGAGGGCATCGTCAAATTTTTCAGCGACCGCAAATGTCGCCGTCGGGATGCACTGGCGCTCCATGAACCGCTTGGCGAAAATCTTGCTCCCTTCGAGCCTGGCCGCCGCTTTGCTCGGGCCAATCACGGCCAGGCCCGCCTTTTCAAACTCGTCCGTGACACCTGCGACGAGGGGCGCCTCCGGGCCGACGACCGTAAAGTCCGCAGGCAACTTCTTGGCCAGCTCCAAGGCGTCCGCGGGGTTCGAAAGGTCGAGCGGGAGGCACTCGGCCTCCTGGGCGATCCCGGCGTTTCCCGGAGCGCAGTAAATCTCTTCCATGTGCGGGCTCTCACGCAGCTTCCAGGTCAGCGCGTGCTCACGTCCGCCGGAGCCGAGGACGAGGATTTTCATAGCCGCGCGCTACACTATCGGCACAGAGTGCCGTTTGTCAATCTGCGGAAGGCTTCCCGCCCGCTACCGCGAGAAGCAAACACGCCGGGCTTGAGGTCCGGTCGTAGATCGCCCGGTGCCGCGAATTGCAGGCGGGTGAGCGTTGTGGTAGCGTGCGCTCACCTTTTGCCCGGGAGGGAGCGATGAGCATTTTTCACCAGCACGACCACCGCCGCCGGCAGTTTCTGAAGAAGACTTTCTGTTTCTTATCCGGGTCTTTCGCCGCCTCTCCCCGTCCTGCGCCGGCCGCGAAGGGACCTCGCCCCGATACTTCGCATGAGGAGCCGCATCCAATTCCGCCCGAGCCGCAGGCTCCGGCCAGCCGACAAGGCCCTGTGCCAAAAAGGCACGAACCCACGGCGGTCTTCGACGCGCACCTCCACTGCCCCACCGAGGGCGGGCACGTCTGGCAGTGGTATCCCGTGACGCGGACCTTTGAAGAGTTTGTTGGCTACCTCGATCGAACGGGCGTCGAGCGCGGCATCATCAACTCCGTGCGCTGCCAGGAAGCCAAGACTCCGGCCGAGTTTATTGCCGGCAACCGGGAAGTCGCCCGGTATGTGGAGAAGTACAAGGGACGCTTCCTCGGAGCGTGCGTGGTGAACCCGCTCTTTATTGACGAGGCGTTGCGGGAAATCGAGGACTGCCGCAGGCAGTTTGGCTTCGTCTGGGTGGGAGAACTGTGCAACTACATGCCGCCTTTCGAGTACACCATCAAGGAGTTCGAATCGCTCGTCGATCAGGTCGTCAAAAACAACATGGTCCTCGATGTGCATACCGAGCTCACAGAGATGGAAT
>WNEQ01000916.1_pt1 | contig 15749 bp, 12 predicted proteins | sample 5399971 | NCBI WGS metagenome assembly WNEQ01 (sample SAMN13153330, study PRJNA577476) | soil metagenome | isolation source: 20 cm grassland meadow soil 2 days after 1st rain plot 5 | place: USA:California | collected 2015-09-18
CAGTCGCCGAGCTGTGCGCCTGGGGTAAGCCGAGCATCCTCGTGCCGCTCCCGACCGCCGCCGCCGACCACCAGACACAGAACGCTGCGGCTCTGGCGGAGGCGGGCGCTGCCATCCAGCTCGCCGAGGCGCGACTCACCCCGTACACCTTGGCTCAGGAAGTCACGGCGTTGGTCTCGGACCGCGCCCGACTCGAGTCCCTCGGCACCCTGGCGCGCGGTCGCGGACACCCCGACGCCGCGCGGGAAATCGTGTCGAAGATTTTGACACTAATTCCGTGAAACATTGGTGGTCTCTTTCGCAAGTTTCGTAGATTCGCTATATTAGCCCCCCACTAATGACCTTGTTTACCACGGTGGATCCCCGCCCGATCCACTTCATGGGGATCGCCGGAGCCGGCATGAGCGGCCTGGCGCTCCTCGCTAAAGAGCAAGGCGTAGCGATCACCGGTTGTGATAACGACCCCACTGGCGCCGCCGATTTGGCAGCCAATGGGGTGGAAATATGGCGGGGTCACGACCCAGGGCACCTAGCCGGGGCTCGGGCGCTCGTGGTCACCGCTGCGGTACCGGGAGACCACCCGGAGCTGAAGCGAGCACGCGCCCTAGGGGTCCCGGTGGTACGGCGGGCTGACGCCCTCAGCCAGGCCGTCGCTGGCGGAACGGTGGTCGCCGTGGCGGGCACGCACGGGAAAACGACCACCACGGTGATGGTCACGGAGGCGTTAGCGGCCGCCGGGCGGGATCCCACGGGACTCGCCGGCGGCCGTGTCGCTAGGTGGGGCGGCAACGCGCGCGTCGGGGGGCGCGAGTTGTTCGTGGTCGAGGCGGACGAATACGACCGGGCGTTTCTGTCGCTCGCGCCCAGCATCGCGGTGGTGAACAACGTCGAGGCCGACCACCTCGAGTGCTACGACGGCAGCGTGGCCGCGCTGGAGCAGGCGTTCGCGCAGTTCGCGGGTGGGGCGCGGCGCGTGATTTCTGGCGGGGACGACCCCGGCGCGCAGCGGGTGATGACGGCGGTGCGCGCGCCTGTATGGCGTGTTGGACTCGGGGCGGACGCCGACGTGCGGATTACGGAGCTCGAGCTGGACGAGCGCGGCTCGACCGCGCGGATCGAGTTGCCGGGCCGGGGCGGCATGGGCGCCCTCACGTTGCGGTTGCGTGTGCCGGGCCTCCACAACGTGCGCAACGCGGCCGCGGCGCTCGCGGTAGTGCACGAGCTGGGAGCGGATCTCGAGCGGGCGCTCGCGGCGCTCGCGGAGTTCACCGGAGTGGGGCGGCGGTTCGAGCGGGTCGGTGAAGCGCGCGGTGTGACGGTGGTGGACGACTACGCGCACCATCCCACAGAGGTTCAGGCGACGCTGGCGGCGGCGCGCCAGGCGTTCCCGCGGCGGCGCCTGGTGGCGGTGTTTCAGCCGCACCTGTTCTCGCGAACGGTGCTACACGGCGATGCCCTCGGCCGGGCGCTTGCCGCCGCGGACGTGGTGGTGGTGGCGCCGATCTACGGGGCCCGCGAGCAGCCGCTCCCGGGCGTGACCGCGGCGCTGGTGGCGCGCGGCGCGGTGCGGGCCGGCGCGACAACGGTCGCCCTGCGCGAGCGGGCGACGCTCACGGAGCGGGTGGCCGAAAGGGTGGAGGCCGGCGACGTCGTGTTCACCTTGGGGGCGGGCGATATCACGCGTGTGGGACCGGAGCTGCTGGCGCGTCTCGGGACGGAGAGGGGGGCGTGACGCGACGCTGGCCCCGCTGGCGGCAACGCGCGCTGCTGGGCGTCGCGGGGTCGGCGCTGCTCGTGGCGTGCTGGCTCGGCGCGCCGCTCGTGCTGCGGCGGCTGCCGATGTTTCGCGTGCGCCAGATCGAGCTCGTGGGCGTGCGCAATCTCGCGCCGGATGCCGTGATCGCGGCGCTGCGACTCGGACCCCGGGCGAGCGTGTTCGGCGACACGCGGTTGCTCGCCGATCGGGTGCGGGGATTGGCGGGCGTGGCCGAGGCGCGTGTGGTGCGGCGGTCGCCCACCGTGCTTTCGGTGGTGCTGCGGGAGGTGGAGCCCGCGGCGCTCGTGGCCGCGCCGCGCGGATCCGGACGAGGCCTCGTGGCGGTCGACGCCGCGGGTCGCCCGTTGCCGTTCGATCCGGCGCGCTCCGGCCTCGACCTGCCGATCGTGGCGAGCGGGGATTCGGGCGTGGTGGCGGTGTTGGCGCTGATCCAGTCGGTGGATCCGGCGCTGTTTCAGACCATCACCGGCGCGCGGCGATTCGCGCGCGGTGGCGTGCTTGTGGAAATCGGGCCTCATCGCGTGCTGCTGGCGCGCGATGCCGGGCCGGAGGTCATACGGGCCGTGGTGCTGGTAGCGCAGGATCTGGCCGCGAAGGGGCGTGCCTACGTGGAGCTGGATGCCCGCTTCGGCGGCCAGGTGGTGGTGCGGCGGCGCGCGACCGCGAGCGGGGGCGGTGAGGCGGCGTGAGCCGGGATCGTCAAATCGTGGCCGGGCTCGATCTCGGCAGCACCAAGACGTGCGCCGTGATCGCCGAGGTGGTGGGCGAGCTGCCGCGATTGCCGCTCGCCAAAGTGCTGGGCGTCGGGCTCGCGAAGAACGCGGGCGTGCGGCGCGGCATGGTGCGCGACATCGACGAGACCAGCCGGTCGATCGTCGCGGCGATGCGCGATGCCGAGCGCATGGCGGGCGTCAAAGTCAGCGCGGTGACGTGCGGCATCGCGGGAGAGCACGTCTCGGCGCGCACGTCGCCCGGGGTCGTGGCCGTGTCGGGCGACGAGATCACCGCGGAAGACGTGGCGCGCGTGAACGAGGTGGCGCGCGCGGTCTCGCTGGGGCGCGATCACGAGCTGCTGCACGATATCCCGCAGGAGTACGTGGTCGACCAGCAGCGCGGCATTTCGGATCCCGTGGGGATGACGGGCACGCGGCTCGAGGTGGAGATGTACCTCGTGACGGTGCAATCCACGGCCGCGCAGAACCTGCGCCGCAGCGTGGAGCGGGCGCGCTACCGGCCCGCGGAGCTGGTGCTCGAGCCGCTCGCCGCGTCCTATGCGGTGCTGACGGACGACGAGAAAGAGCTGGGCGTCGCCCTGGTGGAGGTGGGGGGCGGGTCGACCGGCGTCGCGATCTTCCACGAAGGAAAGATCCGGCACCTCGCGTCGCTCAAGTATGCGGGGACGCATGTCACCAGCGACCTGGTGGCGGGGTTGGGGGTGACGCAGGCGGACGCGGAGCGGTTGAAGGAGCGTCATGGCGTGGCGTATCAACCGCTGGTGGACGCGGCGGAGATGATCAACCTGCCGTCCACGCCGAGCCAGGGGGCGCGGCAGGCGTCGCGCGAGCTGCTGTCGCACATCATCCACCAGCGCGTGGACGAGATCTTCCAGCTGGTGCAGCGCGAGTTCGAGCGCGCTGGGTATGGGGGCGGGCGGCTGCCGGCGGGGGTGGTGCTGACGGGCGGGACGGCGCATCTGCCGGGGATGGTGGAACTGGCGCGGGATGCCTTCGCCGTGCCCGTCCGGGCGGGGAGCCCCGAGCAGGGGATCTCCGGGCTGGTGGACAGCGTGCAGGCGCCGCGCTACGCGGTGCCGGTGGGGCTGGTGTTGTACGCGGCGCGCAAGCTGGCGCAGGGCGCCGCGGTCGGCGGGTCACTGGTGCGCACGCCCGGCGTGGATCGGCTGTTCGCGCCGCTGAAGCGTTGGCTGCAAGACTTCTTCTGATCGATCACCCGAGGGGGCGTGGGGCCATGATCTTCGAGCTCGAAGAAACCGTATCGCAGAACGCCCGGATGAAGGTCGTCGGGATCGGCGGTGGCGGCGGCAACGCGCTCAACCGCATGGTCGACGAGGGCCTGCAGGGCGTCGAGTTCATCTCCGTCAACACCGACTCGCAGGCCCTGCTCAACAACAAGGCCGACGTGAAGGTGCAGATCGGGAAGAAGCTGACCCGCGGGCTGGGCGCAGGCGCGCGCCCCGAGATCGGCCGCCAGGCGATCGAGGAGAACCGCGACGAGGTGTTGCACTCGCTGCACGGCGCGGACATGGTATTCGTCACCTGCGGCATGGGCGGCGGCACCGGCACAGGCGCGTCGCCCATCATCGCGCAGATGGCGCGCGATCTCGGCGCCCTCACGATCGGCATCGTCACCAAGCCGTTCCTGTTCGAGGGTCGCAAGCGGATGCGCCAGGCGGACATGGGCATCGCGGAGATGCGCAAGCACGTCGACACGATGGTCGTCGTGCCCAACGAGCGGCTGCTCGCGGTGGTCGGGAAGGGCATCCCGTTCCAGGACGCCCTCAAGCGGGCCGACGAAGTGCTGCTGCACGCCACGCAGGGCATCTCCTCCCTCATCACCGTCACCGGCATCGTGAACGTCGACTTCGCGGACGTGCGCACCGTGATGCAGAACGGCGGGGCGGCGATCATGGGCACGGGCACCGGGCGGGGCGAGAACCGCGCGATGGAGGCGGTGCAGCAGGCGATCTCGTCGCCGCTGCTCGACAACATCTCCATCACCGGCGCGACGGGCGTGCTGATCAACATCACCGGCGGCGAAGACCTGACGCTCGGTGAAGTGACCCAGATCTCGGACGTCGTGAAGGACGCGGCGGGCGAGGACGCCGAGATCATCTTCGGCACCGTGAACGATCCGGCGATGCACGGCGAGATCCGGGTGACGGTCATCGCGACGGGGTTCGACCGGCAGGCGGCGGAAACGCCGGTCCGCGCGGCGCCGGGCGTGCTGCCCTTCCGCGAGCGTGCGGCGCGGCCCACGCCGGTCCCGCCGCCCGGGTACGCCAGGACGGCCGAAGGGGGAGCACCGGCGCGGCGAGCCGCCCCGCTGCCGCCCGCCGAGCTCAACGAGCTCGAGATCCCCACGTTCATCCGGCGGCAAATGGACTGATGGCCTGGCGCGGCAGTCACTACGTCGTCGCGGGCGCGCTCGCGGCCGGCGGCCTGGCGTGGGCCACGCGCGAAGCGTGGCCGTGGCGCCAGCCGCTCACCGCGCGCGCGATCGTGGTCGACCGGGCCTACGTCGCCTTCGCCGAGACGCTGGGCGGCCGCGAGACGGTCTCCGACGTCGTGGCCCGCGCCGGCATCACCGGTCGGAATTACGCCGGCCTCCTCGCCGCCGCGCGCGCCCTCCCGGTGCGGCGCCTCCGGCCCGGGCTCGTGTTCCAGTTCCGGCGCCTGCAGACCGACAGCATCGCGGACCGCGTCACGGTGCGGCTCTCGCCGGTGCGGCGCCTCACGCTGGCGCGGATCGACGCCGGCTGGACGGAGGCGGTGGAGACGATCCCCTGGACGATCACGCGGCTCCGCGTGACCGGCGTCATCGAGTCGTCGCTGTACGACGCGCTCGACAGGGCCGTCGCGGACACGTTCCTGCCGCCGGTGGAGCGGCGCCAGCTCGCGTGGGCGATCGCCGACGTGTACGACTGGGAGGTGGACTTCACCCGTGACATCCGCCCGGGCGACCGCTTCACGGTGCTGCTCGAGCGGCTCGAATCGTCCGAGGGCGAGCGGCGCTTCGGCCGCATCCTCGCAGGCCGGGTGGACGTGGCGCGCACGCCGAGCTACGCCTTCTACTTCGAGGACAGCGCGGCCGCGGTCACCGGGTTCTACGACGAGCGCGGGCGGTCGCTGCGGCGCGCGTTCCTGCGGGCGCCGCTCCAGTTCCGTCGCGTCTCGAGCCGGTTCGGGGCCCGGTATCACCCCATCCTCCACAGTTGGCGGGCCCACGAGGGCGTGGACTTCTCCGCCGCGTACGGCACCCCGGTGCGCGCCACCGCCGACGGCGTCGTGACGCGCGTCGGGCGCGAGGATGACGGCTACGGCAACCTGATCGAGCTGCGCCACGCCAACGGTATCCGCACGCGCTACGGCCACCTGTCCGCGTTCGCGCGGGGCCTGCAGCCGGGCGAGCGCGTGGACCAGGGGGAGACGATCGGCTACGTCGGGTCGACGGGGCTCTCGACCGGGCCCCACCTGCACTACGAATTCCTGGTCAACGGCCGGCCCACGAACCCGCAACGCAAGGACATGGGCGCGGGGACGCCGATCCCGAAGGCGCTCGAGACCGCGTATGACGCCGTGCGTGACGCGTTGCTGGCGCAGCTCGAGCGCAAGAACCCGCCGTCCCCGGCCGTCGCCGCCGCGCGCGATTAGCTTCCTCCACATCCGTGGAGCTCTATCCCGCCGTTGATGTCCAGGGCGGGCGCGTGGTGCGTTTGCGCCAGGGCGACGCGCGCCGCGCCACCGCGTATGCCGACGACCCCGTCGCCGTGGCGCGGCAGTTCGCGCGCGCGGGCGCCCGCTGGGTGCACTTCGTCGATCTCGATCGCGCCTTCGGCCGGGGTGAGAACCGGGAGCTGGCGCGGCGGTTTCTCGCCGACGCCGGCGTGCACACCCAGGTGGGCGGCGGGCTCCGCACCGAGGAAGCGATCGACGAGATGCTCGCCTGGGGGGCGACGCGCGTCGTGATCGGCACCAAAGCGGCCACGGAGCCCGCGCTCGTCGAGCGGCTGCTCGCGCGCCACGGGGCGGATCGGCTCGCCGTGGGGATCGACGCCCGGGACGGCCGCGTGGCGGTGCGCGGCTGGACCGAGGTGTTCGATCTCACGGCGCTCGAGCTGGCCCGGCGTGTCCACGCGCAGGGCGCCCGCACCGTGATCTACACCGATGTGACGCGCGACGGCATGCTCGCCGGCCCCGACGTGGACGGTGCCCGCGCCCTCGCCGCGCTCGGGCTCGACGTGATCGCTTCGGGGGGTGTGGCCTCGCTCGACGATCTGCGGCGCGTGCGCGGCGCGGGCCTCGCGGGCGCCATCGTGGGGCGCGCGCTGTACGAGGGACGGTTCACGCTGGCCGAGGCCCTGGCGTGCGGCGCGGCGTGAGCCTCGGCCTCACGCTGCTCCGGGCGACCGCGCTCGGCACGCTCGTCCTGCTCCTGTGGAACCCGGCGGTATCGCGCGTCGAGTCAGGCGTCGCGACGCCCCTGGTGCTGCTCGACGCGTCGCTCTCGATGGCCGGACAGGGAGGAGGCTGGCGCGCCGCGCTCGACACGGCCCGGGCGCTGGCGCACGGCGGGGTCATCTGGCGCTTCGGCGACCGCGTGACGGCGTTCGACACCTTGCCGCCGGCGGACGGCGCGAGCCGGCTCGGCCCTGCGCTCGCGGCCGCCGCGGCGCGCGGCGGTCCCGTCGTCGTCGTCACCGACGGCGCGATCACGGACGCCGCCGACCTGCCGCCCGACCTGGCGCGCGGCCCGCGCATCGTCGTGGTGCCGCGCGGGCGGTTCTTCGACGCCTTCGTCGCTTCGGTCGATGGTCCGCGCCACGTCAGCGCGGGGGACACGATCCGGCTCTCGGTGAGCTACGGGACGGCGGGGCCGAAAGAGGCCGGAAGAGGGAAGAGGGAAGGAACCTTGATTGTGAACCTCTCGGGACGCCGCATCGCGTCGCACAGAGTGGTGCTGCCCGACAGCGGTGTCGTCTCCACGGACATCTCTCTTCCCGCTTCCCTCTTCGCTCCCGGTGCGTCCGCACTGGAAGTGCGTCTTGAGGGCGCCTCCGACTCCGAGCCCCGCGACGACGCCCGCACGTTCGTGCTCGACGTGAGTCCCCAGCCGTCGGTCGTGCTGCTCGCGGCTCCGCCCGATTGGGAGACGCGATTCCTCGCGCGCACGCTCACGGACGTGGCCCGCGTGCCGCTGCGCGCGTTCGTGGCGGCGGAGCCGAGCGGTTCCACGCCCTGGCGCGACGGCGCGACCCTCGCCGCCGTGGCCGCACCCGAGGTGGCGCGGGCCGTGGCCGCCGCGCGGCTCGTGATTGAGGCGGGCGAGCCGGCGACGCTCGCGCGCTTCGTCCCCCCCCACAAAGGCGCGGTGCTGCTCTGGCCGGCGGCGCGGCGCCAAGAAGGGGGGGGCGACTGGTACGTCCAGCCTCCAGGACCCTCGCCGCTCGCCGCCGCACTGGCGGGCGCCGCATGGGACTCGCTCCCGCCCGTGACGGGGCTGGTGGAGCTCGCGCCCGACAGCGCGGCCGTCGTCGTGCTCACGGCGCGGCTGGGCCGGCGCGGCGCCCCGCGTCCACTGGTCGTGCTGTCGGAGCGCGACGGCAGGCGCCGCGCGGTCGTCGCGGGGGCGGGGCTGTACCGCTGGGCGTTCCGCGGCGGCGCGAGCGCCGAGGCGTATCGGGCGCTGATGGCGGGGCTGGTCGACTGGCTGCTGGCAGAGGGAGCAGGGAGCAGGGAGCGGTTCGTTCCGGTGACGTACGAGGTGCCCAACGGGCTGCCGCTGGTGTGGCGCTGGACTGGTGCCGGAGCCCCGCAGGACGCGGCGCTCAGCCTGTGGGAAGGTGGGCGCGAGCGGCGCGACACGCTGCGGTTCGACGCCGGGGGCCGGGCGGAGCTCAGGCTCGCTCCCGGTGTGTACCGCTATGCGGCCGCCGCCCCCCCGTCCGCCGGCGGGGGCGAACGGGGGCTCGTGGCGGTGGAGATGTACTCGGACGAGTGGCGGCCGGCGGGGCCCGCGCTCGCTCCGCAGGCCGGGCTTCCCGCCGTCCGCGTGGTGAGCGGGGGACTGCGCGACCGGTGGTGGCTGTTCGTGCTGGCGGTCGTGGCGCTCACCGCCGAGTGGGCGTGGCGACGCCGGCAGGGGCTTCCGTAAGAGGCCGGTGAAGGGCCGGGGAAGGGGGAAAGGGGAAGGGAGTGACGCTGCAGCTCGCCACTTCGGTGAAATACTTAAAGGGCGTCGGTCCCAAGCGCGCCGAGGCGCTGGCGCGGCTGGGGATCCGCACGGTCGGCGACCTGTTGTATCACGCGCCCCACCGTTATCTCGATGCGACCACGGTGACGCCGCTCGCCCGGGCGCACGTGGGGGAGGAGGTGACGTGCGTGGGCCGCGTCGTGAGCACGGGCGTGCTGCCGACGCGCAAGGGCCTGCGGGTGTTCCGCGCGGTGCTGCGGGATGCGAGCGGCCTGCTCGAGTGTGCCTGGCCCGGCCAGCCGTTCCTCGAGCGCCAGATCAAGAAGGGACAGCTGCTGCTCGCCACCGGGCCGGTGCGCTATTACCACGGCCGCCAGCTCGTGCCTCGGGAGTTCGTGATCCTCGCGGACGAAGGTGAGGAAGGGCCCGAGGGCGGGATGGTGCTTCCCGTGTATCCCGCGACGGAGGGGCTCACCCACCGCCAGATCCGCAGCCTGATCCAGCAACATCTCGACGCGCTGCTCGCGCTCGCCGACGACCCGCATCCGCAGGCGCTGCGCGACGCGGTGGGCGTGCCCGACCTGCGCAGCGCGCTCACGGCGGTGCACCGGCCGGCCACCGTCGCGGACGCCGAGCTGGGCCGACAGCGACTCGCCTTCGACGAGCTGTTCGACCAGCAGCTCGTGCAGGCGCGCGCCCGGGCGCTCGCGAAGCGAGCCCGTGCGGGAATCCGCTTCGAGCTCAGGAAGGAGTTCACCACCCGCCTCAAGCAGCACCTGCCGTTCGAGCTGACGGGCGACCAGCGCCGCGCGGTGCGCGATATCGCGGACGACATGACCGCGCCGCTCCGGATGCATCGCTTGCTGATGGGTGACGTGGGAACGGGGAAGACGGTGGTCGCGCTGTTCGCGATGCTGCTCGCGCTCGAGAACGACTACCAGGCGGCGATGATGGCGCCGACGGAGCTGCTCGCCGAGCAGCACGGCGCCACGCTGACGCGGCTGCTCGAGCCGCTCGCGCTCCGGCCGGAGCTGCTGATCGGCCGGCTCAGCGCGCCGGAGAAGGCCGCCGCGCGCGAGCGCATCGCGAGCGGCGCGTCACGGCTCGTGGTCGGGACGCACGCCCTGATTCAAGAGTCGGTCCGGTTTCGCCGCCTCGGCCTGGTCGTGATCGACGAGCAGCATCGGTTCGGGGTGGAGCAGCGCGCCGCTCTGGTCGAGAAGGGGGACGCCCCCGACGTGCTGCTGCTGACGGCGACGCCGATCCCCCGCTCGCTCGCGCTCACGTTATACGGCGACCTCGACGTGACCGAGCTGCGCGAGCGCCCGCCGGGGCGGGGGACGGTGAAGACCGCGCTCCGCACCGAGGGCGCGCGTGCCAAGATCTACGAATTCATCCGCTCCGAGTGCGCGGCAGGACGGCAGGCGTATGTGATCTATCCGGTGATCGACGAATCGGAGCGCGCCGATCTCAAGGCGGCGACGACGATGGCCGCGGCCCTCGCCCGCGCGTTCCCCGAGCTGCGGGTGGGCCTGGTGCACGGTCGCCAGAAGCCCGACGAGCGCGACGGCGCGATGCGCGCGTTCCGCGACGGCGCGATCCACATCCTGGTCGCGACGAGCGTGATCGAGGTGGGCATCGACGTCCCCAACGCGACCGTCATGCTGATCGAGCACGCGGAGCGGTTCGGGTTGGCGCAGCTGCACCAGCTGCGCGGCCGCGTGGGCCGCGGCGCCGCCGCGAGCCATTGCATCCTGCTGTGCGACGTCGCCGCGGCCACGCCGCGGCTCCGGGCCTTCACCGAGACGACCGACGGCTTCAGGATTGCCGAGCTCGATCTCCAGGAGCGCGGCATGGGCGAGCTCGCGGGCGCACGCCAGTCGGGCGGCGCCCTGCTGCGCTACGCGAACTTCGCCACCGACCTACCGCTGCTCGAGGCCGCGCGCCGGGCGGCGGGCCAGATCATCGCCCGGGATCCGACGCTCGCGGCGCCGGAGCACGCGGCCTATCGGGCGCGGATCGTGGCGAGATATGAACGCGGCTTCGAGCTGTTCAGGGTCGGCTGACCGAAGGGAGAACGCGGAAGTCGGAACGCGGAACGCGGAACAGCAATGAAAGGTCGCTCGCCGAATCGAAACGTGCGCGTCTGTTCCGCGTTCCGCCTTCCGCGTTCCGCGTTAGAACGCGACCCGCACTCCCACCCACGCCCCGCTTCCCGAGGGATCAGCGGAAAGCTCCAAAGGCGCGAACGGCACATTCCCCGGCCTGCCCGACTGGTGCCGCAGGTCCGCGATGAACAGTCCCGCGGCGACGAGCAGCACCGCCTGAGCCCCGAGCAGGCGGGCGCGCGCCCGGCGATCGAAGAAGAGCGACGACTGGTACAGCTGCTCCGCCGCCGGGTTCGCGTAGCGCCCGTCGGTGCCGAGGACGCAGTCGGCGTTGTTGGCGCGGCACACCGCGAGCAGCGCATTCCACTCGCGGTTCGAGCTCGCGTGCTCGTGCGCGCCCAGCGCGATGAGCGTCGCCACGCCCGCGGCGGCGACCCACTTCCCGTAGTGCACCAGCGCGGACCGGTGCCCTTCGCGCGCCGTGCCGTCGAGCCGTCGGCCGGCGCTGTCTTGCTGCGCCGGCAGCAGGGCCGGGACGAGCAGGACGAGGGCGACGAGCGGGCGGATCGAGCGCATCAGCGATACGCGTGAATATCGCCGCGCCCGGCGATGACGACCAGCTGGCGGTCGCGCACCAGCGGCGGCTGCTCGATCGGGCCGTCGAGCTGCACGCGCCACCGCGCGGCGCCGGTGGCCCGGTCCACGAGCACCACGTCCCCGCTCACGCTCGCGACCAGCACCCCGGAGGCGATCGGCATCGGCCCCGCCGTGGCGGTCAGATCGAGCGCGAACGAGCGCGCCCGCGCCGGACCGTCCACGGGCACGATCCACAGGGTGCCGTTGCGCGCCAGAGCGTACACCGTGTCCCGTGCCACCGCCGGGGCGCCGTACACGGCGTCGCCCGTCGTGAGGTCCCACGCGACGGTCAGGCCGGGGAGATCCACGGCGACCAGATGCCCGTCGGTGGTGCCGAGATAGAGCCGCCGGCCGTCGAAGGCGGGCGTGGCGAGCACCGCGCCGGGCGTGGGGAGCCGCGAGCGGATCTCGCCAGTGGCACGGTCGAGCAGGTACAGCGTGTCGGCCGTGGTCGCGACGGCCAGCCCGCCGGCCGCCGGGACGGGGCCGGCGCGGGCGGCGCCTCCCCCCGGCAGCCGACGGCGCCACGTCACACGCCCCCCGGCGGTCTCGAGGCGCAGCACCTCGCCCGTCTCCGTCGCGGCGTAGAGCGTGTCGCCCTCGAGCGCCAGCGGTGCCACCACGCTCTCGGTGCGCGTGCTCCAGATCGGTTGCCCGTCGCGCAGGCGCAGCGCGTAGATCTTCGCGTCCGGCGAGGCTTCCGTGGCGACGTAGAGGCGATCCCCTTCGAGCAGGGGCCCGCCGCTGATCGTCCCGCTCAGGCGAGTGCGCCACAGCGCCTGACCCGTCGCCAGCTCCACGAGCGCCACCACGCGCTCCACGGTGCCGACGGCCAGCACCGTCTCGCCGAGTGCGGGACTGCCACGCACCGCGCGGCCCACGTCGACGGTCCAGAGCGGCCGCGGATCCGCGTTGAGCGACTCGGCGGCGGCGGCGTCGTGGCGCGGCGTGCCGAGGTAGGCGGGCCACGCGGTCTCCTGACGCGGGGGGCCGAGCTTCGCGGGCGGCACGTAGGTCGTGGCGCACGCCGTTGCGTTGACAGCCCCGAAGGCCGCCACTAGTATGCCGCGCCTATGCCCGAGTTTCATCGCATCGAAGAATTGCCGCAGCGCGTGGGGGGCGAGACCGTCGTGGTGCGCGGCTGGGTGATGACCACGCGCTCCTCCGGCAAGATCGCGTTCGTCGCGTTGCGGGACGGCACGGGCTATCTGCAAGCGGTCCTCTCCAAGAAGGACGTGTCCGCCGCGGCCTGGGACGCGTTCGGGAAGCTCACGCAAGAGACGTCAGTCGAAGTCACCGGTACGGTGCGCGCCGACGCGCGCGCCCCCGGCGGCGTCGAGCTCACCGCCTCCGACCTGGTGATTCTCGGACCCAGCGTCGATTTCCCCATCACCCCGAAAGAGCACGGCACCGCGTTCCTGTTCGAACATCGCCACCTCTGGCTGCGGAGCCGGCGCCAGGTCGCGATCGCGCGGGTGCGCCACGAGGTGATCCAGGCGATCCGGGACTTCTTCTACGAGCGGCACTTCGTCCTGGTCGACACGCCGATCCTCACGGGTTCGATCGGTGAGGCGGCCGGGCATCTGTTCGCCGTCGAGTACTTCGACCTGGGCACCGCCTACCTCGCGCAGACGGGGCAGCTCTACGTCGAGGCCGCCGCCGCCGCCCTCGGGAAGGTCTACTGCTTCGGGCCCACGTTCCGGGCCGAGAAGTCGAAGACCCGTCGCCACCTCACCGAGTTCTGGATGGTCGAGCCCGAGGTGGCCTGGAACGACTCCGACGCCAATATGCGGCTCCAGGAGGAGTTCGTCTGCTATATCGTGGCGCGCTGCCTCGAGCGGCGAAACACCGAGCTCGCCGAGCTGGAGCGCGACACCGCCCCCCTCGAGCGCGTGCGGCCGCCGTTCCCGCGCATTTCGTACACCGATGCCGTGGCGAAGCTCACGGCCCTGGGGAGCGACATGGCGTGGGGGCGGGACCTGGGCGGCGACGAGGAGACCCTGCTCGCCCGGCAGTACGACCGGCCCGTGATGGTGTTCAACTATCCCCGGGCGGTCAAGGCCTTCTACATGAAGGAAAACCCCGCCGACCGGCGTACCGTGCTCAACAACGACATGCTGGCCCCCGAGGGGTACGGCGAGATCATCGGCGGCAGCCAGCGCGAGGACGACTACGACCGGCTGCTCGCCCGCATCCGCGAGGAGCAGCTCCCCGAAGAGGCCTACGGCTGGTATCTCGACCTGCGGAAGTACGGCACCTTCGTCCACTCGGGGTTCGGCTTGGGCGTGGAGCGCACGGTGGCGTGGATCTGCGGCATCCCGCACATCAGGGAGGCGATTGCGTTTCCGCGGACGCTCTACAAGCTATGGCCGTGAGGCCTTCACCTCGTCCCACATCTGGTCCAGCTCCTCCAGACTCGCCCGTCCCAGCTCCAGGCCCCGGGCCTCCGCCAGCTGCTCCACTGCCTCGAAGCGCCGTTGGAACTTGTCGTTGGCGCGCTCGAGGGCCGCGCGCGGGTCGATCGCGAGCTTGCGCGCGAGATTCACGATGGCGAACAACAGGTCGCCGACCTCATCCTCTAACCTTTCCCGCTTCCCGCTTCCTGTTTCCGCTTCGAGTTCTGCGAGCTCCTCCTTCACCTTCTGGAGCGGTCCCTTCGCATCCGGCCAATCGAACCCGACCCCCGCCGCGCGCTCCTGCAGCCGGTAGGCCATCAGGAGTGGCGGCAACGTGTCCGGCAACCCCCGGAGCGTCCTGCTCCCCGCTCCCCGCTCCCTCTTTTTCACCCGCTCCCACCCCTCGTGATCCGGCGTCTTTGAGTCAGCGAACAGGTGCGGATGGCGCCGCCACATCTTCTCCTCAAGCGCCCGCGTCACGGCCTCCGCGTCCAGCTCGTGCCGCTCCTCTCCGATCACGATCTGGAACGCGAGGTGGAGCAACAGATCGCCCAGCTCGTCGCGCAGCTCGGCCGGCTCGCCGCGGCGCAGGGCCTGATCGAGCTCGAGCGCTTCCTCGACCAGATAAGGGCGAAGGGTGTCGCGGGTCTGGGCATGGTCCCACGGGCAGCGGGCTCTCAGGTCGCGCACCAGCGCGAGCGCGCGGCCGAGGGCGGGGTCGCCCGGAGTGGACGGTGAAGACGGTTTCCTGGCCATGCCTCAACGATAATCCGCGCCCTGAGAGGGCGCGCTCGGCCTCCGGTGCGTCCTTACAGGACGCACTCAGCGCCGAGCCCGGGCTCTCAGCCCGGGTCATCGCACCAGACTGCGCCCGTCCAACCCCTTTTTCGTGTTGCCTTTAGCCCGCCCGCGGGATATCATACGCGCGCCTGTGAGCGTGTCAGTGCGCGGGCGCGATCAGCGCGCTTGGGTCGAGGTGGACCTCGCCGCCGTCATCGAGAACGCCCGCACGGTGGCACGGGTCGCCGGCACACGGCTCCTCCCGGTGGTGAAGGCCAACGCCTACGGGGTGGGAGCCGTCGCCGTGTCTAAGGCCCTCGAGGCGCTCGATCCCTGGGGGTACGGGGTCGCGACGGTCGAAGAGGGCGCCGAGCTCCGCGCCGCCGGGATCGCCCGGCCCGTCGTCGTATTCATGCCCGGGCAGCCCGCGCTGTTCCCCGAGGTCGAGCAGTTCCGCCTCACGCCGGTGCTGGGCGACGCGGCGGCGATCAGCGAGTGGACGGCGCGCGGCGAGCGCGCGTTTCACCTGGAGATCGACACCGGGATGGGGCGCTCAGGCGTGCGCTGGGACGAGATCGACCAGGTCCGCGCCGCCGCCGACACGCCGCAGCTGGAGGGCTGCTACACGCAGTTCCACTCGGCCGATCGGCGCGACGGCACGGCCGAGCAGCAGCTCGAGCGATTCGAGCGGGCAGTCGCCCAGCTCGTGCGCCGGCCGGCGCTGCTGCACGTGGCGAACAGCGCGGCCGCGCTGTCGGGCCGTCAGTTCGCGTTCGACCTGGTGCGGCCCGGCGTGTTCCTGTACGGCGGCTCGCCGGGGGCGGGGTTCCCGGAGCCGCGGCCGGTCGTGAGCGTGCGTGCCCGCGTGCTCGCGGTGCGGCGCGTCGCGGCGGGGGAGAGCGTGAGCTACAACGCCGCATGGCGTGCGGCCGGGCCCACCACGGTCGCGACCCTTGGCATCGGCTACGCGGACGGGCTGCGCCGCTCGCTCGGCCTCTCGGGGCGGGGGTCGGTGCTGCTGCGCGGCCGGCGCCACCCCATCATCGGCGCGGTCACGATGGACATGACGATGGTCGAGACGGGCGAGCATCCGGTCCAGGTCGGGGACGTGGCGACGCTGAT
>WNEQ01000921.1_pt1 | contig 15730 bp, 18 predicted proteins | sample 5399971 | NCBI WGS metagenome assembly WNEQ01 (sample SAMN13153330, study PRJNA577476) | soil metagenome | isolation source: 20 cm grassland meadow soil 2 days after 1st rain plot 5 | place: USA:California | collected 2015-09-18
CCGTTTTACGACGGAAGTGTAATTGGAGTTGGTGAGTCGATTGGGTGTGTCTTTCCGATGCTCGGCGAGGGTATCATCCCGTCGCTTATCTGCTGCGACATATTTCTCGATGTACTTGGCAAGAGCAGCGGGAAATTCAACTTTAAGGAATACCGCAAAAGAGTGCTTGAAAGGTTTGACTATTACGATGACGTTTACAGGATAGTGAGACTCAAGATGGACGGCAAGCTCAGCACTATAAGGCATCTCAACCTTATGATGAGCATGTATCGTAACATGAAGAAGGAAGAAAAGCGATTTGGATTTGAGATTAGCCTGGAGAAAATGACTAGGATGGTAAACGCTTTATAGCAAGCAGAGCAGTTGGAAAATCAATTTGAAGAAAACCCCGCATGAGTCAAAGACTGAAATGACACTGATGATGCTTCCATCAGACGCCAACCCAAAGGGTAACGTCTTCGGAGGTGTGATACTAAAACACGTTGACCTTGTCGCAGGAATTGTAGCTAAGAGGCACGCAAGAAACACGAACTGCGTCACTGCGAGCGTTGATAGGATGACGTTTCTAAAACCCGTGTACATCGGTAATGCGCTTATTCTCTCTGCCAGGCTCAATTATGTCCACAAGTCATCTATGGAAGTGGAAGTCATGATCGAAGCAGAGAACCTCGAAGATGGGATAAAGGTCCGGACAGGAACGGCGTATTTGACGGTTGTCGCGCTCGATAAGAACGGCAGGCCAACAGAGGTGCCGCAGCTCGCTTCCAAGACTGCAGACGACAAGAAGCGCTTCAAGGAAGGGGCGTCTAGAATGCAGTTGCGTCTAAAAGAAGCCGGCAAAATCTAGAAGACATCGAATCCAGCTGCTTTTCTAGATCACATGAATTAGTTCCCGTCATTTTTGTTCGATGCGAGAATAATAGCTTGGAAGGTTAGTGGTTCAATGAGCTGAATGACAGGAAAGAAATGAGCGATCTTGTACAAAACATAACAGGCAATACTTCAGGAAATACCGGAACATCTACGGAATAATTACTTGCGTTATTTCCAAGTCCGCAGTCGTCTGAATCACCGACGGCGACCCCGGTTTCTATCATTGCCTGTCTGCCTGCCTTAAGCTATGCGAAGTTGGTGCTTAACTTCTGCAATTCTGCAAGGATCTGACTCATGTCGTAATTGTTCTGAGCGTTAGTCTTTTTTAACTCTATTTTTGGCAAGGAATAACCAAGAAAAACATTGTTGTCCTTTTAGGCTTCATTGTGGATACCCGCTACACGTTCAAGGTTCAAGCTTGCCAGTGAAAAGCATGCGGTAATTTTGGTTTTTGCTGTGGGTGTTGTATTGAGAGCAATTCCAGAGCTTGTCGCATACCCATATCCGATAGGATATGACGTTGTAAATTACTACATTCCTGTCGTGGCAAACTTTGACGCGCACTGGCCTACGGTATCCAACCAGTTTCCACTGTATGTCTTGTTTCTCCATTTTGTAAATATGGCAACAGGGTTGTCAACACACTCAGTTGTTACAGGAGTAGCAGTTGCAATGTTTGGCGTTCTTGGCATTTCGCTTTTTTATCTGAGCAGGTGGTCATTAAAACTCGGCATTGGTCTGAGCATCTTTCTGACTCTCTTCGTCCTCTTCCAGATGGCTGTTCTCAGGACTGCTTGGGACCTGCATAGAGATGTTTTTGCACTGGCTGGACTGTTGTTTGTCTTTTGCCTGCTTGGCAAAAAAGATGCCGGACGCAAAGGAATTGCGGTAATTCTTGTACTTGCTGCGGTTACTGTAGCCGCAGACAGAATGATAGGAGCATTGTTCTGTATATCGTCTTTAGCCTATGCAGTCATGACCCGGCGCCGGTACACAATTGCGACTTGTATTCTCGCCACTGGACTGTTCTTGTTTTTGCTGATCGCAAGCTATTCTGCTTCAGATAATAGCACAAACAACATCGAAATATTGTCAAAGAAAACACCAACATTTTACAACCCTCAAAACTTGCTCATCCTTTTTGTAATCGTAAATGGCCTCATTATGGTGCCGGCGGCGATCGGTTTTTTGCGCATGGAAAATAACCTACTAAAAGTGCCCTTGCTGGTTTCGCTGGCCGGCTCTTTTTCGTGGCTTGCATTCCCGAACATCAGTCTGCTTGTGGCAGACAGGTGGATAATCATAAGCGGCATTTTCCTCTCGATCTTTGCCGGCTACGGCATAGCACATGTGGTCAAAAATCTAACACCCAGGCTTTCTGCAACAATTGCCGGCTCTGTCCTTGCAGCCTTTGCTGCAATAGGCCTAGCGTATGCGATCATGCCGTATGATAAACCCTTCGTCATGTATGGCATAGCACGCGGTAGCATCGAAGATTTCGTCCCCCTCACGATGCAGTTCAACTCTCTCGACATACAGGACAACGACAAGTTGCTGTCAACCATTACATGGATAAATCATAACACCGAACGGGATGCGATCATTGTTGGTGAAAAGCACTGGAGGGGTTTCATGGAACTGTACCTTGAAGATGAAAGGACGTACCGCTTTTCAGACAACCCGCCGGTACTCGCTGAAGCTCTGGAAAAGCAGGGAGAAAACGTCTACCTGATCGGGTTTGATGACCGCTCGCCAGACATATTTACAGTAATAGAAGATCCTGCTATAAGATAGTGTTACATCGATTATACGCAAGTATCATACGGTTTCGAGATAAGAGAGAATCGTGTTGTTTACAAAAAAAGACAGAATTATGCCATTTTACAAGAGGAGAAATTATTGGGTCAGGCGGTGACTTGACTTTGGCCAAGATCGTACCATATATCTTGTTTTTGCTATGACCTTTCTCAATTTCATGACAATCCAATGCCAGCGTCTTGGTCAAGTATACCTTTTTTCGAGATTCATGTATTTGTCAAGGTCCACAAATCGGTTGAAATCCTTGAAGGTGACCATCATCTTGCGGGTCACTCTTGTAGCACCGGTCTTTTTCAACTCTGTCAGCACCTGCCTCATGGCATACGTCGCACTGTAAAGTGCCGACAGCGGAAACACAGCCATGCGATAGCCAAGATTTAGCAGCTCCTGAGCAGACAAGGTCGGTGTGACACCATCTTCTATCATGTTTGCTACCAGCGGCGCGTCTATCTCTTCTGCTACTTTTTTCAGCTCTTCTATGGACCTTGGAGCTTCTACGAATATGACATCGGCCCCGACCTTTTTGTAAGCCTTGCCGCGCTCGATTGCTTCGTCAAGGCCTATCGGAGCACGGGCATCGGTCCTCGCGACTATGACGAAGCCCTTACTCTTGCGGGCTTCAACTGCCGCCTTGAGCTTTGGCAGGTACTCGTCCTTCGGTATTACGTCCTTGCCTATCATGTGGCCGCACCTTTTGGGCCATATTTGGTCTTCAAGGAATATGCCGGCTGCGCCTAAGCTTTCAAGGTCCTGAACAAGGCGCCAGACGTTGAGTGGGTTGCCGTAGCCGGTGTCGGCATCGACCAAAACGGGGACTTTGACGGCACGAATTATTCTCCTTGCGTTGTCGACTGTCTCGCCAGCGTTGAGGAACCCGAAATCCGGCATCCCAAGTAGAGCGGCAGATGATCCGTACCCAGTCTGGAACATCGCATCAAAACCCACCTGCTCCGCTATTCTGGCGCTAAGCGCGTCAAATACGCCGGGAAGGACGATTATCTTGGTTTTATCTTCAAGCTGCTCTCTTAGCGATGATGTTGCTTTCTTGGCCATCAATGAGGAGAACAGGCAAGAATGTTATATTAGCTTTCTACGGACCACGTGCCCGGCGCTGTCAATTCGACAAGGTTGCCGACGCGAGTCGCGGAAGTAAATGACTCATTTCTGTCGTTCAAGTCGACTTCTTTTTCAATTGTTGGTTTGTTCTTGGCCTTCAAGAAAAGAAGCTTCCGTTTTTTTCTTGCACGAGCGGAAGGCCAAGGATAGCGGCCTAGAAGTTTTTCATCCCGTCCAAGTCAGAAGAATAAATGCACGTCTCGACAACCTTGTTTATGTTCCTGACTGTTGCTGCGGTGGCTGCTGTTCCAGGGGGTTTGCTTCGTAGTTGCCATCGGGATATTTGATCACGGATAACTGACATCTCCTGCATTCGTAATTCTTGACGGGCGGGTCGTGCAGGACAGAACCATTCAGCCACACCATGATTGCTCCGCAGGAGGGACAGTTCATCATATGGCGGTAGGTTGACAAATACAGTTAATATGTCTTTCAACCCAATCTGCTTCTTTGGTGGGTAATCACGAGTACTGTAACAAAATACCGGTAAGGACATGACTTTTTAATCTGTCTGACGTGAATCGCCATATTGATCTCTGAGAGCGAGGGCACCGAGCTTGTCAGACTGGCCAGAAAGGCCGTTGAAACTTATCTACAGAAATCGGTTGTAATCAGGCCTGATCAAGACGCGGACATGGCCGGCGTATTTGTCACGCTCAACTACCTGACAAGGAACAAGGAAGAGCATCTGCGTGGCTGCATAGGCTTTCCGTTGCCGGATAAAAAACTGCACCAGTCAGTGGTAGATGCCGCTATTGCTGCTGCCACCGAAGATCCGCGCTTTCCACCACTTGACAGGCGTGAGCTGGACAGCATAATATTTGAGGTGAGCGTGCTGACCACACCTGAGGAGGTCATGACCAGGCCCGCGGAATACAAAAAAGAGATCAAGATCGGAAGAGATGGACTTATCTTCCGCTGGCGCTACGGTTCAGGACTCTTGCTACCGCAGGTGCCACGAGAGCTAAACTGGAACATCGACGAATACCTTGCCAACATCTGCTACAAGGCCGGGGCGCCGCTAGACGCGTTGCTCGACCCTGAGTCAAAACTATACAAGTTCCAAGCCCTGGTGTTCAAGGAAGTTGAGCCAAATGGTAAGGTAACAATGCTCGACCTACATAATATATAATCAAACTTGGTAATTCCACGCGTGGGCCTAGCCTATTTTGCTCCATACGGGGTTGGCCTTGGGCATGCGAGCCGGCTGGTCATGATAGCAGACCAGCTCCGGGAGAGCGGAACGGAGGTCAGATTCTCTTCCTATGGCGAGGCAGCAAGTTTCATCTCGTTGAGAGGTTACAAATGTGTCACGGTCGCGCCAGTCGAATTCGCATGGAGCATGGAAGGAGGCTTTTCTGTCAAGGACAGCCTAGCCAACGTCCCAATCTGGTTTGCTAACTTTTCAAAGCAGGTAAATCAAGAAATGCACAGTCTGACAGCCTGTGATCCTGACGTTGTAGTGTCTGATTCCCGGCTGTCGCCACTTGTGGCCTCTAGGTTGCTGAAGATACCTTCGATAGTTGTGATAAATCAGGTCAAGCTCTTGCTTTCACCGCGCCTTCGCGAGCTTGCAGTCGCGCGCATATTTGAAAACATGGTAGGAGAGCTCCTTGGGTCAATGTGGGCAATAGCAGACCGCGTATTGATACCCGATCTCCCGCCGCCGTACACAATAGCAGCACACAACGTATGGGAAGTAGGCTCCGCGGCCCAAAAGCTCGAATATATCGGGTTTGCCTCGCCAAAGCCCCATGTAAGCGAAGATCAGGTAAACAAAGTGGCAAACAGTCTGGGGTTCGACAGGTCCCTGCCCGTAGTGTTTATACACGTGAGCGGCCCTGCGCAGACCCGCCCAGTGCTCATAAAGCTCGCTCTTGAGGCAGTCAAGGAACTCGACACCAAGATCCAGTTCGTAATCTCTGAAGGAAATCCAAAGGGAAACAGCGAGCCCCGGCGAATTGGCGGATCGGGCTGGTATTATGGGTGGTGCCCTGTCCGAGACGAAATATTTGCTCTGAGCGACCTTTTGGTACTTAGGGGCGGACATGTGGCGTTATCGCAAGCGATTCAGTTTGGCAAGCCCGTTGTAACAGTTCCGATTGAAAACCACGGAGAACAGCTTGGTAATTCAGCCAAGGTCGCAGAGCTCGGTATGGGTGTTATGCTGCATCCAAAGGGATTAAAGCCAAAGCAGGTTGCGGACGCAATTTTGCAAGTGCTTGGCAACCATGGATACAGGCACAAGGCTGTCGAGCTTCAAAGTCTGGCTGAAAATCTAAACGGAATTGATAATGTTGCGCAGATCGTCAGATCCTACATGTAGCACTTTTAGTTTCATTAGCTTTGATGCAGACGTATCTGCTTTTTTGACTCACAACTGCCAGAATCACGCGGTCGGACTAATCGCTCCTAAAAGCTGAAGGGAGACTAGCACTATGTCCAACTGATTCCTGATGCAAAGCTCGCATAATCATGTTGTTAGAAAAGAAAATAAGATAATGGGCGCGTAGCCCGAGGGTTTTTACCAGTGGTGCTTTTCGTCGGGAATCAGGCCGATCTGCTCGCGTTCAAAGTATCTTTCAAGCTCTTGCGCCCACTTTTCTTTCGCAGAGCCCCCGCCAAGACCTTTTCTCCTCAGCCAGAAGGCGATGACGCCTAGTAGGAAGACTGCGAACAGCATGGTTCCGAAGATGTAGACCATGACGTCGTAGAAGAGAGGGTCGTATTTCGGTCCTATCTGCCCGATTAGAATTTCGAAGACCATTATCTTTATGCAAAATAATCCGAAGATATATACATTTTGGTTACGAGTGGTATTAAAGGGACAGCCCTACGTTGTGAGACGCAATGAAAAAAACAAAAAGTAAAAGGGGTGGTTAGGTTGAGACCTGTTTCGCGCCTCTTCCCTTGATGAAGAATGCCGCGGCGACTCCACCAAAGATAACTGCTAGGGCACCGATCACGCCCCATGTCTCAATCCCTTTCAAGTATGGAGTTCCTGAACCTTCTGGGTTATTTCCATATTGCGTACTTTGTGCGCCGAGGACCCTCTCCTTTGCCAGAATGTTTACTTGAGTGCATGGTGAAATCTCATATTTTTCGCAGAAGGCGAGCTGCTCGGCGGTAAGCGGTTCGCTGCTTCCACCAAAATACTGTGCGAATGCTTGCGGGGTAAATCCTGCACCAACAGCAGTAAAAAGCGCTGCCATCATGCCTAGAGCCATTAAGGTTGGCTTGTTCATATTACCTAACCTCTTCAAATTCTTCTATTTAACTTTTTATGAATGGCGCCAGCCTGCGCACGCGAGTAAACATTTAAGACGCATGGTTGTAGTCTGCTAAAGATATGGCACGAATTCATGTTCACACTCATGGCAAGTCTCATTCGACCCGCCCTACCCCAAAGAGTTCGCCGTCCTGGCTGACCCTGAGCCGGGATCAGGTTTCATCTGTTATTGTCAGGCTTTCAAACGACGGCCTAAGCCCGAGCGAGATAGGTGTTAGGCTCCGAGACGAGCACGGAATCCCTCTTGTAAAGCCGGTGCTGGGCAAGAGCCTGTCCGAGGTTTTGGCTGAAAACAAAATTAATCCAGACATGCCAGAGGATTTGGACAAGCTAGTGAAAAAAGCACTCGGCCTTCAAAAGCATCTTAAGGTACACAACAGTGACCATCGAAATGTTCGCTCACTTGAGCTGATAGAGGCCAAGATTCACAGGCTCTCGAAATACTACAAGAGCACTAGCAAGATTGCAAAAAACTGGAAATATGCCGCTGTTATTGCTCAACTAGAATAAGGTCTCTTTAGATGAGCGACAGCGCAAAGCTTGCAGAAGCTCTAAAGCCTTTTTGCGAAAAACTGAGATCCGTGGTGGAAAACACCAGCGAAATTGCAGTCGTTACGCACCTTGACGCTGACGGAATAACGTCCGGCAGCATAGTTGCAAGCGCGCTAAGGCGCATGGGCGCGCGCTACTCTGTCAGAGCTGTTTCCGACATGAACCCTTCGGTCATTGAAAAGATGAAAACCGATAATCGAGATTTTTATATCATAACCGACTTGGGGGGAGGATGGGCATCGTTCCTGAGAAAAGCTCTTGGTGACAGGTGGTTCGTCATTGACCACCACCAGATACCTGAGGAAGAAATGCTAACCGATGATGGCAATCAGATACTGAATGCATGGAAATATGGTATTGACGGGGGCAAGAATGTGTCGGCAGGCGGCATGGCCTACTTGGTTGCAAGCGCGCTCGACCGAAAGAACCGTGACCTGTCGTGCATTGCCGTCATTTCTGCAGTCGCTGACAGGCAGGACCAGGGCGACAAAAAGTCATTTGTTGGCTTGAATACTGAAATACTAAAAACCGCGCAATCGCTTCGGCTTGTAAGCGTGGATCTTGACATAATGCTCACGGGGAGGGAGACGCGGCCGCTGCACGAAGCCCTCGCGCAGACTTCGTTCCCATACATCGACGGACTCACTTGGAACAAGGAGGCCTGTCATGCATTACTCAAGAATGGAGGGATAAGGCTGAAGGATGACGGCCGATGGCGCGTTCTGGCCGAGTTTACCCAAGAAGAAAAGAGCGCAATCTTGGACGCGATAGCCAAGTTTGTTGCGGCTTCAAACAAGACTTCAACAAGCGTGCTAAATGACCTTATCGGCTACGTTTACACGCTTGCCAACGAGGACAAGCGGAGCCAGTTAAGGGATGCGAGGGAGTTCTCCACAATGCTCAATGCCTGCGGCAGGATTGGCAAGGCAGGGGTGGGCATTGCAATATGCATGGGCGACAGGAGCGCCATGCTAGGTGCAGGGGAAGAAATAGTGGGAGCATATAGGATGACGCTCCGCAACTACATCTCTTCCATTTTCAGCGAAAAGTGGAGACTCGTCGATGACGGTAAGAACGCCTTTGTCAACGGTGACGGTCTCTTGGCCGAGGACATGCTCGGCGCGGTATCATCTCTGCTAAGCGGCTCTCCTTCACTTAATGGCAGACTACTTTTCGTCCGCACTCTCACAAAGGACGGCACCTATAGGTTTTCTTCACGCAAATGTCTTGACTGCAACTCCCAGGCCAACCTCGGTCTTATAATGCGGCACTATGCTGACGCGTTCAAGGGCGCCGGCGGCGGGCACTCGGCCGCTGCTGGCTGCAGGATCCCATCTAATGCTCTTGAGAATTTTCTTGCCAGCATAAGGGCAGCTACAAGTGATCCAAAATTTGCGACTGCGACTTGACTTTATGGTATCGGTGAAAGTCCCGTTTTCGAGCTACGTGGAAGCGAAAGCAGCTGTGAAGGCATTAATACCAGACAATCTTAACTTTCCAGACGGGCTGTCGATGAAAATATTTTCAAGAGGCGCCACGCTTGCAATCCAGCTGACAGCCAAGAATGTCCCGGCCGCAACGATCCTAAGCACCCTTGACGAAGTGCTAGAGCACATTTCAGTGTCAAAGAAAGTGATGATTGGCTAATGCTTGACCCTAAACTCTTGAAGGAAAACCCGAAAGCAGTAAAAGACATGTTGAACAAGCGCAACATGGCAGAGTTTCCATTTGACGAGCTTGTTACCCTTGACAGGCGCCGGCGCGAGCTGATCGTTGAAACGCAGGAGCTGCGAAGAAAAAAGAATGTGCTTGCAGAGGGCATCGCGCGGAAGAAAAGGGTCGGGCAAGATGTCGTCTCAGAGCTTGCGCAGATGAAAGAAGTCAGCAGCTACCTCGGCGACAGTGAGGAAGAACTGGCAAAAACAGAAGGCAGATTCAAGGAGCTGTTGATGGTTGTGCCCAACATGTTGCATGAATCAGTGCCAACTGGCAAGGATGAAAAGGACAGCGTGGTTGTGCGACAGAATGGCGGCACAAAGAAGATGGACTTCGCGTCAAAGGATCACGTCGACATTGCTACTGCACTCGACCTTGTAGATATCGAGCGCGCAGCCAAGGTGTCAGGCGCGCGTTTTTACTTTTTGAAAAATGAGCTGGTGAGAATGAATCAGGCGCTTGTGAACTTTGCCCTTGACTTTCTGTCAGAACACAGCTACACTCTAGTCCAACCGCCTTACATGATTAGGAAAGAGCCAATGTCCGGCGCAGTGATACTAGGCGACTTTCAGGACGTTATTTACAAGGTTGAGGGTGAAGACCTCTACATGATAGGCACGTCAGAGCACGCTATTGCAAGCATGCACATGGATGAGATTCTCGACGGCAAGAAGCTGCCGATAAGGTACGCCGGCTTTAGCCCATGCTTCCGCAAAGAAGCAGGTGCGCACGGAAAGGACATGAAAGGCATCTTTCGAGTGCACCAGTTCGAAAAGGTGGAGCAGTTTGTCTACTGCCGGCCGGAAGACTCGTGGAAAGAACATGAAAAAATGCTTGGTCTTTCCGAGGAGTTCCTCAAAAAGCTGGGAATACCACATCGTGTGATGCTCCTGTGCTCCGGCGACACCGGAAAGATATCTGCCAAGACGTACGATATTGAGGCGTGGATGGCAGGCCAAAATGCCTACCGTGAGATCGTTTCCTGCTCCAACTGTACGGATTATCAAGCACGGAGGCTTAGCGTTCGCTTCCGGGACAGGACAAATGAAGAAACGCGCCTTGTTCACACGCTCAACAGCACTCTTGTGGCAACCGAGCGCACGATGGTAGCGATACTTGAGGACTATCAGACTTCCAAAGGCACCGTCCAGGTGCCGGACTCGCTACAAAAGTACATGGGTGAGATAAAGGAGATCAAACCGCGCAATTGATGGATCAAATATATTATTTATTTTGGCCAAAAAAGAATAGAAGTCTAATGGATAAAAGAGCTAAGAAAAGAGGGTGTCCGCGACAGATGGCGGGACAAACAGTGGGTAGTTATGAACAAGCCTTCCGGCTTTGAACCGCAATCACCAATAAACTATGTTCCTGCTACAGATATTGAACCGGCAAGTCTGTCGGATCCCCCAAGCCAGCTCAATAACATAACTTTTTAGTCGGTAATTCTCCATATTTTTCGAATGGCTGAAGGGGACCTGAAATTTTCTTCCGCCGAGGTAGACCTACACCTCCATGCAACGGAGGAGGGCGGCAAGGTGCTCCAGTCGATACAGGACGTCCTCTCCGTACCTTCGGAACGCTTTTCCAGCTCACCATCGGAGGGGCACTACAAGAACAAGATTCTCTTGCTCAAGGCTATGCTTTCAAGCCGAGAAGCAAGGGAGCTCGCCGTTCGCATCATGTCGCTCTTGAACAGTTCTGACAGGGATCGCCTGTCAAGCTCGTTGCCAGAATATTCAGACGAAAAGGGAAACCTCTACCTCAGGCTCAACAAGCAGAGGATATGCCAGGGCAACGTTTCACTTTCAGAAGCAGATGTGATTAGGGTAAGGTTCCGGCCTGTGAAGAGATACCGGCCTTCGGGCAACCTTGAAAGCTACAGGGGGCTTTTGTCTTCAATCGAATAGATCTTTCCGTCAGCGGCGACTTCGACATTGCGAGGACAACAAAAATGCTTTCTATAAGCAAGGTGGGCGCACCATTTGACGGCAAGATCCGTGAAAGTGTTGTTTACAGACTAAAAAAAGCGCCGCAATCGCCAGTAAAATATCAATACTTGATAGTTTCAGACAATGTAGACGAGGCCGCCGACATTCTTTCGATCAGCGACTTCCGCAGGGTCAAAGAAAAACTAAAAAAGAAAGTGAAAAAAGGGACAGGCCTTGAGGTGACTATTGCCCTAGCAAGAAAAATGGATGCCGCCGGCGTCGGTAGGTGGTTTGACGACATCAGGGAGCTGCATTTGTTCTGTCAGTCGGCTAGACAGCAGTTTATTCTTTCAAGTGGTGCAACATCAATGCATGAAATGGTTTCTGGTCCGTGCCTTGACGCGATACTGAGGAATTGCGACATCGACCCCCACAGGCACTGGCGCGAAATGAACAACTGGCTCGAGGCAAGGCTGTCAAGGATGGTGTCTGTCTAGTGCTCAACAGACGAGCCAAGCGGCGCTACCTGTCAGTCATGTACACAGGCCCGGCCAATAAAGCAGTCAATGCGATCATAAGGCGCTGCTCCGATCTTTTCGGTTCTATTGCGACAGAAAAGGCCGCAATAAAACTGGTCAGGTCAGAAAGCAGTGTAGCGATAATCAAATGTAGGCAAGAACAGCTGGACAATGTCCTTGCTGCCATTGCCCTGTTAGATCCTCCTATCGTGACGCGTGACATGTCAGGAAGTATAAAGCAACTTAGGCGTCGTCTGGCCTTATGGCCTCCGTTAATATACCAAGATTTAAGTTAGTTCACTGCCATAACACACAGGGGATGAGGTGAGTTCGCTGCTCCAGACTGAGCAAAAGCGATGAAGATCTCGCGACGAACCGACCCAAATTTTAATAAACTTATGATTGTAAGAGTCTCATATTAGGTAAAGAAAATGGAGATCGTTTACGATTACCCGCTTTACAGGCCGCCCTCAGAGGCTGACTCCATGATATTCCAGGTTACATTGGGTTGCTCTTTCAATAAGTGTTCATTCTGCAACATGTACCGTACCAAAGAGTACGCTGAGCGGCCTTGGGAGGAAATAAAGGCTGAGATCGACATGGCCGCAAAATTCTATCCTAACACGCGCCGGGTATTCCTTGCGGACGGCGACGCGCTCAATCTGCCAAAGTACAGGATTATCCAGATCCTGCAGTACCTGCATTGCAAGTTTCCAGAGCTGGAACGGGTATCATGCTATGCAATGCCTATGAACCTGCTAAAGAAAAAGGATGACGAGCTTAGCGAAATTAGGGCCGCGGGCTTACACATGCTGTACGTCGGCATTGAAAGCGGAAGCGACATCGTGCTCAGGAAAGTTACAAAGGGCGCAACGTTTCGGACTATAGTTCAGGCATGCCAGAAGGCCAGACGGCACGGCTACGTCCTGTCATGCATGGTGATTTTGGGACTTGGCGGCAAGACCTACACCAAGGAGCATATCGCAGACACTGCACGCATACTAAACGAAACGGCGCCGGACTATGTGGGCGCACTGACGCTTTGCCTTGAAGAGGGAGTCTACGATGAGTTCATGACAAAATTCGCCGAACCCTTTGTCACACTTGATGACATTGACGTTCTTGACGAGCTGGACAGGCTTGTCGCAAATTTCAACCCGAAAAGGCCAGTGATGTTCCGGGCAAATCACGCATCGAATGTCTATTCTATCGGAGGCACGATGCCAGACGACAGGGATAAGATCCTGACGCTTATCACGAATTTGAAGGCGCATCCGGAAATGCTCAAGCCCAAGTTCCATCGGCGTTTTTAGCGGATTCTATTCCTTCCTCTTTTGGTTGCGAATATTCCTTGAGCGAAATGCCTGACTCAGTGCTGCAAGGCGATAATTTCGCTTATTGCTACAACCTCGATACCGTGCTCGGATTTCGTCGAGAAGCATCGATAGAATTATTAGCCTGAAAGCGTATTTCGGCTCTAATGTACAGCGGGGAATTGGAGGTTCAGGCTAAGAGAAAAGCGTTGGCGGTTTTGCAGGACGAAATCACACGAATTTTGAACTCCTCAAGAGATCTGTCAACGCTCACAACCTCGCTTATGAAGGGCGATGACAAAGACATCCAGCACTGCCTTGAGCGCATGAGAAACACCGAGGAAGAGGTCGAGAACCTCCGCAGAAAGATAACGCGCGAGGTTGCTGAGATCGGAAGCCTGATGGCTAACAGGGAGGACATTTTGAGGACCGCTTATATCATCGACGACATCGCTGGTTACATCAGCGGAGTCGCCTTCAGGCTTGCAAACATGAAGCCGGCCACGCTGAAGAAGGCATCATTCGACGACGATCTGAAGCAGCTTGTCGGAATGGTTGTCGACACGATTTTCAAGTTAAACGAAATGGGCCGCGCTCTATCAATCAACCCTGCAAATGCGATCGACCTTGCGCAAGATGTGCAAAAGCTAGAGCGTCAAGTTGACGCCAAGTACCGAGCAGTGATCATTAAAGCGTTGAATGAAATTTCTGCTACCAAGGATCTTTTGCTTCTGAAAGATGCAGTAGAAGGAATTGAAGGCATGGTCGACAAGTGCCAGGAAGCGTCCGACTCGTTCACAATACTGGCACTGAGTATGTAAATGATCAGCGGCAGGCTGGTTGAAAACAGGATCGTAATCTGGGATATAAAAAATGCAAGAACACTTTTTGGCAATGGCTATTATGGCAAACCGCTTGGCATTCCAAAGCCAAAGGGGACGGACTTTGACTCGCCGCTCGTGCTAGACTTGGTAGAGGGCTGTTACCTTGTCGAAAAGAACAAGCTCAAAGTGTCTCACATCAACGGCAAACCCGTGCCTCTTACTGAAATAAGAAAGATATGCAAAAAGGAGTATGTCGATTTTGAAACACAATACTTTGTATTCCAGAACCTCCGTGACAAGGGCTATATTGTTGCACCCGGCATAAAATTTGGCTGCGATTTTGCAGTCTATGAGCAGGGACCGGGAATTGATCACGCGCCTTATCTTGTGCAGGTGTTCAGGCCGGCAGACGACCTCACTGCGACGGGTGTAGTGCTTGCCGGCAGGCTCGCAACGACAGTGAAAAAGCAGTATATCCTAGCGATCCCGAAAGTAAAAGAAAGAACGGTTGATTACGTTGGCTTTGACTGGTGGCGCGCCTAGCGGAGCGTCGCCTGGGCCATCTTTTCGCCCTGGACAGGCAGATCGAACTTGACAAAGTTCTCTCCTGAAATAGTCAGGCGCGTCGCGTATTTTTCAGAGCCCTGCTCGAGCCACCCCTTGTAGCGGACCGAATTCTTTACAATATCTACAATACTTGGCTTTTTTTCGTTCACTTCTTCATAGCATGACAGGATCTCGCCAAATTTGACTTCATGCTGCTTGTTGAATTTCATCAAATAATATGCAAAGACGGCCGCCTTTTCATAATGGTTGGCCGGCTTTTTCTCTGCATAGAATTCTCGCAAGCCCGCTTTGTTTTCATTACCTTTCAGGTCGACAGGAATCGGATGGATTGTGACCGCCGGCCTTGGAGTGTGCTTGCCGTTTCCCCCCTTTGGCTGCAGCGGCACAGGCGTCTGCTGCTCGATTGCAATCGGAGCCTCTTGCTGTAATTGTTGAGGTAGGGCAACCTGTGCCAGCTGCGCCTTCAATGCAACGTTTTGTTCAAGGCTACGTGTTATCGCTTCCCTTACTGCCATCTTGAAAATATCTTCAAATTTTTCAAGGTGTCGATCAACAAAACTTTCCTTACCTTCGAGCTCGACGACGCCTTCCTTAACATTTATTGTAAATCTTGCCTCTGAATTAGTCACTTGCAATATGAAACTGGAGGTTTTTAATTAAGTTGCCGGTGCAAGACATCTGCTAGAATTGCAATTGCAGCATAAACGGCTGTCTTAAATATCTGCGGCACAATAGCATTGTGCGATGTTTGTTGTGAAAAGGCTCGGCAGGAATGGAATGTGGAGTGCCGTAAGCCTGATCGACCAGAATGGCTCATTTCGGGGAGAGGCAAAGTTTGAGACCCGGGAGGAAGCGGCGGAATATATGGGCGATTACCTGAAGAGAATGAAAAGTCGCCAAAGAGTAAGTCCTGAAGGATACGGCGAAGTTAAGGTTTTTGATGAAAGTAAGCGCGACGAGGCCAAGGAGGAAAAAAAGCCCTTCGGCAAGGGTAAGAAGGCAGCACGTTAGCTTGTGTTTATTGCAAATCAACCATTAAATGTTGAAAAGCAAGTGCTTCTATTCACGCAAAAAATAGCAAGTCTACGGCTGCTATTTTCAAACTTTGCATAGGGGATTTTTGCTTTGTTTCACGGAATCTACCCATACAACATCTTGCCGTCAATAATAGCAAAGAAGTGGAACGTGTAATACGTCGATGCTTATTAGCATT
>WNEQ01003440.1_pt1 | contig 15709 bp, 14 predicted proteins | sample 5399971 | NCBI WGS metagenome assembly WNEQ01 (sample SAMN13153330, study PRJNA577476) | soil metagenome | isolation source: 20 cm grassland meadow soil 2 days after 1st rain plot 5 | place: USA:California | collected 2015-09-18
ATCAACGGCCTCACCCGAGGCGCCGTCTTCGCGCTGATCGCCCTGGGCTACACGATGGTGTACGGCATCATCGAGCTCATCAACTTCGCCCACGGCGACGTCTTCATGCTGGGCCTGTTCATCTCGCTCGCCTGGTTCACGCTGCTCGGCGTCACCGGGACGCTCACCGGCTGGCAGCTGCTGACGGTGCTCCCCCTCGTGTTCGTCCTCACCATGCTCACGACGGCCACGCTCAACGTCGCCATCGACCGCGTGGCCTACCGCCCGCTGCGACGCTCGACGCGGCTGGCGCCGCTGATCACGGCGATCGGCGTCTCCTTCATGCTGGAGAACGTAGCGCTGCTCTGGAAGGGACCGGCGCCCATCGCCTACCCCGACGTGTTCCCGTCCTTCGACATCCTGCGCGAGTGGTTCGGCGTGGACTCGGCCATCTTCCTCACGAGCAAGGACCTGCTCGTCGTGGCCGCCACCCTCCCGCTCATGGTGGCGCTGCACTACTTCGTCACGCGGACGCGGTGGGGCAAGGCCATGCGCGCGACGGCGCAGGACCGGGAGACCGCCCAGGCGATGGGCATCAACGTGGAGCGCACGATCCTGATCACGTTCTTCGTCGGCGGCGCCCTGGCGGGGGCGGCGGGGCTGATCCAGGGCATGTACTACAACATCGGCCAGTGGTGGATGGGCTATCAGGCGGGGTTGCGCGCCTTCACCGCGGCCGTGCTGGGCGGCATCGGCAGCATGAGCGGCGCCGCCCTCGGCGGGCTCGTCATCGGCTTCCTGTCCGCGTGGAGCGACCAGTACATCTCCGCCCGCTGGACCAACGCGATCGTCTTCTCGATCCTCATCGTCGTCCTCGTGTTCCGTCCGCACGGCTTGCTCGGCGAACGGACGGCGGACAAGGCGTGAGCGCGTGATGGGCCTCGGCCTGTGAGGGAGAGCCTCGGGCCCCCGGCGCTGGTCGTCGCCCTGCTCGTGTACCCGTTCGTCGATCGCGCGCTGGGACTGCAGACCGTCCACGCCGTGTCCGACGGCATGATCTACGTGCTGCTCGCGCTGGGACTCAACATCGTCGTCGGCTACGCGGGGCTGCTCGACCTCGGCTACGCGGCCTTCTTCGCCATCGGCGCCTACGCGATGGGGCTGCTCAACTCGCCCGTGCTCGGCTCCCCGCTGTACGGGCACGCCTGGAGCTTCTGGCTGTGCATCTGGCTGGCGGCGGCGGTGTCGGCGCTGCTCGGCCTCGTGATCGGCGCGCCGACGCTCCGCGTGCGCGGCGACTACCTGGCCATCATCACCCTCGGGTTCGGCGAGATCATCCCGGTGGCGATCCGCAACCTCGGCGACGTCACGATCGAGATCGGCACGTGGCGACCGATCGAGCGGCTCAACCTCACCGGTGGCGAGAACGGCGTCAACCCGGTGGGCCGCCCGGTTCTGCCGGGCGTGCCCTTCGAAACGGATCCCGTGCCGTGGTACTTCCTCATCCTCGTGGTCGGCGCCCTCTCGCTGTGGGCCATGAGCCGGCTGCGCGACTCGCGGCTGGGCCGCGCGTGGATGGCCATCCGCGAGGACGAGACGGCCGCCGACTGCACCGGCGTCAATCCCGTCTCGACGAAGCTGCTGGCGTTCGCCCTCGGCGCCTCGTTCTCGGGCTTCGCGGGTTCGATCTACGCCGCCAAGCTGCAGGCCATCACGCCGGGCGCCTTCGAGTTCCAGGTGTCGATCATGTTGCTCTGCATGGTCGTCCTCGGCGGCGCCGGCAGCCTCAAGGGCGTGATCCTGGGCGGCATGCTCATCACGGTCTTCGACCGGATCGTGCTGTCGCAGAGCACGTTCCTCGTGCGCTCGATCGGGCGGACGGTCGGTGTCCCGGCGCTGGCGGCGATCGATCTCACCCTCTGGCGCTGGTTCTTCTTCGGCCTCGGCCTCGTCCTCGTCATGCTGCTCCGGCCCCAGGGGTTGGCCGGCCGCCGCGTGCAGCCGGTCGCCGCCGACGCCGAGGGCGACCAGCCGCTCGCGCCGGAGCCCTCGTCGCTGCCACGCGTCGAGGCCATTCCGATGTGGCTGCGGGAGCGCATGACGCGCGCGCCCGCCGCGCAAGAGGAGGCGATTCTCGACGTGCGGGGCGTCAGCAAGGCCTTCGGCGGCGTGGTCGCCCTCAACGCGGTCGATCTCGTCGTGCCCCGCGGCGCCATCATCGGGCTCATCGGGCCGAACGGCGCCGGGAAGACCACGTTCTTCAACGTGGTGACCGGGCTCGCCCGGACCGACGGCGGCCGCATCACGTTCGCGGGCGGTAGCCTGATCGGGCTGCGGCCCAACGCGATCGTCGCCCGCGGCATCGCCCGCACCTTCCAGTCGATCCGGCTCTTCCCGTACATGAGCGTGCTCGACAACGTGCTCGTCGGCGAGCACTGCCGGCTGGCGGCCACGGTGGCGGGAGCGGTGCTGCGCCCGCCCGCGGTGATCGCGGAGGAGCGCCGAGCGCGCGAGCGGGCGCGCGGCCTCCTCGCGTTCGTCGGTCTGAGCGGCAAGGACGACGATCTCGCCCGCAACCTGCCGTACGGCGATCAGCGACGGCTGGAGATCGCGCGCGCGCTGGCGACCGAGCCCCGGCTCCTCCTGCTCGACGAGCCGACGGCGGGGATGAACCCGCGGGAGACCGAGACGCTGACCGATCTGATCGGGCTGCTGCGCCGCGAGCTGGCGCTGTCGATCTTGCTGATCGAGCACGACATGGAGGTCGTCATGGGGATCTCCGACCGCATCACCGTGCTCGACTACGGCACGCGCATCGCCGAGGGCACGCCGGCGGAGATCCAGCGGCACCCCCGTGTGATCGAGGCGTACCTGGGCACCGGCTACGAGCGAGAGCCGGCGGCGCCGAGCCCCTGACCGTCGTGCTCGAGCTCGCCGACGTCCACACCTACTACGGCAGCATCCGGGCCCTGCGCGGGCTGTCGCTGTCCGTCGAGCGCGGCGAGATCGTCACGCTGATCGGCGCCAACGGCGCCGGCAAGACCACCACCCTGCGCACGATCCTCGGCCTCGTGCGGCCGCGGCACGGCACCGTGAGCTTCAACGGCGCGCGCCTCGACGCCCTGAGCACCGACCGCATCGTCCGCCTCGGCATCGCGCAATCGCCGGAGGGCCGCCACATCTTCCCGCGCATGAGCGTGCTGGAAAACCTCGAGCTCGGGGCGTTCGTGCGCTCGGACCGCGACGGCATCGCGCCCGATCTCGAGCGCGTGTTCGCGCTGTTCCCGCGCCTGCGCGAGCGCGTCAGCCAGAAGGGCGGCACGCTCTCCGGCGGCGAGCAGCAGATGCTGGCCATCTCGCGCGCGCTCATGGCCCGCCCCGGCCTGCTCCTGCTCGACGAGCCGTCCATGGGCCTGTCGCCGATCCTCGTCGAGACCATCTTCCGCATCATCCAGGACATCAACCGCCAGGGGACGACGATCCTGCTCGTCGAGCAGAACGCGCGGATGGCACTGCGCGTGGCGCATCGGGGCTACGTGATCCAGACCGGGCGTATCGTCCTGCACGACGCGGCGGCCACGCTGTTGCGCTCCGACCTCGTGCGCAAGACCTACCTCGGCGAGAAGTAGTCGGGGTCACTGCAGCCGGCGCTCCATCGTCACCCAGGTCGGCTCGCTGAACCCTTCGTGACGGTGCAGCGTCGTTTCCTCGAAGCCGCACGAGGCGAACAGCCGGCGATTGTCTTCGAGCTCCAATCGCACGCCCAGCGTCATCCGGGCGAGGCCGCGTCGGCGAGCCTCGCGCTCGGCTTCGTCGGCCGCGGTTTCCTTCAGCGCGCCCGACGGCGGATTTGTCGGCCGCGACTGCGTCGAGAACGCGCGCCGCACGAGGTCCGCGACGCCGGGCGCGTCGTCGATCCCCGCCCTACGCACCATGCCGAGCGTCCAGAGCTACGCCGCGGCCGGCTTCACCTCGCCGGCGAGGCGCTCCATCGCGCGCACCATCGCGGGCACGCCGGCTCGCGGCAGGTCGAACGTCATCCACTCGGCGCCGAGCGTCCGCACCCGGCGTACGTCGGACGCCACTTCCGCCACGGAGCCCTGAAACGCCGCGCGGCTGCTGCCCTTCGGGGACTCCGTGAGGTCGAGAAGATTGCGCGGGGCGAGACCGAGCGCGTCGCGCCGGCCGCGCCGAGCGGCGAGGTCGCGCACGGTCGCGAAGCCTTTCTCGATATCGTCGAGGCTCAGCCCCAGCGGATGCCAGGCGTCGCCCAGCTCGGCGCAGCGGCGCACCGCCGGCGCGGACACGGCGCCCGGCGCACCGCCGACCCAGATCGGTGGGTGCGGCCGTTGCCGAGGACGGGGTGAGAACGTGGCTCCGCCAAAGCTCACGTAGTCACCCTTGTACTCCGGGACGTCGTTGGCCCAGGCGGCCTTGATCGCCCGGATATAGTCGTCGCTCAGACGTCCGCGCTCGCGGAAGGGTAGGCGCAGATCCACGAACTCCGCCTCGTCCCAGCCCACGCCGACGCCGAAGATGAAGCGCCCGCCCGACGCCTGGTCGACCGTGGCCGCGGCTTTGGCCGCCACCAACGCACTCCGGTAGGGCAGCACGATGACGCTGGCGCCGAGGCGAATGCGCTGCGTCCGCCCTGCGAGATATGCGAGAAGCGAGAACGGGTCGGGCCAGTGACCGCCATAGTGCTGCGTCGTGGCGGGCTTGGCGAGGATGTGGTCGGGAACGAAGACGCCGTCGAGACCCAGCTGTTCCGCTCGGGTCGTCAGCGACTCCGCGTCGGCAATCGTCAGCTGCCAGATCGGGAGCACGACACCGTAGTTCATGGAAGCCTCCTGTCAGCGTCGGACGGTCAGCCCCTCCAGGTCCAGCTCGGGCATCCGGCCGGTCATGAGATCGGCCACGATGCGCGCGGTGCCGCACGCCATCGTCCAGCCCATGTGACCGTGGCCGCAGTTGAGGAACAGGTTGCGGTGGCGACCGAGACCGAGGATGGGCGGCCCGTCGGGAGTCATCGGACGCAGACACGCGCGGTACTCGCCCCGCTCGTAGTCGGCGGCGTCGGGGAAGAGGTCGCGGGCCAATTTGTGAATGTTGTTGAAGTCGCGCGGCGTCCAACCCCAATCGTAGCCGGCGAACTCCGCGGTGGACGTGAGCCGCAGCCGGTTGCCCAGCCGTGACCAGCCGACCAGCCACTGCTCGTCGACGCCGGAGATCGTCGGGGCCAGGCCGCCCGGCTTGAGGGGAAACGTCGACGAATAGCCCTTGGCCGGATAGATCGGCAGGCTCACGCCCGCGGTCCGAGCGACGACCGGCGCCCCCACCCCGAGGGCCAGCACGTAATTGTCGGCGGTGAGCACGCCGCCGCTGGTCACCACGCCGTCGATGCGGTCGCCGTCCGCGCGCAGCGCCGTGACGCGCGTCCCGAGCCGAACGGTGACGCCGTGCTTGTCACGCGCGACACGCGCCAGCTCCTCGCTGAACACGCGGGAGTCGCCGCTCGAGTCCCCGAGGTCGCGGATGGCGCCGGCGATCTTGCTCTTGACCGGCTCGAAGGCGGGCTCGAGCCGCGCCAGCGCGTTCGCGTCCAGGATCTCCTGCTTCTGCCCGTGCTCGGCGAGCAGCGCCATCTTCTTGATCCCGGCCTCGAACTCGACCGGGTCGCGATGCATGTAGAGCGCGCCCCTGTGGATCGCCTGGTACTCGATGCCTTCGGCCCGCACCAGGTCGTTCATCACCGCCTGGCTGTACTGGCAGAGCCGGAGCTTGATCAGCGTGTTGCGGCGCGCGCGCCCGGACGTGCACTCGCGCAGGAAGCGCAGGCCCCACGCGTAGAGCCTCGGATCGCTCGTGAGCCGCACGCGGATCGCCGTCTCGGCGCCCCGCAGCGACTGCCAGAGCATGCGCGGGGCGCGCGGCGACGCCCACGCGAAGGAGTGGCCGGGCGCGATGATGCCTGCGTTGCCGCCGGTCGCCTCGAGCCCGAGCGCGTCCTTTTCCTCCACGAGCGTGACCTCGTGGCCGGCCTTGCCGAGGAAATAGGCGGTGGTGACGCCGACGACGCCGCCGCCGAGGACCAGCGTCTTCATCGGGCGCGTCTCAAGCGTCGAGGAGGAACCCGTCGCGCACGGGATCGGCCGGATCGAAGAGGAGCTGGCTGAAGCCGGTGAGGTATGACGTCCCGGTGATCTCCGGAAGGATCGCGGGACGCCCCTCCACCGCGGTCTCCCCGGCGATGCGCCCCGTGAAGTCCAGCCCGAGCAGGCCGCGGCTCACGAAGGTCGAGCCGACGGCCATCACGCCGCGGTGGTGGAAGAGCGCCATGCGCGCGCACGTGCCGGAGCCGCACGGCGCCGCGTCGACCTGGCCCGGACCCCAGACGAGCGCGTTCGGCGACACGCCGTGCGCGTCCGGCAGCTCGTGGACGAGGACGTTGTCCACGCTGGTCTTGCCCACGCCCGGGACGTCGACCTGGAGCTGGGCGTTCACGGCCTCGCGAACCGCCATCCCGCGCTGAGCGATCTTCTTGACCTGCTCTCGGCGGACCGCGACGCCGAGGCGCTCCGCGTCCACGACGGCGAAGACATTGCCGACGCCGACCGCGACGTCGAGCGGGACCTCGCCGACACCCTCGACCTCGACGACCTGATCGGCGAGGACCACGAACGAGGGCGTCCATTTCAGCGTGACCTCGCGCACGCGATCGCCCTCCGAGCGCGCGACCGTTTCCACGGCGCCGGCCTCCGTGTCGATGACGACGCGCGTCTCCGCGCCCTGGCGCGCGACCATGCCGGTCTCGATCGCCACCGTCGCCGCGCCGATCGTCCCCTCACCGCACGAGACGTAGTAGCCACCGGGGTAGATGAAGAACAGCCCGAACTGCGCGCCGGGCGTGACGGGCTCGGTCATGATCGCGATGAGCAATCCCCGATGACCGCGAGGCTCCAGGCAGAGCCCGGTCCGGAGGTGATCGAGGTGCTCCTGGAACCACCGGCGCTTCTCCGCGATGGTGGCGCCCGGCAGGCGCCCGAGGCCGGTCGTGAGCAGCCGCATCCCGATGCCGGCCGTGTGGAAGTCGATGGTCGAGAGCACGCGATCCGAGCGCATCGGAACCTCCCGGTCGGCGCCATGAAACTGCGTTGCCGCGGCCGTGTCAAGTCCGCTCGGCCGCCGGCCCGGCGCGGGCAAGGAGCCTGTCGGAGTATCGAGGGGTGCCACGGCTTCGCCGGGGCGCCCCGAGCGTGTGGGGGCTGGGGGATAGAGGAGCGCCCGGGTTCATCCCGGGCGCCCCGAACGTTTGGGGGGGTTGGGGGGCCATATCGGGGCCCCGTAATTCCAGCCGCGATAGAGGAGCGCCACGGCTCCGCCGGGGCGCTCCGAACGTTTGGGGGGGTTGGGGGGCCATATCGGGGCCCCCCATTTCACTAGTCCCGGAGGCTGACGCGCTCCAGCAGGCTGATGTCTTCGAGCAGGACGCCGACGCCGCGCACGACGCAGGACAGGGGCTCGTCCGCGATCGTCACGGGCAGGTACGTCTCCTTGCGGATGATCTCGTCCAGCCCGTCCAGCAGCGCGCCGCCGCCCGTGATGTCGACCATGTCGGCGGCGATCTCCGGCGGCGTGCACTCCAGCGACGAGCGAATCGTCGCCACGATGCTGCCGATGCAGTCGTGGACCGCCTCGCGCACCTCGTCCTCGCCGATCCTGATCGCCTTGGGCACGCGAGCGACCGCATCGCTGCCCTTCACCACGATCGACTGCTCGCCGCCCGAGCGCCGCGCGGCCCCGAGCGCCAGCTTGATCTCCTCGGCGCGGCGCTCGCCGATCAGCACGTTGTAGTGCTTCCGGATGTACTGAACGATCGCCTCGTTCATCTCGTCGCCCGCCGTCCGCACCGACTGGCAGTGGACGACGCCGGAGAGCGAGATGACGGCGACCTCGGTCGTACCGCCTCCGATGTCGACCACGACGTGCCCGCCGGGCTCGTGGATCGGCAGGCCGGCGCCGATCGCGGCCGCCATCGGCTCCTCGACCAGGTAGACGGCGTGCGCGCCCGCCTGCACGGCCGCCTCCCGCACCGCGCGCTTCTCGACCGGGGTGATGCAGGACGGCACGCCGATGACCATGCGCGGGCGGCGCCACGGGCTGCGGCCCTGGACCCGGGCGACGAGGTGCCGCAGCAGCGTCTGGGCCGCATCGAAGTGGGCGATGACGCCGTCCTTCAGCGGCCGGATGACGTCGATGGTGCCGGGCGTCCGGCCGAGCATGGCCTTCGCCGGGGTCCCGACGGCCACCACGGCATGGGTCGCCCGATCGAAGGCGATGATGGACGGCTCGGAGAGGACGATGCCACGCCCCCGCACGTGGACGAGCGTGTTCGCCGTGCCGAGGTCGATCCCGATGTCGCTGACGAAGCGCTGAGGGAGACGAAATTTCATGGCCAGCGTGCCAAGCAAAACGCGAGCCGAATCCCGCGTGCCGCAGAGTCAGGCTTTTTGGCGACACCGGGTCGCGATGGCGTCGAAAGACCGACGCTGGGCGTCGAAGAGTGTCGAGAACCGCTATAGGCGCTATAGGATGAGGCTGCTCATGGCCGACTCGAGTCCCGGCCCGACCTCGCACACCTACTTCTCCCAGCGGCTGCGGCTGCACTACGTGGACTGGGGTAACCCGGCGAAGCGGCCACTACTGCTCGTGCACGGCGGGCGCGACCACTGTCGCAACTGGGACTGGACGGCGGCGGCCCTGCGGGACGACTGGCACGTCATCGCGCCCGACCTGCGCGGCCACGGCGACAGCCAGTGGTCCACCGACGGCAGCTACACGATGGCCGGCTACATCTACGACCTCGCCCAGCTCGTCCACCAGCAGCGGCTGGCGCCCGTGACGATCATCGCCCACTCGCTGGGGGGCAACGTCGCGCTCCGCTACGCCGGGATCTACCCGGACAGCGTCGCCCGGCTCGTCGCCATCGAGGGCCTCGGACCCTCGGCCGAGCGGCTGGCCGAGCGCAAGGCCAGGCCGATCGAGGCGCGGGTGGACGAGTGGATCCGCGAGCAGCGCACGCTCGCGGGGCGGCTGCCCCGGCGCTATCCGAGCATCGAGGACGCCTTCCGGCGCATGCAGGAGGAAAACCCGCATCTCAGCGCCGAGCAGGCGCGCCACCTCACCGTGCACGGCGCGAACCAGAACGAGGACGGCACGTATTCCTGGAAGTTCGACAACTACGTGCGCGCGTTTCCGCCGTACGACATGTCCCGACGCGACATCGAGACCCTGTGGGGTCGGATCGGGTGCCCGACCCTGCTCCTCTACGGCAAGGAGAGCTGGGCGGGTGATCCGGCGGCCGACGGCCGCGCCGCGCACTTCCGCCACGCGCGCGTCGTCGGCGTCGAGCGCGCCGGCCACTGGCTGCACCACGACCGGCTGGACGACTTCCTGAGCATCGTGCGCGGGTTCCTCGGCCGCTGAGGCGCCGCGGTCTCCTTCTCAAAGGAAAAGCCCCGCGGGAGCGGGGCCTTTCGGGGAGGCCGGGGCGAGGGACGCGCGGTCGCCTGTTCAGTCGCCGGCCGGCGCGATTTGCCCGCGAATGACGCCGCCCGGGTGCGCCACAGAGTGCACATTGGCGTAGGTATTGCCGTTTCGCATCTGCTGGGCGATCGCGGCGAGGGTGGCGCCGCAGGCCGTATTGATGATGCTGGTGTTGGTGATCGTCGCGTTGCTGACCCACTTGCCGTCGATGTCCAGCCCGGCCGCGTGGAGGCCGCCGAGGAAGATGATGATCGGCCCATTGACGCCCGCGGGCGCGCAGTGGATGTGCGACTGCGTGATCCTTACCCCATCGCTGACGTGGAGCTGGAAATCGATCGCCGTTTCGTCCTTGTTGAGGCTGAAGAACGCCTTCCCGGAGGTGTCGGTGACCACCGGGGGTACCTCCTGGTCACCGGTCAGGGTGGCCTTGAACAACTCGTCCGCGCCTGCCACCCCTGCCATGCCCAGCCCGGCGGCGAGGACGCACACCGTCAGAAGAACCTTCGACTTAAGGACAGCCCCGAGTCTCATTGGTAGGACCTCCACGTAGGCGTGACGGGAGTGAGTTGCGGTGCGCGAGGAGCCGCGCACGCCCAAACCCCCGAGCCGGGAGGTCGGTTCCGTGAAGGTTCTATGACGCGCGCGCCGGCTCCGGCGGCCGCCGCGTCTTCCAGTCGCTCGCCTGCTCATAGGCCCAGCCGATGCGCAGCGCCACGTCCTCGCGGCCGGCGTGGCAGAGGATCTGGAGCGAGGTCGGCAGGCCGTCGGCGGTGAAGCCATTGGGGACGGCGAGGCCACACAGCCCCAGATAGTTTCCGGCGCGCGTGAAGAACGCCGCGGTGCCCGACTGATCGACCTTCGCGATCGGTATCGCCGCGGTTTGCGTCGTGGGCGTCAGCAGCGCGTCCATATCGGCCAGCGCGGCCACGAACGCCCGGCGGTGCGCCTCGCGGTCGGCCAACGCCATCAGATAGTCGCGGGCGGACATGCCGCGGCCCACCTGGATGCGCGGGCGGATGTGCGGATCGACGGGCAGGCTCATGTCGTCCACGAGGTGACCGACGAAGCGATAGCCCTCGGCGCCGATGATGCGCCCGGTGCCGGCCGCGTAGTCGCTGAAGCGGTTGGGGAGCGCGACGCGGACGATCTCGGCCCCCAGCCCGGCGAGCTTCTTCACCGACGCGTCGTAGGCGGCGAGCACCTCGGCGTCGACGCCGACGCGTTCGTCGTCCGGCAGGACGGCCAGGCGCAGCCCGGCGACGCCACGGCGCAGCGTGGGCAGCGGATCGGACGGCGTCCAGGCCAGGGTCTGCGGATCGCGCGGGTCGGGGCCGTTGAGGGCTTTGAAGACGAGCGCGGCGTCCTCGACCGAGCGCGCCATCGGGCCCGGCGTGTCGAGCGTGAACGACAGCGGCAGCACGCCGTAGGTGCTGATGCGGCCCGCCGTCACCTTGAGGCCGACGATGCCGCACCACGCGGCGGGCAGCCGCACCGAGCCGCCGGTGTCGGTGCCGATGGCGACGGGCGCCAGGCCGGCGGCGACGGCGACGCCCGAGCCGCTGGACGAGCCGCCGGGGGTCCGGTGCACCGACAGATCCCATGGGTTCCACGGCGTGCCGAGGTGCGTGTTGGTGCCGAACGAGCCCATCGCGAACTCCACGGTGTGGGTCTTGCCCAGCACGATCATCCCGGCGCCGATCAGCCGCTCGGCCAGGGTGGCCGTCACCGGCGACACGCGATCGATCCACACTTTCGAGCCGCCCGCCGTCCGGCGGCCCTGGAGGTCGACGAGGTCTTTCAGCGCGATGGGCACGCCGTGCAGCGGCCCGATGCGGTGGCCGCTCCTGATGGCGCTGTCGGCGGCCTCGGCGGCCAGCCGCGCCTCGGACTCGTAGAGCGCGATGTACGCGTGGAGCGCGTCGCGCTGCTTGATGCGCACGAGCAGCGCGTCCACCACGTCCACGGGCGACAGCGCGCGCGCCTCGAACGCGCGCGAGAGCTCGGCGACGCCGGCCCAGACCGGATCGACGGTGCTCATCGATCGTCGTGGGGGGCCCCGAGATGGCCCCCCAGATCCTTCAAGCGAAAGGGGCTACGCCCCCCTCGGACTCCCCCGGCCATCGCTCGGACGCGCCCCGGCGCAGCCGTGGCGCGCCTCGGGCTTAGCACAGGATGTCTCATCCCTGCACCACGTGGTTCGACAGCGTGCCGATGCGCGGCACGGTGATGGACACGCGATCCTCGGGCGCCAGCGTGAAGCCCGCTTCGGGCACGAGCCCGGTGCCCGTCAACAGATAGGCGCCGGACGGAAACAGGTTGTCGCGGACGAGCCAGGCGGCGAGGTCGTCGAACGAGCGGCGCATGGCGGAGGTCGAGATCTTGCCCTCGTACGCGACGGCGCCGCGGCGCTGGATCATGATGGCGATGTCGAAGACGGGCGCCTTCTCGTCGTCGGTCAGCCACACCACGGGGCCCAGCGCGCACGACTCGCGGTAGATCTTGGCCTGCGGCAAGTACAACGGATTTTCGCCCTCGATGTCGCGCGACGAGACGTCGTTGCCCACCGTGTAGCCGGCGATCTCGCCGTGGGCGGAGACGAGCACGGCGATCTCCGGCTCGGGAACGTTCCAGGACGCGTCGCGCCGGATGCGGATGGGCCCGTGGTGACCGCTGACGCGCGAGGCGGCGCCCTTGAAGAACAGCTCGGGGCGCTCGGCGGTGTAGACCTTGTCGTAGAACGTCTCGGCGCCCGCGGTCTCCTCCATGCGCGCGACGCGGCTGCGCTCGTACGTCACGCCGGCGGCCCAGACCTCCTGCAGGTCCAGCGGCGGCAGCAGGTGCGGAACGGCCGCGCTCGACGGCGCGGCCATGACCTCGGCGGCCTTCAGGGTGAGGGCGCCGCGCCGGCGCTCGAGCAGCGCGCGGACCGGGCGCTGCAGCTGAAGCAGCGAGGCGAGGAAGCCGCCGTTGGTGCCGGCGTCGGTCGCCACGATCTCGATGCGGTCGTCAGCGAGCACGCCCCACGCGGGGCCGGTCGGCAGCGCGCAGCGGGCGAGAAGCACGTTGGCCATCATGACCTCCGGGCCGCATCGCCGACGACGTCGCGGGCGATGGCGGTGTCGATCAGGTCGTCATAGCGATGCCGGCGCGTGATGAAGCCGCCGTCGAGCAGGATCTGCTGCAGATACTCGTAACCCGGGCGCTCCAGAATCGGATCGCGCGCCCACGTGTCCTGGCCGAGGTAGCGCCTCACCGCGCGCAGCCGAGTCGCCTGGTCGATGTCGGGGAACGCCGGCGCGACGACCTCGGCGATGGGCTTGGCGTCCACGCCCGTCATCCAGCGCTGGGCGCGATAGAGCGCGCGCGTGAAGCGGAGCAGCACGTCGCGCCCGTCGCGCAGAAATCGCTCGGTGGTCATGTAGGACGAGAACGGCACGGGCCCCGTCGCGTCGCCCATCGAGGCGACCAGGTGCGCCGCGCCGGCCGCGATCAGCCGCTCGGTGAACGGCTGCCCCGTCTCGAAGAAGTCGCCGTGACCGTTCTTGAACGCCGCGAGGGCCTCGGGCAGCGGCAGGGTGCGCTCGATCCGCACCGTGGCCGGATCCACGCCGTGCTTGCGCAGCACGGTCAGCATGCATTGCCACGGGGTCGGCGCCTCGGCGAACGAGACGATGGTCTTGCCGACGACGTCGGCCCACGCGAAGCCCGGGCGCGGTTCACGGGACAGCAGGAAGAACCCGTTCCGCTGGTTCACCGCGGCGAAGTGGAGGAGCGACGGCCCCCCGCGGTCGGCGACGTCGAGGCTCCGCATGATTCCGCCCAGCGCGATCTCCGCGTGTCCGTCGATCAGCGCGCCGGTCGTCGTGACCCCGCGGCCGGCCGTCTCCACCTGCACGTCGAGGCCCTCGCCGGCGAAGTGTCCGCCGTAGAGCGCCACGAACTGCGGCGCGTAGAAGATCGACCGGAAGGGCTCGTAGATCGTGAGCCGTCGCGCGCCGCTCATGGCGGCGGGAGTATAGCAGGCTAAAGGTTCGCGAGTGACCGGAGCCGCGGGTCGAGCTCGTCGCGCAGCGCGTCGCCGACCAGGTTGACGGCCACCACCGTCAGCATGATGCAGAAGCCGGGCACGGACGAAATCCACCACGCGCGCAGGAGATAGTTGCGCCCGTTGCTGAGGTCGATGCCCCACTCCGGGATCGGGGGTCGCGGGCCGAGGCCGAGGAAGCTCAGCGAGGCGCCGATGATGACCGCCCACGCAATGGCCACCGGGGAGAGCACGATGATCGGCGCCACGACGTTGGGGAGCACGTGCTGCAGGGCCACGCGCGAGGGCCAGCAGCCGAGCGCCCGCGCGGCCTCGACGTAGACGTTCTCCCGCACCGCCAGCACGTCACCACGGACGAGCCGCACGAAGGTCGGGATCAAGGACACGCCCACCGCGAGCATCACGTTCACCGTCCCCTGCCCGAGCACGGCCACCACGACGAGCGCCATCAGGATGCCGGGAAACGCCATCATGATGTCGATGAGCCGCATCACGAGCAGGTCGGTCCAGCCGCCGATGACGCCGCACGAGAGCCCGACGACGACGCCGGCCGCGAGCGCCACCGCGACCGCGCCGAGGCCCGTGAGCAGCGAGAGGCGCGCGCCCACGATCGCGCGACTCAGGATGTCGCGGCCGTACTGATCCGTGCCGAACGGATGCGCGAGCGTCGGCGGCGACAGCGCCTCCGCGGGCTTCACCTGGATGGGGTCGTAGGGCGTCAGCGCGGGCGCGAAGAGCGCGGTCAGGCCGATGATGGCCAGGATGACGGCGCCCACCAGGGCCGCCTTCCGCCGGTGGATCAGGCGGGCCAGCATCACGCTTCGGCCGCGTCGCGGTGGCGGATGCGAGGATCGAGGGCCGAGTACGACAGGTCCACCAGGAGGTTGGTCAGCACGTACCCGAGCGCGCTGACGAGGACGACCCCCTGAATGAGCGGATAGTCCTTGTCGAGCACGGCGGTCACGGCCAGCCGGCCCATGCCGCGACGCGAGAACACCGTCTCGACGATGATGGTGCCGGCGAGCAGGTTACCGAGCTGGACGCCGATGATCGTGGTGACCGGAATGAGGGCGTTGCCCAGCGCGTGCTTGAGGGTGACGCCCCACTCCGACAGTCCCTTGGCGCGCGCGGTCGAGATGTAGTTGTTGCCGAGCACCTCGAGCAGGCTCGAGCGCACGAGGCGTGCGATCACGGCCGAGTAGTTGAGTCCGATGGTGGCCGCCGGCAGGATGAGGCGGCTCACGCCGCCCTGGCCGGTGGCGGGCAGCCAGCCGAGCTGCAGCGAGAAGACGAAGATCAGCAGCAGCCCCAGCCAGAAGCTCGGCATCGAGACGCCGCCGAGGGCGACCAGCATCGCCGCGCGGTCGATCCACGTGTCGTGCCGAACGGCGGCCAGCACGCCGAGCACGACCCCGACCACGACCGCGATCAGGATGGCCGTCGCCGCGAGCTCGAGGGTGCTCGGCAGCTGGTCGGCGATCTCCTCGATGACGGGCCGCCGCGTGAAGATCGAGCGCCCGAAGTCCCCCGCCGCGGCGCGCGCCAGGAACCGGACGTACTGCACGGGGAGCGGATCGTCGAGCCGGAGCTGCGCGCGCAGCTCTCGCTCCTGCTCGGGCGTCGCGTTGGCGCCGCTGAGGATGGCGAGCACGGGATCGCCGGGGAGCAGGTGGATGATCGAGAAGACCACCACCGACACGCCGACGATCACCGGCACCGCCAATAATATCCGGCGCCGGATGAACGTGAGCAGCGAGCGCTACCTCGTCAGGCTGACGTCGTAGAGGACCGGGAACGTCACCACGTTGAACGCGTAGCCGGAGACCTCCTTGCGCACGCCCACGACCGTCACCTGATCGACGAGCGGGATGCCGGCCCCGATCTCGAGCAGCGCGCGCTGGATCCTCTTGTAGAGCTCCATCCGCGGCCCTTCCTCCACCATGGCCGCGGCCTGGTCCAGGAGCTTGTCGATCTCCGGGTCGGACAGGCGGGGCGGGTTGAAGGCCTGCAACCGGCTCGTATGGAAGTTCGTCGTGAGGATCGAGGGATCGGGGAACCACCAGTTCAGCTCGCCGATCCCGTGCTCGCCCTTGCGCCACGCCTCGTACATCTGCACGCGGGGCTGCTCGCGCAGCTGGA
>WNEQ01000924.1_pt1 | contig 15694 bp, 16 predicted proteins | sample 5399971 | NCBI WGS metagenome assembly WNEQ01 (sample SAMN13153330, study PRJNA577476) | soil metagenome | isolation source: 20 cm grassland meadow soil 2 days after 1st rain plot 5 | place: USA:California | collected 2015-09-18
CATCGTGCACCTCGGGCTGGCCGGCGCCCGCGCGCGCATCGCGCTGGAGCGCGTGGCGGTGAACGTGATGGACTTCGAGATCGCCGACAACGCCGGCTACCGCGCCACCGGCGAGCCGTGCGTCGCCGGCGGCCCCGCCGCCTACTTCAGCACGCTGCCGCTCGCGGCGATCCTCGAGGCGCTGGTCGCCGAGGGCGTGCCCGCGTATCTGTCGAACACGGCGGGCACGTATCTCTGCAACCAGACGATGTACACGACCCGCCACCTCCTGGAGCGTCGCGGCCTCGCCATCCCCGCCGGCTTCATCCACCTGCCGCAGTCGGCGGCGATGGTGGCGGCCTCCGGCCTCGATCAGCCGAGCATGGACCTGCCGCTGATGATCCGCGCGGTCGAGACCGCGCTGCGCGTGACGGCCGGCGCTGTTACCGCCGGTCGCTGAGGAAGGTCCGCAGCCGCCGCTTCATCTCCTCCGGCATCTCGACGTCCGCGGCACGGCCGGCGAGGTGGATCGTCCGGCGCAGCGTCTTCAGATACGCGCGGCACGGCGCGCAGCCGGCCAGGTGCAGCACGAGCCGGACGACGTCGAGCGGCCCCAGCTCGCGGTCCAGGTACGCCGACATGCGCGCGATCGCCTCGCGGCAGGTCAGCCTCATGGTCGCGTCTCGATGAGCGACTCGAAAAAGCCGCGCAGCGGCGGCAGCGTCGCGAACAGCGCCTGAAAGGCCTCGCGGTCGACGGCGAGCACGTTGGTGGCGCACACCGCGCGCACGGTCGCGCTGCGCGGTCGATCGCTGACGAGGGCGATCTCGCCGAAGCACTCGCCGCGGCCCAGGCGTCGCAGGGGCGTCAGGCTTCCGGCGCCGTCGCCCTTGAGCACCTCGACCTCGCCTTCGGTCACCACGTAGAGCCAGTCGCCGCGGTCGCCCTCGCGGAAGACGATCTGGCCGGGCTCGAAGTACTCGCGCCGGACGCCGACCGCGCGGTCGGTCTTGAGCTGCACGATATCGGTCGGCAGCAACAGGTCGAGCGTCCAGTCGGTGGCGACGCGGATTTTGCGGTCGAGGCCGGGCAGCTTGAGGAGGTAGATCGTGCGCCAGAGCCACCACGCGAGGAAGCCCGAGAGCTTCACGCCGAAGATCTCGGCCACGGCCGAGCGGCGCCCGAGCGAGCCCATCTTGCCCACTGCCGTGAAGGCGAACGCGCGTTTGGGCTCGCCGCGCAGCACGGCGACGATATTGCGCGCGACCCGCGCGGCCTGCCGCGTGGCGTGCTGCGCCGTGGGCGGGCAGAGCTCGCCGGTCTTCGCGTCGCGCACGGCCGCGCAGTCGCCGACGGCCCAGACGCCCGGCCGGTCGGGCACCTCGAGGCCGCCGTCGACGACGATGCGGCCGCGATCCGTCTTGAGCGGCAGCATCGCCACGAGGGGATTCGGTCCCGACGGCACGGTGCTGACGAGCGTGCGGGTGGCGATGCGGTCGCCGCCCGCGAGCAGCGCGGCGTCGGCGGTGGCGCCGCCGAGCCGCGTCTGCAGCCGGATCTCGACACCGCGCCGCATGAGCAGTCGCTGCGCGAACTCCGCGAGCGAGGCCGGCAGCTCGGGCAGGATGAGCGTCCCCGCGTGGAGCAGCACGACACGAATCTCCTCGGGACGCAGGTGGCGGAAGCTCTTCGCCGCCGCGCGCACGAAATCGTTCAGCTCGGCCACCGCCTCGACGCCGGAGAACCCGCCGCCGGCGACGACGAAGGTGAGGAGCGCCCGGCGCACCTCGGGGTCCTGCTCGATGTCGGCTTCTTCCAGCGTGTGGATCACGCGGTTGCGCAGCGCCAGCGCGTCGCCGAGGTACTTGAACGGCAGCGCGTACTCGGCGAGCCCCGGCTGGCCGGCGAACGAGGTCACGTTGCCGAGCGCGATGACGAGATGGTCGTAGTGAAGATGGTGCTGGCGGCTGCCGAACCCCGCGGTGGACGCGACGCCGCGATGCTCGAGGTCGATCGACTCGATCGTCCGCGTGTAGAGGTTGGTGTTCGGGCACAGGCGGCGGATCGGCGTGATCGTGTCGAGCAGGCCGATCCCGCCCGAGATGACCTCGGGCAGCATCGGTTGGAACACGATGTAGTTCTCGCGGCTCACGAGCCCGAGCTCGACCTCGCCGCGCCGGAGCTCGGCCTTCAGCAGCTTTTCCAGCGTCAACGCGGTATACACGCCGCCGAAGCCGCCGCCCAGGATCAGGATACGCGCGGGCCGGCTCACGAGGCCTCCGAGGCCGCGCCGGCGGCGCCCATGCCGTCCAGCACCGCCGCGTCGGCGGGATCGACCGACGTGACGTGGATTCGCACGCGCCCGGCCGCGTCGGTCGTGACCTTGCCCCAGAGATCGCCGGACACGCGGCCGAGATCCGGCCACGTCAGCCGCAGCCGCACGTTGGTGAGCGGAGGCAGCGACGTCTCCAGCTCGACCTCGAGCTGGCGGCCGGCCACGCGCCGCACGCGTCCGGCGAACGACTCGCGGCGGACCTGCTTGTCGTCCACGATCCAGCCGACCAGCGGCAGCGAGACATCGCGGCCGTTCGGGACGACGGCGTCGCGGTGCTGCGCCCACCGGCCGCCCAGCCCGCGCAACTCGTAGAGCGCCACCGGCGTGTCGAGGCCCTTCAGCTCGGCGTGGATCGGCGGCGCCAGCTCGGCGAGCGAGCCGAGATACCGCGCCGTCGACTCGGTCATCAAGATCTGACCGCCGACCGTGCAGCTCTCGACGCGCGCGGCGAGATTGACGGCGGCGCCGACCACCGCGTACTTCGTCCGCTGCTCGGAGCCGATGTTGCCGACGACGGCCTCGCCGGTGTTGATGCCGATGCCCATCTCGAACGACGGCCGCCCGCGCGCGGCGTTGGATTCGTTCAGCGCGTCCATCGCGCGCTGCATGGCCAGCGCCGTCGCCGCCGCGCGCTCGGCGTGGTCGGCGTGCTCGATCGGCGCGCCGTACACGGCGAAGATCGCGTCGCCGATGAACTCGTTGATGGTGCCGCCGTGGGCGATGACGATGTCGGCCATCCGCCCGAGGTAGTCGTTGAGCACCGCCATGACCCCCGCCGGGTCGCCGTGCTCGGCGAAGCGCGTGTAGCCGCGCAGGTCGGACATGAGCACGGAGATCTCGCGCTTGCGGCCGCCGAGCGCGAGCCCGCCCGGCGACTCGAGGACGGCCCTGGCCACCTCCGGCGAGACGTAGCGGCCGAAGGCGTTGCGAATGATCTCGCGCTGACGGAGACCGTCGACCATCGCGTTGAAGGCGTGCGTGAGATGGCCGACTTCGTCGCGCGACGTCACGGCGAGCGACTGAGTGAGGTCGCCCGCGGCGACGCGGCCGGCGGCGGCGGTCAGCGCGACCACCGGCCGCGTCAGCCGCCGGGCGAACACGACCGCCAGGAATATCGACAGGAGCACGCCGGCGAGGCTGCCGAGCGCGATCGTCGTGTCGAGCTCGCGCAGCCGATCGGAATAGAAATCGACCGGGTAGTCGACCTGCAGCACGGCGGCGGCACGGCCGCGCGCGTCGAGGACGGGCGCGAAGGCGCTGATGCGCCTGCCACCGCGCGTGCGGTAGATGCCCGTGTAGCGGGCCACGCCGTCCTCGAACGTCCACGCGACCGCGTCCGCGGCCTCGGGCCCGACGCTGACGGTCTCGCCCGGCCGCTCGTCGTCGGCCGTGGTCACGACGATGCGCGCGCGTCGCGTGGCGCGGTCGTAGCCGGCCAGCGTGCGCATCGGCGTCGTCAGCAGCGTTTCCTCGCGCACCGCTGCCAGCGCCTTGATCACGCGGCGATAAGCGGGCGCGTCGGCGCGGCCGGCGCGCGCGGCCTCGGCGTGCGCCGCCGGGTCGACGAGCAGCGCGCTCACGCGGGCGATGTTCAGGAGCTGGGTGCCGACGGTGTCCTCGACCTCGCGGCTCTGGCGCTGATGCACGAGGGCTCCGACCACGCCCACGGTGGCCAGGGTCACGAGGACGAAGACGGCGGCGAGCCGCACCGCCAGGCGCTGCCACGGGCGCAGCGCCGGCGGCGTCGGGGAGGCGCTCGCGCTCATTGCGCTCCGCGAGCGGCGGGAGGCTCGAGGCCGAGCGCGCGATCCAGCGACCAGGGACCGGCGCCGCGTGTGAGAAGGAACAGCAGGATGGACGCCCAGGTGAGGTGCTCGGCGTAGGCGTTGGGATAGACGACCGTCTGGATCACCGCGATCATGCCGAGCAGCGGCAGCGTGGCCAGCCGCGTGGCGAAACCGAGGACGAGGAGCGCCGAGCAGCCGAGCTCGAACGTCGCCGCCATCGTGGCGGCGAGATCGGGTGACAGCACCGGCACCTTGTACTCGTCCGCGAACAGCTGCACGGTCGTCTCCCAGGACGCGATCTTGGTGAGCCCGGCCTTGATGAACACGCTCGCCACCGCCAGCCGGAACATCAGCTGCAGCAGCGGAAGCGGGAACCGGCCGAGCACGTCGAGGAGGTGCCTGAGCGAGGTCCGCACGCCCGAGGCCGGCATCGTGGTCAGCGCATGGGTGGTCATGTCAGGCCTTCTTGGGGTCCTTGCTGCCGCCCACGACCTTGTCGCACGAGCCCGCGGGGATGTAGATCCACGCGTCGCCCTGGTTGTCGCGCTTGGAGGTGCCGGCGCACGACGAGTTGGCGGTCTGGCAGTCGTTCTTGCCGGCCTTGGCGATGCCGAAGCACTTCTCGGCCTCGAACTTCGGCTTCGGTGCGGGACCGGCGTGCGTCAGCGAGGCGTACGGCATCGTGAGCGCGGCGGCCACGGCCGAAGCGATGAGCAGCGTCGACGTCTTCATGATCACGACCTCCTGTGTGAGAGTTGCCTCTAAGACACGCGCGCCCGCCGGGAGGGTGCGGCGGGCGCGCCGAGGATGTGCCAGGCGCGCAGCGTCTCGGCGACGCTCCAGGCCTGGGCGATGCAGCCGTTCGGCGCGAACGGCGGATCGCCGTCGAAGATCTCGGCGATCGAGCCGAGGCCGTGATCGGCGAGATGGTCGGCGAGCGGCGCCAGAAAGCTGCGCGCGGTGTCGGCGTCGCCGTACGCCGCGAAGTGGGCGAGCGCGAAGGGTCCGAGCAGCCAGCCCCAGACGGCGCCCTGGTGATAGGCGCCGTCACGCGCGCGCTGGTCGCCGCCGTAGTGGGCGACGTAGTGCGGGTCCGCGGGCGCGAGGCTGCGCAGCCCGTAGGACGTCACGAGGTGGCGCGCGCATGCGTCGACGACCGCGCGCCGCCGCTCGGGCGACAGCGGGCTGGCCGGCAGCGAGACCGCGAAGATCTGGTTGGGGCGGAGCGTCGCCTCGTGGCCGTCGGGGCCGTCGAGCACGTCGTAGCACCAGCCATCGCGCGCATTCCAGAAGCGCCCGAATCCCGCCGCCACGCGCGCGGCCTGGGCCTCGAGGTCGGCGGCGGGCCGGCGCAGCCGCCGCGCGAACCCCGCCATCGCCACGAGCGCGTTGTACCAGAGCGCGTTGATCTCGACCGGCTTGCCGATGCGCGGCGTCACGACCCAATCGCCGACCTTCGCGTCCATCCAGGTGACCTGCACGCCCGGCTCGCCGGCGGCGAGCAGGCCGTCGTCGGGGTCCTGCCAGATGCCGTAACGCGTGCCGCGGCGGTGCCACGCGAGGATCGACTCGAGCGTCGGGTAGAGGTCCTTGAGCAGGCCGTCGTCGCTCGTCGCCTCGTGGTACGCGCGGATCGCCTCGACGAACCAGAGCGTGGCGTCCGCGGTGTTGTACTCGGGCGCCTCACCGCCGTCCGGGAAGCGATTCGGCAGCAGCCCGTGGTCCACGAACCGCGCGAAGGTGGTCAGAATCTTCCGTGCGGTGTCCGCGCGGCCCGTCGCCAGCGTGAGGCCGGGCAGCGCGATCATCGTGTCGCGGCCCCAGTCGCCGAACCAGTGATAGCCGGCGATCACCGTGGCGCCGTCGGGATCCTCGGGCAGCGCCCTCCGCACGAGGAACTGATCGGCGGCGAGGACGAGCCGGCGGATCCACTCGGGCGTCATCGCCGCATCCGGCCGCGCCCGCGTCCAGCGCTCCAGCACGTCGGCCTCGTGCCGGGTGCGGCGCTCCCACGCCGCCTCGCCGTCGGGCGACGCCGCCGTCTCCGCAGAGAGCGTCAGCGTCAGCGCGGCGCCGGGCGAAAGGCTGGCGCAGAAGCTTCCCGCGTGCAGCTGGTCGTCGAGGTGATCGAGGCCGCGCTCCTGCTCGCGCGGAAGCTCGACGTTCTGGTGCCACGCGTGCGCGGTCTCGGCGTCGGCGCCGCGCGCGAGCAGCAGCAGCGGACGCGCGCCGTCGAACGCGGTGACACGCAGGCCGTCGGCCACCCGCGCCACGTCCATGCGCCAGTCTCCGGCCCGCGTCGTCGCGTGGTAGTCGCGATAGCCGACGAGCGTCTTCACCCGAAGCGTCAGTGGCTCGCGCGCGCGCAGCACCCGCCAGCGCACGTAGGTCGTGTTGGCGCCGGGCTCCATCCACACCCGCTTTTCGATCAGCGCGTCGGCGCAGGCGTACGTCCACACCGGCGTGGTGTCGTCCAGACGAAAGCGCTCGATCAGACGGTAGCCGTGGGGATCGACGACGCCGCTCGCCCAGCGCGCGGCGAAGAGGGGCCAGTCGGCGCCGGCGTACTCGACCGTCTCGTGGACGCCCGCGCCCATCACCGTCCGCCCGAGCGGCGGCTTCAGCGCGGCCACCAGCAGGCCGTGATAGCGCCGGGTCTGGGTCCCGGCGATCGTGCCGGAGGCGAAGCCGCCGATGCCGTTGACGCAGAGCCATTCCCGCCGCTCGGCGGCGGCGAGGTCGCCCGTGAGCTCGCGGCCCCAGGTCAGCACGATCCTGGGACACGTCGCGGCCGCGCCGCGGCGCGCGCACCGGCGGGCCCCGAGGCTGTGTCCAAAGAGGCGCGATGTGTCCCGTCGACTGCGGCATCGGCCTGCGCGCGCCCCACGTGGCGGAGTTGCTCGAGCGCCGGCCCGCGGTCGGCTGGCTCGAGGTCCACGCCGAGAACTACATGGGCGGCGGCCCGGCCATCCGGGCGCTGGAGCGGCTGCGCGGCGAGTATCCGCTGTCCCTGCATGGGGTGGGTCTCTCGCTCGGCAGCGTCGAGGGTGTCGACGCCGCCCACCTCGAGCGGCTGGGGCGGCTGGTCGAGCGCCTGCAGCCGGCGCTCGTCTCCGAGCATCTGTCGTGGAGCGTGACGGGCGGCGCGTACCTGAATCATCTGCTGCCGCTACCGTACACCGACGAGGCGCTCTCCGTGATCGGCGACAACGTCGCGCGCGCGCAGGATCGCCTCGGACGCCGGCTGCTCGTCGAGAATCCCTCCGGCTATCTGCGCTTTCGCGGCTCGTCGATTCCCGAGCCGGAGTTCCTCAACGCGCTGGCGCGCCGGACCGGGTGCGCGCTGCTGTGCGACGTGAACAACGTGTACGTGACGTGCGCCAATCTCGGCGGCGATGCGGTGGCATGGCTCGACGCCCTCGACGCCTCCGCGGTGCAGGAGATCCACCTCGCCGGCCACGCCGTGAACGACGCCGACGGGCGACCGATCTTGATCGACGACCATGGCTCGCCCGTGGCGGAGCCCGTGTGGGGCCTGTTCGAGCACTCGCTGCGGCGGTTCGGCCCGATCCCGACGCTGATCGAGTGGGACACCGACGTGCCGGCGCTCGACGTGCTGCTGGGCGAGGCGGCGAAGGCGCGGGCGCGTCTCGCGAAGGCGGGCGATGTCGTCGCTGCGTGAGCTGCAGGCGGGGTTCCGGGCGGCGCTGCTCGACGGGGACGACGCCCACGTGGCATGCGAGATCGCCGACGACGGCCTCGCCGCCTCCGCGCGGCTGGCGGTGTATCGTCACCACGTCTTCACGAGCCTCGCCGCCGACCTGGAAGCGACATATCCGGTCGTGTGCCGGCTCGTCGATCGGCGCTTCTTCGGCTGGGCCGCGTATCGCTACGTCCGCGCGCATCCGCCCGCTGGCCCGTGCCTGTTCGAGTATGGCGGCGACTTCCCGGAGTTCCTCGTGGCGTTCCCGGCGTGCGCGCACCTGCCGTGGCTCGCCGACGTCGCGCGGCTGGAGTGGGCGATGAACCGCGCGCTGCACGCGCCGGACGCGCCGCCGATCGGTCCCGATGTCTGGCGCGCGCTCGATCCCGGCGCGCTGGCGCGGCTGACGCTTCACCTCGATCCCTCGGTCACGCTGCTGGAGTCGCCGTGGCCCGTTGACGCGATCTGGCGCGCGAACCAGCCGGGGGCGGATGGCGCCGTCGACCTCGCCGACGGCGCCGCGCGGCTCGAGGTTCGCCGCGTCGACGACGACGTCGTGCTGCGCGCGATGGCGCCGGCGACGTTCGCGTTCCGCGCCGCGCTCGCCGCGGGGCGGACGCTCGAGGACGCGGTGGAGCGCGCGCTCGACGCCGATCCGCGCTTCGATCTCGCGGGCGAGATTCGCGCGCTGCTCGACGAGCGCGTGCTGGTGGCGCCGGAATGACTCGCGCGATCAGCTGGACGCGGGTCGGGGATCGCGATCAGGGACTCGAGCATCTGCTGCTCGGCGAAACCTCGGCCGACGGCGTCGTTCTCGCCTTCGACGAGCACGGCCGTCCGTTCCGCCTCGGCTATCAGCTCACGTGGGACGCGTCCTGGCGCGTGCGCGACGCCCGGCTCGTCGTGACGACGGAGCACGGGATGCGGACGCTGAGGCTCGAGAGCGACGGCAAGGGCCGCTGGCGCGACGGCGACGCGCGCGCGCGGCCCGAGCTCGACGGCTGTATCGACCTCGACATCTGGCCGACGCCCTTCACCAACACGTTTCCGATCCGCCGCGAACCGATGGCCGTCGGCGAGCGGCGCGCGTTCGTCGTGGCGTGGGTCGCGGCGCCCGAGCTGACCGTTCGGGCCGCGCGGCAGGCGTATACGCGGCTCGCCGACCGGCGATATCGCTTCGAGGGCCTCGACGGTGACGGATTTCGCGCCGAGCTCTCCGTCGACGCCGACGACGTCGTCGTCGACTACGAGGGCCTCTTCCGGCGCGTCGTCACGTGAGGTACGTGTCCCAGAAGCCGGGCGCCGGGTCGATCGGCTGGATGACGTCGACCCACGTGCCCGACGGATCGTACAGCGCGAAGCGCCGCTGGCCCCAGGGCTCATCGCGCAAGGGATACGCGATCGACAGGCCGCCCCGCGACAGCCGGTCGAACTCCGCGGTCGCGTCGGCGACCTGGACCGTGACGAACATGCCTTTGCCGTTGAATCGCTCGGGCCCCGGCGGCCGGGACGGATGGTCGGGAGCCATGAACGCGATCCCGAACGGGTGAGCGCCGGCGGTGGCGAGATAGACGAACCACGAGGCCTCGAAGACGACCCGGAATCCGAGCCATTGCACGTAGAAGTCGCGGCAGGCGACGTGCTTGTCGGTCACGATGATCGAGTACAGGTCTTGGACCTGCATACGCGTCAGCCCTTCAGCTCCACCGTGTGCTCGCCGGCGCGCACGCGCGCGTCCCACGTGACGTCGATCGCGCCCTTGACGCTCTCGTGCGCGGGGCACCCGGCCGGATGCGCCGCGAGCGCGCGCTCCGTGGCCTCCAGCGCGTCCGCGGGGACGGCGACCTCGTAGTGGACGTGGATCGAGCGGATCTTGATGATCTTGCCGTGGCCAACGATGCGGCCCTCGACGGAGGCGGTGAAGCCGTCGCGGTCGAACGCGATCTTGCGCCCTGCCAGGGCGCCACGCAGGGTGCCGAACATTCAGCCGGCGACGCCGGCGACGATGTGGTCGAGCGTGGAGGCCACCGGCGGCCCCTCCGGCGCGCCGTAGTACTGGCGCAGCGCGCCCTGCACGCCGTAGACGACGGGCTCGGCCACGTCGCCGAGATACGCGTGGCGCGCGCCGTTCTTGTACACCAGGCGGGTCTTCGACACGTATTCGAAATCGTCGGCCATGTCGGTCTCCTCCTCGGAACATTTGGACACCGCGACGGGTGACGCGGATTCCGCGGGGTGTAGACTCCTGCGCGTGAGCGCCGACGACCGAACCCTGCTCACGCGCGCGGCAACGGGCGACGGCGACGCCCTCGAGGCGCTGATGGCCCGCTATGCCTCGCGCGTCTATCGGCTCGCGTACGGTATCACGCGCAGCGCTCCCGACGCCGAGGAGGTCGTGCAAGACGTCTTCTTGCAGATCGTCAACAAGGGCGCCGGCTTCGAAGGCCGCGCGGCGCTGGGGAGCTGGATCTATCGGATCACGACCAATGTCAGCCTCAACAAGCGGCGCGGGAAGCGCCGCGAGCTCGAGACCTCCCTCGACGAGCTGCTGCCGACGTTCCTGCCCGACGGCCATCGCGCGGGCGATCGCAGCTTCGTCGTGGCCGACTGGTCGTCCACGCCGGACCGCGAGCTGCTGTCCGGCGAATCCCGCCGACTCCTCGAGGCCGCGATCGACCGTCTGCCCGAGCACTACCGCGCCGTGCTCGTGTTGAGGGACGTGGAGGAGCTGTCCAACGAAGAGGTCGCGCAGATCGTCGGCGACACCGTGGCCGCGGTGAAGACGCGGCTGCACCGCGCGCGGATGGCCCTGCGCGAGCAGCTCACGCGTCACCTGGGAGGCGGCGCATGACCTGCCGCGACGCGATCGAGATCCTCGCCGACTACGTGGACGGCGTGATGCCGGCCGAGCTGGCGGCCGAGCTCGAGCGCCATCTCGCCGGCTGCGAGCCCTGCCGCGCCTACCTTGCCACGTATCGCAAAACCCGCGAGCTCGGCGCCGCCGCCGCCCGCATCGAGATGCCTGCGGAGATGCAGGCGCGGCTGCGCCGGTTCCTCACCGACAGACTTCGCCGCGCCTGACGCCCGCCGCGCGGCGTTCCGCGTCGCGCGTATCCGGCCGCCCTCTGCTTGTGTCCAACCGGGAGAAACGAGGAGGACGCCATGCATCAACCGCTGAAGGGACAGACCGCGCTCGTGACGGGCGCCGCCTCCGGCATCGGCGCCGGCGTGGCGCGCGCGCTCGGGGCGGCCGGCGCCGGCGTCGTCGTCAACTACGTGACGAATCCCGACGCGCCCGAGGCCGTGGCGGCGGAGATCCGCGCGGCCGGCGCGCCGGCGATCACGCTGCAGGCCGACGTCTCGAACGAGGCCGAGGTGCGCGAGATGTTCGCGAAGGCGATCGCGCGGTTCGGCGCCGTCGACGTCCTCGTCAACAACGCTGGTCTGCAGCAGGACGCGCCCTTCACCGAGATGACGCTGGCGCAGTGGAACAAGGTCATCGGCGTGAACCTCACGGGCATGTTCCTGTGCGCGCGGGAAGCCGCGCGCGAGATGATCCGGCGCGGCGTGCGCCCCGACGTCTCGCGCGCGGCGGGCAAGATCGTCTGCATCTCGTCGGTGCACGAGGTGATTCCATGGGCGGGCCACGTGAACTATGCGGCGTCCAAGGGCGGCGTCAAGCTCTTCATGCAGTCGCTCGCCCAGGAGCTCGCGCCGCACCGGATCCGCGTCAACTCCGTCGCGCCCGGCGCGATCCAGACCCCCATCAACCGCGCGGCCTGGGAGACACCCGAGGCGCTCGCGTCGCTGCTGCGCCTGATCCCCTATGGCCGCATCGGCCAGCCCGAGGACATCGGCCGCGTGGTGGCCTGGCTGGTCTCCGACGACGCGGACTACATCCACGGGCAGACGATCTTCGTCGATGGCGGCATGACGCTCTATCCCGAGTTCGCGCATGGAGGCTAGACCCATGACGCCCGAAGCGACCCGCCTGGCGGAAACGCGCGAGCGCCACGCGCACTGGCGCCGATGGGGTCCCTATCTGGCGGATCGCCAGTGGGGGACCGTGCGCGAGGACTACTCGCCGCACGGCACGGCCTGGGACTACTTCCCGCACGATCACGCCCGCTCGCGCGTGTATCGCTGGGGCGAGGACGGCATCCTCGGGATCTCCGACAACCACCAGCGGCTCTGCTTCGCGCTGTCGCTCTGGAACGGCCACGATCCCATTCTCAAGGAGCGCTACTTCGGGCTGAGCGGCTCGGAGGGCAACCACGGCGAGGACGTCAAGGAGCAGTACTTCTATCTCGACAGCACGCCCACGCATTCCTACATGCGCGGCCTCTACAAGTATCCTCAGGCGGCGTTTCCCTACGCGCAGCTCGTGGAGGAAAGCCGCCGGCGCGATCGACGGCAGCCGGAGCTCGAGCTGATCGACACCGGCGTCTTCGACGGCGAGCGCTACTTCGACGTGACGGTCGAGTACGCGAAGGCGGCGCCCGACGACGTGCTGATCCGGATCACGGTGGACAATCGCGGGCCGGCCGCCGCCGCGCTGCATGTGCTGCCGACGCTGTGGTTTCGCAACACGTGGTCGTGGGAGGCCGGCGCCGCGCGGCCGCGGCTGCGCGCCGGCAGTCGCCGCGCAGGCTGGCAGGCGATCGAGGCCGAGCATGCGACGCTCGGCAGGCGGTGGCTCTACTGCGAGGGCGCCGCGGATCTCCTCTTCACAGAAAACGAGACCAACCGCGCGCGCCTGTACGGCGCGCCCAGCGACGCGGCCTACGTGAAGGACGCGTTCCACGACTACGTGATCCACGGCCGGACCGAGGCGGTCAACGCGGCCGGCGTGGGGACGAAGGCCGCGGTCCATCACCGGCTGACGCTCGCGCCGGGCGAGAGCGCGACGATCTGCCTGCGCCTCACCGACGCGCCGCCGAACGGCCAGCCGTTCGGCCCGGCCTTCGACGCCGTGTTCGAGCGCCGCCGGCGCGAGGCCGACGAGTTCTACGCGGGCATCGTGCCGCCGCGGCTGTCCGACGACGCGCGCAACGTGATGCGCCAGGCGTTGGCCGGGATGCTCTGGAGCAAGCAGTGGTTCCACTTCGACGTGCGCCGCTGGCTCGAAGGCGACCCGGCTCAGCCGGCGCCGCCGGCCGAGCGCGCGCGCGGGCGCAACGCGGAGTGGCGGCACCTCTACAACGACGACGTCGTCTCGATGCCCGACAAGTGGGAATACCCCTGGTACGCGGCGTGGGACCTCGCGTTCCACACGATCCCGCTCGCGCTCGTCGATCCCGACTTCGCCAAGACGCAGCTCGTGCTGTTCCTGCGCGAGTGGTACATGCACCCCAACGGCCAGATCCCCGCCTACGAGTGGGCGTTCGGCGACGTCAATCCGCCGGTGCACGCCTGGGCCGCCTGGCGCGTCTACAAGATCGACAAGCGCCTGCGCGGCGTCGGCGACCGCGAGTTCCTCGAGCGCGTGTTCCAGAAGCTGCTCCTGAACTTCACGTGGTGGGTGAACCGCAAGGATCCCGAGGGCCGCAACGTCTTCCAGGGCGGCTTCCTCGGACTGGACAACATCGGCGTGTTCGACCGCTCGGCGCCGCTGCCGACGGGCGGCCACATCGAGCAGTCCGACGGCACCGCGTGGGTGGCGATGTTCTCGCTGAACATGCTGGCCATCGCGCTCGAGCTCGCGCAGGACAACGCAGCCTACGAGGACATGGCCTCGAAGTTCTTCGAGCACTTCCTGCACATCGCCCACGCCATGAGCAGCATGGGCCACGATGGGATCGATCTGTGGGACGAGGCCGACGGCTTCTTCTACGACGTGCTGCACACGCCCGAGGGCGCCCGGCCAATGAAGGTGCGCTCGCTCGTCGGCCTGGTGCCGCTGTTCTCGGCGCAGGTCATCGAGCCCGAGCACCTCGCGCGCCTGCCCAAGTTCGAGCGGCGCATGCGCTGGTTTCTCGACAATCGTCCCGATCTCTGCCGGCTGGTGACGCGCCAGGCGACCGACGGCGGCAAGCGCCGGCTGCTCTCGCTCGTCGGCGCCGATCGGCTCACGCGCGTGCTGCGCACGATGCTCGACGAGCGCGAGTTCCTGTCGCCGCACGGCATCCGCGCGCTCTCGCGCCACCACGCCGAGCACCCGTACGTGCTGCACGTGGAGGGGCGCGAGCATCGGGTCGACTACGAGCCGGCGGAGTCCTCCAGCGGCCTGTTCGGCGGCAACTCGAACTGGCGCGGTCCGATCTGGTTTCCGATGAACTTCCTGCTCGTCGAAGCGCTGCAGCGCTTCGATCACTTCTACCGCGGCGAGCTGAAGGTGGAATTCCCGACGGGCTCGGGGCAGATGATGACGCTCTGGGAGGTGGCCGCCGAGCTGTCGCGCCGGCTGACACGGATCTTCCTGCGCGACGAGCGGGGCCGGCGACCGGTCCACGGGGGCGTCGAGCGCTTCGCCACCGACCCGCACTGGCGCGACCTGGTCCTCTTCCACGAGTACTTCCACGGTGACAACGGCGCCGGCGTCGGCGCCAGTCACCAGACGGGCTGGACGGGCCTCGTCGCCAAGCTGCTCCAGCAGTCGGGCGAGTGACGTGCGCGCACGCTGGCCGGAATACGTGATCGAGGGCACCGGCCTCGGCGTGTTCATGCTCGGCGCCTGTGGCTTCGGCGTGCTGCTCGGCCATCCGGCCTCGCCCGTGGTGCACGCGCTGCCCGCGGCGCTCGCACGCCGGGCGCTCATGGGGATGGCGATGGGTCTCACCGCCGTCGCGCTCATCTACTCGCCGTGGGGACGGCGCTCGGGTGCGCACTTCAATCCCGCCACAACGCTGACGTTCTGGCGCCTCGGCAAGGTCGAGACGCGCGATGCGGTCGCGTACGCGATCGCGCAGGTACTCGGCGGTCTCGGCGGCGTGCTCGTCGCGGCGGGCGTGCTCGGCGGCCCGCTCGCGCACCCGGACGTTCGCTACGTCACGACGATGCCCGGCGCCGGCGGAGCGCCGGTGGCCTTCGCGGCGGAAGTCGTGATCGCGTTCGTCTTGATGAGCGTCGTGCTCCGCGTGTCCAACGACGCGGCACTGGCGCCCTTCACGGGCCTTGCGGCGGGCGCGCTGGTCGCGCTGTTCATCACGCTGGAGGCGCCGCTGTCGGGCATGAGCCTGAACCCGGCGCGCTCGCTCGCCTCGGCCGTGCCCGCCGGCGCCTGGGACGCCTTCTGGATCTATGTCGTCGCGCCGCCGCTCGGGATGGTGGCGGCGGCGGAGATCTACGTACACCGCCACGGTGCGCGGGCCGTCTACTGCGCCAAGCTCCATCACGGCGCCGGCCCCTGCCTCTTCCGCTGCCGCTGGGGCGAATTGCACGCAGCGCCCGCATCGCGCGAGACGCCGGGCGTGTCTCACGTGCAGACCGCGCGCTGACGCGCCGGGAGGAGAGCGACATGGCGGATCGCTACGACGTGATCATCATCGGCTCGGGCGCCGGCGGCGGCACCCTCTTCCATGCGCTGGCGCCGACGGGCAAGCGCATCCTGCTGCTCGAGCGCGGCGGCTACGTGCCCCGCGAGAAGGACAACTGGTCGACGCGGGCCGTGAACCTCGAGGGCAAGTACAACACGACGGAGGTCTGGCGCGACGCGGCGGGCCGGGACCTGCACCCGCACACCAACTACTGGGTCGGCGGCAACACCAAGTTCTACGGCGCCGCCCTGTTCCGCATGCGACGGCAGGATTTCGGCGAGCTCAAGCACGCGGAGGGCGTGTCGCCGGCGTGGCCGATCGCCTACGAGGACCTCGAGCCGTACTACACGCGCGCCGAGCGCTGTTACCACGTGCACGGCGAGCGCGGCGTCGATCCGACCGAGCCGCCGGCGAG
>WNEQ01000927.1_pt1 | contig 15670 bp, 13 predicted proteins | sample 5399971 | NCBI WGS metagenome assembly WNEQ01 (sample SAMN13153330, study PRJNA577476) | soil metagenome | isolation source: 20 cm grassland meadow soil 2 days after 1st rain plot 5 | place: USA:California | collected 2015-09-18
CGCATGAACAGCGAGGCGTCGCCGGTGAGGGCGTCGAGAAGCAGCCTCTCGTAGGCGTCCGGCGGCGCCGCGGTCTCCTGGTCGGCGAAGTGAAACACCAGGGTGGAGGAGCGTACCTCCATGCCGCGGTCCGGGATCTTGGTCTCGAAGCGGATGTGCACCCCCTCGTCCGGCTGGATTCCCAGGCTGACGCGGTTCGGCTCGAGGCTCTGTTCCGCGGGCAGCTCGAACATGTTGTGCGGCGGCGCCAGGAACTGCACGACGATCTCGCTCACCCGGCGCGCCAGCCCCTTGCCGGAGCGCAGGTAGAAGGGCACCCCCTGCCAGCGCCAGTTGTCGATGAACAGGCGCGCCGCGGCGTAGGTCGGCGTGCGGGACTCTTTGCGCACACCCGGCTCGAGGGTGTACCCCTGGTACTGGCCGGCCACCAGGTCCCGCCGCGCCGCCATCTCGTCGATGGGCCGCACGGCGCGCAGGAGCTTCACCTTCTCGCCGCGCAGCGCGTCGGCCTCGAAACGGCTGGGCGCCTCGATGGCCACGAGACACAGGAGCTGCATCAAATGGTTCTGGAACATGTCGCGCAGCACGCCCGCCCCGTCGTAGTACGGCCCGCGATCCTCCACCCGCTTCGATTCGGCCACGGTGATCTGCACGTGGTCGATGAAGTTGCGGCTCCAGAGCGGCTCGAACATGATGTTGGCGAAGCGGAAGACCAGGATGTTCTGCACCGTCTCCTTGCCGAGGAAGTGGTCGATGCGGAACACCTCTGACTCGTCGAAGGCCGACAGGATCTTCCGATTGAGCGCGCGCGCGGAAGCGAGGTCGTGGCCGAACGGCTTCTCGACGACGATGCGTCGGAAGGGGGCGTTCTCGGCCTTCGGCCGGCCGGCGAGGCCGGCCTTGAGCAGCCCGTCGATCGCCTTCGGATAGAGCCAGGGCGCCAGGGCGAGGTAATAGAGGTGCCCGCCGTCGCTTCCTTCCGATTCCAGCGCCTGCTTCACCCCCGACAGCCCCTCGACGCTCGACACGTCGCCGCTGACGAAATGGATGCGGCGCGCGAACTCCCGCCACGCGGCGGGTTGGGCGACCACACCGGCCGCGCGCAGGGCCGCTTCGAGCAGGGCGTGAAAGCGGTCGTCGCTCAGATCCTGGCGCGCCACGCCGAGGATGCGGGTGCCCGGGGGCAGCCGCCCCTTCCTGTGCAGGCTGAACAGGGCCGGGACGAGCTTGCCGGTGGCGAGGCTGCCGGTCGCCCCGAATATCACCAGCACGGGCGCGGGCTGCGCGGTACTCGTCTCGTTCAAGGACCCGGCCTCTTGATCTCGTGGCCGCCGAACTGGTGACGCATCGCGGCCAGGAGCCGGTCGGCGAACGACTTCGGTTGGCGGCTGCGGAAACGGGCCATGAGCGAGAGCGCCATGACGGGGGCGGGCACGGCGCTCTCGACCGCCTCCTGCACGGTCCAGCGCCCTTCGCCGGAGTCCTCGACCCACGGCTCGATCCCCCGCAGGCCGGGGTCTTGCTCGAGGGCCCTCGCCACGAGATCGAGGAGCCACGAGCGGACGACGCTGCCGTCCTGCCAGAGGTTGGCGACCCGCTTCAGATCGAGCTCGAACTCCTGCTTCGACTCGAGCAGCGCGAAGCCTTCCGCAAGGGCCTGCATCATTCCGTACTCGATGCCGTTGTGGATCATCTTGACGAAGTGGCCTGCCCCGACGGGTCCGACGCGGCCCCAGCCGCGATCGGCCGCCGGCGCCAGCGTGACGAAGGCGGGCTTCAAACGGTCCACGGCCTCCAGCGGCCCGCCGATCATCAGGCAATAGCCCTCCTGCAGGCCCCAGATACCGCCGCTCGTCCCCTGGTCGAGGTACTGGACGCCCCGAGACGCCAGCGCCGCGGCCCGGCGCATATCATCTTTATAGTAGGTGTTGCCGCCGTCGACCAGGACGTCGCCCGAGGACAGGAGGGAGCCGAGGCGGGTTACCGCCTCCTCCGTCGCGGCGCCCGCCGGGAGCATGAGCCAGACGGCGCGCGGCGGCTTCAGACGGGACACCAGGTCCTCGAGAGTCGTGGCCGGGAGGAGTCCTTCCTTCGCGAAGGTCTCGAGCGTGGAGACGCTGCGCGCCGAACCCGTCACGCGATGGCCGCCGCGCATCCAGCGCCGCGCCATGTTGCCACCCATTCGACCTAAGCCGACGAGACCGATCTCCATGCGTCACCCCTTCTCGAGATCCTGCACCTTCTTCAGACGGCGGGCATGCCGCTCCTCGCCGCTGAAGCGGGCGCCGAGGAACGCTCGCGCGAGCTCCTGGGCCACCGCGTCCCCGACCACGCGCGCCCCCAGGCACAGCACGTTGATGTCGTCGTGCTCCACACCCTGCCGGGCGCTGTAGGTGTCGTGGCAGAGACCGGCCCGCACGCCGTGCACCTTGTTGGCCGCCACCGACGCGCCCACGCCGCTCCCGCAGACAAGGATGCCGCGCTCGGCCGAACGGTTCGCCACAGCCCGGGCGACCGCGATGGCCGAGTCCGGGTAATCGTCCTCCGGGTCGAAGTCGGGCGTGAGATCCCGCACCTTGTGGCCTTCGCCGCGCAACATTTCGAGGAGAACGTTCTTGAGGGCGTATCCCGCATGATCGCAGCCGATCACGATCGTCATCTCGGGCTCCTGTGGCACGGGCGCGCGGCGCTCATGGAGAGCTCCTCTCCTCGGGGTGCTCTCGCGGCCGTGCCTCCTTCGCGACCTCGAAGGTCAGCGCGGCCCAGTACGATACCCAGTCGGCGCGCCCGTCACCGGCCAGGGCGCGCATCTTCGTAATCCTCAGGAGCTGCCAGCCGGGCGCCGCGATCGGGACCGAGGCGCGCCCGGCGCGGTCCAGCCGGCCGCACCAGGCGTAGGCGTCGGGCTTCGACGAGTAGCCGGCGTGCGTGGCGCACAACGTGCCGCCGTCGTACGGCATGCCCTCGAACAGCACGCGCACCGGCAGCCGGTCGCCGGCGCGCACCGCGGCGGGCTGCGCCTCCGGGACGATCTCGATCGTGAGGTTCAGGTCCGCCAGCGCCACATCGGACGCTTCGCCGCCGGCGTTGACGAGGGTTTTCACCCAGCGCCGGTAGCGCTCGCGCCCCATCGCCCTGACCTGGTTCATCCTGTCGCGCATCTCCAGCATGTCGTCATGCCCTTCGGCCTTGAGATAGTCCTGGAACTTGCGCGCCTCGATCTCGATGTAGCTCGGCTCTGTGACCAGCGCGACAATCGTGGACCCCGGCGAGCGCAGGGTCAGGCGCGGCATCAGCGGCTTGCCTTCCGGCGCCCCGCCCTTGAGGTCGAGCCTTCCCCTGGCGTCGAACAGGAAAAAGTCGCGCGTCTTCTCCGGTCGCCAGTCGGTCGGCTCGCCGGGGAAGACTTCGCTCACGTGCAACGCCACGCGCAGGGTCGCTCCCGGCGCGGGAGCGGACAGCTCCGGGATGAGGCAGAGGTCGTGGGCCGCGACGGGTGCGGCCGGGACCGCGGCCAGGACGGCGAGGCGTGCGAGAACCGGTCCGATGCGCGCCGCGGCGGATGCGAAACGGGAGCTCATCGCGCCAAGGATACCACTCGGGCCGTCGCCAGGACGCTGTCGGCGGCGAGCTCGCCGCTGCGCACGCAGTCGGGCAGGCCCACTCCCCTCAAACCGTTGCCCGCCAGGGCAAGCCCGGCATGGCGCGCCAGACGCTCCTCCACGGCCTGCACGCGCTCGAGGTGTCCGACCTCGTACTGCGCCATGGCGCGGGCGAACACGTAGCTCCGGACGAGAAGAGGGGCAGAAGCGATTCCCAGGATGTCGCGCAGCTCGTCGCGGACGATCCGCTCGAGACGCGCGGGGTCGGCGCCCTCGGAGGTCTTCCCATCGAGGAAGGCGCGCAGAAGGACCCTGTCCCCGGGAGCACGCCCCGGAAACTTGACGCTCGAAAACGAGCAGGCGACCAGTCTGCGGTTCTCGCACCTGGGCACGACGAAGCCGAAGCCGTCGAGAGGGTGGGCGACGTCCGTCCGGCGGTAGACCAGGCTGACCGTCGCGGCCGAGCCGTACGGAACCGCGGTCAGGAGATGCGCCAGTCGTTCGTCGAACGGCCGCACGAGCGGCGCCGCGGCGCACGCCGGCAGCGCCAGAATGGCGGCGTCGGCCTCGAACGTCTCGCCCTGATAGGTGGACACTCTCCAGCGGGAGACGCCGCGCGCCGGACCGGCCGGGCCCGCAATCGCCTCGCGCCCGGTCGCGTCCGCCAGAGGCTCCAGGCGCGCCATCGTCGTCCCGAGCCGGAGCGATCCGGGTGGAAGGGACGCCGCCAGGCGATCGGTCAGGGTCTGCAGCCCGGAGCGGAGCGTCACGAAGAGCGGGTAACGCGCCCCGCTGACCCCGGTCGAGGCCGCCGCGGGAGAGCGTCGTCTGTCGCGCAGGAGACCGAGAATCACGCTCCTGTGTTTCTGCTCCAGCTCCAGGAAGCGCGGCATGGTCGCACGCAGGCTGAGTCTCTCGGGGTCGGCGTTGTAAATGCCGGCCAGGAGAGGCTGGGCAAGGCGCTCGAGAGTCTCTTGCCCGAAGCGGCGCCTCACGAACGAGGCGAGGCTTTCGTCCGGCACCCGCGGTCCACGCGGCAGGACGAGATCGCAGGCGGCGCGCAGCTTGCCGCGCAGGCTCAGGATCGGCGTCATGGTGAACGGCAGCATGCGGCTCGGCGCGAGAAGCTGGTACCCCTCGGGGATTGGCAGCAGACGGCCGCGCATGTACACGAACGACCGGCGGTGACTCGTGGCCGTCCCGACAATCTCGTCCGCCAGACCGGCCCGGCGGCAGAGGTCGAGCCCCCAGGGCTTGTCGGAGACGAAACAGTCCGGTCCTCCTTCGATGACGCACCCGTCCACCCGGTCGGTGATGATGACTCCTCCCGGCCGCGACGCGGCCTCCAGCACCGTGAGCCGAAGCGGCAGTCCGCGCTCGCGGGCCAGGGCGAGGAGTCGGTGGACGCAGGCGAGACCGGCCACTCCGGCGCCGGCGACGACGACCCGGAAAGGGCCGCCGACCGTCGAAGGCAGGGCACCGGTCATGCCCGCGCCACGACCTCCCGCACGAGCGCGGCCAGCATGCGGGTGAAGGAAGGGTGATCGCCCGCGGTCCGTGCCCGGAAGAACCCGATCCCGAGATCGTCCGCCGTCCTGCGGGCCGCGATGTCGAGGTCATACAGCACCTCGACGTGATCGCTCACGAACCCGATCGGCGACACGACGACGTCCAGGGCGCCGTCCTGTTTCAGCGATCGCAGGTGGTCACCGATGTCCGGCTCGAGCCAGCGATCCGCGGGATTGGCGCTCCGGCTCGTATAGGCGAGCGACCAGGCGCTCACGTTCATTCGCCCGGCCAGGAGGCCGGCCGTTCGCTTCAGGCTGGCGGCGTAGCCCGATTGCTCCGCCATCACGCTCGGGATGCTGTGCGCCGTGAAGACCAGCCGGGCGCTACCGCGTCTCGGCACGGGGACCGATTGGATCGCGGCGTCGGTCCGCTCAGCGAGCGCCTCGATGAACAGGGGATGATCGGACCAGTTCGCGACGTAATCGACCATGGGGGCCGCGTCACCTAGCCGCCTGCGCGCCTCGTCGACGCTCCGGAGGTACACCTCCCAGGATGCGGGGGAGCGGTGCGCGGCCAGGACCACTCCGATGGCGCGGTGCCGTCGCTCGCGCGACATGGCGGCGAGGGTGTCGGCGACGTACGGCTCCCAGTTGCGCATGCCGACGTACACAGGGAAGCTCGGCCCTTCGCGGGACAAGAGCGTGCGCAGCGACTCCGCCTGGGCGAGAGTCAATCTATTGAATGGGGACGCGCCCCCCACATCCTCGTAGTGGCGGACGACCTCATCGTAGCGTTCCTTCGGGATCGGCCTGCCGCGCAGGACGTTGTCGAGAAAGGGGAGGACCTCCTCCGGTCGCGTCGGTCCGCCGAAGCCGATCAGGAGAACCGAGTCGTGCGCGTTCCGGATGCCCACTCACGCGCCTCCCCAGGAATGCACCGCGTCCACCAGGGCCAGAACGTTGTCGAGCGGCGTGTGCGGCAAAATACCGTGACCCAGGTTGAAGATGTGCCCCGGCCGGCCGCCCACGCGGCGGAGGAGGTCGAGGGTCCGCCGCCGCACCTCCTCGCGCGGGGCGAACAGCGCGGTCGGATCGAGGTTCCCCTGCACCGCAACCTCTCCCAGGGCGTCCCAGGCCCGCACCAGGTCCACCCGCCAGTCGAGACCCATCACGCTGCCGCCGGCCTCTCGCATCAGAGGCAGGAGCGTCGCCGTCCCGGTGCCAAAATGGACGACCGGCGTGCCGGGTGCTATCGCGTCGAGGACGCGCTTCGTGTGCGGCAGGACAAACGCGTGGTAGTCCGCCGGTCCGAGGCAGCCGACCCAGGTGTCGAACAGCTGCACCGCCTGGGCTCCGGCCGCAATCTGCGCGTTGAGGTAAGAGGCGGTGAGGCGCGATAGCTTCTCGAGGAGAGCGTGCCACGCTCCCGGGTCCTTCATGAAGAAGGACTTGGTCTTGACGTAGTGCGTCGAGCCGCCTCCTTCGATCATGTACGACGCCAGGGTGAACGGCGCGCCGGCGAAACCGAGCAGGGGGATGCCCGCCGGCAGCGCGCGGCGCGTCCTGCGAATGGCCTCGAAGACGTAGCCGACGCTCTCCGCGAGATCCGGCTCGCGCAGGCGATCGACGTCCTCCGGCGTGCGCAGCGGGGGATCGATCGACGGCCCTTCCCCCTTGGTGTATGCGAGGGTGAGACCGGTCCCCTGCACCGGAAGAAGGAGGTCGGCAAAGATGATCGCCGCGTCGACCTTGAGGCGCTCGACGGCGTAGATGGTGATCTGCGTCACCAGGTCGGGGTCGCGACAAATTTCCAGGAACGAGCGGCTGGCGCGGATCTGGCGGTACTCGCGCATGTAACGCCCGGCCTGGCGCATCAGCCAGACGGGCGTGACCGAGGTCGTCTCGCGGCGGCAGGCGCGCATGAACGGACTGTCCTGGAGGGGATCCCGGCCGCGCTCCGCGGGCGGCGCAGGTCGCGGGGAGATCTCGAGGGCGGCGACCGCCCGGGCCGGCGCCGTCGCGGCGCCACCCGAAGCGCGCTGCCCCCGGCCGGGATTCCGATCGGGCGGGGCGCCGTCCCGCGAGGTCGGTCCATGGCCGCCGCCCGCTCCACCGCCGCGCCCGTCCCGCTTGGCCTCCAGGATCTCGTGGCAGCGCAGGCTCGCTTCTTTCACCAGCGGTCCCATCTTCGGATGGGGCGGCTCCAGATCGACTGGCAGGCCGTGGTTGCGCAGGCTCTCGCTGGCGATCGGCCCGACCGAGGCCACGACACCCCGGGCCAGCGCCGCCCGCACCCGCTCGTCCAGGCCGCCGTCGCGGGCGACCTGCATGACGTTCTCCACCTGGTTGGCGTTGGTGAACAGGACGACCCGCACCTGGCCATCGGCGATCGATCGGAGCGCGGCCCGGAGCGGCGCGAGGTCCTGCGGCAGGCCCCAGCGGTACACCGGGACGCGGGTCACTAGCGCGCCGCGCTCCTTCAACCCCTGTAGGAGCTCGAGGTTGCTGATGCCGTACTCCTGCACGGCGACCCTGAGGCCGCGCACAGGCGACCTCTCGTCGAGCGTGCGCAGGAGCTCCAGCCAGGTATTCGGCTCGGGGACGGTGATCCCGGGGGGAAGACCCAGGGCTTTGAGGGCGGCGACCGGCTTCGGCCCGCGGCAGACGCGAGTCACCCGCCCCAACGCCTCGACGATGAGGTCGCGCGGGTGGCGGGTCTCGAGCGTCTCGACCAGCGTCCTGAGGCCGACGCCGGTCAGAAGGACCAGGACGTCCCAATGTCCGGCGAGCAGCTTCTCGCCGAAATCGAGCGCCTCCCGATTCGCTTCAAGGGGGATCTCGCGCATGGACGGCGCGACCATCGCCCGGCCGCCGTGGGCCTCGATCAGCCGGGACATCTCCGTCGCCAACCGGCTCTCGAACGCCCCGACCAGAAGACCATCGAATCCTCGCTCTGTCCGGTTGGCGCCCATGATCCTGCTCTCCGGGAGGAGGCTCCATCCTACCAGATGCCCCTTGCGCGACTGTCCGGTGAGGCCCACATTATAGTTGACTTGAAAGTACACATTTAATAGACTGACCTCGTCTCACGGCAGCGGCGAATGGCCTCGGGAGCCTTACGAAAATGAAAGTCTCCGCCCAGGAAGAATACGGACTCAGGTGCATCCTCCAGATCGCCCGGCACCAGAGGAGCGGGCGTAGCAACCCCCTGACACTGGCGGAGATCGCCCGGGAGGAGGGGCTGACCGTCCCGCACGTCGCGAAGCTGATACGAACCCTCCGCAAGGCCGGACTGGTGAAGAGTGTTTTGGGCCGGACGGGCGGCTACAGCCTCAGCAGGACGGCCGAGAAGGTCAGCGTGGCCGAGGTCCTGGCGGCGCTCGGCGGCGGCCGGCTGTACGACACGAGCTATTGCGACCGGCACGCGGGGGACCTGAAAGTCTGCACCCACATGGGCGACTGCTCCATCCGCTCGCTCTGGGGCGTGCTCGAGGATCTCCTGGAGCGCGTGCTCCGGAGGACGATGCTGTCCGAGCTGATCAGCAGCGAGAAGACGATGCACGCAGTCCTGGACGAGCGGGCGCCGGTCGCGTGCAACAGCGGCGTTCCGGTCCATCGCTGCATCGATTGCGGTCAAGGGGGCCGGTGATGGCTTCGAGCTCGACCAAGACGATTCAGGATCTGACGCAGCGGGACTACAAGTACGGCTTCGTCACGGACATCGAAGCGGAGACGGTGCCACGCGGCCTGAACGAGGACATCATCCGCGCGATCTCGGAGAAGAAGGGTGGGCCCGAGTTCATGCTGGAGTGGCGCCTCAAGGCCTATCGCAACTGGCTGACGATGAAGGAGCCGACCTGGGCCAACGTCCACTACCCGCCGATCGACTACCAGAACATCATCTATTACTCGGCGCCGAAGGTGAAGAAACAGGTCGGAAGCCTGGACGAGGTCGACCCCGAGCTCCTGAAGACCTACGAGAAGCTCGGAATCCCCCTGGGCGAGCAGCAGCGGCTGGCCGGGGTGGCCGTGGACGCCGTGTTCGACAGCGTGTCGGTGGCCACCACGTTCAAGGAGAAGCTCAAGGAGCTGGGGATCATCTTCTGCTCCTTCTCCGAGGCCGTGCTGGAGCACCCCGACCTCGTGCGCCAGTACCTGGGCTCGGTCGTGCCGTACAACGACAATTTCTTCGCGGCGCTCAATTCGGCGGTGTTCAGCGACGGATCGTTCGCTTACATCCCGAAGGGCGTGCGCTGCCCGATGGAGCTCAGCACCTACTTCCGCATCAACGCCGCCGACACCGGCCAGTTCGAGCGCACGTTGATCGTGGCGGACGAGGGGGCCTACGTCTCCTACCTCGAGGGGTGCACGGCGCCGATGCGCGACACCAACCAGCTGCACGCGGCGGTCGTGGAGCTGGTGGCGCTCAAAAACGCGACCGTCAAGTACTCCACGGTGCAGAACTGGTACCCGGGTGACAAGCAGGGGAAAGGCGGCATCTTCAACTTCGTCACCAAGCGCGGCAAGTGCCTGGGAGAGAACTCCAAGATTACCTGGACACAGGTGGAGACCGGCTCGGCCATCACCTGGAAGTACCCGTCCTGCATCCTGCAGGGAGACAACTCGATCGGCGAGTTCTACTCGGTGGCGGTCGCCAACAACTACCAGCAGGCCGATACCGGCACGAAGATGATCCACATCGGCAGGAACACCCGCAGCACGATCATCTCGAAGGGGATCTCGGCGGGGCACGGCCAGAACACGTATCGCGGGATGGTGAAGATCCTGAAGGGGGCCCGGGGAGCGCGCAACTACTCGCAGTGCGATTCGCTCTTGATGAGCAGCACCTGCGGAGCCCACACCTTCCCGTACATCGAAGTCAAGAACAGCACGGCGCGGCTCGAGCACGAGGCCTCGACGTCCAAGATCGGCGAGGACCAGCTCTTCTACTGCCGGCAGCGCGGCATCAAGCCCGAGGACGCCGTCAACATGATCGTGAGCGGCTTCTGCAAGGAAGTGTTCCGCGAGCTGCCGATGGAGTTCGCGGTGGAGGCGCAGAAGCTGCTCGGCGTCAGCCTCGAAGGCAGCGTCGGCTGAACCAGCGCAACGTTCGAACGGGGGATCCGCTCATGCTTCAGATCCGGAATCTGCACGCCCGGGCGGGGGACAAGGAGATCCTCCGGGGGATCGATCTGGACCTGAAGGCGGGCGAGGTGCACGCCATCATGGGACCGAACGGCTCGGGCAAGAGCACGCTCGCCAACGTCCTGGCCGGCCGCGAGTCGGTGGAGGTCACGAAGGGCCAGGTCCTCTACCTGGGAAGGGACCTCCTCGCGATGCCGCCCGAGGAGCGCGCCTGGGAGGGATTGTTCCTGGCCTTCCAGTACCCGGTCGAGATCCCGGGCGTCAGCACTCTTTATCTACTGAAGGCCGGCCTGAACGCCATCCGCAAGCACCGCGGCCTGCCCGAGGTCGACGCGATCGAGTTCCTGGCGCTCATCAAGGAGAAAATGAAGCTGGTCGACATCGACCAGAGCTTCCTGAGCCGCGCCGTGAACGAGGGATTCTCGGGCGGCGAGAAGAAGCGCAACGAAGTGCTGCAGATGGCGGTGCTCGACCCGAAGCTGGCCATCCTGGACGAGACCGACAGCGGCCTCGACATCGACGCCCTCAGGGTCGTGGCCAACGGCGTCAACGGCCTGCGCTCGAAGGAGCGCTCCATGCTGGTGATCACGCACTACCAGCGGCTCCTGAACTACGTCGTGCCCGACCGGGTGCACGTCCTTTACAACGGCCGGATCGTGCGTTCGGGGGACAAGGACCTGGCGCTGGCGCTCGAGAAGAAGGGATACGCCTGGATCGAGCAGGAGGCCCGCGGCACGGCCGCCGGCGCCCCGCCGAGTGCGTAGGGAAGGAGACCCCGTGTCCACGGCACGCGCCGGCATCGAGAAGGACCCGTACCTCGCGGCCTTCGCCCGTCTTCGAAAGGAATCACCGGCCTGGAAGGGCTCCTGGACCCGCCCGCTGCGCGAGGCGGCCATCACGCGCTTCGCCGAGATCGGATTCCCCACCCTGCAGGAGGAGGAGTGGCGCAAGACCAGCGTCGCCCCGATCCTGAGGATCCCTTTCGCGGCGCAGCCGGCTTACAGCGCGAACGGCTTCACGGCCAAGGCGCTCGAGCGCTACACCTTCGAGCCGTGGGAGTGCACGCACCTGGTCTTCATCAACGGCCACTTCGCCCCCGGGCTGTCGCGTCTGCGACCGCTTCCCGAGGGGGTGACCGTCGAGCCCCTGGCCCAGGCGCTCGAAAAGCGCCGCGACGAGATCGAGCCGCACCTGGCGCGGCACGCCGACGACCGCCACCACGCCTTCGCGGCGCTGAACACGGCGTTCATGCAGGACGGCGTGTACGTGCGCATCGCCGACGGCGCTTCGATCGAGGAGCCATTGCATTTGTTATTCATCTCGACGTCGAGGGGAGAGCCGGTCGTGTCGTACCCGAGAAACCTGATCGTGGCCGGCAAGGGGAGCCGCCTGTCGATCGTCGAGAGCTACGTCGGGCCGCACCACGATCTCTACTTCACCGACGCGGTGACCGAGATCGTGGCGGGCGAGGACGCGGCGGTCGACCACTACAGGCTGCAGCGCGAGAGCGAGAAGGCGTTCCACGTGGCCGTGCTGCAGGCCGACCTCGGGCGCTACGCGCGCCTCGGATCCTGGAACATCTCGCTCGGGGGTGACCTCGTGCGCACCGACGTGAACGCGCTCTTCGGGGCCGAGGGGGGCGAGGTGCGGCTGGACGGCCTCTACATCACCGGCGGGTCGCAGCACGTGGACAATCACACGTTGATCGACCACGCCAGTCCGGGCTGCACCAGCCACGAGCTGTACAAGGGGGTCCTGGACGACCGGTCGCGCGGCGTGTTCGACGGGCGGATCATCGTCCGCAAGGACGCGCAGAAGACCGACGCGCACCAGACGAACAAGAACCTCTTGGTCTCGGAGGACGCGCTGGTCGACTCGACGCCGCGTCTGCAGATCCTGGCGGACGACGTGAAGTGCACGCACGGCGCGACCATCGGCCAGATCGACGAGGACGCGATGTTCTATCTCAGGACGCGCGCCATCAGCGAGGCGGCGGCGCGCAACCTCCTCATCCAGGCTTTTGTCAGCGAGGTCCTCCACGGCATGCGGATCGAGCCGATCCGCGCGGGGCTGGAGTGCCTCCTGTTCACGCGGCTGCGCAAGGGGCACGGGGCGGGGGTGGAGGCATGACCGTCGCGCGCGACCTGCGCGCCGCCGGCGCCCGCGGGACCAGGGCGGCGTTCGACGTGCACGCGATCCGGGAGGACTTCCCGGTGCTGCACCAGACCGTGTTCGGGAAGCCGCTCGTCTATCTGGACAACGCCGCCACCGCCCAGAAGCCGCGGGCCGTCATCGACGCGATCACCCGCTTCTACACGCTGGACAACTCCAACATCCACCGCGGCCTGCACGCCTTGAGCGAGCGCGCGACCGCCGCCTACGAGGAGTCACGCGCGAAGGCCCGGCGCTTCCTGCATGCGGCCGATGACCGGGAGATCATCTTCGTCCGCGGCACGACCGAGGCCATCAACCTGGTGGCGCACAGCTACGGGCGACCGCACCTCGGGGCTGGGGACGAGGTGCTGATCACGGCGATGGAGCACCACTCCAACATCGTCCCCTGGCAGATCCTGTGCGAAGAGAAGGGGGCCCGCCTGCGCATAGCACCCATCGACGACAGCGGCGCGCTCCGGCTCGACGAGTTCGAAAGGCTCCTCACGGAGCGCACGCGCATCGTCTCGGTCCCGCACGTGTCGAACGCGCTCGGGACGATCAACCCGGTGCGGCGCATCGTGGAGATGGCCCATCAGAGAGATGTCCCGGTCCTGGTCGACGGCGCCCAGGCGGCGCCGCACCTCCCGATCGACGTGCGGGAGCTGGGGTGCGATTTCTACGCGCTGTCGGGGCACAAAATGTTCGGCCCCACCGGGATCGGCGTCCTGTACGGCAGGGCGGACCTTCTGGAAGCGATGCCTCCCTACCAGGGGGGCGGCGACATGATCGCGTCCGTCACGTTCGAGAAGACGACGTACAACCGGCTGCCGCACAAGTTCGAGGCCGGCACACCGCACATCGCGGGGGTGATCGGTCTCGGCGCCGCCATCGACTACCTCGAAGGCATCGACGCCGCCGGCCGGATGGCCCACGAAGACGACCTCTTGAAGTACGCCACGGAGAAGGTCACAGCACTGCCGCGCGTGCGGCTGATCGGCACCGCGAGGGAGAAGACGTCCGTCCTGTCGTTCGTCGTCGACGGCGTGCATCCGCACGACATCGGCACCATCCTGGACCGCGACGGCATCGCCATCCGCGCCGGCCACCACTGCGCCCAGCCGCTCATGGACCGCTTCGGCGTTCCGGCGACGGCCCGCGCCTCCCTGGCGCTCTACAACACGCGCGAGGAGATCGACGCCCTGGCGGCCGGGATCGGCAAGGTCCTGGAGATCTTCCGCTGATGTCATCCGATCTGGGCGATCTGTACCAGGAGGTGATCCTGGATCACAACCGGAAGCCGCGGAACTTCGGCGAGCTGGCGGGCGCCAACCGCAGGGCCGAGGGGTACAACCCGCTGTGCGGCGACCGGATCACCGTGTTCGTGGACCTCGAGGGCGACGCCGTGAAGGATATCCGTTTCCAGGGCTCCGGCTGCGCCATCTCCAAGGCGTCGGCGTCGATGATGACCGAGACCATGAAGGGCCGGACCCGGGCGCAGGCGGAGGCGCTGTTCCTGGAGTTTCACCGCCTGCTGACCGAGGACGGCGCGGTCCCCGACCCGAAGGCCCTCGGCAAGCTGGTGGTCTTCTCGGGCGTGCGCGAGTTTCCGGTGCGCGTCAAGTGCGCGACGCTGGCCTGGCACACGCTGCGCGCCGCCCTGCAGAACGCGCAGGGCGTCGCCACCACGGAGTGAGACGACGATGAGCGAGCCTGTCAACCTGTCCGGCCCGATCCCCGATCTGAAGCCGGCCACCGATCTGCGCGGGAAGGTGGTCGAGGTCCTGCAGTCCTGCTACGACCCCGAGATCCCGGTCAACATCTACGAGCTGGGTCTGGTCTACGACGTCGGCGTCAACGCGGAGACGGGCGAGGTGAACGTGCGCATGACCCTGACCTCGCCCGCCTGCCCGGTCGCGGGCTCCCTGCCCCCCGAGGTCGAGGCCAAGATCCGCGCCGTCCCGGGCGTCAGCAAGGTGAGCGTCGAGGTCGTCTGGGATCCGCCCTGGACCCCCGATAAGATGTCCGACGCGGCGAAACTCCAGCTCAATATGATGTAGACGGCGGCCACGCCGCCCGCTCAGCCGACCGACGCGGCTTCCGTGCCGGAGCGGTTGATCGGCGTGCGTTCCGTCCTGCCGAGCAGGCGGTCGGCGACGAAGTTGTCGAAGATGTGGACCATCCACTCGAGGGAGCTGAGGCGTCCCTTGGTGTAGCCGCCCGACTGCGTTCCCTGGAAGGCCAGCTCGCACGCGCGCCAGTCCTGCCGGTTCGTCAGGTCCCAGAAATCGACGGCGTCGGAGGGGTCGAAATCGGGTCGCGCCGTCTCCTTCGCGTCGAACAGGAACTCGCACACGATGTCGCAGCGACCGGCGTCCTGCGGCCAGATGACGTGCGTCATGACGTAGTCCGGGTGCAGGCTGAGGAGCATGTTGGGGTAGACGATGTAGTAGTGGATGCGGCGCAGGTCCTCGGACGGCAGGCCCTCGAACGGCGGCCGGTTGCTGCGGCCGGAGAGGGACATGGTCTGGTACTCGTCCCTGCGCAGCTCCATCCAGCCTCCCACGGTGGCCTGATTGATCAGGTCGATCTCGCCGCTCATGTAGTGTGAAACCTTGTTCAGCTCGGGATGGATCAGGGTGCAGTGGTAGCACTCCGAGTAGTTCTCGCACAGCATCTTCCAGTTGGTGTCGACCGTGTAGTTGACGCGCTTGCCCCGGCGCAGGCCGCCCATCCCGAAACGCGAGAACTTCGTGCCCATCTCGCCCAGGAACTCCATCAGGCCGGGGCCCTCGTTCGAGAAATTGATGAACAGGAAGCCGTCCCAGCGCTCGAGCCGCACTCGATGGAGCCCGTACTCTCCCTTGTCGAAGTTGCGGGCATCATCCATGTGGGGCGCCACGCGCAGCGCCCCGTCGAGCCCGTAGGTCCAGGCGTGGTACGGGCAGAGCAGGTGCTTGAGCCCGGAGCCGGACGGCTCGGATACGAGGCGCGAGCCACGATGACGGCAGACGTTGTGGAAGGCGTTGACGGCGCCGCCGGCGTCGCGCACTACGAGGACGCTTTCCTGGCCGACGGTCCGGGTCAGAAAATCGCCCGGCTGCGCGATGTCTTCTTCGCGTCCGACGCACAGCCACATCTTCGAGAAGATGTCGCGCAGCTCCTGCTCGTAGATCGCCGGGTCGTGATAGAGGCGGCCGGGGAGAGTCGTGGCCTCCTCGAGCGGCAGACGGATCGTGGCGAGCTCGCGCTCGAGATCAGAAG